>Ga0307512_10006977_pt1 | contig 11281 bp, 15 predicted proteins | sample 14_EM_MG_FD_200267 | JGI IMG/M metagenome (GOLD analysis project Ga0307512, IMG submission 200267) | Populus trichocarpa ectomycorrhiza microbial communities from riparian zone in the Pacific Northwest, United States - 14_EM | ecosystem: Host-associated > Plants > Roots > Unclassified | place... | reverse complement strand
ATCCGAAGCGAAGACTGTATTGCAATAAGTGACAAATCTCAATGCTAAACAAATGAGAGTGCGGCATGTGGCTATCGGCCGAAGAAAGGCATAACCATCGCCAGGCGTTGTGTAAACGGCCACTGCATAACTGCAACCCTTGCGAAGAGTGTAACATACGTGTCGTTCTGATGGTGCGTATACGTGACCACATTCCGGTCGCAAAGTAAAGGAAGCCTGACGCCGGAGCGGCGAGCGTAATATACAATGCGACGCGTCGCAAGAATAAGAGGCATGGTATAATAGCCGCCGCAAGGGAGGTATGCAACGCAACCCGTCGCTTGGGCGACAGGTCGCGTCTGATTCTCCGTCAGAGGGTATGAGGTTCTGCCAGAGCCGTCAGAGCCGTCTGGAACACCCGGGTGTTTCAGACGGAAACCAGGGTTGTTGCTGATGGGGTACATCAGCAAAATGTAAATCGGTCCGGAAGCTACATGCAGGGTTCCATAAGCACAAGGCATTTCGTCTATCATATTCTTCTTTGTTACAGTCACAAGATTCGCTGCCTCATAATAGGGCAAGCATTATTTAAGTATCTCTATATATATACATACGGTCAATCTGGCCACAGATGGTAGTCGAGCATAATCGGAGGAGCACCTGGACACGCCAATTGAGAGCACCGAGAGATGCACCACTTGGATGCCGTTGTGGTGATATGACGGAGCTAGACGGAAGTGAGCCCACCAACAACATTCCGCCACACCTCTCGCAACATCGAAATGGAATTTGTCAGAAAGAACGGTTCTAGCTCGAGGAGCCTAGGAAGAAAGTGAGAAGACATGATACTACCCGGCCGTGAGAATCCACGCAATTGTGTGGATCCAGATGAGATGAAAATGAGATGATGTCTATCTACCCCGGGGTCTCCCGAATATGTACTCACCGTCCCTCAGTCCACCTCCGTTAACCCTGTATCTCCGTACACCCACCGTCGCTCATTAACAATGTACTTGGAGGCCGTGATCGAGCGAGTTGAGAGATGCACTTGGAGGCCGAGATCGAGTGAACTCAGTGATACACTCCGAGGCCGTGATCGAGCGAGTTTCGACATGCACTTCGAGGCCGCGATTGAGTGAACTCAGAGATGCACTCCGAGCTGTGATCGAGAGAGTTTAGAGATGCACTTGCAGCAGGCTATCATCGAGGGAGATTAGAGGAGTACTTGGAGATGGTCGATCTAGAGGCGGTCAATGGGAGGCGCACCAGGTGCTGAGACTCTATTCATCGGTTAGTTAACTCGGATCGAGTGAACTCAGAGATGCACTGGCAGGCCGTGATCGAGCGAGTTTGGAGATGCACTGGCAGGCCGTAATCGAGTGAGGTTGGAGATGCAATTGGAGACCGAAATTGAGTGAACTCAGAGATGCACTGGGAGGCCGTGATCGAGCGAGTTTGGAGATGCACTTGCAGGCTATGATCGAGTGAGATTGGAGGAGTACTTGGAAGCGGTCGATTTGGAGGGAGGCTGTCGATCTTGGGATAATGCTGTACTTGATGAATGCTGTACTCGGTGTTAAGTCATGATCATGGCATGGAGAGATAGAGAGGGATGACTTAACTTCGTGTTGTTAGGTGATGGTAGAGTTGAGCACAAGAAAGAGAGAGATGGGGGAAATCATCATGAGAAACTGGGACTTAAGAGAATTTGGTGTGCGAGTCAATTTACCATCCCAGATACGGCAGGTACGAGTCCCGATCCGGCGGGTAATTACACCGATACAAGGTCTTCTAAACCCAATCAGGCAAGCTGTACCCCTGATTTCTCAGGTCCGCTCGTATCCTCCACATCGTTCACATCTTCATCCTCCATCTCTCTCTTTCTCGTCCACAACTCTACCATCATTGCAAGAACACAAAGTTAAGTCATCCCTCTCTATCACTCCATGCCATCATCATGAGTTAACACCGAGTGCAGCATACACCGAGTGCATCATACACCTAGGATTGTCTGTCGTCCCTTCATTTTCTTGATTTCATAAGAGCTCATTCCCACGGTTTCGAGTTAACTAACCGATGAATAGAGTCTCAGCACCTGGCGCACCTCCCATCGACCGCCTCTAGATCGACCACCTCCAAGTACTCCTCTAATCTACCTCGATCATGGCCTGCGTCAAGTGCATCTCCAAACTCGCTCGATTACAGCCTCCAAGTTCGCACGATCACGGCCTCCAATTGCATCTCCCAACTCGCACGATCACGGCCTCAAAGTGCATCTCCAAATTCGCTCGATTACGGCCTCAAAGTGCATCTCCAACCTCGCTCGATCACGGCCTTCAAGTACATCGTTAATGAGCGACGGCGGGTATATGGAGATACAGGGGTAACGGAGGTGGACTGAGCGATGGGGAGTACGTATTAGCTATATAGATACATAGATACATAGATGAGAATACAAACTGAATGCATAAGTTTTGAAAATCGTTGAACGATGAGTAGTAGCTATGATTTAACATCGCCAGGCATTGGGTAAACGCCTTCAGCATGACTGCAGCCCCTGCGAAGAGTGTAACACACGTGTCCTTCTGATGGTGCGTAAACGTCACCACAAAGTCAAGGAGTACGTGTGCAATACGACCCGTCGCCTGGGCGACAGGCAGCGTGTAATTCTCCGTCAGAGGGTACGAGGTTCCGTCAGAGCCGTCAGAGCCTTCCGGAACACCCGGGTGTTTCTGACGGAAATTAGAGTTGTTGCTGATGAGTTACAGTTGGCCACAACGCCACAGTGTTTGTTTACAATACGATACTGACAGAGTGAGATGAAACTGCGACAATGTGATCGGAGGGTGATATGCAATGGGACGAGTTGTATTGGTGCTGGGCGCGGAGTAGTCCCCCACCGGGGTGTCTCTGATGGCTCTGACGGAGCGCATCTACTCTGACGGAGCCATTCCGCCCGGACGGAAATGTTTTTTTGCAGATGTGTGGTGCAAATAGTTGATCTTCCGTCTCAAAGTGATCAAACAATATGAACAAGGCACACAATCTGATATCGTACTCGGTATTGAACTTTTGCTCTGTCATGGGGCGGCGGAACCACTTACAATTGTAATAGATAATACTAATATACTCTCTGGTAATAATAATAGAAATAAGAACTGAAAACTTCATAATATTTGAGCTACTTTCAAGCAGGTAGGTATTATATCGTATGTTGCTCAGTCACTGATCCATCTAACACCGAAGTGTCATTGTTCTTTCATACCTCTTCCGGTAGCAACACTTTCCCTGAACCCTAGCTATGATTCAATCTGTCATACTATAGAATCATACTATAATAGAGGACCACGCATCCCAAAGGTTATCATGTTCATGCAATGTGGTATCAAAGCGTTACGCTCCTGATAAGAATCAGGCCATCCATCCCACTCAAGAATTAATCGAACAGCAACTGCAATATACATATATTAGAACCTGTATAATCGGATGATCAGAACACTCCTTGCCCGATGTGGTTATTTGGAGTGCATTTTGTTAGTTCGCTTAATCTAAAAGTTTAAGCAACAACCTCACCATTGAGGCTATTTGGTTTAACTGCATCAGAGGTTGGGGTGGCGGCTCACCATTACTCTGCTGATATCTAATCTTGACATACCAGCTCAGTTCAATATCTCATAGTAGTATGCTAACCCGCATATTCCCAGTTTGGGGAAGTCGGAAGCTTCTGGGACTTTATTACTTGCCCACGTCCTAATTAATCAGTGATGCCATGCCAAGGTCGAGACCGTGCTCACTGACCCGGGAGTACGTAAGCTGTTCCTATCTCCAGGGAGTAGTCTTGAGATCCCCCGTTATTGCATATTGGCTATTGTCTGCCTGACATGTCAGTTGCTACAAACGCAGTTGACACATCTAGTCCCTCTTAGCTTAGTTTGGTCAATGATGGTTGTGAATTACTGGCATCTTTATCCCTGAAGGATAATAGGTAAGGGAAAGGTTATTGCATCATCAAATCAGATCGCCATATACGATCGTTCAATGAATCCGCTAGCAGTGTAGCTCGCTATCCAATCCAGACGAGGATCTTATGAAGTCCCGCTGAAGACCACAAGTTTGGCGAACTTGTAAATGTCTGGGTCAAGCGTTTTGTACATCTCATTACATCAGTAACATGATATATAACCCTCTGACAACTACAAGTTCTACCTTCCTCTATCAAGGGAGAACCCCTAACATCAAGGTCCTCACTGGCAGCATTCTGGAGAACCCGTAGCGCATATTGCATTGGTGATTGCTTCATCCACCGGGCATTTTCAATCAACCAATCAATCATGGCGAGGTTTACTAATCGAGCCGTGTGTTGCATTTGTTGTTGACCAATCCGCCCGACAAGCAACCATCCCTGATGTTCCATTGAGTAATTTATAACCTGTTCTACCATGACGGAATTTCGGCAATTATACTGTTGGTTCAAGCCCTCATTGCTTGTCAGAAAGGACAAGACAAGGACCCTCACCTGCCCGTGGTTGATAAATGACATCTTCAGAGGTATGTGCATCGGCACTCATAGAGCTATGGTTATCAAAACAATTGTTGCCTATGGGGCAGCAGTACTGCGCACAGTTAGTATTATTGTCATATGATGAGTCGATGTCAGAGTTAAATGTCAGAGTCAACATGTGTCAGAGTGAAATCCCAGAGACGATATGAGTGGCAGAAGATGGGATTGTGAAGGAATGCTAACCTGTTCGACGAGCCACTGGGTAAGTGGCCAATATACCCCCAGAATCACTGTCTCTCCATTGTCTTTCGCTGTCAAGATGTTCCAGAGATAGTGTTTGAGGCAAGCCAACTTTGGAGCCCCAACCTGCAATGCAGCCTCGATATGATGATCCTTCATAACCCTGACCATCTCAGGTAGAGGTATTTGGTCCGTCTTCCCTGGGAAAGCCTTAGCAAACTCAGAAATAACTGTCCTCAGCGTGGGCAGATTTGGTCTGCCTGTGTCAGCAACAATGGAAGGTAATGACAATGATCGTTTCAACGAAGATATTTCCGGATCCATTGAGGCAGGGCCAAGAATAAGAGCTACTGACATATGGCGACTAAACCACCAATGAGGGCCAAAAGGCTTCATCTTGCCCATCATTGTAGCCTGTGCAGAGGCAACCCCAGTGATTCTCTCCCTCAGCCCCATATACCTACAGGCTAACAAATTAATGTAGCACTGTCCAGCTCCTGGGTACTTTATAAATGTTACAAGTTTGGTGGTTGAAGACATCGAAGGGATATTGATGATGGGCTTTGGGTTTTTGAACGGGATCTGGCTGACCATTGTTTGCCGTAGCATCAGTGTGCATGAAACCACAACAGCTCACTTCCCAATAGTTTCCACGTAGCGGTGCCGTCTGATCAATATATCCGATGTTTGAGTTGTGTTACAAAATTTCCCTACTTCATCAATTCGGGGCAACATATAAGTATCCTGAGCGATATTGGTGCAGTGAACAGAAGATCCGAATTCTGGGCCGTTCTCGTACAGATCTGCAACAGGTGTGAACTCTGCACCACGTTCAGTACCTGACTCATTACTCCCATCCGCGACCCACTCGTCATCAATGTTGAGAGTATATTTGAATGTATCTGGCCGCAGCTGTACGGTCAACCTGGATGAACTCTCCAGAAAACGCAAGATCCAATGCCAGTCGTCAATGAAATTCACCAATGGGGTTGCAGTTAACATCCACTTGTACTGCGGCTCCAGACTGAGTATACAAGACACCATATGGAGGATGAAAATCCGGGAGTTCATTTCAACCAACGAGCCATGAGGCTTCCTAAACTTGCTGATTGGGGTCCCACTTGTTCTCAACCTGTGGGCCCTATCCAAGATAACCCAATGAAATCTGCCAGCGCCCCACAATGCCGAACAGTCAGCTTCCTCATGGTTGAAATGCTGGTAGAAAGGCTCAAAGGTCAATATCATGACTATTTTCCATGGTTTACCATGAAGAGTGGCTCGATGGGATGCCCTCCTCTAGGAAGAAGTACCATAAGGGAGATGTGGAGTTAACTCAGTGAACTTTGTCACCGCAGCTTTCCATTCTGCCACTATTGCTTTAGTGCTATTTAACCTGAGCTTGACGTCACGATAGTGGTAAGTATTCTGGTCATAACATAGAAGTAATGTTCGGAGGTGGACCTCCCACCGCGGCTTTCGTGGCTTCCTTGTGACTTTCTTGTCCCATTCAACCTTCGGTTTGTGGTTGTTCATGTCGATCTCCCATTTGTTGAATCCAGGAGGTGGATTCTTGATTTTTTGATTATAGACATTAACCTGGTCACATATTAAAGCTAGTGCAGTCAGAGTCTGATGATTGTTAGTGTGGTGAACAGTATGTCTCAAGGGCACAGCAGGGTCTAACCTTGCCAGTACCGCAGTCATCAGCCAATAAACCACCCTTCGCCAGGTTATTCTCCTTCACTGCCATCCAATTCAATGCAATAATTGAATGCGGTTGTAGCTGTGTGGGTTTGTGGAGCAGCTTGAAAGTTCTGATCTCCATGGTGATGCCTAATGCTGCTATTGAGACCTCCAAGTTCTCTCTGAAATTCCTGGTTATCCATCAGCTCCACTAACCTGCAAATAAAAATTAGCATCATTCAACATTCTGATAGCTGCTCTGACAGCAGGCTGAGCTCTGACAACAGCTCTGACAACAGCTCTGACAGCGGTTGAGCTCTGACAGCAACATTGACAGCAGCTCTGACAGCAGCTCTGACAGCAGCTCTGACAGCGGCTGAGCTCTGACAACAGCTCTGACAGCAGCTCTGACAGCAGCTCTGACAGTGGCTGAGCTCTGATGGTAGCTCTACGGCTCTGACAGCGACCACTCTGACAAGTTCATTGACTCACCAGACCACATCGACATTATCTGTCTGGTCCTCCTTCTGTGCTTGCGCATCAGGGTCATTGGCTCCCTCTAGTTCCATTAGGGCAATGTTACTGAAGTCAGCGTCTACCTGATCAAATTCTTCCGTGTTTTGAATGTCGAAATCATGGTTCTCCTGTTCGATTGTCCAGCCAGGGGAATGACTCGGTGGTGCATTGTGAGTAATCAGCATGAACACTGGATCGGAATGGTCCTGGTCCTCCGGCATCCCCGATAGGTCTCCCTTCCCTTCCCCTTCCTCCGCCTCCTCCATATGATCCAATTCATCGGCACTGATTTTGTCTCTGGAACTGTCTGGTAAGTCAATATCTCAGGGCTCGGTATCTTTGTCCTCTTGTTTCACACTAATGGTCGATGTTGGTTCCAGGTGGAGGGGGTTAGTCTCGATATATTTGATTTCATTCTCGGTGTCATCCACCGTGAACATCTAGTTGTTGGTAACAAATGTTACCAGCAGATGGCCTTCTATTTCGGTGAAGGTCAGACAGTTGTCCTAGCTCGATTTGTCTAATCAATTGTCAATTTGTGCGAATCTGGACAATGGACGATCACCCTGGGTGGACGTTGTGCTCACCAAACAGGAGTCAACAGCCCGCAAGTAGGATGCTACATCATATTGCCGAGTAATCCAGGTCACAAGGTGGTCATAACACTGGGATGGATCAGGATTCTCTGCGAAGTCTCTCAGAACCCGAGACCTTTTCAACTCATCCGCAATATATACAGGGGGATCATCTGCCATCCAGGTGACAAAACGATCAATATGGTCTCCTCTGGCTTTTGGTATCAATTTCCAGGTGAGGTGCCTCCCACAACAGATCGAGCTGGTGAGCTGGTTGCAGCGGGTTGAGTCCTCCTGCTACTGAGCTCTACGAGGAACAGTGGCGAGGGATTGCATACATCATTCAGTCCCAGACATCGTTGCTGGAGGGCACTGCCAGAGCTGTTGATCCAAAATGGGTTCAATCTAGGCGACTGAGCATCCCTCGAAACCGCTGAAATTGAAGGAGACAGTATAGTGGACAATACCACTGATCATGTAGTGCCTCTACGATTGGTACTCCTACCATGCGCTACCGAATCTCCCCGTGGTAGCACACTAGTTAAGTTTGAAATTACGGGTGTAGTAGACCCAACACAAACATCTGAAGTGCGTTTATTGATTGGTGTATTAGGAGGGACCATGATATACTTTAGTGAAGAAGCTGATGTGATCTTTGGCAGGGGGCTTGATGCGGTTTTTGGCTTTGCGGCAGGGCTCGTTGCGGTCTTCGACTATCTGGAGGGGCTTGGTGGGGCCTGCATGCGTGCGGTTGTGGCTGTTCGGGTAAATCTTCTGCATAAGCATGAGATGAGTCATTGCGTTGTATGGACATCATCATGATAGAGCTTCGGGTCCAGTCTAAGTCCCAGGAGATCTTGAGAGTTATCTGCAAGCGTCTCGCAAATGTTGGTAAGCTCCTATTTGTCAGGTTGATGTCAGTCGATGTCAGAGACTCAATGTCAGAGACTGAATCTCAGAGCCGGATTTACTAACCTGGTCACGTGTCTTTTGTACACCTCGCCCCTGGGTGTACAATTTGATATCTGGCTATGAAGAGATAGCTGATTTGTTGTGTTTAGTTTTCGATCCCTGGACTGCTGCAATGTCTTCAGTGAATGCAGACCAGCTACTCACAGCATCCATGTCCTGGGTCATCGTGTTTAGCACAGAGGGAAAGATTTCTTTGCGCCAGTTCGAAACGCTGGTAGGCCATCTTTGTGGAACACACGGTGGTGCCATTATGATGGTTGGTCGGCGGATATAAGGGTCACTGAGTGGATATGAGGGTCACTGAGTGGATATGACAGTCGTCATGTTAACGTTGATTAATCTGAGTGAATAGGTGAAGATTGTATGTGATATATACCAACTAGTACTAGATGCACTCTGACCCACGCTCGATGGGATGACCACTCCAACACACATTTTTACTGTGAAGCAAATATGCAAGTCGATCTGGTTGAGATAGCTCCGCAGAGTGAAGTGAGGAGAGTCTGAACAAGTCAAATGCTGGTTAGTTGAGACAGGTTGGAATTGGTAGATGTAAAAATGTCGGTGGTTTTTTTGAAGGCCGAATACAACAACGTTCGGAAGGAAGTGATGGGTTGGGATGTACAAATGCTGATCGGTGTGCTGCCGAAACATCAACTCACACTGTTCCATGTTGGGATGCTGAAAATGGTGCTTAGAAGCGGAACTTCCCAGCATCCCACACAAGGAAACAAAGAGGGCTAAAGTTACTTTACTTGAAGCCTAAAGATAGTGTGTGTTGCAACACTCTCACAAGGCTAGGCAAGCATCCAAGTCCGTTCAGGGTAGGCTGAATACCTAGCAATGGGACACATGATAGGAGCCTCACTACTATCAATTTCCAGGGGGCACTCAATCGCAAACTTTCCACCTTCAAAAATGCAGTCGTTTATTTGCAATTTATGTGGCAGGGTTTTTTCCAAACAAAGTGGTCTCACTCATCACCACCATTCAACACATGCGCATCTTCACCCAAATTCTAGCAATCTTTCCACGTCAGATGGGCTAGACTACAACATAGCAGACGACATTCCCCAAATAGATGACGATACACTATACCCGCTACCTGAGACAGAGATATTCCCCAACCCAGGAACCCCAATCAATGACACTGTACAAGTTCATTCTTTCGGTGATGATTACTGGGATCCCCTTGGTCCTTTTGCTTCACCCCAACAATGGCAACTTTGTCGTTCTATTGTGGATACCAACCTGGGTTAAACGAACCTCTATCAGCAAAAAATATTTCGGTCCGGGCGGAATGGCTCCGTCAGAGTGGACGCGCGCCGTCAGAGCCATCAGAGACACCCCGGTGGCGGATTGCTCCACGCGCGGCCTTAATACCACGCGTCGCGTTGCATATCGCCCTCCAATCGCTGTTTCACCGTTTCTTCTCGCTCTGTCGGTCTCCAATTTTAAACGAACACTCTGGCGGTGAAGGCCAACTGTGACCATACGTACGAATGGGTTCATTGGGCACGCGTTTGCGTCGGGATTGCAATGCGATGGGTTACGCTGTGAAAACCACTCCACGCGTTCCTTCTACCTGCGCGCAAAATGCAATTCTCTCTTTACTAATTATACACATCATTCCAAGTCGCCAGATCTATGTGGCTATTGACAATCCATCGCTCGTTGCATCCGTCTCCTGTCGTATTACTAGTAGCTATCTCTGGAATTCCGCGCGTGCAGCCGATGATGTTTCCCACGCTGAAAACTTGCAAAGCGACGGCTGCGTGTGCTTTCCTCACTTGTACAAATTTCGAGACGGGATCCAAGTTACCCGAGTTTTCAGGTATTGTGGTGAGCGCCAGGGCTAACCATTACTCAACGAAAGCTCCATCCTCGTTTTGGAGCTTGATCTTGAATAGTCGTTGCAGTTGCCACGGCAGACGCCCATTCAGCGCGCCATAACACCTCCCTGGGCGTTGCTTTACCCACACCAAGTCGTTCCGTCGATCCCCTCCGCGCCAGCTCTGGCTTCCTATGGATCGACACATCTGAGATATGCCTTCACCATCTAAACCCTCAACTTGAACTTTAATACCGTGGTAAATACAGAGCTCCATTGCATGCAGTTGTTCATCCGATATATACGTCTTGTTACGACTCTTATGCTTGATACACTCCTGCGTGCCGCTGTATATTGCCGCGCGGTGCGTTGCGTCTTGCGTATTGTCGAGTAATGCGCTGAAGTCTTTGATCATAGCGTCAGGATGCTTTCCATCACGGCGGTTTTGGGGCCCCATGAATTCGGGCTTCGCATATGACTGGGAGCTCAGGGGGGCAGCCAGATCAGCACCGGAAGGGAAGACTTTGAAGGCGGCAGCGCTGTTCTCCCAACGCTGAACGAGGGCTCGGAGATTTGACTGGGAGCTCAGTGGGGCAGCCACATCAGCACCGGAAGGGAAGACTTTGCAGGCGGCAGCGCTGTTCTCCCAACGCTGAGCAAGGGTTTGGAGATTGAGCTCTCTGATTTCGAAGGAGAGAATGCGACGCTGAAAGGTGATTACTTGTGGCAGGTAGTTGAGATTGTGATTGGAGGCGTTCCAACAATCCTTGAGGTTCGTTTTATGAGCTTGTTCATGTCTCTCGGCAGAATACTGTTGCAAGGCTCCGTATCGACGGATCTGTTCGGCCCAATGAGACATCAAGTGGATCTTCGGAAAGTTGAAGTCGGCATCTAACTCCTTGGAAATATCTATCTCGTGGCTGATACAATCCCGCCAGGCGTTCATTTCGCGCCGCTTCTTGGACGGTGTTCAGGTTTCAGCAT
>Ga0307512_10006976_pt1 | contig 11282 bp, 8 predicted proteins | sample 14_EM_MG_FD_200267 | JGI IMG/M metagenome (GOLD analysis project Ga0307512, IMG submission 200267) | Populus trichocarpa ectomycorrhiza microbial communities from riparian zone in the Pacific Northwest, United States - 14_EM | ecosystem: Host-associated > Plants > Roots > Unclassified | place... | reverse complement strand
TCGCGGCTTCAAGCGGAAGTGCCACGGACCGTTCGGTTCACGCGTCCACTTTCCAGTGGTACGTAAGTGAATATGCAGTGTACTCTCGCGGAGTAGCACTCGGAGAACGTGGGAAGCATAGCCACCCCATATACTTACCTACCCAAAAGCACACCGCCGTTTCCTCCCCAATGTCGGACATCAATCCCTTCCTCCGGCCCGTTTCTCTTCTACCCACGAGATTCAAACATGGTGTATCACTCGTCGTGCTACACAGCATAATATGTAAACGCCCAGTCCTCCAGACCCCCTGGTCGCATGCGAATAATGAATAAGTCTTCCAGACCCCCTGTTCAGCACTAACTAACGCAACTTCGGAAGCGAAGCCGTCTTAATTCCTGCCCCCCCTGCAGGAGACCACTGACCGCACACGTGCACCCGGAAGAATATTCAGGACCACTTCTGCACCCCTTCACCGGAAGCCAGGCAAGCAGAAATTTACAGCGCAGCCATAGCTGCCCGATGAGGAAACATTCTGCATTTCGCGGGCGGTATGTAGGGCTTGGCGTCTCCGGGGTAGAAACATACTGTCATACATACTGAATGGAGCGGTTTGGTTGGTTACTACTGCCGACGTCGGGGCCAGTCACAGTTACAATTTGGTGGGGTGTCCATAGGAACGCACTCGAGCATATTGCATAGTGTACATTTGCGGGGCTTCATGGGGAATCGATACGGAGGAACCTGACGCGAGAGGAGTAGAATGGATGGGTCGCAGCGACCGGTATGGGAGGCGGTTGATGCCTCTCCCCAGGTCCTTGGCCAACATCAGACGCGAGATTGCAGAGAAGAAGTGGGAGGAGGCGAGGAACTGGTCAGAAAAGAGGATCAAGAAGAAGAAGTACAAGCTCCCGGAGAAGATGCGGCAAAACGCGGCAGTGGCGCGGAGTCCGAAGCGGTTGGCAGAGCGATTCCACCAACTCAAGATAGGGCACTGCCGCCCGGGCAATACCTGAAATGGACGAGGAATGCGGACACGGAGGCATGTGGGTGGTGTCAATACAAGATACAGACACGGAACCACCTGGTCAAAGAATGCCGGCAATGGAAACGACAACAGAAGAGGTTGTGGGCGGAGGTGAGGAGAGAGACGGGGAGGGGGAAGAACCGCTTCCGAATCCGAGACCTCCTGGCGGATGAGCGATGCACTCGGCAGGTCCTAGACTTCTTTCACACCACCGGAGTGGGAAGCAGGGTGGGGCCCAAAGCGGCACCGACGAAACAAGGGGACGAAGAGGCAGAGGAGCGAAGAAGTAGTGGTGAGGCGCGGGACGAGGGATAGAAAGTCACGGGGGCGGGGAATGGAGGGGAGGAGCGAAGGGGATTTCCTTGGGTCGAATCACACATCCTCTTTTCTTGGACCGACTCACTCTTTCTTTACTTCACATCATTATGGGGCAGGCCAGGCGGGGGCAGGGGGAGTTGCCACAGGCCGTCGGCGGACTGGAAGAGGTCGCGGCGGACGGTGAACAGGAAAGGACTGTATATAATATCGTCATGATCCAATAGGGTCGCACACGATCAATGGATCATCATCGCCATCATGGGGAATCGATACTGAGTGACGCATTCACATTCCAAATCCCTTTGGTCCGCAGTTTAAGGTCTTATGTCTGCACATTACCTTGGAAACATTATACCGCATGGGGTATCTAGGATAGGCCTTTCCCTATCTACACCAGCAGCACGTACTGCGTACTGCGCCTCCATCCTCCACCAGGCCGTCTATGTAGATATTCCCCCCCGAACAAACATAGGCGCGCCAGAAGTTGAAATGATGGTTGCCCTGGCACACCTGAACGCGCGCACTCTGCAGTATTATACGAGGTGGGAATGTCCAGAAGTTCTGGGATGGCCAACTTATGTAACCCAACCAGCCAGTACCCCGCACCCATATGCCACGCAGTGCTCCCCACAGACGCATGCCACGGGTCGATAGTGCCTCGACTCACCTCTGAGATCTGAGGCGAGATGTGTGTCTGCGTTTCTTCACCAAGCTATGGGTTGATGGGTATCATGAGAACTGGGCTTTTCTGCTGGCCTCACTACGGCAGAGAAACATCCGAACCGTATGTAAATACACCATTCTGTTCTCGGTCGGGGAGCCCACAGGCGCGGGCCATCCTAAGCCCAAAGGCCTCTACACTTTCCGGCATGACTTGGTACGGATAAGGCACGATATCATATGAAGGATATTGTGGAGTGATTTTTGGTGACCATGAATTCCCTGCACTCCACATCCCCATGGCACGTTGGGCTTGATATCCAGCCGCCGATGCACATGCTCAGGGGACCTACATAGAAACCTAGAGAGACCTTGAAAAAAAAAATCTATTGATTGACTTTCACTGTGAAGTGCCCGCGAACGAAATCTGGAGACGTCTGCCTACTTAAGCCCTTTTGCGAGGCTGCTTCGGGTCTCGCAGCTATGGTAACTCGAGACAAGCGGGTTGTGGTCGCATTACTCCTGATATATCTACGTAAGGGCCTGTTCTTTTTCGAGCGTATATTCCAGCGCCCAGACCTCTCAGCTGGATCGTCGGCACCGCGTATTTCATAGAAATTCAGGGGTACTACTGATAGAGACCCCAAAAACTGGAAACCTCGGTGCTGAGCCGATCGCTCGTCGTGCATGCTTTGTATATGGATGTCAGGTTTGTGTGGTAGAAAAAAATATATACGCTGAAAAGAGCAAGCCATAAGTAAAGAACACCCTGGGTCACAGGTATCCTGCCGTTCGTGGTTCAATGGCTTGCACACCCACGTCAGATGGCGAAGGCATCAAGCACCACAGCCGGAAAAAAAAAGAAAATAATCCTAAGGTTCGGAATGAAAGCCCTCCCTCGGACCCAATACATATGCTCCGTTTCGGGGGGTCTGAGGCACGGACCCAACGGGGTGCTTGTCCAGGTTTCCGGCCGAAAACCGAATCCCCACCCAGCGTTCCCTGTGCCATCACCACTTCTCACTCGCGAACATTCCTTGATGACCTGATCTCCCTCTGTTCCCCAGCCGTCTTTCGCCGCAATACAGTTCATAGAAACTCTCAGTATTTCCGTCTTGCGATTCCGAATCCTACCGCTCAGGTGGAGAGATGCGACCGAAATAGGTTCCATCAATTGCAAAGGTACTTAGGCGTTTAAGAGTACGAGTCAATTACAAGAGTCACCTATCAACTATAATCCTTATCTTCCTAAGGTTCCACCAGCATGTCGTCCATGTGAATGCGGTCACCGTGAGAAACCGAAAGCCTCCTATGGCCGTCACAGGGAAGAATCACACAACTGAAGCACAATGAACGAAACAAAGCAGAACCCCATCGACCCTACACACATCAGCGTGTACATGACAAAGAAGCAAAGGAAAGATGCGAAAAGTCAGAAATCTTGAAAACCCTCTCGCCCGAAATCAGCACAAAGACAGCGACAAATGAAAAAATTGAGCACATACATTGAATGATGGGAAGGAAACACGTAAAATCCCGAACTGAAAACATGGGGAAAAGAAGCAACCCGTAAAATTCCGTAAGATAAAACTTGGGATTGAAACACAGAGTAAAGAAACAACCATGGGGAATTGATCGGAGTAGATAGACATGCCGACGCGTAATCCGTACGGCGATGGAGAAATCAAAAGAAAGGAAAATTCAATGGGTCGGCGATTGTAAGGTCCGAACCACTGGCCTCACCCGTAGTGTTGGTAACTACAATCACTTGGAGGTGCGAGAGTCGAATGGCACGCCATATTTCTCCTGGTATTCCTGGGCCGCATCTAGGAAACGCTGCTGTCTTGTTTGAAGCTCGAATTCCCGCTCTTCGATGTCTAGGACCATCCTACGGAGCGCGAAGCAGTCTTTCGACCGCTCGGCCGCGCGGTGACTAGTGGTGACAGCCTGGGTCGAGGTCTTGACGCTTTTTGGAGCGATTTTGCGACGGCTAGTGGGTGCTGCTGTCTTCCTGGTACAACCCGCCGATCTGGTGGGGGCGGCGTACTCTGAGGTATCGCTGTCGGAATCTTTGACAGTGTTGACTTCACGAGCCTTCTTACGGACCGGAGCCGATTTGGACGTCTTGCGACTATACAGATCCTCGAATGTGTCGGAAGGCTCAATATTGGAAGAATTCTCAGCGACCTTCCGCTTGAGTTTCTTGAATCCATCACCCGGGGTAGGCTGTTCGTCTGGGAAACCAGATGCAGCTCCTTCGACTTTGGTCTCCCGAAGGACAAGCCAATAGGACAGATCCTCACGCTCCTTCGGGGCCCCTTTGAAACGGTTCCAGACGTTGGCTTGCTGCTGGATCTGCTTCCTCGCAATCTTGAGAGTTTCTTTGTGCGATCTCTTCACATCTTGGGACTTCTTGATGGCTCTAAGGCCAACTGAATTAATATCGTTGCGGTACTGACGACGGAACTCCTTCCATACGATATCATGCTTCCTGCCCACCAACTTCAACTGGGTGCGGAGATGCGAGAACTCCCAGCGAGTCCAGAGCATCGACATCAAGTCGAGACGTTGGTCGTCGCCGCCATCGCCATTGAATTCGCCGCCGTTGTCACCGTCGTTGTCGTCGCGGTCGAAGTCCGTGTTGAGGTCCCGCGAGGAAGCGGCAGGCAAATTCTGAGTGGTTGGAGGTGGACAGCCCATAATCTGATGGTAACGAGACCGTATCTCGTTATTTAAGTCTACGAAGAAGTTGCACGCCTCGTTCAGGGGGACGAAATTGAGATTCGCTGCTTTGCTATTGGGGGTAACTTTTATATCGGATCAGTTGGTATTCAGGTTAAGGAGGGATGGAGGAAGAAGGGAGGAGAGTGGTAGGGAGAGGGTCGTTTTATACCCTGGGTTGCCGCATTTCCGTTTGCTTTGATGTACTCTACGGCTAGTAACCAGAGCATGTCGTTCACCACGATGTCATATTCATCGTCAAACGCTATATGCAATTCCTTCCTGATATTCTGGTCGCCTTTTAGATACACGCTCGCGTGCTGCAATACGTCGAATTCACGTGTGGCAATCTGATCGATACGATTCTGCTCCTCTAGTAGGCGTTTGCTGAGATCCTCCTGGCTTACCTCCCAAGACCTTGGCTTTCGTACTTTCACCGCCTTCGCCAACTCTTCATCTTCGTCATCCTCCTCTCCTTCGTCAGATGTTCTCCGACTGTATTTCTCTGGGTCGAATCCGAAGTCCTCCGGGGACACCGACCTCGTCTTTGGTTTGTCTTTCAAGTCGGCCCGAGGCAGGTCCAGAGGGTTCTCGTCCTGTTCATTGTATGGTAGGTGGCACTGACCAGAAGGAGCGTCCTCGGAGACAGGATTCTCTCCAGGAAGATGCTCGGAGACAGGGTCATCTTCAACAGGAAGACCCTCGGAGACAGGATTGCCTTCGGAGTCGGAGACGGCGTCCTCCTCGGGAGGTTGAAGTGTCCCTGCATCGTTGCCTTCGGTCTTGTCAGACATGTCGTAGAGGGAATGCGTCATGTTTGATGTAGCGCACAAACTTGTAGATGAAAATAGATAAGGAATTAGGAGGTTTTAATGGGAAAACGTTTTTATGCAGGGGGTTCGGGAGTGGTGATGGCGGTAGTTGTAGTAGTTATGATTGAGATTATAGTGATTGATTGTGGTGTTGTGGAGGATGGAAAAAGTGATCGGACGGATGAGTGGTCTGGAGGTCACTCGGTTAGAAGTCTCGGCTTTCGATAGTTTATATGTAGGATAGAAAACGGTAGTCAATTTTCCAAGCAAACATCGAAAGCAAGCACGAAACAACATACAGAGAATCGTTTGCTTGAAGTTAGAAGTAATGACCCCTCTTGAAACAATGAATATACAGCTTTCCGGTCATATGTTTAGCCGTGGAACATTTCTTCAATAATGTACGGAAGTGAGATCATCGTATCACAGAACGTACTATGGAGAATACTTTACAATTGGCATGGCTTTCTGGACGCCTTTCGCAGTGAAAGCGCCCGGTTGAGTGGTTGCTAGGTACGAATACATGTAGATATATTATGTATGAAACTGAGAGAACTTGCCGTCAATTCTACTACTTCTACTACCTCTTCAACAAGACAAGGACACATGCACTCATGTGTTGGCTAGGAAATAACTAGAGTCCAACCTATTACTAGAAAGAACCCCTATCGAGAACTGCCAGCATTTCCTCCTCACTCACAAACTTCACCCTTTCCTTGCCCACCCTTGCCCCTCGCGATTTCTCCACAGCATCGATCTTTTGCCACTCCTCCCAGCTAACCGGCCTCACCCCCCTTGATCTCGCCTCTGCACTGACCGCGGCCCATCCCAGTTTTTCCTCGTCGCCCGAAGTCATGAACTGGCGCTCTCCCGTAATCCAGTCGTTTACCATTGCATCTGCAGTCTCAAACGCATCATACATGGTGCTGGCGATCTCACCCGTCGGTCCCCTTTTAACCCAGCCACTGGTATACACTCCAGGTACAATCTCTCCGGGATCTTCGGGATCGGAACCGGGTTTTACAACCCTCCCGTCTTCGTTCGGTACAAGTCCGCGCTTGGTATTGAACGGAATCCCCGCTTCCTCGAAGCCCGGGATCGGCTCGGAGAGATATCCAATGCTGCGGAACGCAATATCCGTACGTATTTCTTCGTATTCTCCAGTAGGGTGCACCCGCGATGTGGGAGAGAAAGTAGGCTCCTCTAGGCGGGTCTCCTCCAGACGGACCGCGCCCAATCTTGCAGAATCATTGATCGAAGGTAGAAACGCGGAAGGTGATCGAAGGAAGTTTAGTTCCCAATGTTTTTGTGCCTCCAAAAATGGTGTCTTTGATCCTTTCTCAAGGATCTGTAGGATACGCTTCTGCTGCCGAGAAAGCTTCCCAGTATCTTGCGGAATCAGTGAGGGATTCACTCCTGGGAATCCGATCCCAGGAATTGAAAGCATCTCCCGAAGTTCTTTCGCCGTGAACGCCGCTTGTAGTGGTCCCCGCCGCCCTACCACTCTCACACGTTTGACCCGGCTGCGTGACAGCGCCTCCACCGCTTGTTCCGTGATATCCGTCTTGCGAAGCACGTCGACGGAAGTGAGGAGAATACGTGCCACATCCAGTGCAACATTGCCTTGACCGATGACCACCGCCTCCTCTGCCGAACTGAGGAACAGTTTCGATTGAAAGTTTGCATATTCTGGCAGCCCATTGTACCAACCCACGAAAGCGCGGGCGGAGAAGATGCCCCTCAGTTTGTCTTCGCCCGGAATACCGAGTTTGCGATCCTTCGAAGCGCCGTAGGACAGAAGCAGTGCGTCATAATGTGGTGTTATCGCCGAGAGCGGGAGGGATCGGTGGGGCGGGTGCGGCCACGATGTGCCGATTGGTGTGTTTCCGATGTATGTGAATCGCGGAGAGGACGCCACCTTGTCGAATTTGTCTTGACAGTTCTATTGCAACTTGATCTCAGTCAGGGCGGAGTTGACATGGACAGGTCGCAAGCGTATACCTTAACTTCGGGATGATCTGGGGCTACACCAAAGCGTACAAGGCCGTATGGCACCGGGAGTGATTCGTACATGTCGACATGCGCATTGGTGAGGTTGCTGAGGACGCGGTATGACGTGTAGAAGCCGGCAGGGCCGGCGCCAATTACGGCCAGGCGAAAAGGTCGGTCTGTTCGCCTGGATTGCTCTGCCAGGGTGGAATAGCACCTTGGCCGTAAAAATTGACGTATGATTTGAGAAGGCCGTAGGAGGATCATGGTGGGCGTTCTAGATTTCGTTACTATCTAGACTGTGACACAGAAGTGAGGTGCATTTTAAGCCAGTAACTAGGAGCCGCAAACGTCATCCCGGGTCTACATATCATCCACAACTCCCGCCAACAACCTTGACGCTTGTGCAGATTTTCAACGCCTCCCATGCATCCTAGAAGTCCTTATGTCGCCTATATCGATTTCAGAAAATTAAGCCATGAGTTCGTCGGACTCGCGCCGTAGTAAGTTGTGCTTCCATTCCGTTCGATACGACAGTTGAGCCGAACGCGTCTCAATAGTGTAGACGCGAACTCCATTATCGACTTCAAGAATCCAGCGGCTGTGAGGTTTTTTTCTCCTACTCTCCTGCAAGGCTCGTTGGTTGATCCCAATGGCTGAAGTTGATAGGGAACTTGCAAAATGCCTTCTTGCACGCGACTTTGGTCTTACGGTGGAACTCCCGGAGGACCGCCTGTGTCCCATGGTTCCAAATCGGTACGATATCGCGCAAACCGCTACCGTATTCAGGGCATGCCTGTGCTGATAACACTATGAAGCTTAGACTACATCCTATGGATTCAAGACTTAATCGACTCCACAAGCTGTGACCTGACCAGCGAGTCTAACGCGTCCTCTCCCATAACCGGCCTTGATGTGTAACCCCCCCCTTCCGACGATCCCAGTAACTATGAACTAAGTCTACCGAACAGTGGTACAGGTGCGAGTTGTATCTACCCTCTTCTGGGCTGCGCATTACGGCCATCCTGGCGTTTCATAGCCACTGATATTGACCACGACTCCCTCCGGAGCGCGAGCTCTAACATTGCCATGAATTCGATTCTCGGTGGCCGTATCCAGCTCCACGAGTCCGCCGTTGAAGGGCCGTTATTCCCTCTTGACGCGCTGGGGGTAGAAAGCATCGACTTCACTATGTGTAATCCCCCATTCTACAACTCCACCGCCGCGCTCGCCGAATCCGCTGCGAAGAAGGCCCTTCCGCCATTCTCGGCATGCACTGGGACACCTACGGAAATGGTCTATACCCCCACGGGTGAAGTAGGCTTTGCCAAGCGTATGCTGCATGAATCTATCGTACTGGGCGCACGCATCCGCTGGTACACCACGCTTTTCGGCAAGCTTTCCAGCGTCTCCACGTTCGTTTCGGAGCTCCGCACCACCCCACAGCTTGGCGACTCCGGAAATTGGGCAGTCACCGAAATGGTACAAGGCACTACTCGACGCTGGGCGGTAGCATGGAGCTTCGGAGACCGTAGGCCGCTTCTTGGTGGGCGACCACCATCACTGAAAGGGTGTTTTCCGCCTGTGCCGTCGGAGCTCGAGTTCAGCGTGGATAGGGGCTGTGAGGGGGTATGTGAGGAGGTAATGGCGTTGCTTGCGGGACTGGGGCTGTTGCAAATAAAGCGCGATGGTGGAGAATTTTATGGCGAGGCTAAGGCGAATGTTTGGTCTCGCACCGCGAGGAGGGCTATGGCGAGGGGATGCATGGATACCACTGGTGACGAAGCGGATGTGAAACTGGGATTCTTGATCACGGTAGAAGCTGAAGGGACGAAGTCAATTATCAGGGTTAGGTGGAAGAGGGGTCGTGATGGGGTGCTGTTTGAGAGCTTTTGTGGCATGACTAAGAGAAGGCTTCAGTTGGGGAAATAGATGGCACATTGTACCTACAACTGGATATATCTCGATCAACGATTAGTGTTTGTTCTCGGAAGAGAATATCAATCAGAGATTCAGAGGATGGAAAGCGCCGGGATGCTGGCCTTTGGTAACCCTTAGGAAAAAGTGGTTCATCATGCACGTCCGATATCTAGTCTCTGTCCTCCCGGGTTCCCCGCTTCTTGTTCCGGAGACTTTGCGGTGATCTAGGGTGCAAATTCGGTCCAAGAAGCTTTTTTCCTTACAGAGAATCATTGGATGTTATCGTTCGAAAACGATATCCACGTCCGGGTAAGAATAAGCGTAGATTAGAAGTGTCGTGCTCCTTAGATATTCCATTAGGAAACAAGGGTTTCTACACCATTTCAAATTACACCGATTCCGAGTGAGATTTGCGTATCGAGTAATGCTTCATAGTGGATTGATATTCCATGATTGGCTTATTTTTTGTTCGGAATAACATGGGTGCATGAAGTCGAACCATCAGATACTTCTGGTGGGCATAGTTACTATGCTGTATTGAAGCTGTACCCTATGTGTCCTAGACGAAGTGACTTTGACAGGCGCCTGAAGGCGGTTGGTTGCCGCTGTGCTGTCCCAGCACGGCCGTCGTGGCGACTTTATCTGGCTTTCTCTCTCTTCCTTCCCACGTCCTCCAAATATCCACACCAGCAAGTATTTTAGCCTAGGATTGGGCATCTTATTCTTTCTCTTTACTTCCCCTTCGCGGCTTCTCCTCTTTCTCGGTTCTTTTATTTGCTACTTGATAGCATCACTTCCCTATATCCTTCCACCCACTTCTTCTCTGTCTTCTTCGTGTCCTTCACTTGATATCATCGCCCCTGAGAGCCTAGCACTCTCCCTTTTCCTTGTATTTTCGCACTATTGCATCATCTCCTTGCTGCTTCTTTTCATCTTAGCCCCTCCTCGCTACTGTCCTTCCTGCCATCTTCCCACTGAGAAACCACTCTCGCTCTATCTTCCACTTGTCTTTGTTTTGAGGAGATCTCCAAGCCCGAGACCCGAATGTGAACTGCATAGCATCCGGGTTGCCGGCATTACTGCGGGCTACGACTACAGGTGTACCACGAAGGAGAGTCTGATGCTGGTGCTTCCTCAACAAGAGCCAGCACCCGAAATTCCTCCGTATTCTCTGCCTTTATTGACTCTTGTCACAGACGCGTCAGACGAAGCTGACGCGATGAACGGAAGATTCCCGGAGAAGCATAGGCTCCTCACCTACCTCGCAGCTTGTGAATGTACATAGCTGTACTCTTTATTTCTTGTGTCGGGTACATATATATTGGAGGGGTGCAGCGTGATTGCTGCGACGATCCGAGCTCCTACTATTGGGACTGGATCAAGGACCAGAGGTTCTTGGCCCGCGCAGATCTCGGAACGCAGACAGAGGGATGTGGCTCCAACGCGTACGTTCCCCTTACGTTCGTATGCTTGCGTACACTGACCCCGCCATCGGTCAGGCAGGAAGATCCAACCGCCAGGGGGTTTTTTTGTTTAATCATATAACTATACTCGCATACATACAGCCCAGCTACATAGGCTGTGGCGGCGCCAACCGCCAGGGATCTGGTGGCGGTGACACAACCGCTCAAGCGCTACTCGCTATTAATGTGAAGCATTTAGTGTGCATAACGGGATTCACACACACATTAGTCCGCCCCTATAAACAAGTACTCTGCGTATGTATCCTGCCCATCACTATCTGGGATCACTGCGGGTAGCTCCAAGAGGCTCGCCCCGAGTTTCCACCAGCTGAGGACAGGCCACTGCCTCACCGGGCAGTACCCACAGTGGACGGAGAACCGTCCTACTGCTCA
>Ga0307512_10006975_pt1 | contig 11282 bp, 16 predicted proteins | sample 14_EM_MG_FD_200267 | JGI IMG/M metagenome (GOLD analysis project Ga0307512, IMG submission 200267) | Populus trichocarpa ectomycorrhiza microbial communities from riparian zone in the Pacific Northwest, United States - 14_EM | ecosystem: Host-associated > Plants > Roots > Unclassified | place... | reverse complement strand
ACAAACTTTGTCTTCCTCATTGTTATCATGCGCCAATGATCATTCGCAGGTAAACAGAATTCAGTCTGCAGGAAGATTAGGTGAAATTCGCCATCTCAGACACTCTTAATTAGATCTGGATTTTCTTTGATTGTTTGTTCGGATATCTGAACAGCATTGATCCCCAATTCCTTTGCGGATCGTACCTGGTCGTCCATCAACTCAAGGAGTGGTGATACAACAAGTACGATTCCTGCTCTGGCAAATAGAGTCAACAGAAAACACATAGACTTCCCGCTTCCAGTGGCCATGACAACGTAGGTGTCCCGCCCACACAGAATCTCAGCAGCCGCTGCTACTTGCCACTCCCGCTGCTGTATCCGAATCCGCTATGGATTGTCTTGCAAATGGTTATTTTTCTGAGTAACTGCATGACCGATTGCAGTACGCATTGCAGCCGTCAAGGGATTCACATCGTTCAGGCCCATTCCTACTGTTCGGAGCCTTCCTTTGTCTTTGTCGACAGCGATGCGTAGGCAGCCGTCCACGTAGGTATCGTCGGCACCGATATCAGCGATTGTACACGACACTATCGGAGATGGATGCTGATGATTTGCATCGTCATTGTAGACATCTGGGTCTGAATGCCGATTGTCCATTTTGTTGTTATTGTTGGCTTGTTGTGTGGTATCTAGCAGAAAGGAGATGAATTATATTTCCAGTTCCAAACTTGCATGTCAACAAACCCAGCTTTGCTTACAGAGGTAATAGCTTCAACCCTATCTCCAACCCTATTACGACTCCCAATCATATTGTGTCAGCGAACCTTCCAAACGCCGGAATCAAACCGCCAAACCCAGACCTTCCTAACTGTTACACCCTAAATACTACAGGGTCGGATATTCGGATATGGACTGGGCAGGAAGGTATCGGAAACTCGTCACACGGTCTTAGGACCGCATACCGAGACCGGGCAACCGACACTGCCGGGGCTCGGCTCGGGTCAACCGACTCTGCAGCACCGGATGATCCCGGGCCAAGTGCCGGCGCAGACCGGGAAAGCGCAAGTGCTGCCGCAGAGGAAGACAACCATGGTGGTCACCATAAGCAGGACAAGCAATCGGAAGGAAAATGGGAACGTAAGGAGCTGCGAGTCTAGATCGCGCAACAGGAGCGGGGTTGTTTCCAGAGGCACGGCCCAGAGGAACAACACCACGAGTTGGGAATCGCTGTATCGTCACAGACGGCTCGAAAGCCCGAGGTGATACCGTTGCACCCCGTGGTCAGGAGACACAAGGGATGATGCTGCCACTCGCATCCTCGTCATTGACACGCGATTATGGCGATGAACTCTGGGCTTTGCCAGCGCACAACAGCGTGAGCGTATCCCCCACTTATCCGAGATGCTTACAACGATTATGATGCAGGGCATACGCTGCACCTAGGTGAGGGACGTCGAGTTGAACAGATACTGAAGCGGAGGCATGACTTCCAGCCAATCCTGTAGCGCTGGGTAGCCCCCGGACCAAGTACCGGCTCGTGTTCGGGAAAGCGCAAACGCCTCTACAGGGTCGCATCTCAGGAACAGTTCGAGAGTCTGATGGGAGAGATATGGGGCGGAGCTATACCTTGGCGCCCGTTGCGGCCAAGAAGGATTAGCTGGTATGGTTGAGGGTTCGTCGCTCCGGCTCTGGTCGAGGGACGTAATCAACCCCGCACTCAACCCAATCGCTCAACCCAATCACGACGAGAGAACTTAGGCACCTGCACTGGCCACTCTCAGGAGGATACGTGGAAGCGTTACTGTCCAATCCAATTGAGGGATCCGCGATACACTGATGAAGTCTAGTGCCAAGGTGAAGAGTTTTCATGTCGCGGTGTGGTGTAATTTCCCCGCAGCACGTGACTTTGCCGAGCCGAATACTTATACGACGACACGCCGACGATCGAAATCATGAATCATCAATGGACCACCTACCGGTCACCACGACATCAAGTCAACGACCATCCCCGTACGAGCGATCCTACGAGCGCCACAGAGCGCAAACGATCCGAACGATACGCCTTACGTCGAAGCCTTCGCCACGCGCCACAAGCAATGACGAGCGAGACGTCGGTCGATCGGGGAAGGAGACGGAAGGATACGTAAGGGGCTCGAGAGTCTAGGCGTGAGATGAGGAACGGGGTAAAGGATACGGCCGAGACACCGGGCGTATGGATTACTCCGGAGGAGGGGGCCACGGCAACCGGAGGCATGAGAGGGAAGGTGTTAGGACGAGACTCTTCCGAGAGCTCGTTTGTCATAACCCCCAGCTCCAGACGCTGACGGGCCGCATGAAAGAACTTGGTCTAGAACTGAGGGAATTATGCGGTGCCAACAGGACCCTCAGACTCGCCTTATCGTCAGACCGACCAGGACGAGCAGCTTCGGGCTCCGGCCTGCACCCAGGAGGGTCTGGTGTGTGAGCGTATTCCTTACCATATCTTACCTGTGGGGCAGTCGTCGCGTGAGCCGTTTGGCAGACGCCGAAGCATCAGACGATCCACCGAACCGGACCGATACGATACGAGCGAGCCGCCGGGCAAACCGCCGGGCCCGTCTCGAGCTGAAACGATATACGCAAACCGTCTGGCATGCTGCCGGGCATGAGTCGCACCATCCACCAAAACGCAGATGCGCCTAAGGGCCGCAAGCGGGACAACAGTCGATCGGGGAAGGAGACGGAAGGATTCGTAAGGGGCTCAAGAGTCTAGACGGGAGATGAGGAACAGGGTAAAGGATAAGGCCGGGTCACCGGGCGTATGGATTACTCCGGAGGAGGGGGCCACGGCAAACCAGGGGCGTGAGAGGGCAGGTGTTAGGACGAGACTCTCCAGAGAGCTCGGTCGAGACTCCCCAGGGAGCTCGTTTGTCATAACGACCAATACTCCAGACACCACCCCGGCTGCATGAAGAACTCGGTCTCGAACTGAGGGAATTATGTGGTGCCAACAGGACCCTCAGACTGGCCTTATCGTCAGACCGACCAGGACGAGTAGCTTCGAGCTCCGGCCTGCACCCAGGAGGGTCTGGTATGTGAGCGTATTCCTTACCTTATCTTACCTGTGACGCAGTTGTCGTGCTAGCCGTTTGGCAGCCGCCGAAACGATATGCGCAAGCCGTCGGGCAGCCGCCGCGCATGCGCTGTGCAACCACCTACGATCCGTCGAGCGAGCCGTCGCCGCAGAATCACGGACGAACCATCCGCTGAAGCGTCGCGAGCGAGCCGTCGGGCAATACGCTGGGCCCGTCTCAATCCGAACCATCCGCCGAAGCGTTGCGAGCGAGCCGTCGGGCAATACGCTGGACCCATCTCGATCCGAACCATCCACCGAAGCGTCGCGAGCGAGCCGTCGGACAATACGCGGGGCCCATCTCGAAGTGAACCATCCGCCGAAGCGATACGCGCAAGCCGTCGGGCAGCCGCCGGGCATGCGCTGAGCGACCACCTACGATCCGTCGAGCGAGCCGTCGCCGTGGAACCACGGACGAACCGTCGCGCAAGCCACCGGGCGGCAGCCGGGCAAGCGCCGTCCACCGAGTGATCCGTCGAGCGATCCGTCGAGCGAGCCATTGCCGCGGAGCCACAGAGATCGAACCGAACCCCTTAGATTATTCGCTGTGAATCCCTTAACGGTGGGCGATTTTAGAAGCACGATCATGTGGGGTTTTATTCTTGTATAATAATTGAACGTCAGCGAAGACCGCGTGCGCCCCATCTCCTTCGTAACTATCGAGAAACCTGACTAGTTCGATATTACCGTCACCCCGACGTTGTCCGGACGTCCCAGTGTCACACTAACACTGAAACCCACACTGCGACAGTTATGGGCAAAACTCGTAGAACCACAGCGCGGCTTCCGCAGTCTCCCGAAATCTATTGTACAACTTTATACGTCTATATATGCTATTTCTGAGTGCCGAGAATCCGTTCTTTTCTTTAACTACTTGTCCAGAGGCCTTCGGAAGACAGAATCAGTGCTCTAGTATGCTGTATAGGCCATACACCGTGCTCGACATCGTTCAAAAACTGCATCACCACTTCCAGATTCTGCGATCCGTCGAATCTTGTTGGCTCGTGTGGTTTGATCTTGTGAACGTAGGTGCTGCGGGTCAGTCCGTTCCCAGCAGTACTGACCGCATCACGGAGTGACTCGGTGACATCAAACAGCTTGTCGTACCGTTCCTTCCAAACCCGTGTCTTTTCCTGAGCCTTGTCAAGTTTCACTGCCAGCTGGTCCGCATTCTTGAACTCTTCAGCAGTTCGCACTGCTTTTACCTCTTTTTCAAGCTGCTTGATTTTCGACTTCAGCGACAAGATAACCGATCAGTCCACATCTGCACCCTTTATCTCCTTTTCCAGCTCGACAATCCGTTTTGACGCTTGCTCATGACTGCTATACCACTGGGAGTATCCGTGGACAACAGCATTTGCATCGACAGCAGTTACCGTAGTACCATCTTGTGGATCGCGTGATATGTTGACTTCGCCAAACCAGGCAAGAAGCTCAGTCGGTGTTGGCCAAATGGGGGGAGTTGCCGCTGCCATAATCCCGGTGCGTTCCGCGAGGTTGTCCTAATCGCCCGAGACCTGTCGGCACCGTTGTCTGCGCGTTCCCCAAATTCGTCCGTTTCCTCAAGGAATCCGCGGGAAAATGCTCCGCTTGTCGTCGTCACTCGTTCCGCAAAGCGTTCGTTCCGGTAATTGGCTCGAATTGCTCGTCCGCGTCCCGTGCTCGGCACCTTTCTTGACGAAACCCGTCCGAAACGCTCCGCTCGCCGTCGTCCCGGCATTCTCCTGTTTCCTTTGAGAATTCCACACCCCACTGTGTTGCAACTCGGCCGCTTGCTCCCGAAATCCACGCGAAAACGCTCCGCTCGGCGTCGTTGCTCGTTCTGCAGGCTTGTTCGTTCTGCGGATTTGCTCGTTCCGCCAGAACACCGTCACGGACTCAGCGCTGTTGCTCAATGCGACCGTTTCTTCGAGAAATCCGCGTGAAAAGCAATCCGCTCGGCGACGTCACTCGTTCCGCAAAGCGTTTGATTCGGGAATTCGCTCGAAATGCACGTCCGCGTCAGGTGCTCGCCGCCGTTGCTCGCTTTGTCCGTTTCCTGACGAAATTCTTGCGAAAACGCTCCGCTCGGCGTCGCTCGAATCGTTCGTTTCCCCAAGAAAATGTACTCGAATCGCTCGTCCTCGACACCGGCTCGGCTCTCGGACTCGGCGATTTGAATGTCAGCTTGTCGGTTGCGTACTTGCTGGTTTCGCTTGTCAACTCGACTCGGCTAAGGTCTTCACAGAGAGATGTAGATCAACGGGCCCCGATATCGCCGGCCCCCGCGCTTACCGCTAACTCCCACGGAGCTACTTTTGAGGCGAGAGTCGCGAATTGCCTCGTTTCTCTCTCTCTTTTTTTTTTTTCTCTCCAGGACTGAATGTCCTGCTTCGCTTTCTCACGGAATGCTCGCGCTCTCTCGCGGAATGTGATGCCTCCCTAAACGCCCTCCTTCGCAAATATCGCGGGATGGGGTGGATTCGTCGCTCGTTTCGCGGAATAGGTGAAGTGTTGCTACCAGTTGAGCCTATCACCCGAGACTAGCCTGCTCTAGACTAGCGCTCCCTACCTAGCGTCGGCACCCGAATCCCACTCCTACAACAGGACAAAGACAGCGGCGAGCGGACGGCGCGCAGTGGGGACAGGACAAGCTGGCGGTGAGCGGACGGCGCGCAGCGGGGACAGGGCAAGGGCGGCGGCGAGCAGACGGCGCGCATCGGGGACAGTACAGGGGCTGCGCGTAGCAAGTAGACGGCGCGTGGCGAGCAGAGCGGGCACAGGACAAGGGCGGCGCACAGGGAGCAGACAGCGCGCGGCGAGCGGAGCGGGGACAGGACAGGGGCGGCGCGCAGCGGGGGAGAGGTGTGGAAAAGAGAGTGGTTCTTCTATTCGGAAACTTAGGAAACAAGTGGCAGTGGCAGTGGCAGTTAATTCCATTGTGCTTCAGTACTACAGACTATACGCACTCCTCCACGCCGTACCACCCCCATGGGGCTCCCATCTTTCCCATCCGCCAGACGCAACAACTTTTCCCTGAGGAAACAAGTTGTTGCGTGAGGAAGAAAAGGGAAGAAGAAGGAAAGAAAGAAAGAAGTGGGCGACGGCTCCATTTAAGGATATCCGTCGCCCGCTCAGCGTCACTCCACATTCCATCCTCCCGCTCGGCGTCACTCCACATTCCATCCTCCCGCTCGGCGTCACTCCACATTCCTTCCTCCCACTCGGCGGCACTCCACATTCCTTCCTCCCGCTCGGCGTCACTCCACATTCCTTCCTCGCGCATTCCTGACGACGTGAAGGGTAGAGGCGTAGCTGGCACACGCTGTGACCGTAGCCACCCCTTAGGCCTGAGTTCCCATGAGGGCAGCCCGAACAGGTGCCGGCCGCTCTGGGTAGCGTCCGTGGTAAATGTCCACCGCTTCCACCTCGACAAGGTTTTCCTCGGGTTCCCATGTTGGGTCCGCAAACCCCCTGCACTTAACCAAATACTGCAACCGCCCTCTCGCCCTCCTACTGTCCAGAATCTCTTCTACCTCCCACTCTTCTTCGCCCTCAACTACTACCGGTAGGGGTGGTGGAACCACCTGGCCAAGGAGCGGGTCATCAGCGGCAGCATGTAGGAGTGATACCGGGAAAGTTCAGTGTTTTTGTACGGTTGCCGGTATGTCCAACTCGTAGTCATGAGTTCCGATGGTGTGGACAACGCGGTAGGGTCCATGGTGCTTGTTTTCCAGCTTTCGACTTGGACGTGCCGTTATCCAGTTCTGGACGTCCACCCACATGAGGTCACCAGGCCGGAAGGCTGGTGCGTGAATCCTGTGGGCGTCTGCCCCCTCGGCCTGTCATAGCTGGGCAAATCACATCTTGGTTTCGGCTACTTCGTGATTGAGTTCCAAACGTTCTGCTGCCGTTTGTACCTTCCTCTCTACTGGAGCATCCACTCGAATGTCTAGCTCGAAGTCGTAATGGGGGTGGAAACCGCAATTGGCGAAGAACGGCGACAAGGTCGTGGTGTCTGGTACTTGGTTGTTGCCTGCGAATTCTGCCAGAAAGAGATAGGACGCCCAATCGTCTTGAAGGCATGCAACGTATGCCCGCAGGTGTTGCTCCACCACTGCATTCACTCGCTCGGACTGTCCGTCTGTTTGTGGGTGGAATGCAGTCAAGAGTCGTGCGTCAATTTTCAGACACGAACCGAGGTGCTTCCAATAGCAGGACACGAATCGCGGTCCTCTGTCCGACACAATAGTCTCCGGTAGGCCGTGGTAGCCAAAGACGCTGTTGCAGAAGAGAACGCCCAGTTCCTCGGCCGTAATCGTCATCGTGCAGGGAACAAGGTGCCTCTGCTTGGTCAGGCGATCCACCACCACACAGATAGCATCGTAAATATTGAACCACAGTAGGCCATTTACGAAGTCGACGGATACGTGTTTCCATGGCCGATCCTATACCGACAACGGTCTCAGAGCTCTGTATGGCACATGTTGTGTGGACTTCGTTCGGCGGCAGACATGGCAGTTTCGTACGAATTGGTCGACATCCTTCCTCATTCATAGCCAGAAGTACTTTGTCGTCAGCAGTTCCAGGGTTTTGGCGCGTCCTGGGTGTCCCATAGCCGGCGGGTCATGATGGTCTTGTAGCAGTTGCAGCCTAAGTGGTGGGTGGTCCGGCACATAAACACAATCCCTGTAGAGTAGCTGACCATCCTGTTCCTTGCATTCAGCTAGTGATATCTCCTTACATTGCCGGGCACCATTCCGTAGCAGCCCCAGTATCCGCGTCGGGAACGGGTCGGCTCGATAGGATTCAGCGAGCAAGGTGGAAATCCTTCCAGCGTCCGGCTGTCCGGTGTTTGGCTGTCCAACGTCCGGCTGTCCGGCGTCCGGCTGTCTGGCGTCTGGCTGTCCAGCATCCGGCTGTCCAGCGTCTGCTTGTCCGGCAACTGGAATGTCAATCCGTCCATCATCCGGCTGTCTGGCGTCGGCCACGTCATTAGCCATCAACCTCAAGCTCTTGATGACGTCCAGCGCATCTGGCACTCCGGAGTCGTCAAAGATGTTGATCCGTCCGACGTCCGGAACGTCGATCAGGTTCTGAGGTTTCAAAACGGCATGCTGGTTGGTTAGCAGTCTTTCATCCCCCTCCTTAGGGAGATATCCTGATCTCTGAGTCAAGGCATCCGGCTTTCCTTGTGCTTTCCCTGGCCGATACGTGAACCTGAAGTCAAAACGGGAAAGGAATTCAGACTATCGGGCCTGTCAACGGTTCAAAAGTTTCGTGCTCATGAAGTATTCCAGGTTCTTATGGTCGCACAAAACCTGGATTGGGTGGCACGAACCTTCCAAGTGAGGCCTCCATTCCTCAAACGCGCGGACAATTGCAAGTAATTTCTTATCGTAGATTTCATAATTGCACTCCGCAGGACTGTGTTTTTTGGAGTAAAAAACCACCGGGTGCAAGATACCTTCATCGTTGTATTGGGAGAGGATGCCGGCCGAGATGTAGTCCTAAGTGTTGGTTTCAACTATTATTTCTCGGTCGTAGTCAAAGTGTTGGAGGATAGGGGCCGACGTGAACGCTTTTTTGGTGAGATCGAATGCTGCCTGGGGCTGTGGTCCCCACACAAATGGAACATAATTGCCTCCCTCCTTTTTCGTCATTCTGGTCAACGTGCGTCACCACCTTCGAGTAATATTTGATAAACTGCTTGTAGAAGTTGGCGGACCCGAGGAAGCATTGGACATCTGTAACATTTTTCGGGGTTTCCCAACCCAAGACCCAGGACACCTTCTCCGGATCCATTCTGATTCCCTTGGTGGCGATGATGAATCCCAGATACTTCACTTCCTGCTTGTGAAAATGACACTTCTCTAGCTTCAGGTGTAGCCCCGCCTGCGACAAAGCTTTCAACACCTTATACACCTGTTCCTTGTGCTCCTTCATGGTATTGCTGTATATGAAGATATCGTCGAGGAAGGCAGTACAGAAGTTGTCTAGGTAGGCACGGAGCACATCGTTTATGAGCGCCTCGAAATCGATGGTGCATTCGTCAACCCGAATGGCATAACCAAAGATTCGAATAATCAGTAGCGTGTCCGGAATGCCGTCTTCCATTCTTCGCCTTTCGCCATACGTACCAAGTTGTATGCACAGCGAATGTCCATATTCGTGAAGTATTTGGCCTTTGATAACCGCATCAATGTTTCTTGCCGCAACGGCAGTGGGTAACGATTCTTGAAACTTCCTTCGTTCAGCCCACAGTAATCGACACACCACTGTAGGCTCCCGTCGGTCTTTTTGACAAAGAGGATTGGTGAGGCCGCAGGGGAGGACGAAGCCCTAATGAATCGCTTGCTCAAATTCTCTTCCAACCATTTCTTTAACGTCTGCAACTCAGTTCTGGACATCAAGTATAGTGGGCCGAAGGGAGGCGTGAATCCCTCTCGCAAGGGAATCTTGTGGTCATAGGGCCGGTGGGGTGGTAGATTCTTTGCCAAGGGTTCCGAAAAGAGTGGTAGGAACTCATGGTATTCTGCTGGCACATAATCCTTAAGATCCAGCTCCTTCGGCTTCTTTACTTGCTCGCCCACGCTGAGCGCTTGATTGATCTCATATACAGAAGTCGAAAAAATCATCAATTTTTGCTTATACGCCGTTCGTCAGAATGCTTGTCGTCAGATGGCTGAAATCCGTATCGGAGAATTTCCGACGGAAGTGCTTTCGATGTTCGGCAAAGTGCTTTTGGCGTTCAACAAATTGCTTCTGGCTTTTGGTGACATATTCCTTGTCATTGGAAAAGTGCTTCTGGCGTTCAGCAAATTTTTTTCGGCGTTCGGCAAATAGCTCTCGGCGACTGGTAAGGAGTCCTTGTGATTGTCAACTTGGTTCTGAAAAGGGCATTTAGGAGACGTAAATGACTGGGCCCCGAATTCACCAGCCCCCGCACTTACCGCTGGCTCCTCATGAGCTACTTTTGGCGCGAGAGAATCGGCGTGAACCATAGTCGGTGTCTGGTTGCAGTGCGAGGCACAATATTGCGACCCAAATGTGAGGGTATGGGAGCTGAACCGGATGGCCACATCGTGGAGCTCCAAACACGGGATGCCCAGGACAATTGGATAGTGACCAAGCTTTGTGACGAACATCGGCAACGACTCTTGATGTTCGAGTATTGAGAGATGGGTGCTGGCGAAATGGGTAATGTCCCCAGAGGATATCAGGCAGCCGTCATTGACCTCAAGGCTTCTTGGATACCGAAGGGGTGTAAGTGGGAGTTGGTGATGGCGTGCGAAATCTTCGTCTACAAAAGCAATTTCCGTAGCTCCGCAGTCGATAAGGGCATGGTTGGCAACAGTCCTGTTGCCAAAGGAGATATTGCATAGCACAACAAGATGTTTTCCTTCCATTACTCCCTCACCAACTGACAAACTAGACAAACGAAACACAGGCAACGACTTCTTTTCAGTTCGACCAACAACAGTGCCATAATGCAGCTGTTGGTCTAAGCATTTCCCGACTGGTCTTGGCCCCCGGTTCCGCCTCCACCCTTATTTCCACCTCCACCACCACCACTGAAAGGGTTTGCAAACGTGTTTTGGTTTGGGTTCCCCTCCATGTGAGCGGAACCGGCACGGAAAGGGTTCTTAGTTTTGTTAGGGCAGTGGTGAGCCCTGTGCCCGACTCCTCCACAGTAAAGGCAGCGCCCCTCATGTAGCCTCACAGCCCGTTCTTCTTCTGAGATTTTTCCCCTGCCTCCAGTCGCACTCAGGTTCATAGAGTTGGGGTGTGGTGCCTGTCTGGCACCATTCTGCGGTGGGTTGGGAATCACGGTGGTGGCTGGGGCTCGTGGGTGTGAGTGGCCTTGGGAATTGCGCTGGTGGCAGGATCGACCCTCACTGAGATGGATAGCATGTGACTTGGTATCCGTTTCCTGACTCAGTGCCACCAGCTCATCGAAGGTCAGCTTCTTGGTTGTTCCCAATAGCAGTCGGCGTAGGTCATGTGACATTCTCTCGCGCAAGGCATCCAGCTTTGCGTCTTCGTTACAGTTGAACTTGGAGACAAGCATCTGAAATTCGGCGAAATATGTGTTGAACTCTTTCTTTCCTTGCTTAAGGTTGGCAAGTTTGGTGCGGGCAGTGGCGACAGGGTCGGGGTCGCCGAAGGCATTCTGGAGGATGCGGATGATGTCTTCAGCGTCCTTCAAC
>Ga0307512_10006972_pt1 | contig 11284 bp, 15 predicted proteins | sample 14_EM_MG_FD_200267 | JGI IMG/M metagenome (GOLD analysis project Ga0307512, IMG submission 200267) | Populus trichocarpa ectomycorrhiza microbial communities from riparian zone in the Pacific Northwest, United States - 14_EM | ecosystem: Host-associated > Plants > Roots > Unclassified | place... | reverse complement strand
GCGCGCTTTGGACTTGGGATGCAGATTTCAGTTGGCCACATTATTATCCGGTGGATGTACTTACCTCGTAGAAATAGATTCGAATGCACAATGGTAGTAGTTGCACAGGTTGCGCGTACCAATATGCATGGTTTGCGAAAGATAATAACGAGAAGAAGACCGCTGTAGTATGACCCACCTCAACCGATGACCGTGGCTGATGACTACGCTGAGAAAAGAGGGTTCTGACGTGAGGTGGATGTCACATCAAATCGTTGATTTCAGAGGAACGCCCTGACCCATAAGATTATTGGGTGAATTGGGTAAATTGTATAGTAACAAGCCTCATTGGCAGCCAGCATTTGTGCACGTGTTGCAGCAGTGTTGTAGCTAAAAGGAATTGAATAATTGACATGTCAGGAACACGTCAGCGTTCCTGCTACGCGACTTCACCGCTGGGGCAAGAGCTACCGTACTTACTACTCACGGCCAATCAATCAATTCTCAACTCGACTCAACTTGCAGTTCCTCAATCATGTGGCTAACAGACATGCAAAGTCAGTGAAAACCTGCCCTTTCCCTTTCCCATACCGAGAAACGAAAACACTCATCGTCCAAATTGGAACGCGCACAGAAATCGGCGTCGGGCTGACCTCGTTTGGCGTGTTCTTCATGATGCTCGGCGTCATGCTCCTCTTTGACGGTGCCCTCCTCGCCCTCGGAAACGTGCGCACGTCCTTTTTTGTCCTTCAGCAGGCCGACTAATCACGTCCCGTCGCGGTTGACTTGACCTTGAACCCTCGCTCCTCACCCCCTCCACACACGCACACGCACATCCAGGTCCTCTTCCTCGGAGGCCTCTTCCTCATCATCGGTCCACAGAAGACGTTCTACTTTTTCGCCCGCAAGAACAAGCTACGCGGAACCTTCTGCTTCCTCGGTGGAATCCTCCTCGTCTTTCTCAAATGGCCAACCATCGGCGTGTTGGTCGAGATGTTCGGTTTCCTCAATCTTTTCGGGTGCGTGCTTGCCTGCGCAAGGCTTCCTCCATCACCCTCAAATCGCCACTTCTTACCCCGACTCTTTCGGCTCCAGAGATTTCTTCCCTGTCATCGTCACTTTCCTCCGCCAACTGCCGTTTATTGGCCAGTTCTTGAATTTACCGTTCATCCGCCCTGTACGCCACCTCCCCGTCACCTCTTACTTGGCTTATATGACGCTCACGCTCACTCGCGCGACGGTCACGCGTCTCAGCTCGTGGATCGTTTAGCAGGTTCACGTACCTCCGTAGTATGACACGATGCCATTATCTATTATTTGGCCTTGTCTGACATATACTTGTCAATGCATGGTGTCATTGGATACTGTATACCGGACTTGACTGCTCCACCAAGATCTTCTCTCTCCAAGTTGAGTTCAATTCGTTCGTACAACGTCATCCGGTGGGGGCACCATCAAGCCTTCTCCACCCAACCGTCTTTCTTTTCCCCCTCGTCCGTTTCTTGTCCCTCCATGGGCCATGACATCGCAGAGATCTCTCCTGGCTTTGCGCCACGGTTGCGAACGTGGAATCCGGACTTGATCGCCTCGTTGACGACGAGGCCGCTGTGCGTTGAGGGTCAGTAGTTGTCACGATATATGGGGAGAAAACGTACATGGCATATGTCGTCATCGCGGTGAATCCAGCGAGCGGGACCAGGTACGAGTGTCGCGTATATGACTTGTCTGCCAGCGCACCTTGTGCAGGCGGGAACCACGCGCCTCCCCCGACGCCCTGCGCCGTTTCTTTATCACCCCATCTGCGAGAGTGGGACGCGCGTCTTACGCACCATGACGATCAGACCTGACCCACGTTTTGTGTGGGGTCCTAGGCCCTTCGTGCCAAGCGTGAAGATGCACTTACCCCGACTTGGTTAGCGTTTGCGCAGTCCTAGATGAAGTGCGACGTGCAAAGATATCCCCACACTCACCGGATAACAAATGCTCTCAAAGAAGAAGAGCATATATAGACACGCGACACCCCTGCTGCCCTTTCCGAGCGCGACACCGAGGCAGCATGTCATGCATGCGAAGCCGTACATGCTCAGCAGGAACGCGGTATCGACGAAGCGCAGCAGAGCCGCGCCGATGAAGCGCCCGCCTGTGAATGTGAGCTGGCAGAATGCGAACATGAGGCTCGCGCGCGGATGGCTTATGCCCGCCCCCTGGTCGACAAGGTAGTTCACCGTGAAGGCCGCGACGCCAACCTGGGCACCCCTACGTGTGTGCCGCCACACGTAGCTCTCTCTCAGCCCTGCGGGACGGGAATGGACGAAGGCAGAACAGGAGGTGCACGTACACGTAGCATGTTTGTGCGACAAAGCCGAGGATGCAACGGTATTGCTTGGAGAAGGGTCCCACCTCCGCGGCAGCAGCACCGTTCGCGACGGCGAGCTCGCGGGTGAGCGCCTCCTCCGTGATCTCCGGCAGATCGCAAAAGCTAACCTCGCAACGAGTCATCGTTAGCAGCCCGATCGTGACTGGCCGACTTAAGGAGGAGAACGGAAAAGGTGGACCCACAAAAAGAGCACGTTGAGCACGGCGCCGAGGCCGAACACGGCCAGGTACACCCACTGGACGGTGTCGAGCGAGTCGGCGTTCTTGCCCTTGAAGAAGTAAGTCGACGCGATGAGCGGGCCGGCGAAGGATGCGACGCCCTGGAAGCCCTGGCTGATGTTGAGCCGCATCGCGGCGTAGCGCGGTGTGCCGAGCACGGTGATGTACGAGTTGGCGGCTACCTCGAGGCAGGAGAGGCCGCATCCAATGACAAAGGTGCAGCCGACAAAGCCGCTGTACTTTCGGAATTTGGCGGACGGCCAAAAAAAGATCGCGCCTAGGGTTGCGCGTATGCGTGGATTGGCTCTTGTCACGGGACATGGAGAGTAGAAGTTTAACACACCGAGTGAGTACAACGTCAGGCCCAGGTGTATGCCTTTCTAACGAGCGGTGGGTGCATGTCAGCATCCGGAACCTAGCGGTATGAGCGATCGGAGAGTTCCACCTTATATCCATGACGTTTCATCTACGGACATAGTATTGCAGCGTCAGGCAACGAGTTTGCCCCCGAGACAAGAGAGATGAAGAGTAACGTACGAATATTCCGGCTATCGGCGAGAACACGATGTACGCCCCCTAAAAATAAACGCTCCACACCACAAGGGAACTAGGATCGGAGCGTACGCACAAAGTAGGCAAGCTGGAGCATTGTGCTCTGAAGCTTGGTTATCCCAAACACCTGCTGGAAATGCGCATTCAAGACGTCGAGAAGCTTTCGGTAATGACAGGCAACAAAGCAAAGCAAAACAAGATGACAAGGGAAGGAGGGTCGTCAGCGTCAAGAGACATGTCCTATTATGACGGGGAGACTCCCGACAAACTCACACCATAGGCGAATCCCCCTGTAGGTGGAAAGCCTCAGCCATTTGTGGAGTAAGAAGGGATAGAGGATACAGTCAAGTAACCCACTGACATGTGAAGAACAGCGTCGTGACGAGCGAAAAGGCAAAGAGCCAACGCGAGAACGAAAGTTCGCTTCCTGTGGTGCGCGCAGCGATCAAAAAGTCAGCAGCCAAAGCCTCGGAGAAGCATAAACACGACACAGTCCAGTACGTGCCTGTTACCCCGCCTCCAGTGGTCGACGTAGGGTGATATGCCATGTGCCAATAGAAGCAGCAGTAGCAAAGTAGCCAAGAAGATGCAAGGTTTGTTGGGTAGTTAGTTGGGGTATGACTTCGCCGCGATGGTACAACGCTTTGCCTCTTCTCGCCCTTCGCTGAGCCCTTTTATCCCCCGACGTATTTTGCCGCTTCGTCCTTTTGTCATCCAGAATTGTGGAGTATCACCCTTGTTGTCGCGAATGGGAAAAATTGCGTAACCGCTTCATCGCGAGCTTCGAGAAATGCGAGACTCGGAACGCATCAGCTTCGGTCACTTCCTTCGGATGCCTATATTTAGGTTCCTGCACCGACGCAGTACTGACGCACCTTGTGCTCTGTGCTGTTGTGATCAGCTTGGGGCAGCGCAAACCGCGCTCCCAACACTTCCAAGCAACTGTCACGTGTGCTACGCGTCGTGAGGAGGACAGTGTTGAGACGTGGGAGCGTGGCACCCAATAAGCCTCCGTGGAGAAATGTCGTGCCCCAATGACTTATGTTCTTTCAATTGAGGTACGTACTAATTTTATGCAGACATAATAAGGTTGGTGCGAGGCTCTAAACTTCTGCCGTGGTCACAGGAGGACCGGATCGAAGCCCTGGCATGGAGACAGATATCAAGAATTCATAACGACATGCAGAACAACTTCCGAATCGGAGCTTTTATCTCCGGGAACACACAGGTCCCGTGCAGTGGGTGGAGTGAGGTTGTCCAATGGCGTTGTGATAGTGCAAAGAGGGAAATAACAAACAACACACTGTATACTGCGACCCCCAACCGCTGTATCAATGGCGCGCCTATTCATCCGGCACGTCAATCTCCCCAGCATTGATAGCATCGATAATGTCATGTGGCGGTCGGCCGTCTATAGTGCAGCCAACGGATTGGGCAGTGCCCAAGATTTCCTTGACGCCCCCGGCGAGATCCTTCGACAGCGACTTGTACTTCATAGTCCGTGCAATCTCATAGATCTCATCGAGCGCAATGTTGCCAGAATGCTTGATGTTTTTCTCCTTCTTACGGTCCCGTGGGGGTTCTGAGGGTGGGCGCAGTGTTACCAACGTGAGAGCGCGATAGAAAGAACAGAATCGGTGGGCGTACCCTTGAGCGCACGGATGACGAGAGATGAGGCGGAGGGTACGACAGCGACCTGGGCCTGACGGTTCTGGATGGTGAGCTGTACGGTGACGCGCAGGCCCTTCCATGCGGTGGTCGCTTTCGCAATATCTTCTCCGACCTTCTTAGGGGACTGTAATGAAAGGACAAAACATTAAACAATGGCACGGCCAAACAGTAATGTAGCATACGCACAAGACCGAGAGGACCGATTTTGGGCGCAAGCGCGGACGAAGCACCAACTTCACCACCAGTCGCCCGGAGGTAGATTATTTTAATTTCGTTGGGGTCCTGCGAGCGTAAAAGATTATGTGTCGGCACAAGAGGGAATGAACACGACTTGACGTACGAGTTTTGGGGCCATCGAAGCAGTTTTGAAGCAGAGCCTGTTAATCAAGTGGTGTTCGTCACCGCCAACGGATAGCGGAGGAGCACTGAAACAAGGTTTACACCCCGACTGCAAGAACTGTACAGCAGGTCGATCCAAGTTCAAGTTCCAATCTAATCTAGGCTACATTCGATTCGAATGCTCTATTTTTATCACTTCATCCTCCAACGAATGAATGTTGACATTTTCATCTAACTCATGCCCCAAATGGATTTTATTCGTCCCATGATCCCGACGTGATCCCGATTTAACCACCCCACCGAATAAGGGTGAAACGGGCGTGACAATGCGTGACTCTAGAGATGGTCCTCATAAACCGGTCCATTCACTTGGGGGGTTGAAGCAATTAATCCCCCAGCCCCACTCCCAAACACCCGTCACGCATGCGTCACAAATTCGTGACTATTGCCGAGATTTGTGACCCCGGTCGGCTTTGGTGGGTATGGGCGAATCCACGAATTTGAATTTGTATCGAATTCTAAACTAAAACTAAATCGTTCCGTCCGCGTCCGTTGCTCCATTTTTTTTTTTAAAAACGGTAAAAACTCGTCCTCCGGCGGCGAATCGGTTGGTCTCAAAGGGAGGAAGGAGGTCAACGACGGGACTGACAAAAAATTCTACTTGGACCACAGCCCGATAACGGGCTCAGTGCGATGGGCGCATGGAATCCTCACGCAGGGTTGGTCTACCGCCCGCCTACGAGGACGCCGACATCGATGCTCTGTGCCAGCTCATCGGTAAGTGCGGTCTTCCCAGATCAAAGACGTAGGGCTCACACCTCAGACTCTCCGCACGAAACAGCACTCATGCTCGACCGACTGATATCCATCAACGACCGTATTCCACTCTCCCCGTGCGTTTACCTCCCCCCCTAATATGGCTGAGCATTCATTTTTTGTTTTGTTTTCGCGTTCGGTTTTTTTCTCGGTGCCCATGTTATCGTGATCCGATGATGGTCCAACGGGCTGCCGTACTTAGAGAGAGCATCTCGCGTTTCCACTCTGCATCCGTACCGCAGATTTCCATCCTCGAATATCTCAGGCGCATCGTCCGCTTCACTAATCTCGAGGTTTGTCCTGTCCTTTCTCACTTGATCATCATCCCATCCTCCCCTCCTTTTCACCCCCTGTCCTAACTGCCAAACAACGACGAGACTGACCAGAAAATAAATTTTAAATTTATACATACACTCGTCAAAACAAAATATTTGTTTTTACCGCTCTGCACGCACGCCACTGGTGATCTCTCCCCGATTCCACGCGATGCCGCGCACCTAACGAAACCCGTGCGGAACGACGCAGAAGACCTGCCTGCTTCTCATCCTGCACTACATCGACCAGATCTGCGCGCGCGAGCCGACATTCACGATATGCTCCCTGACCGTGCACCGCTTCATCATCGCCGCCGTCTCCCTCTCCTCCAAATCCCACTGCGACGCGTTCTGCACCAACGCGCACTACTCCCGCGTCGGCGGCCTCGCGCCCTCCGAGCTCGCCCGCCTCGAACGCGCCTTCCTTGCCGCCATCGACTGGCGCCTCGCCTGCACCCGCGAGGTCCTCCAGCTCTACTACGTCAACCTCGTCGCCCACTCGGGAGGCAGATTTCACATCCTTTCCTCCTCGCCGGACGACTCGGAGGACAACACAGGTGACGTCACCGTCACCACTCCCACCCATCCTGTCGCGGCGGAGGCGGGCGCCGCCGCCGCCGCCACAACTTCTACTACAATCACTACTACGACCGTCGCCACCGCCGCCGTCATCGCAGCCACTTCCGCCGGTACCCCCGGTACCTCCTTTCAAGGGGCAATCTTCAATTCGCCAGACCGTGGTGTGGGCCGAGGGGTAATTGCATCACCGGTGGTCGTGCCAGCAGCCGCAGGACCACCGCCACCCATCGGCGGGCCAGGGATGGGCGCTCCGACGCCCAGCGTCGAGCAGAACATGGCGTACGCTCAGTTTCGGCAACGTACCCAAGGTGAAGGTTGAACTACCGTACTGTAATCCCCAACAAATTTCTTCAATGTCATGTCATCTCTTTTTCCTTCCTGTAGTGTCTTTTTCAGTTAGTTGACTTTCTTTTCCTCATTTAGTCGTCACTTTCTTCGCCTTCTACACGTGTATATGTTCTAGACCCGTTTTTTTTTTCACGTCACGTCACGTCATTTCATTTTTTCTTTCTTTCGTTTGTACGAACCAAGACAGATTTGAGCACTCAAGTACTCAACTGCTACATGCCATTTGCACGCACACGACATATGGCCAACCTATACACATTGTATGATGCAAACCCACCGTAGTGGTGAGAATTATCAGCTACCCTGCACAGCTACCCTGCATAGAGGTGTCGTCCTTTCCTTTCTTGCACTGGAAATACGCGCTCGTGAGATAAATGGGGGTGAGGTCACCAACACGTGCGAGGGGAATGAAAAAGAATTTTTTGGGAAAGGCAAAACAAACCAACGGGCAGCTTGTAGACGGGACTGTATAATGCTTTTTCATTGAGTAATTCGGCGCACAAGGGGCAGGTACTCGTACTCGTACTTTGTAATGGTGAGAGAAGTAAATAATAAAAAAACGAGGAAAAAAAGACAGAAGTGACAGTGTACGCAATGCAAGTGGGTTTCGTGAAGGTGATGTTGACAAAAAAAGTAGCGCCCATGCGCGCACTTTCTTTCTTGAAAAAAAAATTGACTTTAAGTTAGTCCGATAGGCGATTTGAAAAGCGACCACAGTGCGGGCAAACGATAAAAGCACAGGAGTGGGCGAAGTGGAATGAAAAGTAAAAAGGGGTTGTACAAGGAATGGCGCGGGTCCACGACATGCAGGAGGGGGGGAGGGGGAAATGGTCTACAAAAGCGTAAATGGCGCCTGAACACGCGCCAATGGATGAAAAACGTATGGGGATGGAAAAGGGGTCGAGGAGGGGAGGTGATGGTGTTTAGACAAATAGTACAAACTACGCGATAAGAAAGGCATGTAAGGGGGGGCAATTGCTGTCACGATCAGAGGCAAGGCAAGCGAGTATACGAGCCCTAAAACCAAGGCACGGACACATCGACCAATTCACCAAACCAACGAGCCGCACAACCCCAACGCACAAAGGCAAGACGAAATCGAGTATAGTGAACAGGTGGGTAGGTACGAACCAGGTGCGCGTCAATAAAGACCATCACCTGATGATCATTTCACCGCCTAAGCGCGGAAAGCATCTTAGCAAGGGCGTTGATTTGCGCCTTGCCCACCTTGGGACCATCGCCACCGTCTTGTCCTCCCTGCCCCTGACCATTCAACCCCTGTCCTGGTCCAGCGCCAAGCTGTCCTATAGCCTGGGAGGCCAAATCACTTGTGCTCGTTGCAGCATCTTGCCTGTACTGTGTCTGAAGATGTTGAGGACGCTCGGTTATCGGTTCGAGCGCACTTTTGCTTCCTGTACCCATCGCGGGCTGCTTGCCAGCACCGCGTGCAGTGCGCTTGCGCTCGCGCGGCGGTGGCGGAACGCCAAAACTATCCTGGTGGAGTTGGCGCGGCGCGCCGCTCAGTTCCCATGGAACACCTGTCATCGCTGGGGAACGCCTCGTCAAGATGCATTCCAGGAATGAGCGGTATATGGGTGGAGAAGTACGTACGCTTGACGTTCGACGACATCCGCTGCGGCAGTCCACTACGACTACATTGTGACCCGGTGTTCGAATATATGGAAGATGCAAGGCTTGACGAAGACGGGAAGACAGGCTCTGGATGTTTCCGCCAATTCGAAGAGGTAGAAGATGCAGAAACTGAGGTGGCAAACGTCGATACCGAGCGCATGCTCTGGTTGCTGTACCGCGTGAATGTACTGCTCGAGGTGTTTGTGCTCGCCATGGAATTCCGCCAGTTGTTCGACGAAGACGAACTTATCGAACTGCTAGCCACGGCCCGCCCGCTGCGCGTACTCGTCGGTGATGCGGCACGCCACGACGGCTGCTGCGGCTGGGGCTCACCCCTGACCTGCACAGCTGTGTCTGACCGTGAGGTAGGTGGTGGTGACTGCGGTTGCGATGTTGAAGGGATAGGAGGCGGACTGAGCCCCATGATCACATTCGACACATGCACCGCACGAGCTGAACCAGAGTTCGAGTTCGGGTGCGAGTCGGACCGCGTGCTCAGGGCTGCCTCGCCGGCGCTCTTTCCAAACGAAAACCACCTGCTCGGTTTTTTCGTGACGGTTGGTGTTGCTACGGGTGCGGGAACAGGCGGTGGGGGTGGGGGTGGTACATTGGGGAATGACTGGACAGAAGCAGAGGCAGAGCGCGTCTGGCGGCTGAGCTCACGGACGAGCGTTTGAGACGCGGATGCAAGCAATTCGGCCGTGTTTGGAAGGTGATCCAGCGAGGGCGTCATACCCTTGCCTTTGCGCCCGCGTCTGCGCCGCTTCGGATTTGAAGTCGATCGCACAGAAGGAGAAGGAGAGCGACCATCGTCCACATCGGTCTGCTGCTCTATTGAGAGTTGTTCTTGGGGTTGCTGTAGTCGTTGCTGTTGTAGATCTTCCTCTTCGTCCTCGTCGAGGACAAAGCCCAGTGCCGGACGTAGCCCACCTTCAGAACCCTCACGATCACGTACGGGGTCTACCGAGGTGGTACGACTCTGAGAACGAAGAACAATAGGGGGTCGGCGAGGTGATCCAGCTGCAATGGACGGCTGACGAGATGTCGGGCGGTGGGAAGGGGGTGCTGAAGCGAGCGCATGACCATAATTCATGGACGCAGTAGAAGGGACACGGGAATGTGTATGCGTCCCTGGTTGCGACGCACCCATGAGAACGGGCAAATCCCGAACCCATACACCAAACTCGCGAGCGCCAATGCGCTGAGAATCGTCGGTCGGGTCGTCAAGGATGCAAAAGACATTTTCGACAAGGAAATTTGCAACAGGTAAAGTCATACCGGCGAATCGCTGCATGAAGAACTTGGTCCGGTTGGAAAGATACTGATCGAAGGAGGAGCAGCCATGTGTGTCCACCCAAGGGTTGCAATGATAAATCCTAGGAGAATCGGGTTAAGCGAAGATCCCGAAGAGTAGGATGTATCACGAGAAGAACATGGAATACGGCACGTACATATTGATCAGAACGATACCCAGTGACCATACATCTGCGGCACGAGGCCTGTACGAGGGACCCACGTTGTTCCTGCACTCTGTGAAGCAAGCATCGAGATAAGGCGTGGGAAAGGCGGGGAGAATGAATGAGAGGACAACGTACCATAGCTCATATAGGGAGCGCTACCACAATCCATGTCCGACGAGACCGCATCACGAGTGGAAAGACCGAAATCAGAGAGCTTGACGATGACTTTGCGCTCACGGATACCGTCTTGATTAAAGGTCCAACCATCGGTGACAATGAAATTCTCCGGCTTGATGTCACGATGAAACACGGACGCATCGTGGCAGGCAGCTACGGCCTCACACATTTGGGCAAACATGGAGGCGATAAGGCGGAGACGTTTGTGCGACAGCAACTGGGACGGGTGAAGGGAGGAAAGGAGCCCCGGTGTGGGTGGAGTATGGGTCAGCGCCGGATCGGCGGTAGGATCGACGTCGTAATGATCGCGGGCTTGTTCGAGAAAATAGAATAGATCTTGACCGGGAACGAATTCGAGAAGGAGGAGAAGATATGCTGAAGTTTCCAACGTGCGATGCAAGGTCACAATATTGGGATGAACAGGAATGGACTGGTGAATGGTCGCCTATAGGGGACGGACGTCAATGGCACAAGAAATTGAAAGTATTCAGGGGTGGAAAGGAGCTCAAATAACGGAGACATACCTCCGCAAGCTGTGCGCGAAGTTCTTCCTCATCAAGGTTGACTTTGGACAGAAGTTTGATAGCATAGTTACGGCCGTATTCTGTCGGTGGGCGCACAGATGCGGTATCGTCAAGTTCCAAGGGGCCACTAGCATACATATGACCATCCTCGGAAGGCGGGGAGCGGGAAAGGACCTCGCGAACGAGGTAGACGATAGCATAGCTGCCGGTACCAAGTTTACCAACGACTTCGAATTCTGGAGCGAGATCTTGATGGTCGGGGACAGGTGCTTGCTCGGGGGAATGATTGGGGACGAGA
>Ga0307512_10006970_pt1 | contig 11288 bp, 16 predicted proteins | sample 14_EM_MG_FD_200267 | JGI IMG/M metagenome (GOLD analysis project Ga0307512, IMG submission 200267) | Populus trichocarpa ectomycorrhiza microbial communities from riparian zone in the Pacific Northwest, United States - 14_EM | ecosystem: Host-associated > Plants > Roots > Unclassified | place... | reverse complement strand
GGGACTTTGAAGATGGATTTGTCTAAAGGGTTCCCTGAAGAAGACGCAAAGTTGATGGGGAGTATTGCCTGTCAGAAGCTTTGTCTCCTTCACCTCCAACGCAGAGACAAAGCCCGAGTCTTGGTCGGCGGTTGTTATCATCGGTTCTCGCATCAATTCTCGCAGAACTGTAGTTGCCCCCCGATGGATTACAATAACTTGACTCGGGCCCTGAGCGTGCGTCTATCCACGCGGCCATGGCTTACTGCCGAAGAATTGTATGAGGAAGCTGCCAGAATGAGAAGCCCAAGGATGTGTTCTGACAACTGTCGCAACGCATACAAGAATATACACGCGTGGTTCTCTTTGATTTTAAACGATCTATCCAACCTACCCCAGACGACTTGAGTGGGAGGTCTCTGGTTCAGTCGGTAAGATCATGCATTCCTTCTTTGAACTTCGCGAGCGTTAATAGTGTCCTGCAGTCACGGGGCTCCTCGTATTCAGTGCTTCAAAGTCCAACCGAGCTATTTTTATGTTGATAAACGATATCTCATCGCAATGTACTAGTGTTCCTTGTATTTCCGTTTGATCATGTCACATGTTCTGTCTCGACTGGGAAAGAGACGTGTTTCTGAAAGGATAAGGCGTTGCAATCGTGGGAACTGTTTGTGGTTGCATTACGTCTCACTGATAATCGATGCCTCGTTGTCTTGTGACCTTTATCTCCGCCACAATTTGCGCATAATCAAGTCCTAAGGCCTAAACTCTCACTCATGGCCCCTTATGAATTTGATGCCCCCGACACGGACGCCATCTTGCGTTCTTCGGATGGGAAAGAATTCCGTGTTCATAAGCTTATCCTCAGCCTCTCCTCCCCGGTTTTCCAAGGCATGTTCAGCTTGCCTCAACCCACCGACCCGTCTTCTGAGATCCCTAGTATCGATCTCCCCGACCCCTCCGATACTCTCCAACCCTTCATTCAGTACCTCTATCCTCGATCGCCTCCCAGGATCTCGGACATAACGATGTGGGAGGCTCTCTATGCCATCGCTGACAAGTATGGTGCCGAGGTTGTCATGGATCTATTAAGAGATATGTTGATCCCTCGGTTCCTCGAGACATCGCCGCTGCGTGTTTACGCTTTGGCATCGCGCTGGGGTTTCGAGGAAGAGGCAAAGATCGCGTCCACGAGAAGTCTGAAAATCGATATATTCAAAGAGTTTCCTCGAGAGGACGCGGAATTGATGGGTGGTGCTGCATGTCAGCAACTTTACCTCCTTCACTTCAATCGTCGAGAAGCGGCCCAGGCTTTGGTCAAAAATCACCCTTTTCCGTCCTCAAGCGACCCGTCCTGTGACTGCCCCCCGCCGAGGTACCCCCGCCTGATTCCAGGTCTGTGTGAGCGTGTGGCCACGAGACCCTGGCTGACTGCTGAGGAGCTGTACGAGGAGGTTGCAAGATGGAGCTATCCGGACAAGTGTGGCAAAACCTGTCGCAACGCACTCACGAATATGCACGCATACTTCTCTTCGCTCCTGAAAGGGATATCAGAACTGCCTCAGACAATTTGAGCGAGGAACCCCAGGTCTACGTAGTAAGCCCATAAACCCCTTCTCCAGTGTCGATAAGCTACTTTGTAATCAGGCGTGCCATCCTCATGCACAGTGCTTCACGTTGGTTTCGATCATCCATTACATTGACAAACGATACCTTTTCACGATTTACTATGTAGCGTTTCCTTGTGTTCTTGTTTTACAATGCTACATTTACAAAGACCAGCCGTTGAGTTCCAATAGCGATACTAATCCGACTCTTTATACAAATATAAAACTGTTTGAACGACCCAAAGTCTTACTCCTCGTGAAGGAAGTCGTTGATTGTCGAGCTGACTATAAGGCGGTGATCCTTTGCTATGGTTCGGGCGCCGTCGACGGTGAGTCGAGGGTTCCGGGAGTATATTTACTTCCGAGTCCAAGGGCGAAATCCGATCACCGAGTGTCTCTTCTCGAGGATCCACGGCGATCGTTATGCGGCTTCCCCAGGAAATCTGCGACCTCATCATCGACTATCTACACGATGACAAGCCATCCCTTCGTTGCTGCGCTCTCGTCTCGAGAGGGTGTGTTTACTGGCCCCAAGCCCACCTCCTCTGCCTCCTTATCTTCGGACGCAAGCTGTTACGACGTTGGTTCGACACGTTCTCGCCCTCAGACGAGCGGATTTACTCCTTCGTTAAATTTTTGAAACTATGCCCATCCTCCGATTTCTTTGGAGACTTCGTACACCTCCAAGAGTATGCCCCAGCGTTCAGGAACATTTAACACCTCCTGATCAACGGGAGAACGTCGCCCTGCGAGCACCATCAATTTCCGTGCATCCATTGGTTCGGTCACTTGAAAAATACTCTCAAATCTCTACATCTGGAAAACGTTGTCGTGGACCCACGCATTGTCGCAGGATTTCCGCGGCTGAAGTTCCTGCTTGTCCGGAGTTCCAAGCTACCGTCTGTGCTTTCTGTGGACGGCATCGAGGAGCTGGTCGGCGATATCCCGGCGAAATCAGACTTTCACGATGCCTTCAAAGGCACCGTTAAGTCCTGCATCCACTCTTGGGACTCCGAAACCGGGCTACTCGCTGCATTCGCGGATTGTCTGTTGGGTTACGACACGATTAGGATCGATGTAAAAGCCACCGGCGGGAAGAAGCCTGCAAGAAAGGCCATTGACCGCTTGATATCCCGTTGTTCCGACACTTTGGAGGTACTCGATATCAACTTTGCAGACGAACGACTCCGTGAGTCCGGTCCAGCTCAACATCGATCCTGCCTGGCTCATACACTCTCAACGACAGATACGGGACTAAATCTCTCCCCTTTCAAACGTCTCCGCGAAATCCCGTTGTCGCATGCTGTCTATCATAGTATGAAAATATACTTGCCCCGATTTGCTGACATCACTTCTGGGACGGTGTCCAAGATCACAATCGTCGCAAAGCTCGGCTCTGGTGCCAAAGAGCTCTACAGCCTATTCGGAGACGGATACGATTGGTTGTATGTCGACAACGACTTACTCCGTTTGGTGGAGTTTCAAGGAGGAAATAATGCTCGGCGAGCGGAAGTGGTCATAGACCTTCGTCGAGTAAGGTTGGGGCTACCCGACCCCAGAGGCAGGGAGTGGGGAAGCCTTGAGAGGAACTGGTGGATCCAAAGAGCCTCGAGATACACCTTTCCGAAGCTCTCTCAAGCAGGGACGATCAATTTCATTTTACCCACACCGGTAAGTATATCTGTGCTCTATTTCCGCGTCGGAGGTACATTTAAAGATTGTCAGACCAACTCTCATATTTCGTGATATCAGCCTCGACCTTCACCAACTTTTGCTTTATAGTTTGGTTGGCGTCTGGCCCAACGGCGACCCTTAGGGAGGTACCCGGGTCATTTGCAAGCTTATGAAAAAGCATACTAGTAGCTTTGCTAGCGTCTCCGTATGTTCCATTTTCCGCGAGTCCGCGGATGATGTTTGACATTAGCATGGGGTCCGTGTAGGCAGGGTGGACCGGGAATTTGGGTGAGGATTCTGGTTCCAGAATTCTGGTCTTGAAGCTGCCAAATTGTAAAAGAGTGACCTTTTGCGAATATTAGACTGATTCCAATGGAATGCAATTGTACCAACCTTGATGTTCCACTTTGGGTCGAGTTCGCTGGCAAGGGCCTCTGTGGCGCCTTCTAGAGCTGATGGGAAAAATACCGTCACTGAATGGTCCTCGCAGACGACTCCGGGGACAATACCATGTTTTGATGCGCTGTAATACCCCATAGAAGCGAACGGGAAAATTCCAGCCGTAGAGGAGACGTTCCATAACTTTCCCCCTTGTGGGTTATTAACCTCGCGGAAGAACCGGACGGTCTCCCTGGAAACGTTCATAGCTCCCCAGAAGTTGACGTCGAACATCTTCTTTGCCACCTCATCGGGGGTTCCTTCGATCTCTGCCATCAAGTTATGACCTGCATTGTTGAAGACGACGTCGATGCGACCGAGTTTTTCCTCGGCGTAGTTGAAAGCGGCAGTGATGTCGTCTTTATTCGTGACGTCGAGCTTGAGGATGTGCAATCTGCTGCAGGGATATTTAGCCTTGAGGTCATCCAATACTGAGGGTTTTCTGAGAGTGGCAATCGCGATGTCTCCGTTGTCCAGGACGGTCTTGGTCATCGAGAGACCGATACCGGAGGATGAGCCAGTGACTGGGTATAGTCCTCGTCAGTTCCACGAAGGGGCGCGACGCAAAGTATGGTCCTTACTGAACCAAACACGTGGAGAGCTCATAGTATCGAAATGCGTGGAGGAGGTGGTGCGGCTCGCGAATGAGGGGAACAACAAGAGTGTTTGAAATCCATCTCATTCGCGTTTTGATTGCCCACGTAACGATTCTGATACCTACCGAGCGTAGGGTTTAGCCTGTATACAACTCGCGAGTTGCACCAGTGCGCATTCAATGAGGTCCAGGTGATCGAACGATTGATGATCGCCTTAAGGAGTCGGCGCCCCTGTAAGCTCGGCGTGCGCCGGGCGATCCGGGTCGTGGGTGATTTAGCGAACTGTACAGTTGTGAAGGAAGACATTCCCACGACCCCTACCCGATATCCCGACCCACCACCGCACAGCGACCAGCCTTCAAGACCCATACGCTGCAACAATGCCAGGAAAAGTCAAGGCCTACGAACTCCAGTCAAAGTGCGCATTCGTTTGTTGAACTCAGCTGGGACAATTCCTCTCTGACTTATTCGATCTTTTCGTAGGACCAAGAATGACTTGACCAAACAATTGGCCGAGCTCAAGAAAGATCTCCTGACTCTGCGCGTACAAAAAATCGCCGGTGGGTCTGCTGCCAAGTTGACCAAGATGTTCGTCCCCCTCTCCCCCTCACATATCTCGCTTGGAATTGGGCGAATACTGATCGTTTGCCGTATTTCTGGCTTTACAGCAACGCCGCCCGAAAGTCGATAGCTCGGGTGCTGACCGTGATTAACCAAAAGTCTCGTCAAAACCTTCGAGAGTTCTACAAGAAAAAGAAGTACCTCCCTCTCGATCTGCGACCAAAGAAGACGAGGGCTATCCGAAGGCGGTTGACTACTGTGCGTCACCTATTACCGCCCCTCGTTGTTCCTTGACTGTAACATCTCCTGACGATCTTATCATTCTGCAGCATGAGAAGAAGCTGAAGACGACGAGGCAACACAAGAAGGACATCCACTTCCCCAGGAGGAAGTACGCCGTCAAAGCAGATTAAACCAACCCGCTTTCCCTCTCCGTCGCTGTGTTTGTCTATGTACCTCCAGGGAGATAATCATCATCATCCTTTGCTGTATGCTGTACACACTTGCACTCGATCATGCATATCCACCGTATATGAATGCAAAAGGAAGCAAATGCCGAACAATAATAAACAATGCGAAATACAGGGGATACATATGGTACACACAAGGGGATGAAAAATCAGTATTGGAACAATTTCTTGAGAAAGTCCGCTGCAGCTTCCTTCACGCCCGCATCGACGTTTGGATTCGAAAGCAGTTCCGTCGCGAGGTCGGATCTCTGCTTGATCTTCTCTCGCTCCCTCGCCCTCTCTAACTCGATGATCTCCCTCTCCTCTCTCCGTTTGTCCATCTCTCTCCGTAGCCGACTATCTTCCTGCTCCCGTTCGTCCTTCCTCTTCATGAACTCTAGCTTGGCACGTCTGTCTTCCGAATGCGACTGCACCATATGGGCGTAACTCCCGATGAGGCTCTGTGCTAGCCCGGTGAGATGTGCCACGCTCTGTTCGAACCCGGTCATCGAACTTGAACTGGCTACCACCATTTGGTTCAACGGTTGCGAAGGTGGCTGAGGTGGCTCCGGGTGATACGTTGGTAGCGGGCTAGAATCCAATATCCCGTGATGTATGTGCCGTATTGGTGGCGGTGACGGTGGTTGCTGTAATTGATCAGCGTGGTGATGGGAAGGATGTTGTTCTGGGCTCCTTGGATCGGAAACTTGAACTGAAGGTCCCGGGTCTGGCATCGGAGGTGGCGGTGGCGGTGGTTCGCGTTCTCGTGTTCCGCCATTCCCGGAAGAGATCATAAGCATGGATTGGTTTGTGTCCGCGTAGAATCTGTTTACCAACGCCAGGAGTTGGACGTTGATGCCGAGACACAGAGAATAACATAACGACAGGTTAGTTCGCCGATTATCTGGGAAAGTTAGACGGGGAAGGGAAAGGGGTTCGGGGGTGGATGGATAAGCGAACAGAATCGTGTTCGCTTAGTTATCGCATCACCGCCCGGTCGAACTTCCGGGGTAAGGGGATGGGGCGAGGAGAGATGGGAGAGGGTTGGCAAAGGGGAAAAAAAAACACGAACCGACTCTTGAACATTTCATACCACCCATTCTTGACCCAACTGTCAACGATGCGCGGACTGAGGTTACCGATGGAACAGCCAGCCGCCCTCGCGGCCTCGAGTCGTTTCTCGAAATGGGTCTGCCGCTCGTTTTGATCGGAAGGATTAACTAACCCTGCCTCGAACGGGCCGTTGAATTGCTCAAACGTCGCCAATTGCTTGAACGTGTCCAGATTCCGATGATAGCAACTCTTGAGGGCCGTGAATGTCTTCCGGTTATTAAATAGCGCTTGCGCACACTATAGAGGATGAAGTGAAAAAGGCAAGTCAGATTTTCCGGTGTCCAAAAGAGGCTGGAAATGAGTGGGGATTAGGTGGAGCGATCCCGACGAACAGCGTCAGACGACACGCCCCCTCCACATGTGCCTTAGATGCAATGGAAGAAAGAAGGTGCAATTGCAGTGAGCCCGTTTCGCTTATTCTGGGGGTGACGGCGGGGCGCGGGAGGAAAAAAGTGAAAATAATCGCAATGCCACCTAACGCACCTCTCGGAAACAAGTGTTCATCTTTGTTCCAAACTGTTCCCAGTGCTCGTCCGAACCGAGAAGCCAAATGAAAAACTTGGTCTTCTCCTCATCAGACCAATGTTTTGCACCTGGGGTATCAACGGTCCCTCCAAGCAAGTCTTCGCTGGCCCCGCCACCGCCACTGACGTGATCCTGCGCGTGACCGTGGCCGTACTGGCTCCCTCGCCGCCTCTTCCCTGACTTGTCGTCCCCTGGCATAGCGTCGGACTGCTTGCGTTTAGTTGTGCTTCTGGAGGGTGACGTGATGATGTTGGGTGAAGAGGAGGATGAGGGATGGTACATCATCGATGAGCCCGATGATCCTGGCTGACCACTACCAGCTACCAGCTCCTGTTGAACTTGTTGGGCAGACGGCCCAGGATCATTACTCGTCGACTGCTGCTGGGCCTGCTGAGGTGGGGGTGGTGGGGGAGGTACGGGTGATTGCTGTTGTTGACTAGCGAGACCTATGGCTGTGCGTCGTGGGTCCTGTGAAGGCGGTGACTGCTGGGTTTGTTGGGAAGGCAAAGCGTAATGCAGGGAGCCGACAGCCTGCTGGGCTTGCTGTTGAGTTATATGTGAATGGGAGTGCGAATGGGAGTGGGAAGGGGCGTGACCGTGATTGTGATTGGGATGATTATGGTTCGTGTGATTCGAGTGATTATGGGTAGTATGAGGTTGAGGTTGTGGGTGGCCATAAACATGATTGTAATCCTGACCATTTCGAAATCATTGCGATCAGTATGAGAATTGGAAAATGCCCGGCAAAGGGATCGATCAGAGAAAGTGAGCAGGAAGTCAGTGGTAGTGGGGAGGGATAAGCCTCATTCGTCAGGGCTATAATCTTCCCCTTTGCCTCCCCTCTGCCCGCACGGAAACTGGCCTTTGGCTCGACGGGTCGAAGAATCGATCTCCGCTTCCACATGCGACGCACAAGCACGGCGCACAACATCCGGTCCCAGACCACGAGGAAGCGTGGCTCCCTTCAGTCCAAAAGAGGCCGCAACACGCAGGTCACATACTACGGGTGGTGGTGGTGGTCTGGGTCGGATGATGGTGCGTGTGTTTGTTTAGCCGTGCGCGCGGTGAAAACCGAACCCTACCGGGGCGGTTTGCGGATGTGAATTGGGGATCGAGACCAATCGACTTCCGAGTTGTAGGGAGATGGGAGAAGGGGAAGAAGGACCGGAGACGCGGGAAGGACGAAGGGGTGGGAGAAGGCGAGACAGAACGAATACCCACCGACTGCTGTGGCTGTCTACCCACGACGAGGGTATCGGACAACGTCGTAGTCGCCGTAGCCGACATTTTTCTGATTATTATTTTTTTATCCGTCGTATCCGCCTCGCTAAGTGCGGAGTCGGTCAGTCCACAGACCACACGCGATCTTGGAAACTGAACCTGATGGACGACGAACCTTTCAAACCGACTTTCGGATAATCCCGGCGCATCGGTTCATTTCGCTTCAAAAAATTCTCACACCGATATCTAAAGCTTAGAAAATAAATATTTCCGTTTCAGGCGAACACGAGTACACTTTTGTAAGGACTGTAGGTAGAAAGCGAACGTAGGGTAGCTATGAATATCAATCAGTTGTGGTACAGGCGTTCCAAGAACGCTTCAAAGTGTGAAGGGACGATCCATCGGTCTCGGTTCTCTGGCGAACAGACTAGCTTCAGTTTTGGACCTGTGAACTCTGGCAACAACTATAACCCGGGGAACGCGGTTCAAATGATGGATCAATCAGTGATCAGTACGACGGATTTTTGCACGACATTCATTCAAATAACGGCGTATCACAAGAAAGAACGGGGGTCACAGCGGCACACCCCTGAACCAGTCGAGAGAAGCCATATGCTATCAAGTGCAGGAAGTGGGGAATAATCGGGTCTTCAGGGTACCGTTCAATAATGATATAGGGAACGGTCCTTGGGAGAAGCGATCAAGCACTCCACGAAAGGCGGTAGGAGGGGGGAGTAGCAAAAAAAACGAGGATTGATCGGACTTACGAAACGCCGATAGAGGTCTATTACTTCCACGCTGGCCTTCTCGACGAACAACTCAGTGAGACCGCGTCCCTGCCTCCAGTAGCTCGGTATGAATTCGTGCTCTTCATTGTTGTAATGGCAATCTTCTTCCGATTCCAACGGGAATTGGCATTCAGTCTCGAGGAAAAGCCCGATCGAATCGCATGTCACCCAACACTCTGGTCGCTCAAGGGGCAGGACTTGATGCATCTCCACAGGGAATACCTATACAGAACTCAGCTGGGGACATCCCAGGGTGCCATTTATCCCTGATTGAACTTACCTTTTCCCGATATGCAACTAAGGTCGACAACGGAATGTTTCTCACCCACCCTACCGCAGGGTCCAACAAGCGAGGCGAAGGGTGATCATCTTCCACATAGGTTGATGCCTCGCGTGCAGGCAATACCATCATAACGGCCATTTCCTACTCTTCGAACGAAGCTAAGGAACGAGAGGAAGGGTATTCCCGACGTAGAAGAGACAGATGGAAACAGGGTGGGGTCGTAGGGGGAGGTGTACGAGGGCGGTTTCCAGTTCCCACAACACAATTATACCAACCAGCTCATGATCCCCGATGCCATCCCCGGAAAGCCTATCGATGATCATTTTTAGCGAGGCGGGCCTAATAAAAGATCCTGCAACCAATGATCCTAGCTCCCCGATCGAAAAGGAGGGTGGTAAAAGAAACGGGTGTCACATTTGCTGATCCTCGCCACCCAGATGGAGTTTCGGAGGTACTAGGCTGGAGTCTATGGCATGAAACAGAGTTTTCCAGACGAAACGTGGTACCCAAGAGCGGTGGTGTCGCTTTGGTCGCCATTACATGCTGATGTAACAGCGCGCCCGTCTTCTTGTACGAATATTAATGCGAAAGCTTTGACAGCTGCGCCGAGATGGATTCAAAACAATTGCCGACGGTGCGTTCGTTTCATGTTACCGGAACAGAGAAAGACGAGCGTCTGGGCTTTCCCAGAGTCATCGATGCACTGGGTGATCGAACACCAGCCAATTGCGAGTCCAGACCCCAGCACGAGAGTCTCTATTGGGAAGGAAGGAATTTGCGGCTGCGCCGTTTCATGGGATCAGGAGAGAATTCGGGAGGGATCATGATGGGAGTGATCAGGTCCCTCTTTAGACAATTGTGGGCCGTCCAAAGGACCGTTGGCCGACATCGCAAGGGATGCGGCTCCGGTCAAGAACCCACAAAAACGATCAAACCGAGGATTGAGTTTGAGTCATGGGACGAAGAATGGAGATACCGAAAAGGAGCGGTTCGCTTACAAAGCTCGACTCGCACCTGGACGTCCCGTGTCCCGTCCGATCGGCCGGTTTGACATCGACAGGAGACTTTAGCTTATTTGCTTCACCGCTCTTGCGGGTTCATAAGCATCTGAGATCCGAGACGTCGACCGGTGTATTCCCCATTGGTGCCGGCCTTTGAGATCTCTGAGAGACGAACCGATAGCAACAAACTGAACCTCCCTGAGACGCGTGACGATCGGAGGTCCCGGGTGCGATAACAGGGCAAGCTGAGATTAAAATGAACATCACCGCCAAGTTCGCAAGTGGCAAGCTATAGTTTGATTTGATGATTTAAATTTTAAACCGGGTTGCACTGGCAATATCCTTGCCAAATTTCCATTTCCAGAGGATGCGCCCTTCCGCTGGATTGCTTACATGAGCAACGAACCGTTACATAGTACCCGTCCGGTTTGGTTCTGGACCTATAATGGGTGGAACAAATACTTTCGCTTCGCAGTCTTCCAAATTCTAGGTCTTGCCCTGGCTTCTGCTATAAAAATCCTGGAGAGAACCCCACACTTGCCGGATTGATACGCGAGCCAGGAGCGTGCGTCATTCTCAGGGGTGCAATTCGGACTGAACACTTGTTCAATTCTCCAACATGTTACAAAGTACACAGGAGAGATACAGTTGACAACAGAGAGTTACAGGCACTCAATCACGCTCGGTCTTGCCAACAATGTTGGATTCCTAAAGAACACATTTGCGTCAGTCTCAACGGAAGCTCGAGTCGATCAAGCAGAGAGGATACGAACCTGGTAGTTGGTCGTCTTGCCGGTGTTTTCATTTCGAATGGCATAGCGGACGTTGCCCTCTTCGGCCTCGAAGACTTTTTCGATTTCTCCTTTGCTGTGGGAGACGTTGTCATGCGCACCGCCGATGGGTCGATATTCGACGAAATCGCCGGTCTAAGCGAGCCAACCATTCAGGACCCTGCGCCTCTATAGATTGGGCTGGACATACCTTGAACTGAGCTCTGGAAACTGGCATTATAACGATGGAAGATGAAGTTGCTGACTGGTTTTATTTGAGAGT
>Ga0307512_10006969_pt1 | contig 11291 bp, 12 predicted proteins | sample 14_EM_MG_FD_200267 | JGI IMG/M metagenome (GOLD analysis project Ga0307512, IMG submission 200267) | Populus trichocarpa ectomycorrhiza microbial communities from riparian zone in the Pacific Northwest, United States - 14_EM | ecosystem: Host-associated > Plants > Roots > Unclassified | place... | reverse complement strand
CTTCGACCAACTCCAAGCAGGGCAACCAGCGCGTCGTACGCCACGCTGAATATTACATTCATGGGGGAGACATCATCTTTCGTGTACGTGGATCCATGATCAGTATTGTGTTTTGTCGAGTCCCAGCTGTGATACGTTGACAGGTGGAAGATACATTATTTAGAGTGCATCGTTACTTCTTCACGCGCGAATCTGCATTCTTTCGTAGCAAGCTTCCTCACCCACCGCCTCCTGGCGAATTCACAAAAGGCTCTTCGGATGTCCACCCCTTGGTTCTTGAGGACACACTTGAGGTCGATTTCGAACGATTCCTCTGGGTGTTCTATAATCCGTGTGTTTACAGTTTCTACCCTCTCCCCTTTAAATAACAAACAATTTTCAGAAAATATTCTCTCTACCACGCAAGTACTGAAGAGTGGACGTCCATCCTGAAACTCGCACACCAATGGAGTTTCGTCGGGGTCAAGGAGCTTGCACTCCGCGAGCTTGAGCGCCTAGAGATCCCTCCTCTCCGAAAAATCGTCATTTATCAGAGTTATGGGGTCGATCGGAGCCTTCTCCAAGAAGCATACACGGCATTAACAACTCGTGACAAACACATCACAATTGAAGAGGGCCATGAGCTCGGTCTGGAGACCGTCATCCAGCTTGCGCGTGCCCGTGAACTTGTGCGAGCCCCTGCAGCTGGCGGGAAGAGAATCAAAGATGCGCATTCTCCTGTGAATGTCGCCGGCGCCGAACTCGATGGCCTTATCCGGGATCTTTTTCGATTGGCACCGCCAGACCGAGAACCTGCACGTGATGTCGCGACAAGTGGTCATGCGGAACATCAGTCGGGCACCCAGTCAAACGGAACGAGTTCGCATGAACCCGTTCCAAACTCAGTTAATGGTACGCATAGTGAGCAACCCACCCCCTTTTCGTCGAATGTTAACTCGCTAGCATAGGCGCAGGTCGCAAACCCGATGTAGCTGCTAATGGTGCTAATGGTCATGTGAATCCCGCGCCCGGTGGCACGGCAAGTGTCCGACCAAATGGTGCTCCGAAGGGCGGCCAGGGCAACAGCAAGTAATGTCCCATTGACGCAACTCGTAGCGCTATGTGCGGGACACAGTGACGAGTACTCCAGCGAGGGCATGGGAAGTGTCGTGATGGTAGGATGAATTGAGGTCGGGGCCAAGGGGAGTTGGTGGCCATAGCTTCGCTGAAGACACCATTAGCATTAGCCAGATTTGGTTCTCAATAAGAATCATCATGCCGTTTAAGAGTTCACGAGGACGTTATTAACGGCGAGGTTGCATCTCTAGTTCTGAAATGCCGATGTTCTCCTATGGCAAACGTGTGATACTCCCATATGACAGTAGCCTCCATGATTGAAAGAACTTGAAGTGTATCATAATACATCGATTTCACATCAGGTACAGTGGGACCAAAGTGCTGGCGTCCAACGATTCGGTCCAAACGGAGATCGAACCATTTTAACCACCGACAAGAACCCGGTCAACGGCCTCTTCGCGCCGTCCTCAAATCTCAAATAAAGTACTACGGTCCTGCTGCGTATTTTCCCCATCTTGACATTGTACCCGAGATCTTATCCTACATATCCCTTCTTCGTCATGAAGACTCTGGCTAGAGACGATCATTAGATCGGAGGTATGTTCCTTCGCCATGCCCTTCCTCGTCGAAGGTTCAAGGCTGCCTGAGGGTTTCATGGTAGAGAGAATAGATGTATTTGACACAGTACTTGGACATCGCTCTACTGCCAGGTACTCTATCAAATAAATCTGTTGTTCTTGACCATGGACTCTTGAGGCCTCGTACAATCGAGATGGAATACCGCCCGCATAAATGTTTGGCCCTCCAAGAAGAATTGTCGCGGTCATGGTTTGTTGGGTATGGAGGAGATAGCAACACCCCGAAATGACTTCCTTGACTCGGGTTGGTGGACTTCCCCTGAAGCATCAAGGTTTCCCGGACTATCACTGAAATTTAATGATGCCCTCAACACCAAGCTTCCTTCGTATTTTAAAACTTCCAAGCTCTGTGCCCACCCTCCTCTCCATTTGATTGTGACAATGTCACGAGCGTCTCAGTCAAATCCGTCGTATCCGATTCCCCTTGGGATAATCTGAGTCTGGTACGCTTGGTAACGGACCCCAAGGATGATTGTATGTCTCACATATGCATCCTGATAGTCGCGTCCTTCAGGTCACTCACGTACTAGCACAGAATTCACAATTCCGCCGGTCGCAATGTGGATGAACAACAATAACGTGCTCCCATTTGATACCATTGTCTTGGGGTACCCGGACTCTCAGCTTCCACCAACGTAATATTGTTTGCGACGCCCCGTATTGGATGCCGCCTGCATGATTGCAGCTGTGTCGGGACTTTTCTGTGCGCGTGTACTACGCTCGAAAAGATGGTTGCCAGTCTCTATCAGACACACAAGCCACGAACAGTAGTTTCCGACTATTTCGCTAACATGGTCGCGACATCGTGATTGGTTTTGGCTAGATCGATAGTCGGTTATGTGGGCCAAAGCCGATGTGTCCAAACGGCTTGTTCACTTTCTGCCGTCTCAATCAACTCATCATCTTATCTTCCTCCATACCACTCAGGGTCCCTTCGAATTCACACCAGTACACGAAGCCGTGCGCAGCAAACCTCAACCTCGCGTTCCCGGGATTCAACCATCTTCTAGAGGAAACCCTCTGCCCGGCCAATGAACCAGATAGGATACGATTTAATGTACGCCCTTCACCCGAGTGCGACTGCGAAGGCAGTTCATACGTGGCTACTTATCGATGTCAAGATGTCGTTGAGAGCCCCAGGGAGCGAGGAAGTAATGTATAAACTCAATAAACAACAGGTTTATTCTTACGTCGCTATCATTTGAAGAGAGCGATAAAGACACTTCTTGATGCGCTCTACCTAGCGTACACGTACCAATCCGAGCCATGTTGGTGTTCCACTGTGTTAGGCCCCCCCATGCGAATCCCCCAAGCAAATAGACGCATGGCTACCCGAACAACCCCGCTACTAACCCCAAGGACTGGGCAGCTCTGCCTCAATCAGTAGGCGCCCGTATATCTCCGATTGCGGAGCGCCGTCCTCGTGGGCCTTGTCCTGGCAAGACCGTCTAAAATGATGCCTCCGCAGCCCGACGCCTGGACTCCGCTCTAGCTTTTCAAGGCAAAATGGCACACACGTTCTAGATTCCCCCCTGGCGTGAGTCGCCTGTGCGATCCCTGCGGTAACAACGTGGGTGTAGAAAATTTGACTTTCTTCCAAACTTTACATCATCTTTCTGGATAAGGCAGTATCCACTGATGCCGCGTGGCGACCCCAGAAATCGAGAAGTTGACGTTGACCCGGTCATGATGTTGGGGTAGTGTTGGGGCACCTAGACTTGCCAGCAATCCCGCGATCGACATTTGACAGCGCAGATGCCTTATCCTTGTATTACGAGCAGCGCTGCGGAAGCCGTGCGCCCATTCTTCGGATATCCCAGGCTCATAGATGGCCAATGATACAGCAAATGCCGAGCGCAGTGACCACGCATTCCATCTACGATCACCACGAGCTTATGCTTCTAAAACACGCGTTTGGCCTCAATGGCTAGACTCGTTCGTAATTCTCGGCGTGTGCGCTGGAACACTAAACAACACGAGGACTAACTACCCCTGATAAGATTGTAACGTCTTTGCTGATGTCGCGATCGGGGTGTATCCCCATGACTGAGAGAATTCGATTTGGACGTCAGAACCTATTTGCGCAATGCCCTTGATGGCCACACGAGGGTTCAGGGTTGGGAACGTACGCCAGGTCAAACACTGTCCTCTGTGCAGATATATAGAGCGATGCGACCCATCTCAGTGCGTCAACACGCCGCAGCACGGATAGTCCACGCATTGTGCCCCTCACCAACCGCACACATTTTCGTGTTTTACCTGCATATCTCATCCCTTGCGACCTACCATCAACGCCTTCGATGCCCAGTGCCACCGGGAACAGCAAACGCCATGAAGGCGACTATTATATCAACGGAGCGGATCTAGTCGTTTGTGTACGTGATTTCTCCCATTGAGTTTCGTGCCGTCGACCGAGGCCGTAAGTCAATAGGTGGAGAAAACACTCTTCAGGGTGCATCGTTACTTCTTCCTTCGCGATTCCACATTCTTTGAGGAGAAACTCCCAACTCCACCGTCACCTGGAGATGTCAGCGAAGGCTCTTCGGACAAGAACCCGCTAGTTCTGGACGACGCATCCAAGGTCGACTTTGAGCGCCTTTTATGGGTGTTCTATAATCCGTATGTCGCCCGTTCATACGTCTTCTCACTTCATCTGATTCATCGCCACAGAAAATACTCCCTCTACGATGCCGATGCAGAAGTGTGGACATCAATCCTGAAGCTGGCCCATCAATGGAAGTTTAGGGAGATGAAAGAACTCGCCGTCCGAGAACTCCAAGAACATTCCATCACTCCCCTGCAAAGAGTCGTCCTTTACCAGAAGTACGACGTCAATCGAGACCTGCTCCGACCAGCGTTCATTGCGCTGACGACACGCGACGAACCGATCGAAATCGACGAGGGTCGGGAACTTGGTTTGGAGACTGCGTTGCGGTTGGCCAAGGCCCGCGAAAAGGCGCGGGTTCCCGTTTTCGCTGGGAAGAAGTCCGGAAATCCACGGCTCCCAGTTACCCTCATAGGAGGCGAGTTGGATGCACTCATAAAAGACGTCTTCGACTTGACAACGTCCGTGGAGTCCTCCACCACACCTCAAACTTCGACTGGACAAAACACCTCCGGAGGCAGCACGCAGAACACACCATCAGAGTGGACCGATTCCTTCATGGACAACCCGTCTCAAGGTGAGTTTAGATTGCTCGCTCCCGTTTATGACCTGTCGACCTGCTGACGTTGCTGCGGAAGGCAACAACAATGGGACCGCCAACCGCCACACAAATAGCACACCCAACAGTCATACAAACGGCGCACCAAAGGGTCACTTGAACGGCACTCCCACTCCCACTAGCCCATGGGGTGGTACACCCAAAAATATGGTCGACCTGAATAACTTTTTCCGGAAATAGATTTTCGTGGTTGTTTGTGTAGACTGGAGGACCAGGTCGTACGATTTCGCATCCGAGTGTATGAGTAGTTAATGTAATGAAGCCGCAGCTTTCATGAGTGGTGGTATGGGTCGTTAAAAAAATACTCCCAGACAGAACAGGCAAAAGTTTTTCTCACTAGATATTGTGACGTGTGTGAGGAGGACTTTTCTCGGATTAAACATTAAAAAGTGACTCCTCAGCCACGATGTCAGAGACCCGGCCCGGCCCGTGGGTAGAGCACGTGCCAGTGATAAAGCTACACTGGGCAACACAGGTCCGCGAGCTTAGCTTATCGAAAAATCACGTCAACCACAAGTCAGAAAATCTCAAGATGCACAGAGGTGAAAGAGTCGTCAAAGGTGGTCAGCTCACTTAGGAAGGTCCAGCCACTCGTATCCGTTGCAATCTTAAACGTCTCATGTTCACTGTTTCCTTCGAAAGGACGGTTGCTCACTTCATGACTCAGCTGAAGTCGCCAGACTCTTCGCCGACATATCGGCCGACGCAGGCGCTGCGTTCTTATATCTAGTGCTGTGACACCTATCGTCGTATATTTCAGTGTGCTTGGCTTTCCTGCCAACAGCAAAGGCTAGTAGCGAGTCCTGCAGTCCCAAGTCGGACCGAGATCATAAGTGCCATGATCTAACTACGAAACAATGCTAGTCTGGAGTCTGGACGCCGTTGACGGGAAGATACATGAAGGCAGGACGGCGTTGTACCTCCGTTGATTGGTCTTAGTACGGTGCGTAATTGAATTTTCACAGCTTAATACTTACCATGTCGGTGTTCCCAACTTTGAATGTCCTGGTTTTGGGTTTGTTCTGGTCGAATACGTCCTCCCCGATCGTTTTTCGCCACTTCGATTAACCCTGCTATCAAACCCTATGTCATTAGTTTGTTCAACAGATCCATTCCATAACACATTCCGATGCAGTAATTGTTCGGGTCTTTTGGCGCCATAATTTCTAGAAGGAGACTACCTTCTAGGCTTAGCCATGCACCGCCCGATAAGTAACGAAATTGTAGAATCTGGACAAGGAAGGCGCCTCCTTGATAAGAGCCCGACTGCGTATAACCGTATACGTGTGTAGATAAGCTCTCCTTGCTCATGCCCGCTACATGAAGACGCGATGCTCAGCCCAAAAAGAAGCGATGTCGCGGTATACTATTTTCCCACTTCTCCGGTATTCCGGTCTACCCGAGGTACGGCGGATACGTTTTTGTTTATGCCTGGTCGTTGCATCGTCCTACACGCCATTGTTTCCTGAGGATCCACGGAAACAGGCCTCGTGCGACTCTAACCGCAAACTGCATCATGCCTGACCGTGACGAAAGATCCATCGATGCTCACCTTCTCCACCTGCGCATGTCTATGCCATTCCGGGGCTTCCAAAGCTTTCCTGGAAGACACGCATGTCCAGCAGGATTGCAGGAATGCCTCGTTGCGAAGGCCAGTTCCGTTCCTGGCACCGAGTGCTGGACAGCTGGGGGACACCATGACCCTATTTCTAATCACCCAGTTCCCGGTGCCTTCCCGATCGATGCTATTTTTAAGGCCTTAGGCCTCAGGCCTGGGCAAGGAGGCCGGCGCCCGCGGCCGGCATGCCTCACTGAGGCTCGTGCGTGTGGCTCTGCCAGCCCTGCAGACGTGGCGGGAGTGTTCGGAAGACAAATAAAAAACGGGTCTTGCTTTATGCTTTATTGGGAGAAGTGTACACATCTGACTTCATGTAAGGTACAGTCGTCTGAGGGTCAACCGGTCAAGTCTGGGACTGGGACCAAAACGCTAGGGCCAGCGTGGCGCACAATGGTTCGGTCCAAGCGGAGATCAAACCATTTTAATCACCGACTGGCCAATGCTTGCTTCGTTTTCTTTGTTTTGGCCCAAAGAGACCGTCGTTTTCTCCCCATCTTGATTTCAATAGCTTCGCCAAGGATCGCGTTCCTAGCACTGCCGGGCCCTCGGTTCTGGTAGATGATACGGAGCCGGTACAGCGTAGTAATGAGAAGGCCTCAGATCAAGAACAAGGTCAATGTACGTATTTTTTGTGGCGTCCACGACGATTACTGATAGGTGCCCCGAAGGTCGTTCGGACAATTGACTTAGAACCAGGATCTTATCCTACGTATTCGTTCTTGATCACGAAAACTCGGGCTAGGGCGATAATTGGGTCGGAGGTATTTTCCTTTGCCATTTCGTTCCTTGCCACCGTGGCGTCAATTTGAGTGCTTGAGGCTATGTATATTTTATGGTAGAGAGAACGGATGTACTTGACACAGTCCTTGATGTCGTTCTCAAAACTGATGTATCTAGGCGTTCTCCTGCTATCTCAATGAAGTCATCATCTTACACCGCTTTGCCCCGCATGATCCCCTCGAAGTCACTCCGTTCCACGCAGCTGTGTGCAGCAGTCCTCACCTTTGCGATCCCGGGATCCATCTATCTACTTGAAGAAGACCCCACCTAGGAAAATGGATCAGATAGGCTTCGATCCAACATGCCCCTTTTACATGAATACGACTGCGGAGGTCGTTTATACATGGCTACTTATCATGGTCAGGAACGCCATGGACCGAAGTAGTGCAAGATTTCAGCAAACAACAGGTTCGTACTTACACTGCCATTGCCCGAAGAGAGCGATACAGACGGTTCTTATGGGTTCCACCTAGCATACGCTCACCGATATCGGACTCATGTCGGCGTTTCGCTGTGTTGGTCTCACGCGAATCCCACCTAGAGCACATAGACGCACAGCCACCTGATCAAGCCTGCTAAGAAACCCGGGACTTGGCTAGCTCGGCTCTAGTGAGAGGTGCGCATACATCTCCGATGGGAGAGCACGGTCTTGTCCTGACGAGAAAAACCAATACTGTATGCTGTCCCCGCAGCCCGACGCCAGGACTCCACTCTAGCTTTTTGCTGGAAATGACACATTCTTTCTAGATGCCCCCTGGCGGGTGTCGTTCATGCGATCCCCGCGTTAACGACGTTGGCATGCAGGGAAATTGACTTATTTCCACACTTTTCTGGATAAGGCAATACTCATTGATGCCTCGTGGCGACCCCAGAAATCGAGAAGCTGAAGTTGACCCGGTCATGATATTGGGGTAATGTTGGGGTCCCTGGACTTGCCAGCAAGCCTCGATCGACCTTTGACAGGGCAGGTACCCTTATCCTTGTATTACGAACGCTGCTGCGGAGGCGCCGCGCTATTGTTCGGACGTCCCAAGCCCATCGATTTGTATTGACACAGCGAATGCGGAGCGCAGAGGCCATGCCTTCCATCTTTGATCATCACGGACCTAGCTTCTAATCATGCGCCGGACCTCAATGACTAGATTTGTTCATAATTCTCGGCGTGTGCACAGGAATATCAAGCACAGGACTAACTGCCCCAGATAAGATCGTACGTCTTCGCCGATGTGGCGACCGTGGCGTATCCCATGACTGAGAATATGATTTGGACCATCAGAACCCTCTGCGCAGATATATAGAGTGATGTTAACATCATAATGCGTCAGCGTCAATGAATACCAACACCTCAGACCTGTTGATCCTCCCACTAAGTCCAATCGTTTTTGGACTTTACATGCGCGTGATAGCCCTTGCGACCAAACCAACACCGTCTTCCCCACCGCCAACTTCTCAACCCCCTTCACCTTCCCGACCATCGCCGCCCTCCCGACTATCAATACCCTCCCGAACACCATTGCCTTCTCGACTGCCGGCTCCGATGCCTAGGACTACCGCAAACACGAATACACGCCATCCTGACTATTATATCACCAGCGCGGACTTCATAATCCGTGTAAGTAGTCTTCTAATCGAGTATCGTGTCGTTGACTAAGACAGCATGCCCATAGGTAGAAAACACTCTCTTCCGCATACATCGATATTTTTTTGTTCGCGATTCAGAATACTTTCGAGAGAATCTTTCGTACCCACCCCCACCTGGAGATCAGAGCCCAGGGTCCTCCGATAAGAAACCATTTGTGTTACCCAAGACGTCCAAAGTCGAATTTGAGCGGTTTCTTTGGGTGTTTTACAACCCGTGCGTCGCCATTCATGCATCTTTTTCACTTCCTCTGATCTTCTGATGTAGAAAGTACTCACTCTACGACGCCAACGTCGAAGAGTGGACGTCGGTCCTCAAGCTCGCGGATCTATGGGCCTTTGTTGAGGCGAAAGAATTAGCCGTTCGTCAACTCCAAGCTCTCTCGATCGATCCTGTTGAAAGGATCCTCCTTTACCGGAAATACACTGTCAAGAGAGGCCATTTCCTAGGAGCGTTCACTGAGTTAACGATACGCGACCAACCCATCAACAATACCGAAGGTCAGAAGCTCGGATTAGAGACCGTGGTGCAACTAGCAGACGCCCGCGAACGCACACGGGCCCCCGTTTCTCCTGGAAACAGGTCAGGGGTCCCCCGCTCTCCAATCACCCACACAGGACCCCAGTTGGACGATATTATAAAGGATTCTTTCAAGTTGACGACATCCCCCACCATGCCCCAAACTCCAACCGGACGAAATACCCATGCAGATAGCGATAGCGCGCAATCAAGCCCACAGTCAGACTGGTCTGACTCATTTATGCACAACTCGTCCGAAGGTGGGTTTGTTGATAGGTCCTTTCCCCCCGCTTTATGACCTTGTTGACCTGTAGACGCCGCCACCGAAGGCCACACGAATGGGACCACCAACAGCCATGCCAATCACACAAATCACACATCGTGGTTCTTCATGGCCAGGTAAAAAAAACTGTGCAATTGAAGGAGATAGCGTCGTGCGGATCCGATGAGTGTACGTAGGGGTAGTCTATATAATGAAATGATATTCGTAAGTACTGTAACTAAACGCTGTGATGCAAAGGTGCCTCTGTCGGTTGTCGGGGTGGGGGAACGTTGAGCGGAGACTCGGCCCGTACGGACCAGCGCTCCCAGGTACGTGATCTTTTTTGCAGCACCAAGATATCGCGCTCATGTCCCCTTTGCTCATAGCACCCCGTGTGCCCACAGTACCGCCCTTTCGAGCCCTGAATGTTGCGTTAGCCCGTATAATGATATCAAATGTCTTCTCGTTTCCTTCCAGTGCAGCGCCTTTTCTCGCTCTCCTACCCATCCTGATGGCTGTCCGCACCACACCGTTGGTCTCTGCGCCGACTTAGTATTGGTCGAATGCAGGCGATGCGTTTAGTTCTCATATCGACCATCGTGGGTATTTCAACGTGCTCGGCTTCCTGGCGGGTCATAGGCTCGATGATCTATGGAAAAATTTTAACCCGGGGGATTAACTGGAAGGCGCGTGGAACCCAGGGAGCGTTGCGCTTCCGCAGTTCAATCTTAGTACGGTGCGTAATTGCCACAGCCTGACACTTGCCATCTCGGCCTTGCAGTACGAGTTTCCCAACGGTCTGTTTCTAGTTACATTGTTCTGGTCGAATATAGTGCATTCTAACGCTCGATCTTTTCTCGCCACTTCGATCAACCCTGCTACCAACCCCTATATCATTATCTTGTGCTACGGATATCGTGCATTCCGTGACACATTTCGACCGACGCAGCAGCTGTTCCTGTCTTTTGGCGCCGTAGTTTCTAGAAATTGACTATCTTCTATCTTGGCGCCCTCATGCGCCGCCTGATAAGTAGCTGAACGGCGTTGTAGATTTGGACAAGGAAAGCGGGCTCCCAGACGAGAACCCGACTGCGTATAACCTTACGCTGTACAGATAGTAAGTTCTCCCTGTTCATGAATCAAACTCTGCGCCCGCCGCGTGAAGCTGCGATGCTCAGCCCCAAAGGAAGCGATCCAATGTATTTTCCCACCTCTCCGGCATTCCGGTCTACCCCAGGTACATGGATACGTGTGGGTTTCAGTTTCTGTACTATGCCGGGTCGCCGCATCGTCCCACGCTCCGTTTCCTACGGATCCGCAGAAACGAGGCCTCGTGTAGCTCTAACTGCATCATGCCTGACAATAGATCGATCGATGCTCACCTGCTCCATCCGCGTGCGCCTATGCCGATTCCGGGGCCTTCCAATACTTTCATAGAAGAGGCCGCATGTCCAGTAGGAAGAGCCTTGTTGCGAGGGCCAGTTCCGTTCCGTGGCACCGAGTGCTGGAACCGCTGGTGGACACCGGAAACCTATTTCCAATCACCCGGCCTACA
>Ga0307512_10006968_pt1 | contig 11293 bp, 9 predicted proteins | sample 14_EM_MG_FD_200267 | JGI IMG/M metagenome (GOLD analysis project Ga0307512, IMG submission 200267) | Populus trichocarpa ectomycorrhiza microbial communities from riparian zone in the Pacific Northwest, United States - 14_EM | ecosystem: Host-associated > Plants > Roots > Unclassified | place... | reverse complement strand
CCGGCAGGCAGAGGCAAATTCTCCCACGAATCAAACTCGGCTCACGAACCAAGATTTCACCGTGACGTTCGACAAGTTCCCTCCCTTGGATCCAGGACCTCTAGACGTCTCGCACCGCACCGCATCCGAAAGCCTTCTCTCGAGTTATCTGAAATGGACCGGTTAATCTGCAACATGCTCTCGGTCCCAATGTCGGCAGATCACAGTCGGAGTATCAACTCAGACCTTCAAGAGTTTGGGATTCTACGATTGTAATCGAGTGGTCTATACATAGGTACAGCTGCATTCAATACAGGCCGCATACACGTATCCGCGCTCCAGCGTGTATAGAGAGGTATCAAACCCGAATCGGGAGCTAAAAATGAGTGTGAAACGATCGAAAACGAGTGACTTTAGGCGTAACCAAACGCCTCCGTGTGGAGAGTGATACTGGGTCCGCCCCTCATGATGCTGGACGGGCCAGCAATTGAAAATCCAAGGGCATCTTTGACGGCAACGGCAACGGATTGAGAACCGCACACTGCGTGTTGAAATCCAGATTAGCGACGCGAATCAGTCGACTGTCCGCCAACACGAACCTGTAACTCCCATTCGCCCATCAGTGAAATCCGCCTCCTCCTGAAGTATCTGTTTCAGGTTAGGTCGAGATCCCCTGGTGACCTGAACTGCGGGATCCCCGAATAATGATGGGGTACGGGTCTTCTCTTGCGGTTCGTAAATCTCCTTGCAATCCTTGATTGAGATGTCGTCCGATTCTTGGAAGGAAGTGGGTTCGGTCAGGTAAATCCGGACAACGACCGTGAGACCTGGAGGTGCCAACTTCGTCGCAGCTTCAAGGGTTTCCGAGACCCAAACGACGTGACCTACAACACTGATAAGAGTATGTTCTCACGGGGAAGACGAATTGCGCACTCGGATCTCGGACCGACCAGATGAAAGCAACCCGCCTGGTATTGCTCTTCCCGGCAGCGACGTTCCTGCGACTCGATTGTGAGATTACGTTCCAAAATCGCACGATACAGGCACACACCTGATACAATCGAGGAAGAGAGGCAGCGTGAAGGAGACACCAGACCCGCCGGCGATGAGCACGGAAGTGTCGTAGTCTTTGAGATCCGGCGATTTGCCATACGGGCCGTCAACGAACACCTTGACTTTCTTACCCTTCTGCGCAGCATTACCCAACTTCTTGGTGAAGCCACCGTGGACGTTTATGAAAAACACGAGCTCTTTCCAGCAGGGTTTGGTCCCAGCAAATGACTCCTTATTGGTTATCGGGGTAATCCCGCCCTGGGTATCATCACGTGTGGTATCAATGCTGGCAATGGTGAAGGGGTGGGCTTCGAAAGGGATGGTGGAAACACCGGGCATGGTCAAGTAGGCGGTCTGACCGGGCGACCACTCGAAATGAGAGGGCCTGCGTAAACGGAGGCACACGAGGTTCGGGGAGAGGGGTTCGATGGTGGCATCCATTGTGCCTGAGCCCTTCTTGAATCCAAAGTAGGAGTGGTTAAAGGCAACGAGGCGAACGAGGCGGAAGAAACGGTCAAGTCCCCAGATGAGGAAGCAGACTTCGAACCAGTAGCCGACCCTGAAGGTGGAGGTGAGTAGTCAAGTATCATGAGGTGACTGGTGCACCGCTTACTCAGGCGTCTTGGCGTGGATGTAACCAGCGACGAGGAAAGTACTATAAGTACTTGTGTCAGCGAGGAGGTCCACAGGAGTGGGAGGTGCACGCACAGAACCATGAGAATATGCAGGAAAAAGAAAAACTCGTAGGCAACCTTGCGAACAGGGCGCAAGCTGACAACGAGAAGGGAGCCGAAAGCGCTGATGGCGATGACTCCAACTAGGGTGAATTGCGTTTGAAGAGATCCTGGTTTCATGCTAGGGAATAATAAACGTCAATACGTCGGCACGTCCCATGGAAAAATGCTGCTGACAGTTTGAGCTACGGGAGTGGTGAGGATGTCAAAATCTAAGGAGGGGCGCAGACGAAACACATACCCTATAACCAGAGTGAACGGAGAGCAAAATAAACACCACTCTTGCGGTCATCCGGTGCATGTAATTGATCTATAGTTCAATGTTCAATGATCAGGTCAACTGCAACAGCGGGGGCTGGGTTCGACGCCAACCTTTTCATGACTGATGCCAGTGATCACTGGTATCGCATGAGTATCACCGTTTGAGCCAAGAAGAAAAAGAAAGCTCACATCCAACGATATTGTTCTTGGTACCAAGGGCGACGACGAGTGGGAGCTGTCCGCAGGCAATGTTAGCCGTGCGGTTGATGATATATGTACGCTCCAGCTTCGTTCCGTCGAGGGACGTGGCTATGCCAGATCGTGAGTTGATGCACGAGAGTGATACCGCAGTACGCACTGTTGATGAATGACCAGATAAAGAGGGCAGCGATATAAACGATGGTAAGGGCAACCTCAGCGAGGTTGAGGCTGAAAGGTCCAACAGAGAGGGTCGTTCGGAAGGCCAGTACACTGTAGGCATTCGAGATAGCGAGGGGAAGACGTCTGATTGAAGCAGCGTGCCGGACGATGCGACCATCCGCCTCGACATCTGCAGGTTTCCTCTTGCCCCGGAACAACTTCCTCAGCGCAATGGAGCCGTAGTTGGTGATTCCGACGAGGAACAAGAAGCACGCAACCATCCACCAAACTTGTTTGGGGTACTCCTCGTTGTACTGGTGCGCGAGAGCCTTATCTGCTGCAGTAGCAACCATTTTTAAGAGCTGGAAGGGACGTAGTCTGGTTGGATACAGGGCCCATACGGCAGTTTATATACGTCTTCCGGTGCTGCGGCGAAAGACAAAAAATTTTGGCGACGGAGTATCCAGGTCCTCGGTTCGGCATATACTCCATGGCGTGCGATGCTGTGTGAGAATGGTCACATTGCGGGAAGGTGGTTCAGTCAGCGGTATATAATTATCCAGGGTTAGCCGACCCTTGAAACCGGCGCGTCAATGTGTATCACAGGCTCCAAAGTATCCGGATCACCGCGAGCAATGAGGTTTTTGTCCCCTAAAGAAATTATGGTTTTACGCTGAAGCTTGAATCAGTTTTTTTTTTTTTCGAAATGAAGGTGGATGGAAACCGGTCGAAATCACGGCGGCAATATATGTTGGGGCTCCTTTCATCGGCCAACGTATGACTCACCGTTTTTTTATTCGTTGCCTTCCATCCCTTAGATACTGATTCAAACACCACAATCAACCCAAGATTGCTTCAACGAGTGTATACTTCATTGCCCCCGGGGGATACGGCCTGAGCGGGGCGGTCGCAATCGCGATGATCGTATCGGGAGAACCGGAAAACCGCTGCGGGCTTCTGTGGTTGCTGTGACGATCGACAGCACTCTGTCCCACGGACGCGTCGGGTCCGCCAAGCCCAAACCCGAACCGGCACGGGAAAATAAAATACCGGTACCCCACACCCCCACGGCATAGACAGTCGAGAGATAGCGAAACGTTCGCCTCAGCAGCACAGTACTCGACCGTTTTGCTGATGGCCCCCCCTTGCTCACTGATTGATCGGGTGTAATGTCCCCGTTCGAACCGCACCGCTGTCAGTCAAACCTTAAAGTTCGGAGGGGGTGAACGAATCACCGAGCGGGTGACAGAATGCAAGCCCCGGAGGGCCGTGTGTATGGTGGTCATGGGTATTTTACTGTCGCGTCCGACAACCTGATCGATGATCGATGTCGATGATCGATGAGGCTGATGATCACCAACAGTACTCAACGGTAGTGCTAGCTTGTGGACAATCTGCGACAATCTCGGCTGCTGGCGGACGAAAATATCCGCCCCTGGACACAACAAGAGCAAGATAGTGTAAAAATACAATTTATGGGTTCTGGACGGAAACCCAGATATGGGTGTCCTCCGCAATCCAATGCAGGAGGTCACCCGCCGGCCTTTTATCTCGCACAAACCCCACTTTGATGATCAAGTGGCCGGCAGAATGGGTCGGACAGATCCCACAACTATCGCAACGCCCGCAAACTCAGTAAACTCGCTTGTGCTCGATATCGTCGCGGGGGTCAGTTGATCGTCCGTTTCTTCGTGTCCAGCTTGGTTTCAAGTCGACGAAAAACCTCCGTGCACCAGATAGTTGAAACGCAACGTGGCCCCCGTCGACCACATCATGCTTAGGCGCAAGGCCATTCTCGACAGTGAGTGGCTGGCCTTGAACCCCATTTTATTCTCGAGATTCAGCTTGCGGCCTGCTGGCTGAGCCCAAAGAGCCGTTCGGTTGTCGTGTGCGGTATCTACGCCACTGCGCATTTACGATGGAGGTGGAACATGTGTATGAATAGCGAAGCAAATAAGGAATGTGTCATCATTTACGCAAGTGCCGATATGCTCACGCGAGATTGTTGCTCTCACGCTTGCAAAGTTTCTCCGGTCCCTGAGTTATCTGCCTAAACGAACACCGCAGAATTCCTCATTGGCGCGAGGTGGATCCCGATTTCTACTGTTTGAAGTACTTCCCCCCCCCTCAAAGTGCTGTTATTGCATTGACCATTGCTATGCTCCCTGACATTTGCTGGTCGGTATTGCGGACTTCGCTAAAGCAAGTTAGAGATGGAAAGTATAGTGTTGGTACCGTACCCGGTGTAATAGATAACTAGTAATTCTCTCACCACCCGGCGTGAAGTTACACAATGACTGGCAATGCTGGGCGCTGAAGGGCCGCCTTGGAGACCGATGTCGGACGAGCGTGGTGTCCGGTATATCGGACTTCGGAGGTCTAAATCCTCCGAGGGAGCATGCAGCCACATATGATGGCGAGGTCACTGCCGGTATTGAATTCTGGGTGCTGCGAGATCATTGTGGTGAACGTGAAAGTGGGGCCCGGTAGCAGAAAATCTACCCTGACATGCCGAACACCAGAAAGCGGGTAGCTCACGTCAACGCAGATCATCGGAGGGGAACGTAGCTCATGATACACGGACATGTCAGGATGTTCTGCAAGCAAGGTTCCTGTTGACACAGCCGGCGCTTCTCTACTGTGAACGCATGGTAAAAAAAACTCTATGCCCGTGCATTTTTTATACCCTCTCCCCCATATGTAGCGATTTTCCCCTATAGGTACAGCCAATCTTGGGTTCTCACCCCTATCGCTGTTTATTCTTCCGCTTTTTACTGGACCGTGGTTCTGCCTTCGACGGGCCTTCGCTTGACGCATCTCCTATGCCGTCGAAAGGCCGTTTTGTCCCAGAGGTCGGCGTGCTGGCGGAGCTAGTACACGCCCCTTGCAGGGAGGGAGATACCAATTGTGGCTGCGTACCCGGGATCACAAGCCTAGGCTCTGAAAATATCGCACGGTAGGTCTTCCGCGTTTCTTCGTGGAATGTTAATCTCGGTTACTAAGGCGAATATATGTGGGCGGACTCACGTGCACGAAGAGCAACCGCCTGAGGTTCTTTGCTCATTGTGCCATGTGCTACGTCTGGAACTAGGTTCAGCATCGTAATTCTGTTTCCGAGCACGGGGGTCAAAGGTATATCAAGTACAGCGATAGGTTTGACGCACAAATTGATAATATCTCGAGGAGCCCTCAAATCAGGTTCATTGGTGACACCACCGCTGACGATTACGCCCTTCCCCTTGGTGACTCTAATCACTTCCCGCGCGGCTGCCCACCAGTTACGTTTGGTGGCTGGGCTGGCGGTCTCGAAAGCATCCGGATCACTGCCGAACGCGCCGGAGTAATTCACCTCGAACACTGCACCATTTTTGATAGCGGTTCGTACCAGTGTGTGTTTCAAATGGAATGGTAAACGGGGGAGAGTCAGAGGAAGCGATATCACATGTGCGGTCAACGCAGAGGGCTGACTGTGTGTCAAGCACGCGACCGACAAGGTACCGGGGGTAGTCGGCATCAATGCGATAATATCGTAACCGGAGAAGATCGTTGAACTCGTGCCCGCCTGGTGAAAGGGTAAATACATAATCATGTGAGGGTGAAGACGAAATCTGCTTGGTCACTCACAAGGCCGAACCCTTTTTCGCTATCCCCGTCCAATACTATGGTTATACGTTTTAAAAATACGACTCCGGGTCTCCGCTTGAGTCGTTCTATAAGAGTTTGGGCAAGGTTCTGATGGTTTTTCGGGTCAAGTTTCTTGTGTATCGTTTGGTTGAACGCAAAGACTGAGTATCCAACTGCATATCTATTGGGGTAAGAGAGAGCGATATGCGACAGGCTCGAGACGGACGGTGAACGAGGAGTTCCACGCGGTTCTCGATAGCGACTATCTGTACCGGTGAAAAGGCCGGCTCTGGCTGCTGAGCATGCACTTGTTTCGCGGCGGCCTTTCCCTTCTTCGACTGTGCGGTGGTGGCCGAGGGTTGCAGGGTGGGGATCGGGACATTGAGGTCGAAGAACATCCGAGCGAGTGCGGCAAATTCCGAAGCAAAGCCACGAAAGGTTGACCGAGTGGTTACCGATTATCGATTATCTGATAAGATCAAGAGGAGAGGGAGACGTACCAAAGAACCTTCAGGACCTCTCCTACTGCACGGGGTCAAGAACTGGACTGCTCACTCGTTGAGGTCCGAATGCCGTATGTAGTGTTTTTCTTTTCTTTGGGTCGCTTCCGACTGCACGCCGCTTTTATCCCCACCGAAACTCGGAGACCCCCTCGTCGACTGCGTAGTACACCAAGAATTATCCTCTCGTCACAGGAATTTCTACAGGCTTTCAAATCGACGCGCACAGTAGTAGGCGCACTCCTCAATCCATGCGAACGGGATATGTTCAAGCATCCAAGATTGTCAATAGGTGGTTCAGCGTTCCCTAGTTATCTGATAAGCGACACCACAAGCTGCCCACCAAGTGATCTCGAAAGGGAATATTGTTATTTCTACACGATTCACAGGGTTATTTTGAGTTATTTTGATCCTAGAGAGCAGCAAGGACCGCATCAGCTCCGGAGACGGAGACTCCAGTCCCGGGTTCAGCCTGGCGTGCAGAAAAGGAGAAAAGATGAGCAGGTCAATTCCTGAAGTCAAGTTCAAACGAACCTCGATATACTTGATGATGAGATCGTCTACAACGATAGCGAACCGACCGGTCCTGATGCCAAAACCCTTGGCGGTCAAGTCGATCTGGAGGCCAAGGCCTGCGGACCACACGGCATTGGTATCGGTTAACGTCAAAATCTAGAAAGGTGGCATTGAGAAAGTTATAGAGAATCAAGAGGTGATCGGAACACCCCGGACCTTATCTTCAAGACCTTCGAAACGGCCCCAACCACTCATGACGAAGGGATCGTTGGCAGCTACCACGGCGATAACATCAACACCCTTTGCTTTGAATTCTTCGTACTTTTCGAGGTATGGCGGGAGGTGGTTCGCGTGGCAGGTAGGCTGGTAGGCCGCAGTGAATCTGGATTCGGGCGGCGAGCTGGGAAAACACATACAGTGAAAGCTCCTGGAACGGAGAAGATAACCACCTTCTTTCCCTTCCACTCATCAGTTTGCAATGGGGTGGCTGCTCAGCTTTTAGATTATTGTGAAAATGGACTAGAAACCGAAATTTGGATCTTACGGTTCCCACATGCAAGCTTGATGGCGATTAGAACAGCCGTCCATTATCTCGTGAGAGTACACACCTTATTCGCGAGCTCAGGGCTCCAGGGGATGTAGGAGAATGTTCCCGATGGAAGGGTATCGCCGACTTTGAGAGTGGTCATGGTTGTCTACGGAGAAGATGGGTTTATTGACTGGTCTCTATTTTGGTGGTCAGTAGTGGCAGTTGCACGTGACTGCGGATCACTCCCTGCATTCCCCGCGGGATCTAATCTGCTCTGGTCGCTCCTGTCTTTACAACGTCCAACCCTCTATCCATCGTGTCCTAACGCCGTTCTACCCACAAACCTGCCAGGACATGGTCACCATTCCGAATGCACTCAGGCCCAGGACTCCTGTTCGGCGGCTTTCGCGGCTCTTGAACATCTTCTCGCGTCCTGGAGACCACCCTCGGACTGCTTCTCGGTTCATCCAGGCCATACGCTCTACGAACCGCGCTGGAGAAGTATCTGTTGCCATTCAAAACGAAGATGCGACGGAGGACGCTGTCGTGGTCACTTCTCTGGACAAGATACCCTTCTGCTGCCACGCGGACCTTCTCCTGATGAAGAGAGAGCAGCTGTTGACGGCTGCCTCGGTTTTGAACGAGAGACTCCCTGGTGCCCTACAAATCGATACAGACCGGCCCGACTCCTACATTCGTAATTCCATCGAGTTCATTGTCGGCTTGAGGAACAACCCACCAGATGCTCCCACGAAGCCAGCGACCCCTAGCCGAAACTTTGTACCATCTAGTCCTATCTCCCCGCTTGCCAAACACAATCGCTCCTGGGGCTCCCAACTCGTAGCTAGCCCCTCCCCCCTCGGTGATGTTACTGAGGAGGAACTCGAGGGACATCCTGTGATAAACCTTGAGGGGTGTGGGCCTCCTCTGAAGCGACGAAAACTTGTTCGTGGGCCAGTTTCTCCAACCCCATCCCGCGTCAAGCCTCGTCCTTCGGCAATACGGAACCTGGGCTCGACACCTACTCGACACATCACTCGTTCACAATCTACGCACACCGCCGGGCCACAACAACCACTTTTCGATCGGATCCTGCGGTCTCACAGCCAGAGGGTGAACCCCAGGAGCTCTACCATTGTGGCACCACACCCGTCTTTGGCCAGTCTCCATACCCCGAAGAGGAAAGCTCGCAGCACACAGGTACAATCGTCCTCGGATAGCATCTCTACCTCCCCTTCGTGCCTTCTCGCGGAATCTTCAGCCTCAGATACACCTTCGCCAGCTCATCGCGCCACCCGCCGTGAATGCCGCAGGGACAGCAGTGTAGAGAGAGAAGTCTGGATGGTGACGGGACTGCAGAATGTGAATATCCCACCGGTTGGTTCGGATGATTGAACACGCAGAGGCGACCCTCATCCCCTCGCACGCCGTCGGTTAATTACCGTATGCGTTGTCATTCGGAATGTAATATTATCGCTTTGTAACCAGTGGCCATCTGCTTTCCATCCAAAGTGTAGGTATTATGGGTGCGGGCGTTACAGGCCGAGCAGCCCTGAAAACTTGGTAGTGATCTCTGCGGAGGAAAGATTTTCTACCACAATGTGTTGCTCTACACCCTTCTCTGTGTTTCCAACGTGGCGAGTGAGTCCAGGCAAGTTCAGGAGTTATGTAGGAACGCACCAAATCGCGCAAATATCCGCGCCGGAACGCCATTTGCCTCTCTGATGAGTACGGGCAGGTCAGGATTGTGTCTTTTGATAGTCGGGTAGGCAGATTGGATGAAACTCCTGAAAACGGGTGCGTCCGTCAGCGACATATGTGTATGTTAGTTGTACAAAGCGTAACGGACCGCGTTCCGGCCGAAGCTGGCGAAGTCTGGCAGCAGATGATTCGAATTTCCCGTACGGCGGGAGAGAAAGCTTTTGCGAACGCCGACATCCTTCTAACGTGCGGTGGTCGCAGGCAGTCGCGGTGAACGAGGTTGCGGTATCCGGAGTTTGCCGGCGACGACGTTGAAGTGTGCTGTTGTCCTCTCCCTCTCAGTGCCGCTCACCGTCCGCGGTCGGTCTTCATCGTCCCCCTCGTCCCCCCCGAATACCGCTCGCGTCGCCAACGATGGACGAGAAACAGGTTGATGACTGGACGCAAAGCAGGAAGAACAGGCTGCCCTCTTTTGCAGAGGTCTTGGCTCGTCGCACCAGACCTCCAGTCGATCTTTTCATGTTCTAGTTCGTCCCATATTACTGTTTCCCACCAACCGACGTCATATTGACTGAATATTCTCTAGCTTATTCCTCCAACGTGAAGGAGCCGAGGACATTCTAGACTTCTGGCTCGACGTTCAGCAGCATGAGAACCTCTGTCGCGCGTATTTCAAGGACGTTCGCAAATCTGGACGTGCTATAAAGGAAGACTGGCCAGAGTACTGGGACTATGCTCGCCGTCGCGGCTCCATCTACGGCACTGTCGTCGGCCTTAATCCGCAAATGGCTACGAAGCGTAGCACGACGAGCACCAACGAACTCCTCACCGAGCAAGACCGCCAGAACCTCGCTGCTGCCGACGAAAGGGCTATGAGGAGCCCCAGTCCTCGTATGACCTCCACCACCCCTGCCACCGTGACTGGTGATGATTATGCTCAGCAACAGCCACGTTCAAGCACCCCCTTCTCATTGTCTGGTCGCACACCAACACTCTTCAACAAGCGAGTTAGCCGTGCGCCTACTGTAATCCCCCGTAGTGCGGCGGTAACAAGACAGGATCTCATTGCCTCTGCTGAACATATCTACTACCGTTATCTGTCTCCCGCTGGAAACACCGTTGGCGCAACCGAGAACCACGAGATTTACTTGCCTCCCGCCCTCCGAATTCATACTTTCCCTCTGGCGAATAGTCAAGATCCCAAGTCTGACACGGAGAAGAATCTTCTAGCCCAAATTCCAGACATGTTTCACGCTCAGAAGGAGTATTGTTTCCGGGCTATGGAACAAGATGCGTTCCCAAGATTCCTGCGATCCAAGGCCTTTGGAAACTTGACCCCTCTCACCGCGTTGGCGAGGTTAATCTCCGGTTTGATCGTTCTTTGGATTGGTCTTGCCGTCGGCTTCTCTCTAATCTTCCTCGACGTCCAACCAAAGTCTAAGCGGTTCTTCGTGAGTCCACCGTTTCTGATGCCATACATGCGATCGCTGATGTCTGCCCAGCTCTTCATTCCGTTCACGGTCGCAATTCTCCTCCTCGTCTCACATCAGTATGAACTGGACCCCATCCTCGTCTTCCTCCGCCAATCAGAATCCACCCCCTTCCGCACCCTTACTATCCGCGAACCCTACGTCAAGAAGTTGCTCCTCGGACGGGCAATTTGGGTTACTATTGTGGTTGCTGTCCTGTCGACTAGCCTTACCCTTCTGTTCTGGGGTGTTCCTGGATACCGGTTGTAGTCAGCCAACCATACCTCGATTCCCGCATTACCTTTTCGTCATGTTATCGTCACGCACCCCTTGTGTCCTCATCCGTACATTTCTGTTCTATACCCTTGTCATTTCCGCCTTCTAAATATTTCTATTCGAGAGACCCTCCCTTCAGCCTCTTTACACCCATTTGTTCGGCGGCAAATTGTAATTTGGAGTCCGCGTTTGTCGTCATGACCCTCTCTTGGTTTTTACTTTTATCATTTACGCTAATGCAAGGAGCAGTTTGGTATCACTTCCCAGTATTGGGATCATAAATACAGTGCG
>Ga0307512_10006967_pt1 | contig 11293 bp, 12 predicted proteins | sample 14_EM_MG_FD_200267 | JGI IMG/M metagenome (GOLD analysis project Ga0307512, IMG submission 200267) | Populus trichocarpa ectomycorrhiza microbial communities from riparian zone in the Pacific Northwest, United States - 14_EM | ecosystem: Host-associated > Plants > Roots > Unclassified | place... | reverse complement strand
CACCACCCGGTCACCGGCCGACGCCACCATCTCGAGAATCACGCTGATGTTCATGAGAATGCTATTCTCGCTACAGAAGAGTCCCAATTGCAAGAGAGAGGACGGGCGTCCATGGAGATCAGCGGGAGTTCCGCGATCGTGGTCGGCGGCGCGGGTGGGCTGGGCGAGGCGACCGTCCGCCGCCTGCACGGCGCCGGGGCCAAGGTCGTCGTCGCCGACCTCGCCGACGACAAGGGCAAGGCGCTCGAGGACGAGCTCGGCGTCCGCTACGTGCGCACGGACGCCACCTCGGAGGACGACGTGCGTGCCGCCATGGACGAGGCGGCGGCCATGGGCCCGCTGCGCATCTCGGTGGACACCCACGGCGGCCCGGCCACCGGCGGCCGGCTCGTCGGCAAGACCGGCGAACCCCTGGACCTCGAGGGCTTCCGCACGACCATCGACGTCTACCTGACCGGCGTCTTCAACGTCCTGCGACTGGCCGCGGCGGCCATGGCCCGCCAGGAGCCGACCGAACACGGGCGAGGCGTCATCGTGAACACCGCCTCGATCGCGGCGTACGAGGGACAGATAGGCCAACTCCCCTACGCGGCGGCGAAAGGCGGCGTGGTGAGCATGACGATCGTCGCGGCCAGGGACCTGTCCCCGCTGGGCATCCGGGTGGTCACGATCGCGCCGGGCACGATCCTCACCCCGGCCTACGGCAAGTCCGGCGACGCGCTCGAGGCCTACTGGGGCCCGCAGATCCCCCACCCCAAGCGGATGGGCCGCTCAACCGAGTACGCGGGCCTGGTGGCCCACATCTGCGAGAACGACTACCTCAACGGCGAGGTCATCCGCCTGGACGGCGCGCTCCGCTTCCCGCCGAAGTGAGCGTGCTGGCGGGAAAGGTCGCCTTCGTCGCCGGGGCCAGTCGGGGGATCGGAGCGACGGTCGCGGCGGCGCTCGCCGGGGCCGGGGCGGCCGTCGCCGTGGCCGCGCGGTCCGAGCGGGAGGGGCGGCTGCCGGGCACCATCCACTCGGTGGCCGACGGGATCCGCGCGTCGGGTGGGCGGGCGCTCGCCGTTCCGTGTGACGTCACCTCCGAGGCGTCGGTCGAGGCGGCGGTGGCGGCCACCGTCGCCGAGTTCGGTGGGATCGACATTCTCGTCGCCAACGCAGGGGTGCTCTGGCTCGGGCCCGTCGAGTCCACTCCGTTCAAGCGGTGGCAGCTGTGCCTCGACGTCAACCTCACCGGGGTGTTTCTCGTGACCAGGGCCGTCATCCCGCACGTTCGCGCCCGCGGCGGCGGCTCGCTGATCGCGATCACCACCAGCGGGGTCGGCATGACCGATCGCGGGGCCAACGCCTACTGGGTCTCGAAGGCCGCCGTCGAACGCCTCTATCTCGGGCTCGCCGCCGACCTCCGCGCCGACAACATCGCGGTGAACTGCCTTGCCCCGTCCCGAGTCGTGCTCACCGAGGGCTGGCGCGCCGCGGGCGGCCGCGAACTGCCGCCGGAAGCGGTGGAACCGCCAGAGGCCATGGCGCGGGCGACCGTCCTGCTGGCCGCTCAGGACGCCGGCGGCATCACCGGAACCGTGCGGCGCTCGGAGTCACTGACCGAGCAGACCCGCGATCGTGGCGCGGAAGTCGTCGGTCTGGAATGACTGGTCCTCCGCGGTGGTCGCGAAGTCCAGGGTGGCCAGCACGGCACGCTCCAGCTGGAGGTTGAGCAGGCGCTTGGTGCTCTCGACCGCCTGCCTCGGCAGTCCCGCGATCCGTTTCGCGCATGCCAGCGCCTCCGCCAGCGGGTCGTCTGCGACGTGGTTCGCGAGGCCCATCTCGACCGCGCGTTGCGCCGGAATGCGGGCGCCGGTCAGCGCGTACTCCTTGGCCAGCAACAGACTCGTGTGCAGCGGCCAGGTCAGCGGCCCGCCGTCGGCGGCGACGAGCCCGACCTGGACGTGTGGATCGGCGAGGTAGGCCGTCTCCGCGATGTACACGACATCGCTCAGCGACACCAGGCTGCACCCCAGCCCGACCGCGGGCCCGTTGACGGCCGCGACCACCGGCACCCGGCACCGCGCCATGCCGAGCACGATGTCGCGGCCGTGCGCGATGGTCTTCGCCCGCAACGTGGCGTCGCGGCGCAGTTCGTCCAGGTAGGCGAAGTCGCCGCCCGCGGAGAACGCCCTGCCGGCGCCGGTGAGGACGGCGGCGCGCGCGTCGAGGTCCTCGCTGAGCCGTGGCCACAGCCGGGCCAGCGCGGTGTGCAGCGCGTCGTTGACGGCGTTGAGCGCGTCCGGCCGGTTGAGCGTGATGATCCTCAGTGGACCGTCGGCACGCACCTCGACCTCGTCCGGCATGTCGTACACGTCAGGCTCCCAATCCCAGGATGCGTGCGGCGATGATGTTCTTCTGGATCTGCGACGTGCCGCCCATGACGCTCTGCGCCCGGCCGTAGAGGTACGCGCCGAGCAGTTCCGGATCGCGGGCACCGCCGACGGCCAGCGCCGCGTGCCCGACCGACTGCTCGACCCACGTCATGAGCAGCTTGTCCAGCGATCCGTCCGGGCCGTGCACGACGCCGTCGAGCCGCTCGGAAAGCCGGCGGCGCACGTGCAGGCGCAGCATCTCGGTCTCGACCGCCGCCCAGGTCAGCTCCGGCGGCGGGTCGTCGGTGCCGGCCAGCAGCGAACGCACGAGTTTCCCGTACCGTGCCGAGAATCCCAGCTCGGCGGGCTCCCGCTCGTGGCCGACCACGGTCATCGCCAGTGCCCAGCCCTCCCCCGGCGCGCCGACCATCCGTTCCGTGGTCGCCCCGTCGAAGAAGACCTGCCCGAACTCGCGGGTGACCCCGTTCATCATCCTCAGTGGACGCTGCGTGATCTCCTTCTGGTGCATGGAGATCACGAACGCGGAGATGCCGCGGTGCCGTGGCGCGTCCGGGTCGGTCCTGGCGAGGAGGAGGCACCAGTCGGCGACGTCGGAGTAGCTGGTCCAGATCTTGTGGCCGTGCACGACCCAGGTGTCGCCGTCGCGGACCGCGGTGGTGGTGAGCGACGCGAGGTCCGAGCCGGCGCCCGGTTCGCTGAAGCCCTGGCACCAGCGTTGTGTGCCGTCGATCATGCCGGGCAGGAAGCGTCGCCGCAGCTCCTCGTCACCGTGCCGGCCGAGGCCCTGGACGAGGTAGCCGAGGCTGGGTCTCGGTGGGGCGCCGGCGCGGGCCAGTTCCTCGTCGAGGATCACGTCGTAGACCGGCGGCAGTTCGTGCCCGCCGTACTCCCGTGGCCAGGACAGGCCGAAGAACCCGGCCGCGTGCAGTGCGCGGTGCCAGTCTGGTTGGCGTGCCCAGTAGTCGTCGCCGGAGGTCGGGAACTCCCCCGCGTGCTCGACGAGCCAGTCCCGCAGCCGCGCACGGAACGCGGACTCCTCCGGCGAGTCACGATAGTCCACTGTGGACCTCCTGGAGGCGCGCCTGGAACGGGTCGGCGAGGACCTTGCGCAGGTAGACGTGCGCGAGGCAGTCCCAGGTGTTGCCGATGCCGCCGTGCACCTGGATGCTGGTCTCGCACACGGTTCTGGCCGCGCGCGTGGTGTAGACCTTGGCCACCAGGGCGGCCTGGACCGCCTCGTCCGGGTCGAGCTCGTCGACGGCCCATGCCGCGTGGCGCAGCACGCTCACCGAGCCTTCGATCAGCGCCAGGCCTTCGGCGAGGAGGTGTGCCACGGCCTGGTAGGAGCCGATCGTGCTGCCGTACTGCTCGCGGACCTTCGCGTAGTCGCAGGCGAGGGCGTGTGTTCCCCGTGCCGCGCCGACGAGTTCGGCACACGTGACGACTAGTGCGAGCGCTCGCCACCGCCGCGCCTGGTCCGGCTCCAGCTCGCCGAGTGGCCAGGATCGGCCGGTCAGTTCGGCGGTGGTTCGTGTGAGGTCGACCGAGGCAAGCGGATTCCCGACTTCCCAGGCGGCCACTCGGACACCATCGAGTGCGAGAGCCTGCCGGAAACCGTGCGCGTCGACCGCCTCCCCGTCGACGGCGACAGTGGCCGGCGAAACGGCGACGGTGGCCGGCGAGTTGGCGAGGCGCCGGCGGAGGTCGTCGGCCAGTGTCGGACCCAGGAACGGGACGTCGACGAGTCGTCGGGCGAACTCCTCTGCCACGACCGCTACTTCGACTCCCGAAGCGCCGTCCGACCGGAGGGCCCGCCAGCCGGTGGCGTCGACCGCCTTCTCGAGTCGCGCCACACGGTCCACATCGGACAGGTCCGCGACCGAGCCGGGGCCCAGGTCGGCGGCCAGTCGGGCGGCCGCGTCTCGTAGCTGCCGCTGTTCACTCGTCAGCCGCGCGTCCATACCGCTCCCTCAGCACTCGGCGCAGCACCTTGCCGGACGGCAGGCGCGGGATCTCGGGCACGAAGACCACCTCGCTCGGCCGCTTGTAGGAAGCCAGCCGGTCGCCGACCAGCGTGATCAGCTCCGGCGCGTCGACCGGCTCTGTCGTGGTGACGGCCGCGACGATCGCCTCGCCGTCCTTCTCATGGGGCACGCCGAAGACGGCGCAGTCCGTGACCGCCGGATGCCCGTGCAGAACCGCCTCGATCTCCGCGGGCGCCACCTGGAATCCCCGCACCTTGACCATCTCCTTGGCGCGGTCGGTCAGGCGTACCCAGCCGTCCGCGTCGACGGTGCCGACGTCGCCGGTTCGGTACCAGCCGTCGTCGAACGCGGCCGCGGTCTCCGGCGCCGGCAGGTAACCGGCCATCAGTGACTCGGCACGCGCCTGGATCTCCCCCGTCTCTCCTGGCGGGACGGGCTTCCCGGTCGCCAGGGACACCACTCGCAACGTCACCCCGGGCACGGCTCGGCCCGCGCTGTCCAGGCGTGCGCCGTCGAGGGGATTGCAGGCGATGACGGGCAGTTCGCTCGCGCCGTACGCGGGCAGCCACTCGACCCCGGTTCGGCGCGTCACCGTCTCGGCGACGCTCGGCGTCACCGGCGTCGCGCCCCACATGATGTACCGCAGCGACGACAGGTCGTACGTCTCGAGTTTCGGGTGCGAGGCGAGGGCCAGCGCGATCGGCGCCACCGCCATCTCGACGGTGATCCGGTCCAGCTCGATGTGGTGGAGCACCCGATCGAGGTCGAAGCGGCGGTGCAGCCGCAGCCACGTGCCCGTCTCCAGCGCCGTCACGATGTTGAGGAGACCGAGGATGTGCGACGGCGGCGTCGTGACCTGGACGCGGTCCGCCGCGGTGAGGCCGAGCGCGTCGCGCCAGTGCCGGACCGCCGCGCCGAAGGAGCCGTGTGTGTGCCGGACCGCCTTCGGCATCCCGGTGGTGCCGGAGCTGAACACCATCACCGCGTCCGTCGCCGGGTCGTTGCTCGGCACCGGTCCGCTGCCGGGGGTGATCGGCTCGTCCAGATGCAGCATCGGCATCACGTCCGCGAGCACCGGGTGATCGCCCACCGCGTGCGCGGGCTCGGTGATCGCCAGAGCGTGGTCGACCTCCGCCCGCTTCCACGCGGGGCTGAGCAGCACCACCGCCGCGCCCAGCCGCCAGACCGCCAGCACCGCGACCACGAACTCCGGGCGGTTCGACGACATCAGCGCGACCCGGTCACCCGTGCGCACTCCCCGGCGCGCGAGCGTCCCCGCCAGCCCCGCCGCCAGCGCGTCCAGCTCCTGGAGCGCGTACTCCCGCTCCTCGAAAGCGAGTGCAGCCCGCATTGAGAACATCCTGTCTCGCGTGTGAGAATATGATTCTCTTTGAACTAGAACCTTCATACCAGGAGGAGCCCGTTCATGGCGAGACCCCCGTTGTTCCGGCGCGCGACGGTGTCGCGGATCGTGAAGGAGACCGCCGACGCACGCACGTACGTGCTGGCGCCGCACGACGGGCCGCTCACCTATCGCGCCGGGCAGTTCTGCACGTTTCGTGTCCACGTGAACGGCAGGATGCTGCTGCGGTCCTACTCGATGTCCAGCGCGCCGGAGACCGACGACGAGCTGATGACGACGGTCAAGCGGGTGCCGGGCGGCGCGGTCTCGAACTGGCTGCACGACAACGTGACCGAGGGCGACGAGGTGGAGATGACGCTGCCGGCCGGCCGCTTCTGCCTGCGCGAGGCCGACGCGCCGATGCTGGGTTTCGCCGGCGGCAGCGGCATCACGCCGATCCTGTCGCTGGCCAAGAGCACTCTCGCCACCACCGGCCGGCGGGTCCGCCTGCTCTGCGCCGACCGCGACCGGCCGTCGATGATCTTCGACGCCGTCCTGGCCGAGCTGGTCGAGCGGTACCCGGACCGGCTGTCGGTGGTGCGCCACCTCGACGACGAGCGTGGCCTGCTGTCTCCCGGCGGCGTGGCTGAGTTCGTCGGCGCGGACGTCGACGGGGACGCGTACGTGTGCGGGCCGGAGCCGTTCATGGCGCTGGTGGAGTCCGCGCTGCCCGGGCCGGGGCGGGTGTTCAGCGAGCGCTTCGGCGGCGGGCCGCCACCGCCGGCCCCTCGTGACACCCAGGGCACCGTGACCATCCACCTGGACGGTAAGAAAGCGTCGGTTCCGCGGCGGGAGAACGAGACTCTGCTGGAGAGCGCACGGCGTGCCGGGCTGTCGCCGCCGTTCAACTGCGAGGCCGGCAACTGTGCGACGTGCATGGGAAAGCTCACCGAGGGCAGGGCGGTGATGCGGGTCAACGACGCGCTCACCGAGGACGAGGTGGCCGAGGGCTACGTCCTCACGTGTCAGGGCGTCCCGGAAACCCCGTCGGTGACGGTGGTCTACGAGTGATCGCCGAGGCTGGGCGGCGGAGCGTAGTCCGGCGTGTGGCCCGAGACGCGGATCGGGGTTCTCACCAGCCGGAACGTCCCTGCCGCCACCACCATGTCGGAGGCGGCGTCCAGGGCCTCCGGAAGTGTTCGGACGGCCGCGGCAGGCACGCCGAGCGGCCGGAGCCTGGCCTCCCACCCTCTCGCGTCGTCGGCGGCCAGTGCGGCCGTGACCGCCGCGAGCACCTCGTCGCGGTGCGCCACGCGGGAGGCCATCGTGGCGAAGCCGTCGATGCCCGCCTCCGCGGCGAAGGACTTCCAGAAGCCGTCGTGCGTGATGAACAACGCGAGGTAGCCGGCCGCGGTCGGGAAGAGCTGGGCCGGGACGTAGAACGAGTGCGCGCCGAACGCGAGCCGCCGTGGCTCGACGCCGTCGTTGAGGTAGGCCGACGCCCGGTAGTTGAGCTGGGACAGCATCACGTCCCGCAGCGACACCTCGACCTGGCCGCCCTGTCCCGACACCAGCATCGCGAGCAGACCGAGCGCCGCGGTCAGCCCCGCCGAGTTGTCCGCTGCGGAGTACCCGGGCAGCGTCGGCGGCCCGTCCGGGTCACCGGTGAGCGCGGCCACGCCGGTGGCGGCCTGGATGACGTAGTCGAACGCCGGGTCGTCACCCGCGTCGAGCCCGAACCCGGTGAGCGCCACGCACACGAGCCGCTCGTTCCACCCCCGTAGCGCCTCGTAGGTCAGGCCGAGACGGCGGATGGTCGACGGCTTCAGGTTCACCAGCAGGGCGTGCGACGCGGCGGCCAGCTCACCGAGCCGCCGCTGACCGTCCGCAGTGGACAGATCGAGGCAGACGCTGCGCTTGCCGCGGTTGAGGCTCGCGAAGTAGGACTCGCCCACCTGTCGCGAGATGTCCCCGCCGGGCGGCTCGATCTTGGTGACCTCTGCGCCGAGGTCGGCGAGCATCATCGTGGCGTACGGGCCGGCGAGCATGGTGCCGACCTCGATGACACGGACTCCGGCCAGCGGCCCGGTGGTCATCGCAGCTCCGCCGCCAGCCCGGCCAACACCTCGCGCGTCCGCTGCTTGGAGGCCACCAGCTCGTCGCGGCTCTCGCCGATCGGCAGCAGCCGCACCGACAGGTCGGTGACGCCCGCGTCGGCGAACCGCCGCAGCCGGGCGCCGATCGCCGCCTCGTCGCCAGCCGCGCACAGGTCGCCGATGTCGGTGGCGTCGCCGTGGTCCAACAGTCGTTGGTAGTTGGGCGAGATCTCCGCCTCGCCAAGGATCCGGTTGGCCCGCTCCCGCGCGGCGTCCACTTCGGACGGACGGCACAGGCACACCGGGACGCCGGCCACGATGCGGGGCGCGGGACGGCCCACGTTCTCGGCCGCCTTCGTGATGCGCGGCACGACGTGGTCGGCGACCGCGCGCTCGTCCGCCATCCACAGCACCGTCCCGTCGGCACGCTCCCCCGCGATCGTGAGCATCACCGGGCCGAGCGCGGCGACGAACAGCGGCAGCCGCGTGACCGGCCCGACACCGAGCGGGTTGTGCACGCGGAACGTCGAGTTCTCGACCTCCACCGGGCCTGGCCCGGACAGCGCGGGTTCGAGCACGTCGAGGTAGTCGCGGGTGTACGCGGCCGGTTTCTCGTACGGCAGCCCCAGCATGTCCCGCACGATCCAGTGGTGCGACGGTCCGACCCCGAGCGCGAGTCGCCCGCCGATCGCCGCGTGCGCGGACAACGCCTGTCGCGCCAGGGCGATCGGATGCTGGGCCTGCAGGGGAACCACCGCGGTGCCCAGCTCGATCCGGGTCGTGGCCTGTCCCATCACGGTGACGGCCACCAGCGCGTCGAAGTCCGTGGGAACCTGCGGCACCCACACGGTGTCGAGCCCGGCGGCCTCGGCCCACCGGACGTCGGAGACCATCCGCTCGACCTTGCGAGCGGTGTCCCCACGCTCGGGCCCCACCATCACACCGACGCGCACGGGTTCTCCTTGACGAGTGAACCGACCTCCGCGACGAGCGTGTCGAGCGGAGTGCCGGTGGGGAACACGGCCGCCACGCCCGCGGCGAGCAGGCGCGGGACATCCGAGGGCGGGATGGTCCCGCCGACCACCACGGTGATGTCGCCGGCGCCGGCCGTCCGCAGCGCCTCGAGCACGCGGGTGCTCAGCGCCAGGTGCGCGCCGGAGAGGATGGACAGCCCGACGACCGCCACGTCCTCCTGGACCGCGGCCGCCACGATGTCCTCGACGCGCTGGCGGATCCCGGTGAAGATCACCTCGAAACCCGCGTCCCGCAACGCTCTGGCGACGATCTTCGCGCCGCGGTCGTGCCCGTCGAGGCCGGGCTTGGCGACCAGCACCCTGGCCGGCATCAGAACACCACCGGCTGCCGGAACTCGCCCCAGACCGCCTTGAGGGCGGTGACCATCTCGCCGACCGTGCAGTAGGCGCCCGCGCAGTCGATCAGGGGTCCCATGAGGTTCTCGGTGCCCTCGGCCGCGCGGGACAGGGCGGCGAGCCCATCGCGGACCGCGCCGGGGTCCCGGGTCGCCTTCACCTCGGCGAGCCGTTTGAGCTGCGCGTCCCGGCCTGCGGCGTCCATCTCGTACATCGTGATCTCCGGCGGCTCCTCGGCCGTGGCGAACCGGTTGACGCCGACGACCGGCCGCTCCCCCGACTCGACCGCCCGGTGCAGGCGGTATGCCTCGTCCGCGATGAGACCCTGGAGGTAGCCGTCCTCGATGGCGGCGACCATGCCGCCGTGGTCGTCGAGGTCGGCCATGATCTCGACGATGCGGGCCTCGGTCGTGTCGGTGAGCGCCTCCACGAAGTACGACCCGCCCAGGGGATCCGCGACCCTGGCAACGCCGGTCTCGTGAGCGAGAATCTGCTGCGTGCGTAGCGCGAGGGTCGCCGACTCCTCGCTGGGCAGCGCGAACGGCTCGTCCCACGCCGCGGTGAACATCGACTGGACCCCGCCCAGCACCGACGCCATCGCCTCATAGGCGACGCGCACCACGTTGTTGTGGGCCTGCGGCGCGTACAGCGACGCGCCGCCCGCGACACAGCCGAAGCGGAACATCGACGCCTTGTCCGTGGTCGCGCCGTACCGTTCCCGCACGATCGTCGCCCAGCGGCGGCGGCCAGCCCGGTACTTCGCGATCTCCTCGAAGAAGTCGCCGTGGGTGTAGAAGAAGAACGAGACCTGCGGGGCGAACTGGTCGATCGTCAGCCGGCCGCGTTCGACCACCGTGTCGCAGTAGGTCACCCCGTCGGCGAGGGTGAACGCCATCTCCTGCACCGCGGTGGCCCCGGCGTCCCGGAAGTGCGCGCCAGCGACCGAGATGGCGTTGAACCTGGGCGCCTCCGCCGCGCAGAACTCGATCGTGTCGGCGATCAGCCGCAGCGACGGCGACGGTGGCCAGATCCAGGTGCCCCTGGAGGCGTACTCCTTGAGAATGTCGTTCTGGATCGTGCCAGTGAGCTTCTCCCTCGGCACCCCGGCGCGTTCCGCCGCGGCGACGTAGAACGCCAGCAGGATCGCGGCCGTGCCGTTGATCGTGAAGCTCGTGCTGATCCGGTCCAGCGGGATGCCGGCGAACAGGACCTCGGCGTCGGCCAGCGTGTCGATCGCGACCCCGACCCGCCCGACCTCGTCGCTCACCTCGGGATCGTCGGAGTCGTACCCGCACTGCGTGGGCAGGTCCAGGGCCACGGACAGCCCGGTCCCACCCTGGTCGAGGAGGTACCGGTAGCGCCGGTTGGACTCCTCGGCCGTGCCGAAGCCGGAGTACTGACGAAACGTCCACATACGACCCCGGTACCCGGTGGGGAAGTTGCCACGGGTGAACGGAAACCGCCCCGGGTCAGGTGGCGAGACCGCCAGGTCGGCAGGCCTGTACACCGGCCGAACCGGGATCCCGGACGAGGTGTGAGCGAGGTTCTCCATCAACGGATACGGTACTTGCAGTAGATGAGAATGCCAATACCACAGCGGGGACGCGGCCTCTGCGGAGCGAGAGCGGCGCGCCGGCAGGAGGCCCCTGGCTCGCCATGGGCGGAATAGCCGCTCGTGTCCGAACGCTGCACGCAGTACCGAACGGCACGGAAGGCAGGACCATGGACGTCGAGCGAACCGAGATAGTGACCAGCTGCCAGCGGCGGGTGATCACCGGACGGTTCCGGATCCCCTCGACGCCGGTGATGGACCGCGTGGTCCTGCGCATCGACCAGGCCGGGGACGACGCCGACACCGTGTGGGCGAGCCTGACCGCCGAGGAGGCGTACGCACTCGCGCACGCGCTCGTCGCGGAGGCGGGCGCGATCAGGTCCCGGTAGCCGGCGCGACTGGACGGGGCCGGGCCTTGGCCTTAATCCACCGATGCTCTTCCCTGGGTCCGCCGCTCGACAAGCCCGGCGGCGAGGCCCGCTTCGCGGGCCAAGCCCGCTTCGCGAGCCGGGCGCGTAGCGCCCAGCCTCGCGGGGGGCGGTTTCGGGACATGGCCCGATGTCCTGAGGG
>Ga0307512_10006966_pt1 | contig 11293 bp, 8 predicted proteins | sample 14_EM_MG_FD_200267 | JGI IMG/M metagenome (GOLD analysis project Ga0307512, IMG submission 200267) | Populus trichocarpa ectomycorrhiza microbial communities from riparian zone in the Pacific Northwest, United States - 14_EM | ecosystem: Host-associated > Plants > Roots > Unclassified | place... | reverse complement strand
GAGCCGGAACCGCGCGGTCACGTCCGACGACACGCCGCTGTCCATGGTCTGCCAGGCGGTCTCGCTCAGGCCGCGATCGTCGGGGACGAGCGCAGCAAGTTGCTCCGCCCGCGGCATCGGGCCGAGTTCGGGGTCGCGGTCGAAGAGCCGGTACATGCCCGCTGACCAGTCGCTGCGCCCGGTGATCAGGTCATACTCGGCCCAGCCGAGGCTGCCGAGGACCTCGGTACGCTCCAGCCGCCGCCGGGCCTCGTCGACCCGCTGCCACCACACCAGAAGCCCGCCGAGCACCCGGTTGACGCTGATCTCGAACTGCGACTCCGCCACCACCCCGGCGCGCTGTTCCGCATACCTGAAGTCGGTCAGGGTGCCGGGCACGCCGCTGGCCAGCACGGTGCCGTAAAGCTGCCACAGCGGGCCGCCGACCATGCTCGGATAGAGCTCACTCAGTCGCTCGCCGATCCGGGCGGCGCGCCGGCCGTAGATGTCGGGGCCCTGCTCGCTCACGGCGGCGATCCGGAAATCGACCGTGCTTCCGTCGGCGGCGGCCACCGGCAGCACCCAGGAGCAATCCGCCGGCACGGCCGCCAGCAACTCCCGCACCACCGCCGTGACCGCCGCATCGTCGCCGTCCGGCGGCGCGGACGCCGGCTCGCGCCGCCGGGCGTCGCCTTCCATTTGGGCAGCCTATCCGGGCCGGATCCGAAGACAACGGCCCCGCGTGTCACTCGTCGAGGTCGACAAGCTTTTCGAACAGGAATTCGTGTTTGAGAAACGAAACGTCGTACTCGTGGCCGGGATAGGACGGAATCAGCTGGGCTGCCTGGAACAGGCGCCAGCCGTCCTGCAACGCCGCCACGCCGGTCTCGTACGGCGGCTCGTCGCTGTCGCCGGTCGTCGGGTTGGCCCGGCCGGTGCCGTCGTAGCGCGACCACCCGACGACGGCGCTGTCGAGGGCGGAGGTGGACAGGTACAGAACCAGGACCTGCTGGCGGATGATTCTCTTGGTGGGCGCGGTCATCAGCTGCTCCGATCGGCTACTTGTCGCTGGTCGCGGCGGTGAGTGGGCGCGGGCGGTTGGTCACCCGGGTCACCCAGTAATCCAGGTCGTAGGACTCGTCACCGGTCAGCGCCCGCCACATCCGGATCCGGTTGTACCGTTCGAGGCGCCCGGTGGCCGGCTCGTACCACGGGAACTGGGTGCGCAGTTCCTCCGCCACGGCCGGATCCGCGAGGTCATCGGTGTTCCAGAGGCGCACCTGAGGCACGGTGGGATTGAAGCGAATCTTGAACATGTACCGCAGGGTGTCCGTGTCGTTGCGCCGGCCGCCGTGCCAGATCCCGTGGTGCAGCAGGACCACCGTGCCGGCCGGGCACACCAGCCGGGTCTGCCCGCGCAGGTTCTGGTAGCGGCCCGTGTCGGTCTCGTTCGTCCGGCGCAGGTGGCTGCCCGGCACGATCAGCGTCCCGCCCATCTGCAGGGTCACGTCCTGCGGGTAGTACATGAGCTGGACGTCGAACGCGTCGACGCGCACGTCGATGATGGCGTCGCCGTGCAACGGCTGGGCCGTGCCCTCCCCGGGCTGGCGGATGTGCACGGCGTGGTGGTCGACGGTCGGCGCCGGGCCGACCAGGCTGTGCAGGGCGCCCGCCACCGCGGGTAGTTCGACGAGCCCGCGCGGGAAGGATCCGGCCGGGAACGCCTCGCCCACCGCGGTGCCGTAGGGGACGGGCGGGATGCCCGCGGACAGCACGCCGATCGCCTCGTCGTTCATCGGCTGCGGCACGACGGCGGTCATGGTCAAGAACCCGTGCGCCACGAAATGCGCCATCTGCACCGAGGTCAGCCGGTGCTCAGGGTGCGCTGGGAGGGTCATTCTCGCTCCTCACGTTGCTGGTCGGCAGACAACAACGCTAGGCGCAGAAGGTGTGTGGGCGCGTGGCTTGCAATCACCATCGCTGGTAGGTTTTCACCATGCACGCGGTCACGGTGCGGCTCGGCGCGCCACCGCAGGTCGCCGACGTCGGCCTCGGCCTGCACGGCACCACCAGCCTGTGCGACGTGTTCCGCCTGCCCGACCTCTGGCAGTTACATCTCTACCGCTACGCGGCCGAGCTCACGGTCGCCGGCGTGACGCACCCCATCCGAGCGGGGTATGTGAGCCTGATCCCGCCCGCCACGCAGGTGCACTACCGCTACCGTGGCCGCTCCGAGCACCTCTACGCCCACCTGCGCCTGCCGGAAAGCGGCGAGCCGCGCACCCTGCCGCTGATGCAGGACGCCGGCGCCGAGATGCCGATGCTGTCCAGCTTGCTGCTGCAGGCCGTCGCCGCGGCGCCGAAATCGCCGGACCGGGCGGCGGCCGAGGTGTGGGCGGCGCTGTGGCGGGTGGCCGAGCTGACCCCGCCGGCCAGCCCGGGCGGCGGCCACCCGGCGGTGGCCGCGGCGATCGCCTACATCGAGTCGCACCTGGCCGGTCCGCTCACCGTGCCGGCGGTGGCCCGCGCGGCCGGCGTCTCGCACAATCACCTCACCCGGTTGTTCCACGCCGAGACCGGCGACACCGTCGTGGCCTACCTGCGCCGCCGCAGGTTGGCCCGGGCCCGGCACCTGCTGCGCGAGTCCACGCTGTCCATTCCGGCGGTCGCCGCCGCGGTCGGGATCGGCGATCTGCAGGCCTTCAACAAGGCGTGCCGGCGCGAGTTGGGCCAGTCACCGCGCGCGGTGCGGGCCGGCGCGCAGCCGCTCGCCGAGATACCAACGGTTATTTCCTAAAATGGTGCGGGCGGGCACCTTATCGGATCGGCCGGCGCTTGGTCGGCCATTTCCGGGCCGGCGCCGCAACGGTTGTCCGCAGCGAGACAATACGATTTCTGGTCTCGCGCTGAGGGCGTAGCGTCGCCAGCCATGACAGCGTTCACCCTTCTGGTGGCCGGTGCGGCCCTGCTGGTCGGGGTCGCCGGGGGCGGGCCACCCGCGTGCGCGCTCGGCACCGCGACGCCCGGATCGGCCGGTCTCGGGGACCGGCTGTATCCGCTGCTCGGCAACGGCGGCTACAACGTCGAGAACTACGACCTCAGCCTGAACTATCCCGCGAAGGATCCGAAGCAGACCGTCACCGGCGACGTCACGATCACGGCGGTGGCGACGCAGAGCCTGTCCCGCTTCGATCTCGACTTCGGCGGCGGGTCGGCCGGCACGGTGACGGTGGACGGGCGGCCGGCCACCGTCTCGCGCTCCGGCGAGGAACTGATCGTCACGCCGACGGACTACCTAGCCAGGGGCCAGCGTTTCCGGGTGACCGTCAGCGGCTTCACCGCGACGCCGATCGAGGCGAACGCCGACGCGCCGGTGGGCTTCGTGACGACGCCCGACGGCACGGTCCTGGCCGGCCAGCCCAACACCGCGCATCTGCTCTTCCCCAGCAACGACTACCCCCGCGACAAGGCGACCTACACCATCGCCCTGACCACCCCGGTGGGCTGGACCGGCGTGGCCAACGGCCGGCACGTCGGCGACCGGGTGCGCGGCGACCGGGTCTCCTCGATCTACCGCGAGTCCAAGCCGATGGCGAGCGAGCTCGTGCAGGTCGCCGTCGGCGATTTCGTCGTCCAGAGCCGCCCGGCGGCGAACGGCGTGCCGATCCGCGACGTCGTCCCCCGCCGGCTGGCCAGCACGCTGCTGCCCAAGGCGGAAGTCGAACGCTCCCAGGTGGCCTGGCTGGAGAAGAAGGTCGGCCCGTATCCGTTCGAAACCTACGGCTCTGCGATCATCGACGCCGACCTAGGCTTCGCGCTCGAGACCCAAACCCTTTCGCTGTACGACACGGGGCTGTTCGGCCTACCCACGTTCATCGTCGACCCGATCATGACGCACGAGCTGGCCCACCAGTGGTTCGGCGACAGCGTGACCCCGTGGACGTGGAGCGACGTGTGGCAGAACGAGGGCCACGCGACCTGGTACGAGCTGCTCTACGCCGACGAAACGGGCGCCTTCCCGAGGTTCACGGGCTACCCGAGCCTGGACGAGTATTTCAAGCACATCTATTCCTTCGGCGACCAGTGGCGTTCCCAGTACGGGCCGGTCGCCAGCCCAGCGGGCTCGGCATCCGTGTGGGACGTGTTCAACCAGAACGTGTACGAGGGCGGCGCGCTGGTCCTGTACGCCCTCCGACAGAAGATCGGCACCACCAAGTTCCAGCAGCTGGAGCGCGCCTGGGTGAGCCGGTATCGCGGCGAGTCCGCCAGCACGGACGACTTTATCGCGCTCGCGTCGCAGATCTCCGGCCACGACCTGCGCTCGTTCCTGCGGGCCTGGCTCTACGACGGCACAACGCCGCCGATGCCGGGCCACCCGGACTGGACGCTGACCCCGGTCGGCGCAACACCCGCGCCGCTCGCCAACGGTCGGCCACCCCTGGTACCGGCCGGCCACTGACCGGCATCGCCTCAACCCGGGTCGCGGCTCCTGCCGCGGCCCGGTTTCGCGCCGCGGAGCGTTCACAAGAATATGACCCGGCCGTGATCTCCAGACATTCACGCGTTTAACTACACTGATCCCACGGGGCTCGCACCCTATCCAGATGCGGGCTTCGACAGCTTGGAGGTCATGGATGACGCGCAGACTAGGTCGACGCCTCGCCGCGTTCGGCGCCATCGTAGGGCTGGCCGTCGTGGCCGGCGGCACAACCGCCTACGCCGCACCGGCGCCCACCGTCCCGGACGGGCTCACCCTCGTGGCCACCCGGCATTCCCTACTCGGCACCCACAACTGGTATCAGCAGACCTACCGGGGTGTGCCGGTGCTGGGCGGCTTCTACGCCACCCACACCGACGCCCGCACCGGGGCCAGCCAGATCCAGGACGGCCGGATCAAGATCACCGGTACGCCGGCCCGGACCGCCGCCTTCGCCCGAGGCCGGGCCGAGTCCTCGGCGACGAGCCGCCTCGCCGGCACGCTCCTGCGGTCGAACGCGGTCATCGTGCCCGGCGCCACGGCCAAGCTCGGCTGGCTGGTGCTGACCCGCACCCCGCGCGGCACCGTGCAGACGGTGGTCGACGCGGCCAGCGGCACGACGCTGAAAGAGCAGAACACGGTCAAGGAGGTCAACGGCTCCGGCCAGGTCTTCAACCCCAACCCGGTCGTGACCCTGCAGAACGAAAGCCTGACCGACAGCGCCAACCGCAACACGGCGGCCCTCACCCCGGCGTACAGCACCGTGACGCTGACACAGCTCAACAGCGGGGTGACCACCCTGCAGGGCGCCTACGCCACTAACGCGAGCACCGGCGCCGTCACGTCGAGCACCCGCGCCTACACCTACAACCGGTCCCAGGCCGGCTTCGAGCAGGTGATGGCGTACTACCACGTCACCACCGCGCAGGAGTTCATCCAGAGCCTCGGCTTCACCGACATCAACAACTCGGCGCAGACCTACCGGACCACCGGCCTCACCGCCGACAACTCGTACTACGACCCGTCGGACGACAGCCTCACCTTCGGCACGGGCGGTGTCGACGACGCCGAGGACGCCGAGGTGATCTGGCACGAGTACGGCCACGCGATCCAGGACGCCCAGGTGCCCGGTTACGGTTCGTCCACCCAGGCCGGCTCGATCGGCGAGGGCTTCGGTGACTACTGGGCGTACACGATGTCCTCGGCGGTCAGCGCCAACACGACGGTCACGCCGCTGGCCTGCATCGCCGACTGGGACGCGGTTTCCTACACCACCACCACGCCGCACTGCCTGCGCCGGGTCGACGGCACCAAGGTCTACCCGGGCGACGCGGACAACGAGGTGCACGACGACGGCGAGATGTGGTCGCGGGCGCTCTACGACATCCACAACGCGCTCGGCCGCACCACCGCCAACAGCATCATCCTGGAGGCGCAGTTCGGCTTCGCGCCGAACACGACCTTCGCCGCCGCCGCCAACCAGACGGTGACGACCGCGCAGTCGCTCTACGGCACCGCGGCCGCCAACGCCTGCCGGACCGCCTTCCAGGCACGCGGCTTCATCTAAGAAAAACCAGCTTGATCGTACGGGTAGCCCGTGACGTTGATGATCAACGTCACGGGCTACCCGCGTTCTGTGACCGATCCGTTCGGGGCCGACAGCCAGATCGCAGCTACTGCCGGCCGACCTACCGGAAATGCTCGACTTTCGGAACGTAGCCGAACGTCGTCGCATCTACATTGGCCGAAGCGGACATCTCGGGCGAGCGAGATGCGACGCTATTTCAGAACGGCGGCGCGTCGGGCCCCGGCGGCGCCGAGCTCCCGGGCGAGGGCTTCGTCTCCGCTGGCGGTCTCCCAACCCGTGTCGGCCACCACCACCAGCGCACTGCCGACCCGAGCCAGCACCAGGTAGGTGTAATGGTAGGAATCGGCGTAGTCGATGTAGGTGCGGCTGCTGAGCAGCAGGGACTCGTCGCCGGCGACACCGGTCGCGCGGATCGTCCAGAGCACGCCATCCTTGTCGAGCCCATTGCAGGCCGCCAGCGCCCGGCGTAGCTGTTGCAGGTATTGGTGGGCGCCGTCGGAACGGTAGGTGGCGACGTGTTCCATGACGACGGTCGGTCCGCGGTCCACGCCGATGAGCGCCGTGATGGCCCGGTCGGCCAGCTTGAGCCCGGCGCTCGGATACGGGCGGTCCGCGCACGGCTGCGGGGGTCGCAGCGCTGCCCAATAGTCGTCGGTGACCGGTGTGGGGGTGGCGCCGTGCAGATCCTGCGGCTGCAGCATCGCCGCGTCGGGAATGGACCGGTAGGCGGCGCGCCCCGCGGGCCCGGAGGCTGCGATACGGGCGCCGCTCGGAGCTGACGAACCAGCCCGGGCCGGCATTGCCCCCGTGGCGACGATCGCCCCGGCGAGAGCGACGGCGACGATACCGCGGACGGTGGCGCCACCGATGAGAGATGTTGGCAGGTACACAGCTGACTCCGTTCAAGCTTCTCCATGGGACTGTCACCCTGTTGGTCCCGCCGCCATCGACATTTGTTCGCCGGTGTCGCCCACCTGACAGCGCGGCCGAGGCTCCAATCCAGCGCCGTTGCAGCGCTGTTGCAGCCACGCCTGTCAGGCTCCGCGCATCAGCGACGCGGTTCGCACCGAACGGGGACATAGACCACATGTCAGAAACAACAGCTATCTCGTACGTCAGCGGCACCTCGACCACGGCCCTGCTCGGCGACACGATCGGGGCGAATCTCGCGGCCACCGTCGCGCGGCACCCCGACCGTGAGGTGCTGGTCGACGTCGCGACCAACCGGCGCTGGACGTACGCCCAGTTCGCCGTCGAAGTGGAACTGGTCGCGCGCGGCCTGCTCGCCCTGGGCATCGACAAGGGCGACCGGGTCGGCATCTGGGCGCCGAACTGCGCGGAGTGGCTCTTCGTCCAATACGCGACGGCCCGCATCGGCGCGGTACTGGTCACCATCAACCCCGCCTACCGGGTGCACGAGCTGGCCCACGCACTGCGCCAGTCGGGCGTACGCCTGCTGGTGTCCGCTGTCTCGTTCAAGACCAGCGACTACCTGGCGATGGTCGACGAGGTCGCCGGGGACTGCCCCACGCTGGAACGGACGATCTACATCGACACGCCCTCCTGGGCCGCCCTGATCGACCTGGCGGCGGGCGTGCCCGTAAGCGAGCTGGTCAGCCGCGAGGCGACGCTCAGCTTCGACGACCCGATCAACATCCAGTACACCAGCGGTACGACCGGGCTGCCGAAGGGCGCCACCCTGAGCCATCACGGGATTCTCAACAACGGATACTTCATCGGCGACATCCTGGGCTACACCGAGCAGGACCGGATCTGCCTGCCGGTGCCGCTCTACCACTGCTTCGGCATGGTGGTCGGCAACCTCGGCGCCACCAGCCACGGCGCGACGATCGTGCTGCCCGCGCCCGGCTTCGACCCGGCCGCGACGTTGCGCGCCCTGCAGGACGAGCGCTGTACTTCGCTGTACGGGGTGCCGACGATGTTCATCGCGATGCTGCAGTGCCCCGAGTTACCCCGCCTCGACCTGTCCACCCTGCGCACCGGAATCATGGCCGGCTCGCCGTGCCCGGTGGAGGTGATGAAACGCGTCGTCGAGGAGATGGGCATGCACGAGGTGACCATCTGCTACGGCATGACCGAAACCTCGCCGGTGTCCACCCAGAGCCGCCGCCAGGACGATCTGGAACGGCGAGTGTCCACCGTGGGAACCGTGCACCCGCACGTCGAGGTCAAAATCGTCGACCCGGCCACCGGCCTGGCGGTGCCCCGCGGCACCCCCGGCGAGCTGTGCACCCGCGGATACTCGGTGATGCTCGGCTACTGGGAGCAGAACGACCGGACCGCCGAGGTGATCGACGCGGCGGGCTGGATGCACTCGGGCGACCTCGCCACGATGGACGACCAGGGGTACCTCACCATCGTCGGACGGATCAAGGACATGGTGATCCGCGGCGGGGAGAACATCTACCCGCGCGAGGTCGAGGAATTCCTGCACTCCCACCCCGACATCACCGACGTGCAGGTGATCGGCGTCCCCGACCGGCACTACGGCGAGGAACTGATGGCCTGGATCCAGCTACGCGACGGCGCGGCCCCACTGGACGCGGCGGCCGTGCAAGCCTTCTGCCACGGCCGGCTCGCACACTTCAAAATCCCCCGCTACCTGTACGTCGCCACCGAGTTCCCGATGACGGTAACCGGCAAGATCAGGAAGGTGGAGATGCGCGAACGGGCGATCGACATCCTCGGCCTGCGCAACGAGGCCGGCTGAGCAGGCCGACCCGCCCGGGTCCGGTGTATGACTGTTCGAACCGTGCGTAGTCGCTGGTTGGTAGCGTCCCAGGTGACCTGTGACGACAACGGGAGCGACCATGCAGGTACGCCTGCTCGGACCGGTAGAGGTGCTGCTAGACGGTGTGGCGCGGCCGGTGCCGGGCGCGCGACGGATGGCACTGCTCGCCGTGCTGGCCCTGCACAGCGGCGAGGTCGTCGAGTCCGCCCGCCTGATCGACCTGGTCTGGGGCGCAGGCGCACCACCGGTCGCAAACACGCTGCACTCGCACCTGTCCTACCTGCGCCGCACGTTCGGCATCGCGATCGTGGCACGCGCGACCGGCTACGTCCTGAAACTCCCCGACGAGGGCACCGACGTCCTAGTCGCCGAACGGCTGATCCGGCAAGGCGAGCGGGCCACCGACCCGGCCGAGCAGATGCGGCGGTTACAGGCCGCGCTGTCGCTGTGGCGCGGCCGCCCGCTGACCGGCATCACCGACCTAGCCTGGGCCAACGAACAGGTACGCCACCTCGACCAGCTCTGGTTGCAGGCCAAACGCGCGCTGATCGACGCGCAGCTCGCCCTCGGGCAACACACCCAGCTGGTGGCGCAGCTACAACCACTGGTCGAGGAGAATCCGTACGACGAGCAGCTCCACGGGCAACTGATGCTCGCGCTGTACCGCTGCGGCCGCCAAGCCGACGCGCTAGCCGTCTACGACCGGCTGCGCCAGGCGCTCGCCGACAGCCTGGGCATCGATCCCGGCCAGGCGATCCGCAATCGGCACGCCGGCGTACTCCGGCAGGATCCCGCTCTTGACCTGCCGACACCCGTCCCGGCGCGGCTGGCGGCGGCGGGACGGGTGTCGCACTGCGGCTCGCCGACAACGGTGCTGGAATCGGCCGAGCCCGAAGGCTGGGCGGTGTTCCGCAACGCGCAAGTGCGCGGGCAGCCCGACGCGGACGGCGAGGCGACGGGCGCCGAGGTGCTCGCCTTGGCCGGCAGCTGGTTGCAGCAGCGACGCGGCGGTGCGGCCGCCGCCATCCTCGAGGCCCGCCTGCGGCACGCGCTGACACTCGTCGACCCCGGATCGGCGCTGGCCCTGCGGCTACGGGCCCGGCTCGTCGCCGAAAACGACTTCGCCCGGGGCCAATCCGCCGGCATCCTCGCCGTGGTCGAGGAGTCCCGCGGCTCACCCGACCCGCTGGCCCGCGCGGACGCCCTCAGCGCGGCGGTACAGTGCCTGCTCGGCCCCGACGACGGCCCGCTCCGCAAGGCGCTGGCGACGGAACTCGTCGGCCTGAGCGTACACACCGGCCGCGAAATGGACGTGCTCATCGGAACGCTGATGACGACCTCCACCATGTTCCTGGAGGCGGACGTGCACGCCGAACGCGGGCTCGCCGAGCTGCGAGCCATGTCCACCAGCGCGAAATGCGACAACGTCCGGCTAGCGGTCTCCTCGATCGACGTGATCCTCACCGTACGGGCCGGCCGGCTCGCCGACGCCGAGCGGATGGCCCACACCTGCGCCCGGGAAGCCAGAGAGGCCCGGCACCCGGACGCGTCGGCCTGGCCCCTGGCCCACCTGGTCATGATCCGCTGGTTCCAGGGCCGGATGCCGGAACTCATCCCCCCACTGGAAAAGATCGTCAACTCGCCGGAGCTCACCACGGTGGACTATTCGTACCTGTCGGCGCTGGCCATGGCCCGAGCCCTGGCCGGCGACCGACGCGGGGCGACCAGTGCGATGGCCAGGCTACGCCAGCACGGGCTGGCCCGCCTGCCCCGCACGTGCAACTGGATGACCATGATGCCGGGCGTGGCAACCACCGCCCGACTACTCGGCGACGTCGAGACCGCCGCCGAAACCTACGAACTGCTGCGGCCGTACGCCCACCGGCCGATGATGGCCGGGCTGGGCCTGGCCTGCTTCGGCTCCGTACACTCCACGCTGGGCACGGCCTGCCTGACCACCGGCGACCTGGACAAGGCGGTGCAACACTTCCAGCTCAGCATCCGCGACAACGAGGTGCTCGGCCACCTGCCGGCGGTCGCGTTGTCAAGACGCCTGTACTCGCACGCCCTGAGCCTGCGCGGCGGCCCGCAGGACGCCATAGCAGCCCAACAGGCCTTCACGGCGGCGGTCGAGGACGCCCGACTCGCGGGCATCCCGCCACCGGTGGCCCGACACTAGCCCTCCGGGCGCGGCGGAACAGGTTTGGAACGCGACATCTCGACCGCCTGGTCAAGGACGGCCCAAGCTGCGCGACGGAACCTCGGCGCGGTTGCCCGCCCAACTCTCCCCGGGATGGGTTGCCGGGCCTACTTTCCTCGGGATGCGGTGCTCGGCCCACTCCCCCGCGATGCGGTGCCCGGCCCACTCCCCCCGAGACGCGTTACCCGGCCCACTCCCCCCCGAGACCGGTTGCCCCGCCCACTCCCCCCGAGACGCGTTGCCCCGCCCACTCCCCCCGAGACCGGTTGCCCCGCCCACTCCCCCCGAGACCGGTTG
>Ga0307512_10006965_pt1 | contig 11293 bp, 16 predicted proteins | sample 14_EM_MG_FD_200267 | JGI IMG/M metagenome (GOLD analysis project Ga0307512, IMG submission 200267) | Populus trichocarpa ectomycorrhiza microbial communities from riparian zone in the Pacific Northwest, United States - 14_EM | ecosystem: Host-associated > Plants > Roots > Unclassified | place... | reverse complement strand
CACCTATCCCCCCCACCCCCAACTCCAGGTACCCAAAATAATCTATCCCGGAGCCACCCTCATGCTCCCGCATACCCTCAACCATGGCCCCAACAACGCGTCATGTCTATGCCACCAACGGCACAAGGTGGTGGAGGCGATTCTGTTGGCGCTGGTCCATCCACAGGCCCACGCGGATTAACCCCCGCAGTCTCGGGACTGCTGTCTGGGGTCGCGCGACCAGTACAGCTGACTATGTCGAACACAGACTACTTAGATCCCTCAGCTTCTCAGTATCAAGAACTGGGACTTGTACCCTCGAGTGCTGAAAGGCGTTTCATCGGGGTCGTCCCCCTAGGCACGCAGCACGCGCAGATTGGATTTCTGACTCTGCACGCCCACGAGAACCAGCCAACTCCGAACGCATATTCACCATATCCAGCAATTCCGACAGCCCAATACCCGGCCGCTGTCCCTGCGGATATGCAGGGGCTGTCGTCTTATACACATCGTGACTCTGTGGATTCGCTGTATTCTGAGGATTCTCTTCAAGCACCTTCCTCGTCTGCTTTGCCAGACCCTTTCGACAGTAATGATCCCACGCCCTCGCCTAGACATGCATCACCTGGTACTCCGTCTCACTTCACGAGCCATACTCTCCCTCAACAATGCACCTCGTTTGAGACTCCAGAAGCACTGCGAAAGAAACGGCGCGCTGTACAACGCAAGCGCATCGCCAACCCGAAGGACCCGAAAGCAGCTCAAAGGCTTCAAAATCAAAGACAATCAGACGACAAAGACATTGAGTACCTCTATAAATTATTCGTCCCTGACAGCGAGGGAGAGGTGCCGAAGAAAGATCGTCTCCGTCTGAGTACGTCCCAATCCTTGTGCCTTTCCTCCTAGGTGATGAATGAGTGCTCTCAGTTACCCGCTATGCGAGAATGTTGGCAGGGTCACAAGACGATTCTGATCAAGATTCGACAACGGTGGAGCAAGGAATGGATCAGCGCCCCGGATAGTCCTCAACTTCATGGGGTTAATGTTGGATTCGATAAGCATTTAGGACCGCAAGTGCAAGTTGGTGAGAACCTGCCAGTGGGACTTGTTTAGACTGTCAGATCGCTCAAGTAGCTCGTCACGAATGTCTACTCCATGAATGCCTCTAGAACGGTCATAGACTTGGACAACCGGCAGTACGGACTTATGTTATACGCTGTATTGAACGGACACTTTCCCAATGTTGTAGCAATATGGTATGGATCACTCTCATGTACAGTGTAGCATACGGGGGTATATGCAGGGGTCTGAATTCACCCGCGGCTCGTATCTGGTTCACTCTGATCATCCTCCTCATGCGCATGACGTCTATCAATGAAAGCGTTCAGAGTTGCAAGAAGGTTTTCGTTCTCGGTGCGACTGCGTTGCCCTTCCTCGATCTTGGCTACCAACTGAGCAAGTTCGCCGTCATTCCGTCGTATGGCTGCCACGTGCTGTCGAATCTCCTCCTCGGTGCCAAAATCCGGGTATGCATCGGGTCGTGCTTCGAGATCGGCGATGCAGATATTTTGGCAGCGATATCGCTCCAAGCTACGAGCCAGTGATCGTTGTGTGAAACATCGGAGCTCCAGCCCTCGCTTGAAGAAACGTTCGATGTTGTCGACTGTCGGTGACTTTTCAAGCTCTGCAGAGTTAATTGTAAGATTTAATAACGGAGGAAACGAATATTCGGTACCTGCAAGAAGGAGACCCAGCTCCTCCTTTCCTCTTGACATTTCGGCCCGTTCCCCGTCATACGGACGAAGCTCGTCGGTGACCTCTAAGTATCGCCAAGCGACGTAGGTCTCAGGTGTGTCAGCAAAATCAGACATTTATGAGATGAGTAGGGTGACAGTTGATGGGGATGGACGTCTTGGGTGAGAAATGGCTCTATCTCTGGCGCAGCTTTTATCAGCACGCCCAGTAAGTGAGATTCATATCACGAGACAGAGCAACGTGAGCGCAATTGTAGGGAAATGCGATGCGAGAACAAAAGCTTTCGAAGGTCCTCTTTGTCAAGGCCGGTAGGCTGACGTGGGTGTGCTGCCACTATTCCAGTCAAGCTCGAGTCAGCATTGTTGCAAAGAGAAGTAGAACCTGAGATGAAGAGGCTATACCCGGGCATCACCATGTGTTGGGCAGCGAACAATTATTGCAAGCGGCGGTCTGAGCAGGCCTTATTGTGGGAGAAGAGTCACATTGCTGAACCTCAGCATAACTGGCGGTCACGTACATTCCACGGGTGATGACGACCACCGTAAAAAATTGTCATGCCGACGAGGATCCCACAATTGGCGAAGTGCGGAGTCATTTGTTCGGACCGTCCACGGGCCAACTTGAAACGCGAAACGCGCGTTGTCACGTTGTCACACTGTCACGACCCTCGAGAGCGCACAGCCTATACTGTATTTGGCAATCCCGCTTTTGTCTGCCTTGGCCGCCAATCAGACGAGAGGACCACTCCCCAGTTCGCGGAGTCCCCACTTTCTGAGAGCGGGGAATAGTGGCGGAAAGAAGGTGATATGACCAACGACCGTTGCTGGTTAGAAAGTACGAAAGGAAGGCTAGGAAGCCCTGATCTCCGGCCTAGCTCTGTTTTTGGTGTGTATCCCAGATGCCTCATGCTCCTTTCTAAGTTACACTCATCGGGATAAGTTACAGGTACTTTAAGCTGATATGTGCTGTACTGTAGAACAATTCCATGCATTCATAACCCAAGCATTGACCACTGTGGGATACTACGTTGGTGGTACTGGACCAACTCATCCCATGTGGAGCAACAGTGCAAGGAAAACGATATAGGGTGACTCTTCGGCTCCTTCTCTGTACGTGGTCGTGTATGTAACGCTCATTTGGTGCTAATGACTTTCGTCAGATATCCGTAGTGTCGTTGTCGTGTGACGGAAACTAGAAAGTTTTCATTCCGTTGCAACGTTGCATTCTATCTCTATGACCTATCCTGGCTTCGCCGCACGGTTGTTTTAACGATGTTCACACCTTCATTAACTAGGTGATTTCCCCCAATTTATCCCCACTCAGAAACTGCTGAATCTACCTACGTTTCTCCTCTCCAAGTTGTGGCCAGCTTTCCACGTGGGCAGCCTCGTAGCTATTGTAGGTCCGAACCTAAGCGCATGGACGCCCTGACAGACAGCCGCGTCGTTTCCTTCAGATCGTAAAGATGCCGAACCCGCTCTTCACCTGGTAGACGCACCGTAAGCCGAACCGGAGAGCATCGCCGTGCGAGAACTCCGGAGCTCGGAGGAGCTTCTCGAAAGCGGCGCGGAAAATATGTTCGCCGGGCTCCTCTGCCGGTGGTGGGCAGGTTCTCGGACCAGTCACCGCCAAATGCGCGTCTATCATCCTCGAAGAAGAGACTGCACTTCTTTCACGCAATGGCTACAGTAGCCACCACGCGCGTGACCTTGTGTTCGGCGTCTCCGAAAAACACAGCTTAGCCGATCTAAGAGGGCGACGCGGTCGTGAGCGCCACGGCAGTGTCGGGCTTCTACCCCTGGCCGCGATGTCGGATGATTCAGACTATGAACCTCACCCCCGTGTGACATTGGAAAGGCGAGTACGAGTGACCGCAACGGCCTTTCGCTGAACCTGTCTTGCGATTCTGCAGGAGAGACATTATAATTGGAAGCTGTATGATGTCATCCCTGTCATGAAGGGCGGATTGTCGAGGATTGACTAGTATTGACTGTCGCAGTCGTGTAAACAAATCGATGGCGGCTCGAGAATTACAGCACTGGCGATTTCCGTTGAATCAGTTATCTATGTATGATGTTGGATACCTTGGATGGAGTTGGAGTACATTATTGCAAGAGCCGCGATGCAGGAAGGAGATGTTCATCGTATCAGATGCATCAGAACTCTCGTAAAGCAGGCGGGCGGGTTTGTTGGAAAATCTCCGCTGTGTGGTGTTTTGGAATTGATGATCGAGCTCGCCTGGCTCGCGCGCATGTAGAAGCATTTAATTACATTTGAAATTTATTTTATCTTTCCTGCGATTTCCTCGGACTTTTCAGGGACTTTTATGGCATAGTACACTGTGTACGACTAGGTCGCAACGCGCCCGTTGGCCCACAATAAACCTTCTTTTCTCATTTTTTTGGTGGCCCACGCGAACCCACGATGGACATGACCTCTGTCAAAGACACCCTAAGAGTTCGCGGGTTCGAGAACATAAATGGGAGTCATGGTGATGCCGGCGTGCATGATTGAAACGACCAAACTACGTACTACTATATAGCATTGCTTGAGCTTGAGCGCTTGTGCAATGTCTTAAGGATCCCAAAAGGGCCGGCGCTAGAATTGGAGCAAGCAGTCGCGGAGAACAGACGAAGGAACTCGGTCATTTTCCTCAGCACAGGAGCGGCGGCGGCGAAACAAAACTTGAATATACTGTAGGCCTAGAATTGGCCAGCCCACGGCATGGGCAAGGAATTTGAAAGTAAAGAGGGTGTGTTGGTACTCAAGCCTCGAGGTGATGGGTAGAAGGTAAATACGCCACATCATTGTTGTAGCAGAAAATGGCACAAAGGGAGGTCGTTCCATCGAGATCTGTAAACTCTCGGTATCGTTGAGACGGATGACGCCCCACGCACAAAGTACATGGGCCGTGCAGTACCTGGTGACTTGAACTTTCTCACGATCAAATTATTGACGTTCACGATTGTTTTGACCTTAACCACGGCCACTGGCAGGCTTGGCGGGTGCTTCAAGTTACACAATGGTCTTAGATTACTCCAACAGCCATGCCCATGCCCACTGGCACCCCATGTGAACGACAACGCCGAGGACCATCTGATAATGGCCTGTGAAACACCCGTCCCTGCCCAATTCTTACCCTACCGAAATCCTTGTAACCGGACGGACGTCGCAGGTACTCTAGTTTTGTTGTGGCACCCATCGCCAGAGGTTTTCCACAGGTGTCCATGCACCTAGCGACAGTATACATACGCTCACTCGACAGGTCTATAGCCTTGCCTTGTGCTGTCTCGCACACGTTGTCCCATTTTGACCTTCAACTAGATCCCACCAGCGCCGTTCACGATGCTCTTCTCTTCCAAATCACCTCAATCTTCGGATAGAGCCGACGCCCCACCAGCCCGCCGCCATTCAACGACGATCTCGATGATGGAGGAAGAATTTGGCCTGCGCGAACCACCACAAGCCGTGATACGTTTCGGTGAGTACAGCAAATAGCCCGTTTCTCCTCTCCCATTCCCCGACTAAAAATTTCTTTTCATGTTTGTCTGTCTCTAGGTTTACCGTCTATGCTCAGGATCCTCCCACCGAAACGCAAGAAGACCCTCACTCAGATTCCAGAGCCCCGCCGAAACTCTTCTTTTCTCAAGGGCTCCTGGGAGACGGTGTGGGGCTGTGATGTAGACGACGTGGACTTTGTGGAATCCCCTCCCAAAGATGAAGACCCTCCCTTGGACAGTGTCCCGGACCAAGACAGCGGGCTCGATGAGGTAGTCGCCACACCCACGAATGGCGCACCATGGAGCACGGACGGAGAAATCACGCCAATGTTCTCCTCCAACTTTCCGAGTACACCCGATCCCAATGCATTGAGATGCGATGATCACCCTGATGCGGAATCTCTCCGAACCAGTACTTCGCATCACGGTCCCGCTGAGCTTCACGCATCGTAGAGGACAACCACAAGCCTTGATAGTTATCAACGACTGAGTCCACACATTACAAACCTATTCCACCATACTTGTACCATATATTTTGCTCAATATTAACTCGAATTGAAGAGCAAATGCCATGGGTGCAGGCAGTCACATCCTTCGCAGCGGTCTTTACACACAAACCTGAATTCCCTTGTAATGGGGCTTGAGGCGAGTTGTCTGGTGCCTGCAATTTTGGAGGACAAAGGACACATACAGTACTTCATTATGTACAGCGGTGGACATCGTGTTAAGTGCCAGTGTGGCTATGTTGATGTTTGCTTTTTTGCTTACTGGTTTCCCACCTTTGCTGGTGGGGCATGTATCCGTGGGTGTGCCAGTGGACATGGTCCGATCAACTCCGATGGTCGTGCGTGCCTGTACTGGATCTTCACCTTTTTGTTCTTTGGGGGTATCAATACAGTAACGGAAACAATGGTCAGGAAGTGCACAGCACTCAAGAGACGCAAAAAAGCGTGCATTATCAAATAGCATTATTACGTCATGCGTTCGGGCCTGAGTGATGTGCTGTGCGGCCGCTGTACCACCGTGACAGACGCATGTTCACTCTTTGAATATTACACAGAGCTCCATCCGATTTATGGCCCAAGAACAGGGTCGCACACTTGTCGGAACTTCGGTCAGCTACCTGGATCTGCAATCGTGATGCCAGAGTGATCGCGACAAAAAGTTCAATGCCCCAAGCGCTCATCTCAGTTCAACGTCTTGTAGTGCGGCGTGGCTCACGACGTCCTATGTCCCCTGCTTTAGGGAACCTTTGTTGTTTCTATATATATGAGGGCTCACGCAGCGCTGGGCCCTTTCCTCCAACCAACCAACCCCCGACTTTGAATGGGTTACTGTGACGTCTACCGCGAAAAACTTGGGATCGCCTACCCTGAGCATGGACACGCCCTATGGCAGCCGACTTCGGTGAATGTTGGTGACGTGGGTTACATACGTGGTGGAAGATTCTCCCGTCTTTTCAATGCTCTGCGTCCAGAAGGTCACTCTTCCAATCTCAGGTTCGGAGTACCCGACCATCACGAGCCACTTTCCCCTAAAGTCCCCAATCATTTGGAAATCGGCACTCTTAAGCGTGGTCCTTACTGTTCTGCAGGAGTCAACATAATTCAAGCACCTGATTCACTCTCCTCAAGGTGCTGTAGTTATGGCACCGCATAAGAATGCTTCGTAACTGATAGTTTCTCAGCCCACATGATTTGAGCGCCTCATTTTCGAGCATATCGAAGGAAGAGAAGGCTGCATTGTATCTTCCGGTAGATGCTCAAAGTCATAATACTATTGCGTGGAGAGATTTTGGCGAGTGGATCATCAAGCACATCGATTGCTGGCTCGCCTTCGCCCCGACGGCTTGGACTGGGTATTGAGAAAATGGAGATTATTCTGGTTACGGGCTTTCATCGGACAAAGTCTTGGTTTAATGTTGCGTTCTTGGAAGGATACACGGATGCACAGGCCTCATTCAGTATCAAGACGTATGACCCTGCCGTTGGTGTCAATCGGCAGTTTTCAGTCCGGAACTCTGGAGGATCCGTCTGCAACTGGGGCCCAGAGGAGAAGGTATCTCGGATCACAAGAAATAACTTCTGAGACAACGTTGATATGATTCTCCTGCGTATCAGGGTCTCGTAAAGGATCTATGTATCTTTATCCGTGGCTTCCGTGTTGTTCGTACCTTCTGGGTACTGCCAAAGCAGCTCAGAGGGGCAGCAGGACCCAACCCGAGTCTGGATGGGGATCATGACGATGATGAGCACGCCATGGAACTCGTTCCGCTGCCTACTGTTACAAAGGTGAAGCACTCCGATCTAATCAACATTTCCCAGTTTTTATTCAAAAAATATCAAGTACCGCGATCCTCTTCACGTACTATCAGAGTACATCGCTACGGTAGGTAGTAAAGGCTGAGGCCGAGTCCTCACTGCGTGTATATTCTGACATGGGCTACACCGTGACAGCAAGTGCCTGGCTGCGACATGGTCCTTGTTCGTGATAACGACCTGGCCCGGACTGACGGAATCTGCGAAGGCATTGTAAGTCTTCTACCCTATCTAAGTTGTATTCTCCTTCCTTATTTGTACCCACAGGGAGCTCTTCAACCCGACACCATGATCAATTTTCTCCAAGGACCCAAGCCTGAGATTGTTCGACACGTTGTAGGCAGTGAGTGCCTGCCAGTTTCTCTACCTTTGACATTCCTAGTCAACGTGGTTGCATAAAAAAGAGTATTCGCCTGCCAGTGCAAACGGCCAAGAGACTGAGACAGAAGCGACCACAGTTGCCATGTTTTCCAAAGAGTTCCAAGAATGGAGTGGGTCTTGTGATCCGTCGGGGTGTGGTTCGCTTGCATTGACCACCATTGCACGATAGACACGGTGCCTCCATCCACTGCGCTGTTAGACGGGGCCTCAATCGCACCGACGAATCGAATGTCATTGTTACGCCGATTCCACCGCACTGTCTACCTACAGTTTCTCAGGAGCAAGGACTGGGGCTTGCACCCTCGGGTGCTACGGGGCGTTTCAGCGAGGTTGGCCCCCTCGGCGCGCAGCACGCACAGGTTGACTCTCTGACCCGGCGCGCCCATGAGAAACAGCCAACTCCGAGCTCATATCCATCATATCCAGCAATTTCGACTGCCCAATACCCGGCCGCTGTCCCTGCGGATATGGTGCAGGGGCTGTCGACTTATATACATCGTAACTCTGTGGCTCCACCGCATTCTGAGAGTTCCCTTCAAATACCTTCCTTGTCTGCTTTGCAAGACGATTTAGACAGTAATGCCACGTTCTCGCATAGACATGCGTCACCTAATACTCCGTCTCACTTCAAAGACCATACTCCCCCTCAACAAGGCACCTCGTTGGCGGCTCCAGAAGCACTGATAAAGAGATGGCGCGCCGACCGACGCAAGCGCATTGGCAATCCAAAGGACCCGAAAGCAGCTCAAAGGATCAAAAATCAAAGAAGATTAGACGACGAAAACATCGAGTACCTCTATAAATTACTCGTCCCTGACAGCGAGGGTGAGGTACCGAAGAAAGATCGCCTCGGTCTGAGTACGTCCCAATCCTTGTCCCTTTCCTCCTAGATGATAAATGAGTGTTCTCAGTTAACCACTATGCGAGGATGTGGAGAGGGTCGCAAAACGACTCACCATTTCATGTTGTATCAGAAGTGGATCCCAACGTCCAAGGTGATCCTCATGGCTTGTCCAAAGGTGGTCTTCTTTCTTCCCCACCCCGGGAATCTCCCCCGGATGTTGAGGATTCCCGTACACTATTTTCCTCGTCTGGTATGCAAGACGACGATGACTACTCAGACAGCAGTACCATGTGCAACGATTCTCCTCAAAACCACGAAGGCATAAAGGAACTCTATATAACGGTCCCATCCAGCGTCGGATGGGTGCCAGAGGAGCATCAACTTGCTAAGAGTACGTCCCATATCTCGTGTCTTATCCAGATAGTGAATGAGTGGTTTCAGTTTGTGAGACCTTGGATGCGGAGATAAAGACCAAAGATGGTTTCAGACAAGATTCAATGACCTTAGGGCGTGACAAGAATAATAGTTTGTTCGCTCCATCCCCACAGCAAGGTGGACCGACACATTCAGAGAGCCCTCAATCTGCTGAGGTTGATGCTACGATGGAGTGATTGCCTACGTAGAGGCAAGTGTCACGGTTGTTTCCGTACTCATTCGCCAATGCCTGACCTGGCTATTATGCAGCACAAATGGGACGGACAGCCTGAGCTCGCTTAGCCCATGAAGTCACTCAATGAGCCCACGGACATCTATGAAACCGGTAGTTGACTTGGACAATGGTAGTACTAACTTCCTGGCACATGGCTTGTTAAAAGGACTACAAATGATGAAAGTATCGCTCTTAGATATACGTGAAATAACTTCGGTACTCACGAGTCCCAAAGGGCAGCTTGTTGACAACTGACTGTCGTAGCGTAGTCGTGTGGGCAGCTTCTTATTTTTGGTCCGAGTCCGAAGTTCAGTTCAGTTTGTATGGTCACGGCAGCATCGGCCATTTCCGTTGAATCAGTAATACGCGTACCGTATAGATGAGGTTGGGGTATATTTATTCAGTATAAGGGAGCCTCGATGAAGGAAGGAGTCCGTCCGAAGGACATGTTAACTAGATCAGAGCTCGGGTCAAACATTCACGAAGCAGGCGGGCGGTTTTATAGCAAAAATATCCACCGGGTGATTGGCACGACTCCTGTGACCGCTGTGAAAAAGGAGCTCCCAGAAAGAGTTCTGGGGCGGGTCAATCACGATCCGAAGTAAGCGTACCAGAGAGTGCTGGACGGAACCCTTGAGAAAATCCACACTGTACATGTAGTGATGCAACCTGCAGGTACACTAAAACGTAAATGGGGATCACGGTGATGCGAGCGTACAAATCGTGGAATATATACTGTACCCCAAAGATTAGCAGGCGTAAACCTAAGCACTTGCTGTGTACAGACGAAGATGAAATTGTGACGTCTTTCATTTTCCACGCCCATATGAGGAAGACGAAACCACAGCATGTTGCAGGCTATATCTAGGGAAAAGGAGTGAAAAAGGGTGAGTCAGTACTCAAGCATTCGAGGTGAGACATAATGGGCCGATACAGTGCGCCATATCGGTATTCGGTACTCGTACAGTAAACGACGAGTTGTACCATTGTAAGGAGCTAAGTCGGAGTGACCTAGCGGCGAGTTTGGAAGTAATTCTCGAGAGGAAGAGGCCGCGATCCCGAACGAGTGAGAACGCGCAAGAGGAGGGCTGAGCGAGGTAAGGCAAGGTGGGAGGCGGGAAGCACGGGAGATGCGGAACGGCGATAAACATTCTTGATGAGATGGCGAGGCGCAGAGCGGTTGGCGATGGCGCAGCGTAGAACGGTCGGTAATGGCGAGGCGCTAGGCGGTCGTCAGTGGTGACTGAGAACGGCGAGAGAAACATGAAAGAGCACAGGACCAGAAAGACGATTGACAGTACGGCAAGCTCGGTTCGTCATCGAACGGTCGGGCAAGAGCAAAAAACACGCAAAACAAAGGAAGAGGGAGAAAGTGGGCCGCAGATGCCTGCCTTTGACGAGGCCAGGCGCGGGGGTTTATATGCACGAGTTCGAGATAGTTACGAGACAAGTACTCTACGCGCAAGGTGGGTTAGAGGGGGGAAAGGGGAGAAAAGGCGAACGCAACGTTGACGAGTAGCAGTGGTGTCCGAAATGCAGAAATTTTACTGAATCGTAGCTAGGCGACGCGACGTCGGCCGCGTAGACGACAAAGGTGAGGGAGGTGGGCCGACGTTCGATAGTAAAAAGCCAAAGGGAAAAGAGGAAATGCTGGAATGGAGAGCAGGAGATCTAACGCAAAAAAATACTGTATAGAAAACCGTACAAAGAGACCTGAATGAACCTATATAGTAAAAGTCCTTTCTAACAGAGACATGGTCCAGACCGAGGCCCAACTTGTGGGGGGCCGTGAGCGACGTGTGCTACGTGGAACAACAGGCTTTCCGAGGCGGAGCGCGTTTGTGACGTGCCGACGAGGTTTGCGCGA
>Ga0307512_10006962_pt1 | contig 11296 bp, 11 predicted proteins | sample 14_EM_MG_FD_200267 | JGI IMG/M metagenome (GOLD analysis project Ga0307512, IMG submission 200267) | Populus trichocarpa ectomycorrhiza microbial communities from riparian zone in the Pacific Northwest, United States - 14_EM | ecosystem: Host-associated > Plants > Roots > Unclassified | place... | reverse complement strand
CATCCGACACTGGAGTGGCAGTGGCAGTGGCGGCAGGACAGCGTCCACGACCATCCCGTCAGACACGGTTGCCGAGGCCCGAGCCTGCGATGCGGCGCCTCGACGCACCGCTACCGGAACTCTCGCCCGTAGACACGGAGCATCTCGCGAGACTCCCGTCCATAATGGTTTGCGGCATTGGTTCGCTACGGCGTTGTGCTGGTCGGACAACCGAAAGTCGCGTTCAGCCAACGACAGTGTCGGGCGGTACCGATCCTCAATCAGCCGAACCGAGCGGTCCAGCGCACTGCGGGCCACCCAGGACGGGACCGGACAGTGGATCGTAGGGCGTTGACAACGTGGCGAAGAAGCCGGGGACGTCGACTCGGGTGTTCGACTCTTTTATCCATCGGGCCAGGCACAGGCTGGTGACGGCGGTAGCGCCGGCACGCTTGAGCGTGATCGCGGCCGACTGGGCTGATGCACCGGTTACCCAGGTGTCGTCGAGGAGGAGGATGTGCCGGCCCGAGGCAATATCTGGGTCGAGTACGAGGAATCGGTCCTCGCGGATGTCGCGGTCCTCGCCTGGTTGTCCCGCGAGGGCTAATCGCACCTGGTCCGGGAGTCGGGAGGAAGGTCTGCCCAGACCGGCAGCCCGCGCGAGATGCTCCAGCGGGTGATCACCGGCGCGGTGGTGTCGGCTCGATGGCACCACCGCCCATGCTTGCCAGGGTGCGCCGACCGCTGTTGCTGCGCACGCGTGATGGAAGTGAAGCGCGGTCGCGAGCATGAGTGTCAGGTCGGAGACACAACCTGGGCCTGGCGGAACGTTCTTGTAGGACCACATGTGCTGTTCGGACTGATGACGTCCCGCCTGTGCACGGTGCGCGGCCGTGTGTTCGAAGGCGTAGGCGAGCGGAAGGACGATGTCCGCCAGCTCGCCGTCCCAAGACCGGGCATCGTTGTGGCACCGAAGACAGCGCTCATAGCCATCGACAGGTGCTGTGCATACTTCGCATGTCCAGTCCGGGATCCGGACCGTGTTGCGGAAGAATCCTCCGACCCGCTCCCGGACGCTGTCACGGAAGGCCGTCACACGTTCGGGTGTCCACTGCCTGGCGCGGGTCAGGGGGCCACCGAATCCAGCAACCGGCGCAGCGCGTCGTCGGAGTCGTCGGCCTTCTCAAGAATGGCCAGGACATCGGCCAGGTTGGTGACGATGTGGACGCCTGGCTTGGCCTGCATGGCCTGTGCCCAGGTGTTTGCGCGAACAACCGAGTCCACCAGCAGCACCGGGCGGCCGTGTTCGACAGCGTTGCGTGCCTGGATCCGCGTCCCGCTGCGTTCACCAGCTTCCACGATGACCGTCGCGGTGACATAGCCGGACATGACCGCGTTACGCATGGGAAAACTTGTTTTGGTGGGCGGTGCGTCCGGCATGAACTGCGAGAGCACCATGCCGGTCTCGGCGATCCGATCATGAAGGTCACGGTTCTCGGGCGGGTAGTACTTACGCACCCCAGTACCGATCACCGCGACAGTACGGGTGCCTTCGCGCAACGCGGCCTGGTGTGCTGCGGAGTCGATGCCGGCGGCACCGCCACTGACAATCGTGAAGCCATGGCCGGCCAAACCGGTAGCGAGGCGGTCGGCGATCGTGAGTCCCTCCGAGGATGCCTGGCGCGACCCGACGATCGCGACCGCCCGCTCGTCTCTCGCGAGCGTGCCTCGGGTGAACACCACCGGCGGCATGTGCAGGACATCACGCAACTGCGGGGGGAACGTGTCATCGAGCAGCGTGTGCACACCGATGCCCTGCGCCTCCCACCCGTCGATCTCCGCCGCGGCACGCTCGATACGTTCCGTCGCGGTGTCCCCGCTGTCGAAGAGGTCGGGCTCGACGTACCGGTTGTAGACCGCGAGGGCGCTCCCGCATTCGGCCACATCATCGGTGAGTTGACGCCACGTCGCACCGGCCGGCCGGTCCTCCAGCAGCGCGATCAGCGCACCACGTTCAGCCCGGTTCGTCATGGCTCAACACTAGCGCGAGCGACCGACGATCTCGCGGACGCCGGCCTCGGCACTCCGAACGGCATCATGACCATTGACGGAGACAGCATCGGTTGACACATCACATCGCCACTATTCACGTGCCTGCTTACACCGCTTGTGGACGCGGTCCTCCGATTCCAGACTTGGGCCCGGGGGTCGGAGGACCGCGTCCACATTCACTGCGGGTTCACACCAGGGGTTCAGACGCGGTTGCCGAGGCCGAGTTTGCGGTGCGACGCCTCAGCGCGCACCGCCGCCGCGCTCTCGCCATAGACACGCAGCATCTCGCGGGACTCCCACCCCATGATCGCCATCAGATCATCCGGGTCCCCGCCGTTGAGCCGCCACTCATGGGCCAGGGTGTGCCGGAAGCGGTGGGCGTGCATGTGCGCGATCCCCGCCTCCTCACCCCGCCGCCGCAACATCGTCTTAACCCCGTCGCGGCCCAAACGTTTGCGGCCCCGCTCGCTCAGGAACAACGCCGACAGATCCGCGCCCTTGTGTTTGGCCCGCACCCGCAGGTACCGGGTCAGCGCCTGCCCGGTCTTCTCCCCGAACGGGATGCTGCGTTCCTTGTCCCCCTTGCCGTGGACCTTGATCAGATCACGGCGCAGGTTCACATCATCGAGCTCCAACATCGCGGTCTCGGTCAACCGTCCCCCGGTGTCCAGCAGCAGCCGGATGATCGCGGTGTCCCGCCGGTCCCGGAACGACTTGCCGCCGCATGTGGCCAGCAGGGCCTCCAGCTCGTCGTCGGGCACCACCGGGATCAGCTTCTTGGTCTTCTTGGGCTGGGGCATCCGCCGCATCGGATGCCGGGTGATCTCCTCCTCGTCCTCCAGGTAGTTGAAGAACTGCTGGAGTGCCTTGTACTTGTTCAACGCCGTCGACGCGGTGCGGGTCTCGATCATCCACGCGAGGAACACCTCCACATGCCCCCGCGCCACGTCGGTCGGGTCCTCCGCCGCGTCCGATGCGTCGTCCAGCACCAGCCCAGAGCTCTCTAAGAACGCGGGCAGGTCGTCCCCGGCCAGGAACTCAGCGAGCTGGGTGACCGCAAGCTCGTAGTTGTAGCGGGTCGTCAGCGGTTTGTTCGCCGCCCGCAGCGACCGGTCCCACTCCTCCACGTAACCACGCCACACCGACTCGCTCGGTCGCGGTAGACGCTGTTCAGTTAAATTCCCCCTCATAGGGCCATCCTCCAGTCAAGGTGTCACCGAACGTTGTGCTCACCTGGACGAACGACCCCAAGATCAACAAAAGCGGGTTCCCACAGCCTCTGAGCTGCGAGAACCCGCTTCATGGTCGGGCTGACAGGATTCGAACCTGCGACCCCTTGACCCCCAGTCGCGGAAAGGCCAAGCGGCATGCTCTGATCTGTTCTTCGAGGTCAGTCCCGAGTGTACTTGGCCGAGTAAAGGGGTCGACGAGTTCGACGGAGTGCGCGAGAAACTCAGCCCGTTCCAACTACCGGCTACAAGGCGTGTTAGGCGTACTGTCCTCACTCGTCCTTTGACGCGCTATCGTCCTGCGTAGGCTGGGGCGGCCAATTCGGTGGCGGTGGCGGTTCGGCATAGTCCAGTCCGGCGCGCCGGATCTCGATGAAAGCGTTGTCCAGGCGCAGCAGGTCGGTCAGATATTCGTTCTGCTGTTTCTCGTCCTCAGTGTCGTCAGGGTGCGGCACGTGCATGCGCTCATAGAGTGCGAACCGGTTGAGGTCCACGAGCGTGGCCAGCGCGACTCCGTACTCATGGGCCACCGTGACGGCACCGCGGTACCCGGCGTAGGCGAGGGCGTAGGGCACCAGGCACACCAGCATCCACGGCCCACGGTCCCAGGTCGCGGCAGCTGTCACCACAGCGGCGACGAGCGCGAGGATCGATGTGCGTAGCGCGAGTTCCATCTGGACGCGCTGGTTGTTGACGTAGGCGACGTCGCGCGGCTGTGCCACCTGCATGAGGCGCGGCACGACGGCGATGGTGTCGAGTCCATACCGGCCACCGGCAACGATCTCGTACTTACGCAGCACGTTCCCGAGCCGGGTCGGCATGATCGCCTCGGTCTTGTGCGGATAGCCACCGTGGAGTCGCCACGACTCGCCGGACTGGTAGAAGGCCGCGACCTGTGCCGGTGTCGCCCGCCGTTTCGCCGCGTAGGGCGCTTGTGCCACCAGCTTCCCGTCCTGATCCGGCTTGGCTTCTGGGCGACTGTCGTCATGCAAGTTCACGGCATGCTCCCTGAACGTGAGCGACCGTTCGCGGTGCCGGATGATGTGCTGGACAGCGAGAAGCCGACCAAGCCGGGTGCCGCCCCAGTAGCCCTCGAAGACCTGGATCAACGGGTACTGCAGTGGGTGCAGCGCGAGGCTGACCATGAGACTAGCGAAGCCGAGCACGGCCGCGTCCCCGATCTCCAGTCCCTCGAACGCGGCGCCGACATCGACACTCCCGTCATCGAACACACCACTGCGAATGAGGACGGCGACGTAGGCGACGAACACCGTGGACGGCACAAAACTCACGACGGTGAAGTAACGGCCGATCGCCGCCGCCCCGGAAGTGAAGGGAGCCGTCATGCCGGGCTACCTGGCTGCGGTGAGCACCCACAGTGCTTTCTGCCCGCGTAGACAGTCGCCACCTGCCTGCAGACGTCACAGAACCCGCCGAAAAAATCATGCTCGTACCAGCCGACACACTGGTACGCCCCATACCCCATGTCCCTGCCGGAAGCGGGACACGCAGGACAGGACAGCGTGAGACCAGCATGGGGGTTGAACCCCGGCGGGGACTGTCCTGGACCGTTCATGGCCTCGCCCTTTGCGCGGGTATCCAGCGAACTGTAGTCCGTTCCGGGGCTCACCAGCCACTACCATTCTGCTAGTGATCGTCCGGAGACACGGCGCAAGGCGGACCCCATGGATCTGGCCGCCTCTGGTCGTCGTCGGGATGGCGGTCGGAGGATGGGTAGCCGCCACACCAGGGGCACTGCTCGGCGCGTTGGTCGTCGCGTGGGTGCTGGCAGCGTGCCACCCCGACTCGTCATGGCGGCGAGCTCTGCAGGGTCGACGTGCAGCCAAAACCTCGAGAAATGGCTCATGGTGGAGGTGAATTCGTGGACGTGGCGTATGGCCAGTCCCAGCAGCCCTGACAAGGCCGCAGGCGGCACGAGTGCCTCTGGTCGATGCGCATTTGACCTTCGCGTTCATGCCTGCGTCAGGATCGTGCCGGTAGTGCAAAGTCGAGCCGATCCCCGGCCAAAGGCTGTTGAGATAGGACAAAGCTGGGCACATGTCGCGTCGAATTGTTGCGCGTCACGCGCGCTGTCGCCATCGTTCCAGGTCCGTGCGGCACTTGCTGTGCAGGTGGACATCTGGGACTGCGCGCGCGTCGAGATCATTGACCAAGCGCTCAAGCATCGAGATGGCGGCCGTGACGTCGCCTGACTCTCCGATCCACCGTGCGAGTCGACGCCGCGTCGCCAATGTGGTCGTGTCGTCGGCGCCGAATAGCTCGGCGCTCAGGCGGGCAACTTGCTGGAGTTCTCGAAGGGCACTCGCTGGATCGCCCCCTTCGCCGATCCAGTGAGCGAGTTGGCGTCGACACACCATTACGGGGCGGGTGCGAGGGCCACCGAGTTGCTGGAGGTCGTCGATGACGTCATTGAGCATGCGCACAGCGGTAGACGCATCGCCGGCTCGGCCGATGCAGTAGGCAAGATCCTCTCGCGCGTTGAGTGTGGTGCTATACAACCGGCCATGAGCGGCGTGAGAGTCGGCGATGACACCGCGCCAGAGTCGTTGAGCTTCATCGAACTGTCCGGCTCGTGTCGTCAACACCGCGAGCCGGTATCGAGCGCCGATGATGTCGTCCCGAGGCGACTGGGCGCGCTCCATGTCGTCGACGAGATCCACGCGCAGCCGGAGTGCCGCCGCGACATCGCCGGCTTCTGCGGTCCACTCTGCGTACGAGTCGCGCCAATCAAATGTGGTCGGGTCGGTTGTGCCGAGCATCTCCGCATACTGTGCGACGAGCTCATCGAACATCGTGGCCGCGGCGGCGGGATCACCCGCGTGACCGGTCCAGTTCGCGACACCGCGCCGGAAATGCAATGTCCTGCGGTGGTGCTCGCCGTACAACCGCGCAGCTCGAGGCAGCAGCTTTTTCATGTGGTCGAGCGCGGTGGGCGGGTCACCCATCATTCCAAGCTCCCAGCCATAGCTGTGTTGTGCTTCCAGGACGTCAGGGTGATCCGGGCCGAGTCGCTGCGCCAGGCTCTCGGCGCGCTCTTTCGTGAGCCGCAGACTCGCTGCCTGGCCGTCCCGGTCACGAACGAGGTCGCTCCGCGCGCTGGTGGCCGTGGCGCTCCCCTTGAGCTCAGCGCGCCGAAATGCCTTCTCGGCTTGGTCGTGGCGTAGCAGCCGCCACGCTGGCTGTGACAGCGTTATTTGGCCCCGGGGTGACGGAGTTATTTGGCCCCACCCTGCCCCGACACGCCGAGGTGGCGTGACGGGGTAAATGGTCCCTCCTTGTCTCGTCTGGTGGGACGATCGTTCCCAGTCTTCCGCTGCCGGGAGGGGCCTGGTTGGGACTGAGCCGGGTGGGGTTGTTCGAGGCGATCCGCCGAGACCGCCGGCTGGAAGAACTGTCTATTCGGGCGTTGGCGGCTCGGTATGGGGTGCATCGGCGGACGGTGCGGCAGGCGTTGGAGTCCCCGATGCCGCCGCCGCGGAAGCGGCGGAGTCAGGCGGCGCCGAAGCTGGATCCGGCCAGGCCGTTGATTGATGCGATGTTGCGGGAGGACCTGACCGCGCCACGTAAGCAGCGGCATACCGCGCGACGGGTTCTGGCTCGGTTGGTCGACGAGCATGACGTACGCGATCTGAGCTACTCGTCGGTGCGGGATTACGTGCATGTGCGTCGAGCGGAGATCAACGCTGAGGCCGGCCGATGCGTGGAGGAGGCGTTCGTGCCCCAGACTCATGACCCGGCCGCTGAGGCCGAGGTGGACTTCGCTGATCTGTGGATCGACCTCAAGGGCATACGTACCAAGGTTTTCCTGTTCACCTTGCGGGTGTCCTTCTCGGGGCGTGCGGTGCATCGGGCGTTCGCGTCCCAGTCGCAGGAAGCGTTCCTGGAGGGGCATGTCTACGCGTTCGACTGCCTCGGCGGGACTCCGGTGCGACACATCCGTTACGACAATCTCAAGTCGGCGGTATCTCGTGTCCTGTTTGGACGCAGCCGGGTGGAGTCGGAGCGGTGGGTGTTGTTCCGGTCGTGGTACGGGTTCGAGGCGTTCTACTGCGAGAAAGGCTTACAGGGTGCGCATGAGAAAGGTGGTGTGGAAGGCGAAGGCGGCCGGTTCCGCCGCAACCACCTCGTCCCGGTGCCCAAAGTAGACAGCATGGCCGAACTCAACGAACGCTTGGCGGTCTACGACAAGGTTGACGACGCCCGCCGGATCAGCAACCGGATAACCACCGTAGGACAGGACTTCGCCACCGAGGCGCCGCTGCTGCGCTCGTTGCCGGCCGAACCGTTCGAGCCCGGAGTGACCCTCACACCGCGAGTGGATCGCTACGCGCAGGTGATGGTGCGACAGTGCCGCTACTCGGTGCCGGTGCGGTTGATCGGGCGTCGGGTGCGGGTGCTGCTGCGCGCCAGCGAACTACTGATCTTCGAATCGTCTGGCGGCCGCACCCCGCTGGCCCGGCACGAACGCTGCACCACCAAGGGCGACGCGGTCCTGGTGTTGGACCACTACTTGGAAGTGTTGGTGCGCAAGCCCGGCGCGCTGCCCGGCTCCACCGCGCTGGTCCAGGCCCGCAAGGCCGGCACGTTCACCGCCGCGCACGAGGCGTTCTGGTCGGCCGCCCGCGCTCGGCTGGGCGACGCCAACGGCACCCGCGCTCTGATCGAGGTGCTGTTGCTGCACCGGCACCTGCGCCACGCCGATGTGGTCGCCGGACTGGTCGCCGCCACCAGTGTCGGCGCGGTCAGCCCGGACGTGGTCGCGGTCGAGGCCCGCAAAGCCGCAGACAAGGACGGCAACACGCTCGAGACAGCGCCCGCGCCCGCGACTGCCCCGGTGGTGAGCCTGACCGAACGCCGCCTCACCGATCCGGCCGCGGTGATCGCTGGCCTGCCCGCAGACCGGCGGCCACCACCGGAGGTGAGTGCCTACGACGAACTGCTGCAACGCCGCCACACCACCCAACCCGCCACCACCGATTCGTCTGCTCCCGACTCATCCAGAAAAATTAAGCCCCACAAAGGAAACGCGTCATGACCACCACTACCAAATCCAAGACCCGGCACCGGTCCATGACCGAGCAGGCCGCCGACGCCGCGATCTACCAAGCCTGCCGTTCACTGCGGCTGCCCACCATGCGCGCCCAGTTCGGCGCGCTGGCCGACGCCGCCGAACGCGCCCAGCTCACCTACCGCGGTTTCCTCGCCGAGCTGCTCATGGCCGAATGCGACGACCGCGACACCCGCCGCACCACCCGCAGGTTGCGGGAAGCCGGCTTCCCCCGCCCCAAATCGCTGGCCGACTTCGACTACCAGGCCAACCCCAACATCAACCCCGCCACCATCCACACCCTCGCCTCCTGCGACTGGATCCGCGCCGGACAACCCCTCTGCCTGATCGGCGACTCCGGCACCGGCAAATCCCACCTACTCATCGGGCTGGGCACCGCCGCCGCCGAAGCCGGGTTCCGAGTCCGCTACACCCTGGCCGCGAAACTGGTCAACGAACTCGTCGAAGCAGCCGACGACCGACAACTCACCAAGACCATCGCCCGCTACGGACGCGTCGACCTGCTCTGCATCGACGAACTCGGCTACATGGAACTCGACCGCCGCGGCGCCGAACTCCTCTTCCAAGTACTCACCGAACGCGAGGAAAAGAACAGCGTCGCCATCGCCTCCAACGAAGCGTTCTCCGGCTGGACAAAGACATTCACCGACCCACGACTCTGCGCCGCGATCGTCGACCGACTCACCTTCGGCGGCGCCATCCTCGAGACCGGCACCGACTCCTACCGCCTCGCCCACACCCGCAACCGCCAAACCACTTGACACCAACATCCATAAAGGACACACCACAAGGGACATACGCGATGGTCGACCTGCCCGGCCCACACAGCGACGACGACGCCTTCGACATCATCGACAACGCCCTCCTCGAACTCGCCACCCGCCGCCACGTCTGGCTCGGCGACGAACTAGCCATGATCGGCCTGCTGGCCGACCTCATCGACCAAGCCGAACGCTGCCTCACCGAACCAGTCACCATCGCCCGCGCCAACGGACACAGCTGGACCGAGATCGCGAAACTCCTCGCCACCAGCCCCGAACAAGCCCGACTCCGATTCGACCCCGAATCACCCATCACCGACAACCGCTGGCCCTACGACACCGACCAGCACTAACCCACCCTCCACCCGCGGTGGGGCCACACAACTCCGTCACCCCGGGGCCACTTTGGGTTGACACAGCCATTGACCGGCGGCAGTGCCTGTTCGCGGCTTGGCATGGCATGCAGTAGCTGCTGTGCCCGTCCAGTGATAATTCCCTGACGCTCAGCGTTGCTGAGGCGCAGCAAGGTGTCATGCGCATGGCGTGCGGCGCTGGAGGCGTCACCGTCGATGACGAGGCATATGGCGCGATCGAGCTGGGTGAAGGCTCGATCCATGAAGTCGGACGGGGCAACCAACTCCAGCGCGCGATCCTGAGCGAGCCACGCAGCCTTCGTGTCACCGAGGTGAGTCAGGGCGTTGCTCTCGTGGAAGCGGAGCTGCGCTTCGTTGTAGGTGAAGGCCGATGGTTCGGCCGTTTCCATGCTCAGGCGGGATAGAAACTCCCCAGCACGACGCAGCGCGGCATGTGTCTCTTCGGCCCGGCCGACGGCGGCTTGGGCACGTGCTTCGAGCGCTGCGGCTAACACCGCGCCGACGGAGGGCGTTGTTTGCACCACTGCCTGAGCGTGTTGGGCGACGCTGACCGCCTCGGTCGGATCATCGCTGTAGAAGTGCCCGTAGGCTTCCTGGGCCAAGACCCAGGAGTAGGTCACGGCGTCATCTGCTTCCGTTGCAGCGATGCGTGCCGTCTGGGCCCAGCGTCGAAAGGCTTGCCGGTCATCGAGTTTGATCAAGGTCAGGCACATTAGGCCCGAGAGCTTGGCGGCCACGCGCGTTAGCCGCCGCAGCGCTGACAACGACCGGCACCGGGCCATCGCCCGCTCTAACTCGGCGACGTCCGCAGCCAGGTCGCCAAGCAGAACTGAGGCAGGTCGGTCCTTCGCCGCAACGCCGTAGCGGGCTACGGTCAACTCCCAGTCATCCAAGGTAGCTCCGCTCACGGCGGCGCCAGCGAACTGGTCTTGGAGGCCATGTCGAAGCCGCTCCACCTCGTGCAGGCCAAAGTGATCATGGGCAGGTGTGATGATTGGTGCCTGGCTCCGCCATGGCTGACCGGGCATGACTTGGGCAAACCGCGCTTGCACATCTTCGTCCGCCTGGCTGAGCGCGGTGTCGAGGATGCTCTGGGTGTCTGGCAGCGGCGTGATGTCGCGACCACGGGCTTCCCACTTGTTGACTGTGCGGGCATCAACGCCGAGACGAGCGGCGAAGGCACGCACGCTAAGGCGCATCGCCTGGCGGAGAACGGTCGCCTCCGCACCAGTCCATTTCTGCACGTTCGCCATGGTGACATCCGACGTGCCGCTGTAGTGGATGTTGCACTCAGAGTACGCGGCTAGTACGTCACCGGTTCGTCATCAGGGCATCCCTGCCAGGCACGGCCTTGACCAGGCTATTCAGCAGGCACTCGGTACCCAGCATCTGGGGAGCGCCGTCGCAAGATACGACCTGAAGGGGAGGCAACGGTTATGCACGGCGTCGGCGGGCGCGACGCGGACAGTGAGAAGCGGCTCCCGCAGCCGCGTGGGCAATCGAGACACCTGACGATGGCAACTGTATGGTTCGACAACGCACCTGAACCACACCGGGAGCGGCAATGCGTCGGACGGCGGAGCCGGCCGTGACGCGGGAATCAGTTCATGTCACCGCGCTTCGTATCGCGCTGGGCAAGAGCCTCGCCCATCACCGCGAGCGGAACGGTCTCAAGCAGTCCGACCTCGCGGAACGTCTGTACTACGACCGCACGTCGATCTCAAAGATCGAGACCGGACAGCAGCCAGCGCCGGAAACGTTCTGGTTCGAGGCGGACAGGTTGTTGAATGCAGGCGGCGAGCTTATTGCCGG
>Ga0307512_10006961_pt1 | contig 11296 bp, 8 predicted proteins | sample 14_EM_MG_FD_200267 | JGI IMG/M metagenome (GOLD analysis project Ga0307512, IMG submission 200267) | Populus trichocarpa ectomycorrhiza microbial communities from riparian zone in the Pacific Northwest, United States - 14_EM | ecosystem: Host-associated > Plants > Roots > Unclassified | place... | reverse complement strand
CCCCCCCACAATCTCAGCTCCATTATATCTCTACTTACACCTCTAGGTCCCGACAGATAGTGCTTTGAAGCACATATAATGTAAACAGGTTTTGTTTATATCTAGCGGGGTTGTGGCGCAGTGGTAGCGCGTTCGCTTTGCAGCTGTAATTTGCGAAAGGCCTAGGGTTCGATCCCCTACTGCTCCATTGCTTTTGTCCCCGCGTGATTGGGGGTTCCTTTTGGTTGTCGCTCTTGAACGATACCCGAAGTGGGGGGATGTGGAGATATCGGCTTTGCGATCATGAGGGGAGAGGTAACGGGATATGACGGAGCTATTAATTGGAAGATTGCGTTTGTGAAGTTATTGTGTTTTGACATTGGGGTCAATATCTTGTTCTCTCGTTCCCAGTTTGTCTAGCCACGTGCTCGCAAGCTCGCACGCGGCTAGCATTTATTCCGCCACCACTGGGCACGAGAGAATATATCTTGTAACTCGAAAGATTACCGTTACTTTAAGTGAGATAGCCAAGTATTGTCTGAAATTCTTGAAAGTAAAGGAACATTTGGTTTAGGCTCCGCATGATCGGGTGATATACTCAGGCCTGACCCTGACTAACCCGGTTTGTGGGAATCTTGCGCAAGATGTGTGATCCAATTGATTGTATATATTGGTCCAAAAACTGCTTTGACGGTAGCAATTTGCACTACCGGTCACTCGATTCTGCAGGTTTTGACCATTGGGATATGGAGGTGAGAACCATGGGCATAGACTGATACAGAGAAAAGAGAAAAGAGAAAAGAGAAAAGGAGAGAAGGAGAGATACATGATACATGCAAGAGAGCCTTCGGGTATGCCTTTACCACCCTTTGCCACGCCACTATTGCCAATGAATATATAACAAACTAAAGGGAAGATTCAAGAGAGTTCAACCAACTCTAGTAAGTGCCTTAACGCAGGTAGATAAGCCATAACGTCAACATCCATATTATTTATTCTCACCACCTTATCACAACGTCAGGTAGATCTACTGTCTGCACGAATAATTGTTTGTGATCGTAGAAAACCTCCGATAGTGTGGACTCATCCCTTGAACTTTCTCTTGTGCCCAGTGTGGTGGCGGAATAAATTCAGCCGACCGTGTGAGCTTGCGAGCACGTAGCTAGGGAATGAGAGAACCTTGAACTCTCCAGGAGCTATGTCCCACGAACAGGAGCAACTGCTCTTTGATTGGTCATTTGTTTCTGTTGGATTTAGGTGGTAACCTCTCCGTCGTCACCTGTCATGCCCAGCTTCGCTTTCTTAAAGACGATGACTACACTACGGAGGGCTCGAATAAGTACATAAGCCTCAGATGGATTTGAAGTGAGGCTATCATGTTTTATTAGGTTGCTGTGGTGCTGTTTCAATTTGCAGGCTGACATGTGGAAAACCAATTGGTTAGCAACACCGAAATGTAAGCCTGTCTGATTTGACAGCAGCACAAGTCTGGGAAGGTTGGTAGAGTTGACAGGCTTGCAGTAGTGTGTAATGCTAGCACAGTGGTTAGGTTAATAGGTTTAACAACCTGACATCAACCTGTTGGTAGTAGAGGGTGTTGCTGTGATGAGAATTTTTTCGGTTACAGTGTAGAGCTGCAGATTTCACCAGCTTCCCACCTTTGCTGCAGCATATAGCAGCAAGTGTTGGAATTGGGATGATGGGTTTGTCACTTTTAGGATCTACTTTCATCTCCAGATTACATTCCCACTGCTCCCATAATTTTTATGTGTATACATGGGTGCGAGGTATGCAGCTGTATATGGTGGTGATTATTATGATGGTGATGGTGATGGTGATGGTGGTGAGAGTGGTGGTTGTCAATGGCAGAGTCTGCTGCGGCGATGGCCGCTACGGCGATGGCTACTGCTATGGCGATGGCTGCCGCAGCGGCCATCTCTTGACAATCTGACAAACCTGACAGGCTGACATGAATGTCATTAGGCTGTCACTCAAATACATCTGTAAGGCTTGCAATGGACTGCAAGGTCAACAACTGTGGTAGCCGAAAATACCTAACAGCCTAGGAGTGAGGAAAACATGTCAAACTAGGTTGTCCAAGATTATAGCCCCATGTGAGGTTCATGTCATGCTTACCTATTTAATCAAACCCCCCATAAAGTACTTGAGTACTTACTTGGTACTTAAGTAAGTAGGTACCTAGAATCATCACCTTCGACAACTAAAGACCAATGCCAGCCATTACGAGATCCCGGGGAGCCTACTCCCACTTCAACTATCCTCTCGTAAGTTTTGAAACGTCAAAAATATGCTAGTACAACATCAGAGAAAGCTTGAGCAGGACAGCATGCCTCTTGAAGTAGGCTCGATTCTAGTTGAAGTAGACAAGCAAGTGGGAGAAGTTACTACAGGTAGGTTGCGTCTCAATCTATCACCACCCTATTCTGCCCATCACATTCATCTAACCCCAGTCATTTACATCATTCCCGCTGCTTGCTAATACATTACGATGTTGTAGATATACATACCACTCGCTTGTGGAAGTTTTCTCCGCAAAGATGCCGACGGAGTTGCACGACGCACTCAAGATTGGTTTCAGGGTGAATTGCGAGAATTGGATCGTGCCGGATTTCTCATTGACGCAGAAGTAGAGACGTTGGTTGTGCACATTGGAATAAGTAAGATCTTCATTACTATCATTATCGTATTCAGTGCAACTTAATATAACCGAGAATTTGCTGAGCTTTACAACTAAAGCACTAAACAACCCGATGTAACAGGGCATCACTATGCTGCCGTTTATTGCTGAAGTCAGATTTTCTGAATCCTATCTTCGCATCTTACGAGACATGCGCCTGTGACTAGTTGGAGGAAGCGGGTAGGCAAAAGTTGTAGGATAATCGAGTTCAGCGAGAGGGTCTGCGGGATGGCTTCCTAAAAGTCTATTGGTACTAGTATTGGCCACGAGACGAGACGAGATGAAACAGTCCCGGGGGTAGTACGTCTTGTGCTAAGTTTATATATAGAATTCCTTATGACTCTCAACAGCTATATATAAGTGGTATCTTCGAGTTTTTATCGAACCAATAGAGCAGCAACGGCAGGTTTCATGAAAGAACCGAAGGCTCTGATGGTATTTGCAAGCCTGGGTGAGCATTCTTTCGGTCGATACATCGCTCGCTATAGTGGCATCACCGGTCATAAACCATCACTCACGGAGTCCCGAGATATCTCGCCCGCAGCTGCAGAAGTCTCGTTTTGCCTGTGCTAAGAAACTTAAGCAGTTAAATATGAGAAAGGTAGAATAATGAAAAGTGGTAGTTAACCAATGCTAGACACACTTTAAAGTATTATCTACACCGCAGAAAACTGTTACAGGATTAATGAATATCCCTAGCCCTTGTCGCCTAAGCATGTTATGTAAACAATGACCCACCGGCTGAGTTGCTGCTGCTCCTTGTCAGTGGGTATTCACTCGCCCTGCCCGCACTTACCACGCAGTTTATGGCCTTCAGCTACCAATATTTATTGTACCGTGATTACTAGAGGCTGAAGTTCAAGGCCTTACATCTAAAGTGGCTAGACCGTTAACAGTGACAGAAGCCTAGTCGTCCGGTGGCCCTAGCTCAAATGCACATGCGTCACATTGGGCCATTGAGTCTATTGTATTGTATACAATATATAGGGAAAAGAAACAACAAGAAACCAGCCAACTTTATTTAGCAAGCTCAAAGTTTGTGTTGCAAACCCATTCGCCATCGCGATTCATCTCACGGATGAGAACCTTGCGAGGTCCAATAAACATGGTTACATAGGCTAAGGACTCCTTGTCCACACCATCCTTTTGTATAATGCTTCTCAGGACATTGTCGGAGCTGAGGACAGACTTTGACATTAACCAATCCTCAATGGTTCCCGAACGAGTTTGTTCCCTTTTGCTGAACTTGAGCCGGAGTATTTCCTTCAAGTCATATCACAGAGGTTCTCCATGCTGTTATTGTCCCATTTGTTCAGCTCCAGGTATTCGATCTGGGTATTCTTAAACTCTTAAACTCTGCGATGGTATAGAACTTTTGGGGCTGGATAACTAGATCGATGAACCCTATTCTTCTGGACTCCTAAATAAAATTAGCTACCATAGCATCGATGTGTATCGGGACACAATACTTTGAAACCCTTTCTGGCCGAACTATTAGTAAATTCAATCACAATTCATCACTCACAGAGTCTCAGGATGAGTATACCACGGCCACTTAATGATCGTCTTGGGACATCTCGTCCTGTAACTGCAGGAGTCTCGTCCTGTTCGTGCACCAAAAATTCCCTTGCAAAACACTTCAAAGACCGTTGTAAGCCATAAGCATGGGGCCCTGTTCTAGGCTATTCGCGGAGCGTACACGCTTTGTGAATAGACTAGAACAATAAACTGGCTGGTATACAAAAGTGCTAATTACACTCAACAAAACAAAAAATTACTCCATACACTTTCATCGTGATCACTACGATTGGCTGTACCCTCAACGTCGTGGTGCAACTACAATTACACTGTGCTCCATATCATTTGAAACCGTCTCTTCTTCCTCGTTTCCCATGGAGGAGAGGTATAATAAAGTCAACAAAGTTGTGTTGACTAGGAGTTTGGCCCGGCGGCTTCCTTGGCACCCGGAACTGGAGGACTGGAGCCGAAGGCTCTCGGGCATAAGGCCAGTGGTTTGCGGCCCCCATCAGCCGAAGACTTGCGGGCATGAAGCCAGTGGCTTACAGCCCCCATGCCGAGCAGGAGGCCTAGCCTCGGTAGCGATACTCGGCTCCGGTTGTGATACTCGGCATCGACGAGTATGGTGTTCGACAGATAACAAGCGCATCTTCTGCAGGGTGATTGAGGTTAAGCATGGAAATCGTTATTCTTTGCAGCGCTAGTATGGTATTCTTCATGGATTTTATCGTACCAAAAAATATGGACCGCTTTGCAATTCCATTTCCGCTGAGGATAGCACCGAGGATAGCACCGAAAGTGATTTGACTGAACTAAATACTGAGGAGGATGGAGAGGTGGAAGAGGTGGAAGAGGTAACTAAAGAGGAGGAGGAGGAGGAGGAGGAGGAAGAAGAAGAAGATAATATGGAGGAAGAGGGCCACGAGGAAGAAGCGACAGTTTCAAATGATGACATGGAGCACGGTATAATTGTGTTGGAAATCTGCTCAATCCCGCACCGAGTCCGCCTAATAACAGGGCAGCCAGTGTAGTCATTTCATTATGTATATAGAGAGACCTCTAAGGTATAGAGAACGATATCGCTTTTAGACTATCTCACAGTGCCCGCTACCATTTCCAACAAATTGTAGTTGCGCCACGACCTTGAGGGACACAGCCGATCGTATGGATCATGATGAAGGTGTACAGAGTAATTGTTATTTTTGGTTGAGCGTATTTAGCAAATATGTATACCGGTTAGCCCACGGAGTGTGTACGCTCCACGAAGTGACCAGTCCATTCATGGAGGATGAGACTCCGTGAACTGACCGGTCACTCCGCGAAGTAACTTCCTCCGTGAATGGACTAGAATACACCCTAAAGCCCACGACGTATCCGGTCTTGCCCACCTCTCAAGGTCTGACAGAACGTCGAGAATTCGGTAGCGATTCTGTTCGAGAGCTGGTATTATTGTAGCCCATGTAGTCGAAAACATATTCGTTCAGGTAACCAGCCATTCTGGATTAGGCTGTGCGGCCAAATTCCCGATGGTGTTCTGGTATTCCCTACGGTTGCTTAGAATCCGCTTCCAATCTACTCCCCGTGGAGGAACTTTCTTGACCCGGACTCCAGGCCAAAACGCCTCCTTCATCTCGGCTAATTGGAAAGTGGAGTTGGAGTGGAAGAGATGTGAGGTATTACTTGACACGTTGCGAAAGCACGTTTACTTAATTAGGGTCGGGTGTCGGCTTCACGATCAAGGTGCGGCTTTTCCACTATTCGGGTGTAGAGGCGACGATTTCTGGACGTCCTCACAGCTCGGTTCTTTTGGAACTGACCAGCTCACAGAAATCAAGTCATATTGTATCTGTTCCGACCCATACGCCAAATTTTCCCGTTGGCCAACAGGTCGACCGATTGGCAAAGCGGTCAACCTTTTGGCATACAGGTCAACCTATTGGCGAACGGGAAGATTTAGCATATGGATCAACCCACTGGCCAACCAGGAAATTTGGTGTATGGGTCAGCCTACTGGCAATTCACAATGCTAATTCCTTCCACCAAATTACTAGTATACACTCCTAGCCAGCTGCTCAATCTATTCTCCCTTCTGTCCCTGTGTATGCCATCCCCTTGTCACTCTTGCTGTACTTTGTTCTCTAACTGTTGTATTGGTTCTCTTTCTTGCACTAAGTCTGCCAGCTGCCCCAGCTCGCTCTGGATCCGGGGTTCGATTTACCAAGGCAATTTCAGACTGGGTGGTAAGTGGTGATAAATTTCCAGTCATGCTCATCAGCGTGACTGTACACTGAACACTGAACTTGATTCTTCTTGTAAACACGGGAGTGGAAGTTAAGGTAGTTATTGTTGTAGGCGAGGAAATTTTTGGTGGAGTTGGAAGAAGAGGATAGGATAGACATGGTGATAGTGAAGTAGAGTAGACACGATGATGAATTAAGGTGATGTAGAAATTCAACAGTTGAAAAAATATGGTGCTTTATTGCGCCTCTCTAACTCCTCCCAACCTCAATTTGGCACATCGGTTAGTACCTTTAGTTGGTGTATAGGTTGACCTATTCACTAAGCTGATAATTTGGCATATCGATCGACCTGTTGGCTAGCGGGAAAATTTGGCGTATGGGTCAGAACATATCTACACCTCTATTTTGAACTACGCCTCTATGTTGAGATTAAAGAGTTAACTACACTTCATGAACCTAACTATGGCGCAAGCACATGTGGCTGTGTTTACTGTATATTATCGCGGCAACAGATCTTAGATAGGCGCATCACTTACTAATTAAGGGAACGTGGATTTGAGTATTCTACTGCTTCTTGTTCTCTTCGTACTACCACCACCACACTCGCTCCTCTACGCACTATATACATCATATTGCCACATACGTATATGATGGCTACTCCCCTACCTAATTTCGCCACTATTGGAAACCACCTGCAAGGAATCCAAGAGGAAGTCGCTCGTACTGAACCTTCCTCAGATAGCGGGTTTCGACGCAATCTAGCAACAAATGAACGCTAACCGTCAACAGATCTTCAGAATCATCGCCCAGATGCAAGGCCAGATCGGCCAGACGCAGATTGTGTACTTTCTCCAGGCTGCTGTTGCACGTAATAGACTTACCATGGTGCCAGCGACACTCCCCTCCGATATCTAGCCCGGATACTCATCTCAAGACTTGAGACGGGACGGGACTGTTTTTCTGACGAGACGAGATATCCCAGACTTTTTTCCTTGATCTCTCGGGTACTCGCTGGTGATAATATATGAAGCGCGTGAGTGCCAAAAGGCGGTTCATTCCTTCATGATGACGTCTGAGCAGCGGTATAAACAAAAATCCCTCTTCTTTTGCTATGTCCTGGGTTCCCGGGCGATCTGACGGCGTGATCCCGGGCGAGCGAGACTAGATGGCCAAAGAGACGAGTCGGCCCGGACCTATTTCATATCGTCTCATCTTGTACAACACTAACCATAGGGGCCATATGATGTTACTAATTGTCCTTTAACCTTAGCTAACGAGTGCCAGTGGCTGTTTCTGCTTTGGGGATTCCACCTCTACAGGACAATGCCTTAGTTGATGAGCGCAGACAGCAGATTGTCGACTACCTTGGCACCACCTTCTAAGTACATTCTTACAGAGTGAGGAAAATGCTGTGCTTTCTGGACCGATGAGGGCCTGGTGAATGCCGACGATGCCTGTGTGCTAGTACTTACTAACAATGGCGTCGTCATCTAAACCCTAGTATTTTTTTCTAGTTTCCTGAAACAACACTGAGTTTGTTAAACTGATAGAATGCATAGGAGTTACGGTAGTATTCCTGGAGCTAAAACATGCGTATACCTTCCTACAGTATTCAGCCTACTTTACATGTATTATAGTTTCTCGCCGTAATTCCGGACAAAAAAATAAATATCACTTTTGTTCTGATAGAGCATCCTTTCCACCTTGCTGCAGACTGTTGATCAAATTGGAACGGCCTGATTCATGAAGGCACCCAGAAGCCTAACAGAATAAACAGGCCCTGGATGCCAATATACTGGGTAGCGTCTAAGCAGTGGCGAAGTGACTAGGGCATTAACCAATTATTGATACCGAGGATTTACGAAAACCTCAGGAAAGGACGAGTTGACAGGCCTTGGTGGGGCGTCGCCGCTAAATCGCAGTAGGAGGCAGGCAGAAAGCAGGAATCCTAGTCTATCATTAGTTAGTGTCATGGTGCTTTCACTCGCGATCATGGACGACACGTCTAGGATTTATCGCCACTGAGCAGTGATAAATAGCGATGCGCCTGGAATGGGTGTCTAGGAAACTAATCAGAGCGCAACAAAAGCCTCATCTGATAGACTAATGATGTCCATATCTAAAAGAAACCAATCCGAACAGAGCTACTAGGACTAAATCTTCAGGAAGCCAATCCAACTGTTCGGTTGGATTGAGTCATGCATGCATGCATCTCCTTTTAGATAGGTGTTGTTGTCAACTCAGCACTTTAACACCCCGCATAATAACGTAGTACAAGTAAGGTCAGGCAGCCACGGAGTCTCAACACGTAGAAACAGCGAGCTCGAACCCACCTCACCGCCACTACCACCTCGAACTCGATTCAGCACCACCAAAGTTACCCCCCCACCACCTTGGACTCGATCCAGCACCACCCAAATTACCTTCACAACACTAGCAAACATGGCCGTATCCGTAGCCCCGAGCGAGGACGACCTCGCTCTCATCCTATCCTTCCAGATGGAAGAGCTGGCGAAGGCCAGCCACTCCTCCGCCTCCGGCGACTGGGAACTTGCAAAATCGCTCTTAGAAACCGACCTCCAACAACAACTACAAATCTGGGATGACCATGTTCTCGCCGCAAGCATGTACCGCGCTGCGGCGCTGGACGGCGAACTGATCGAGAAAGTAGTCGAGCGCGAAATGCAAGTACAAGCCGACCACGCTCTCGCAGAGCAGATAGAGCAAGGGCGCGAGATCATCGACGACAATCCACCTGGACCCCCACAGAAACGACAAAGAACAACACCGCGTTTGGATCCAGCGGTAGAAGCAATATATAACGGATATGTCTCCGAGCTTCGGGCGGTTTGCTGGAAAGACCGTGGATCCGGGGAGGGGACGTCTCAAGACTCGGAAGCTTTGCAGAAGAGGAATCCCCGGCGGATCGTCGACTGCAACGTGTGCACTGAGGCGAAGGATGATTTCGATGTGATTCCGTTGGGCTGTGGGCACAATCATTGCCTCGATTGTCTGTATTTGAACTTTAGGCTTGCGATTGAACACCAGCATTTAGATCTGCTTCGTTGCTGCGAACCAATCCCGGTTTTCTATGCGGCTGATGTTCTCGGCCAAGCCGAGCTGGAACTATTCCACGAATTGTTGACTAGTCATCAACCCGGGCGAAAAATCCAATGCTCCGGCGGCTGTGGCACAACCCTGTTACCGGCGTGGATGAAGCATGACTTCGGCTTATGTATGACCTGCAACCACCAAACCTGCCTCATCTGTGGCAAGGCATCCCATACTGGGGAATGCCCAAACGATACCGACACACAGTCGCTGTTTGATGTGGCCGAAACCGAGAAATGGCAGCGTTGCTATAAGTGTGGAACAGTTGTCCAGCTCCAAACTGGATGCTATCATATCACATGTCGGTTTGTGTGTCCACCCCCTGTTTGTTAGACGAGGTTGGCTAATCCACGTGCAGATGCAAAGCAGAGTTTTGCTACATCTGCGGCGTGAAGTGGAAGACCTGCTCATGTCCTCACTTTGAAGAAGGAGCTCTTGTGGATGGCCTGCCACGGGCTGTGCGTTCACTATTCCGTAGGATTCCCCTCAACTTCTCCAACAAACTCGATGTGCTGGAGACCGAAGTGAGAGCGCAAGCCCAGCAACGCGAACGCGAGCAAAGGGAGCAATTTCAAGCGTTACAAGTTCTTCGTGCTGAGAGAACAGAAGAACGGGAGCTTGCCAAAGCAGAAAAAAATATAAGGGAAAAAGAGATTCAAGAGAAAGAGGCATATCTTCGCGAGCAACAAGAGGTACGCAGGAAGGAGCGCGAGAAAGCAGATCGTGTTATACGGATGCGGATGATAGTGTCGGCGAAATTGTCGGCGAGCTCTGAGAAGTTCCTCTCCCAATCTAAAGGGAAGCAGAAGGCCTCGAATGAAAACTTGGACCCCATTGTGGATTCGATAATCACGTGTACTTTGGTATGGCTCGCTTCATTAGGGTTATTGGACTGCTGCTGATACATAACTATAGGCTATCGAAGCGCAACCCCCGAAACCACCTCCATCCAAAAAGACCCCTAATCACAAAAAGAAGAAGTCTCCTGGACCAAATAAGAAGAAGAAGAAGGCACCCGCATCCGGTGGGGTTACTTTGCACAAAGGGGATGCGCCACACGGCGTGCTTCGCCTCGTTGGATCCTTGAGGGAAGATGGAGGCGTGAAGTTGGAGTGTTAGTAAGCGAGACGCGGAGGGTTGAAACGGGGGGAATAACGGGGGGTATATAGGCTCTAGATAACTTATTATTTAGTTAAGGTTGGCGTTTTAGGAGGTCGGCGATAGTACGTAGTTCATCCAGCGAATTAACCTACTTTTATGGAATATCGCTTGTACTTCGTTCGGATGAGACTGGCAAGTAACTGGGAGGAGCCGTCAACCACATTGCTGATGGGTGCCTTTCCTCTTCCGATCGCCGCCTTCGAGAGGTTGCAACGACCTAGTGGCATCCTAGAGCCTCGAGTGTAAATCCTATATTAAGACCTTTAATTAAGATATCGGGTGGTGAAGTTCAGCTGATGCCCTAAACCTTATCTTCTCGCTTATCTTCTTGCCGCCCGACACTAGCCGCCGGGAGCAGCCGTTGTCACCGTTACCCCAGCAACGCCCAACATGCCCATAACAAAAGCCAACCTCCAACCTGAACATCACCACCAACTCACAGCAAACCCGCCATGTCCCGACTGCCCATCCGCTTCGCCGCCGTAATCAGTACTCTCCCCCACTTCCCCACCTTACAAGACCCCCCGCTAACAAAAACAAAAACAGTCCTCTTCTTCTCTTTCCTCCTCTTCCTCTCCGGCTACATCTT
>Ga0307512_10006960_pt1 | contig 11299 bp, 1 predicted proteins | sample 14_EM_MG_FD_200267 | JGI IMG/M metagenome (GOLD analysis project Ga0307512, IMG submission 200267) | Populus trichocarpa ectomycorrhiza microbial communities from riparian zone in the Pacific Northwest, United States - 14_EM | ecosystem: Host-associated > Plants > Roots > Unclassified | place... | reverse complement strand
GTAATTTTAAATTATTTTTTTGTATTATCTAAATAAACATGAAATATAGAGAAATATGTTTTTTCTATCTAAACTGCCTGTATTTTAAATTTATCAAGTAATTGTAAAAGTATATTTTACTTGAAAAAAATTAAATTGATGTTTTTTAATGTATTTTAATGATTTTGATATGTTAATAAATAAAAAATATAAGAAATATTATCTTAATATATTTTTAAATAAAAAATACAATTAAAAAAAATACTCTACAGTATATCATCAAACTGGGAGAAACTCGGTTTCATTGTGTTTTAAAGTACAACACTCGTAAAGCATCCATCATCATCTTCATGGAGATATTTCCAAATCAAAATTTAAATTTTTATATAAAATTAAATTCTTTCCGCTCGTCAAATTATTAATAAATTATATCAGAAGTATGAGATGCATGAAATTTTTACTTCTCGTACCGACATCACATCCTATAAATGGAGTTACCTGTATTAAACTGTTTGGATGAGGTTGACAGGCACGAGCTGATTTTTTTCTTAAAAAATAAAAAACAGCACTATTTTTTTAAAAAAAATAGTAAGATAATATAGTTTGAAAAAAATTTAATAAAAGAATATAATTCAATACATGTTATAATCAGAAAACACAACATTTCAAAACATTTTTTCTGAAAAACACGATATTTTTAAAAAAAATTAAATAAGTTGACACAAATTAATTATATATATATATATATATATATATAAGAGACAAAAATACACTTGAAAGTAGATCAAAGCTTTGATTACGAACCACTAGTAACACCAAAAATTTTTTTGATTCAACATATACAAATACAACAAGGAAGGTTAGCAATGATAATTGGAGTGAGCCATATATACTGTAAAAAAAGTGGTGGTCCACGTGCCTCTAGATGATGCATGTGTCCCTTTCTGGTTATCGTTGATAGTATTTTTTGATGTCATTGGATTACTTTTCTAATATCATTAAATTTATTTTATCAAGATTTTTTTGAAGGTGTTGTAATCGACATTTTGATGTATCTCTAAAGTCCTTTTATTTTCTTTTTTTCCCCTTATAGTAATTACTCACTTGTCTTTGGCGCGATACCCATGATTTACTTCAGTTACCATTTATGATATTTTATGGTGTCGTTGGATTCATCTTGTTAAAATTATTTTTAATGATATCGATGATATCATCATTATAATTTTGATATGTATTCAGAGTCTCTTTGTTATTTTTTTTTATTTGCTCTCTCTTTTTATTGTAATTATTTATTTATATTGGAATGATTTAATACTTATTTTATTAGTGTCATTAAATTTATCTCGTTAAATTTTTTTTAATAACACTAATAATATTATAATTAAAATTTCAGCCTTTCGATATCTTTCTTTCTTCTCTTATTTTTTTCTTCTCTAAATTGTAATTTATATCAGTGTATTTAACAATTTATCTGAAATGTAAATGCTATTTAACCAAAAAAATTTCTAGCGAATATTTTTTGTCAAAATGATATTAATATACGAAAATACCCGGATGAACCCCAGAATCTTTCTTTTTTCAAAAAATGCTGTTGCGATGTGCTGTCGTCTCTCATTAATTCATCTCTACTATCATTCTCGCTAAAACCTCACACGTCAGCTCCCTCTGAACTAATGATCCAAAGATTCTTTTGTCCGCGACCTATGCAAACTCCCCGGGACTCGGCATAATCCAACGGCTTAAATTCAATATTTCCTTAAGAACATCTCCATTTGCATCTTAAATCAATTAGCCATCCTCCCTCACTCTCATCTTCTGATTCTCCCGCAATTTTGCTCAACCGCACGGTGCTGATTCGTAACTGAAATATTAGAGTACAAGGCACTTTCTTCCTCCTTACCTCCGGTTATCTCTGCTGAGGTAGCTGGAGCACAAGCCTCTTTCTTTTCCTTTCTCTCCGGTTCTCACAGTTCGCAAGCATTAAGAAGAAAGAAAACGAAAAGAAAAGAAAATAATCGATTAAAAGGTGAATTTTGTTTTAATTGATTTCTTTTTCCTTTTTGCTAAGCAATCATGACGCTTGTGTTTGTTTAATTGTTTGTCAGATTCATTTACTTAACATAATTAAATAATTAGTTTGCTGTTTTGTTAGATTTGATGTGATTCGATTTGATCGCGCATTGTGTTATTTTTAATTATAATATGCCGTGGCAGTGATTAAATCACTGAGAAGAGGATTAAGTTAATCAATTGATTTATAATTAATGATTTTGCAGATTGATTGAAACACTCATTTTTGTTAAAGATGAGATTAAAGAGAGCAATCTGTTGAAGCCAGGCAATTAAAGTTAATTTTGTTTAATTGTTTATTAGATTCATTATTTAAAATAACCAATTAATTAGTTAGATGTTTGGTTTGGTTTGGTTTGATTCGATCTGATCATGCATGTGTTATTAGGATGATCCAATTTTGATTGTTGGTAATAAATTATTACCAGCCTTTTATTTTTTTGTTTCTTAAATTCTTGCACAAGTTTTCTTGAATTCCGTGCGTCAGCGATTGCTTGTGTGAACGGAAGTCTGGTTGGAATGCTTGTCCTTTTTTGTTGTTTTTCTGTCAATAATGTTCTATACATCATATGTCTGTATGGGTTGATTTGATTAGATGAAAATGTATCTTAAAAAAGGAAGTTAATTTGGTTTCTCTGCTGCTTTCAGATTCGGTTTTATATTAAGAAATTTGGTTTGTTGGGTGCAACTTTTTGGTGGATTTGTTGTAATGGGTGCCGTAGAAAATCCTGTGGACAATAAAGAATATCGGATACCAGGAGAGGCGAAGGAGATTTTGAAATCATTGGCCTCCAAGTGGGAAGATGTGGCTGATGCAAGTTCGTTGCAGGTGATCCCTTTAAAGGGTGCAATGACCAATGAGGTTTTCCAAATAAAGTGGCCGACGAAGACAGAGAATGTGTCACATAAGGTTTTAGTTAGGATCTACGGTGAAGGTGTGGAGGTGTTCTTTGATCGAGAAAATGAGATTCATACGTTTGAGTTCATTTCAAAGCAAGGGCAGGGACCTCGTTTACTAGGGCGGTTCTCAAATGGACGGATTGAAGAGTTCATCCATGCACGGGTACTTTGATGTTCACCTTTTCCTGTATTACTATGAATATTGAAATGCAAATTGTCTTGAAGAGTTCTCTTGATTTAAGAGAATGGTAGTTGAGGCATTTAAATGATCAGTCTTTAAGGAATATAATACAACATTTTTTTTGGATAGCTTATACAGCTCCAATATGTACTTTTAATATCCCAAACATTTGGAAAATGGGGTTTGTTAGTTTCAACTGCTCAGATACCGACAGGTTAAATTAACTATTGAAATTGTGTATCTTTTCCTGGGATAAACAGAAGTAAAATGTGTTGGTTGATAAAAAAATAGTTTGAATTTCCTTTCTAATTTCCTTATATCAAAAGTTAATATGTTCAATTACAAATTTCCCCTTCCTGAACCTAACATTTCTTGCATTTTCAAATACGAGTTTCAGACTCTATCGGCCTCTGATCTGCGTGATCCTGATATGTCTGCTCTCATAGCAGCTAAAATGAAGGAGTTTCATGGTCTTGAGATGCCAGGTCCAAAGAATATCTCCCTGTGGGATAGATTGCGGTGTGCTTTCTTTTCTTTGCTCATTCCTTTTTCTTTATAAAGGAAAATGAAGGTTGCACATGTCACCCTCTCTGTATATTCTTTGCTTTTAGTATAGCTGCTATTATTTATTTTCTTTGTCGCTTCTTCAGAAATTGGCTTGAAACAGCAAAGCGTTTGTGTACTCCAGAAGAAGCTAAACCCTTTCGCTTGGATTCTATCGAGGAGGAGATTTCCTTGTTGGAAAAGGAACTATCAGGAGATCGGTCTATAGGGTTTTGTCACAATGATTTACAATATGGCAACATCATGATTGATGAAAAGACAAGAGTGATAACTATAATTGTAAGTTCTCTTTTTATTTGCTAGTTAAAGCGTTTTATGGATATGTTGCCTGTTGGCATTCTATGCTGTATTCTACATAAAATCCAATAACATGTTTTGGGCATTCTTACTTTTCCTTTTTTCTCTAGATTTCTGGTTTTGATGTGTATTCTTCCTATCTTTGACCTTTTGGCTGTACTTGATGCTTTCTCTGTTTGCTTCCTGCGTGCTAAACTGTGACTTGCATTTTTAATGCATTGCAAACTTTATCTTGTCAATGCATAGTCAAATGAATTTAAAGTGATCTCAAACGGCCTACATGCTTAGATTATCCTTGTCCCTCTAACTTTTGGGCAGATTAAGACTTTGTAGTCATAATATGTTTAAGACCATTTATTATTTGCTCTACTTAATTAAGATAGTGCGAAATATGAAGCCTTGCACTCCTTTTTCCCTTTTTTCAGATGTGGGTTTGACTTGGGCTTAACTTGCTCTCTGTTGTGCAAGACCATCAATGGTTGTATGTAACTGTTAGCAGATTGAGATGTTATACTCCCTTTTTTGTTTTTCTAGTCATGCAGATTTAGATAATATTAGCACATTTGGATAATATAGAAAATTTCCTTTCCTTCAATTATGTGATTTGAATAGATTCTTCCATGTTTTTCTTTTACTTAATGCAGAATTAGTTATTTGTTGTTGATTTACGCCTGTTCTGTTTCCCAGGACTATGAGTATGCAAGTTACAACCCTATCGCCTTTGATATAGCAAACCACTTCTGTGAGATGACTGCTGACTATCATACAGATACGCCCCATATTTTGGACTATAGTAAATACCCTGGTGCGTGACCACTACAGTGATTTCCTTAATGTTTCTTTGCTTTCATATTCATTTATTCTCGAGGCATCTACTTGATCTCTGAGCCTGATATTAGGTTTGGATGAGCGTCAAAGATTTCTCCGCGTATATCTGAGTTCATCAGGTATTGATCTTTTACCTCGATTACCCTTAGCTTTTTTAACTTCAGGGATGTCTAATGAGATACAAACAGATTAGTTGCTGTGAATGTCAATAGTTGTAGAAGAACCTTCTTTTTTTGTTAAATTTTTGATAATTTTCCAAGAACCGAGTGTGATATTTCTCTTGAAACTACGGTTGTCTGAAAGGAGAAAAGTTGTCGATCATCATTTAGAATAACCAAGTTGCTCTGGTGTCTAATAACCAAGTTGCATTGGCCACTAAGTCTATCCTGCAATTCTAAACTAGTTTAGAACAGCAAATATACTTAACTTCCAGAATCTGCTCTTGCTTGGCAATCTTCATTAATGAGAACCCAAATTGAATTGCATGCCGTATATCATGAAATTTTCATCTCCTCAGAGTATTTTATTAGTGATTTATTGAATTCTTAATCTCTCATTCATATTGGATGACAAAACTGGATTCATTTGTATAAAATCAAGCAGTCATGACTGAGCATTGCATGTCAACTCATCTAAAAACCTCAAATTAAAAATTCTTTTTATGATAACTGCTTTGTCAAACCATTGGTTTTTGATGCAGGTGGTCAACCTAGTGACAATGAAGTGGAGCAGCTACTCGAAAATGTTGAGAAGTATAAGCTTGCAAGCCATCTTTTTTGGGGGTTATGGGGGATAGTATCGGTATGCCTTCCTATCCTTAATTTTTAAATCGGAACTTAAAACATTCTGACAGCTACTTCAAATATGTCCGATGGCTTTTAACATGGACATGAATTACATTTTGGTTTTAACTGCAGAGTGCAGGCCTTATGGCTACATAGAGTGCATGTCATTCAGAAGTTCTAGGAATTGTATCCGTGCATTCTGTATCTTCACCACTGAGTTGATCTCTGAAACTGTTTTGATTTTTCAGGAACATGTCAATGAAATTGACTTTGACTACATGGAATATGCAAGGCAGAGGTTCGAACAGTACTGGTTAAGGAAGCCTGCTTTATTGGGTTCTTTGGGAACCACCCCTGATGTAGTTTCGGCTGATGGTAATCATCCTGCCTAAATGTTACTCTCTCTTATAGTATCACATACATATAGTTGTGTACACGAACTGACAACTCTAGGTTGTGTTATGCTTTTGGTGTATCCTTTTAAAATATTTTCATCTTTGCTCAGTATTTCTTGAAAACAATATTTATTTGATATTTTTTAGCTGTCTTTTTCTGCTCAAAGATGGGTTAACATCAATATAAAATGAGCAAATCAGTTGGCAATACATAGCTATATTGCTCTTAACTAGAACTTTCCATAGGATTTTAACTGATTTTAAAACTGATGGAATTTAAACTTTTTTTTCCCAATAGATTAATTTTTTGCCAAGGGATCACCGACATTTTTAGACCACCGTATGCTGGATATGGTCCTTTCACTAGGCTGGAACAGTTTTTGTTGACTGTTTTACATCTTAATAAGGAATGAAGATGTCAGTACTGAGAAAAGCAAAGGTACGAGTGAATTCTCATGGCATAAACTAGTAAAGATTCCAGAAGTAAATTTTGGTTAAGCTTGCAAAACTGTGAAAGTGACAGTTGATAAGGCAAATGTCTTTCGACTTATTTTGATACATCTAGTTGCAAGTTGTGGAAAGTTGAAAAGGGTGGAGTCTTGGAGGTGGTCTGTTTTCCAGCTGCTTTTTTTTTATTCAATAATTATCTAGTGCTTGCTCAAGGAAAACTAGGTTTGCTGTACGAATTAGCTCCGAGTATTGCAGCAATTTTTAGTTAGATGACAATAACCTCTTGCCTGTGGGCTTAGTTTCTGGATGGAGTCGTCTTTTCATGAAAACCGAGGACTCGACTGGTGCGTCTCCTGGGGTTGAATCCTGCTTGCTTCCACCGTGAGGTCATTTGGGGAAGTGGGCCTGCACCCTTTATTATGTAAGATGGCCGTTAAAATGAAAGGGCAGTCTTTCATTCACTTGAGAGCCTGTGGATTCTGGATAAACTTTTGAGGTTTTTGTCAAAATAAGAGTTTTCTTGGCACGTTTTTCATGAGATCTGTGGTAGAATGCATTGGCTTGTTTTTCCATGTCTCATGTCCAGCTTTAGGGGACGATTGATAACGACACATCAAGACTTTTGTTCATTTCGTTAAACATGTCATTGAATTCTATATTTACTCTTTCTTTTATAATAATATAAATAATATTTTAAAGTTTCATCTAATAATTTAAGTTTTTGAATTTAGATTTAGATAGTTTTTTGATATGATATTAAAGCCTTATTAATCTAAATTGTTATGAGTTCAAATCTCATAATTTTTATTTTAATTAATAAAGTAGAAAATAGTGTCGGTTAGAGTAAATTTTTTAACGTAGTTTATATTATTCTTTAATATTTTAAAAAGCATAGAAGCTCTTGATACGAATCTCAAGGAATTTCATATTGTTTGATTGAACTTTGGATAGCAGGTTGAATTTCTAGTACATCGGTGCTGAGATTTGCTATTCGAAAGTTCATTTGATTGCCAATTCTCCATGATCCTCTTCATGGTGAGTATTCAATGATACTATGGTGTCAGACTGTATGAACAACACAGCTGATCGAACTTGGACAGCAAGTAATCCAGGAACTAAATCAATGCTGCCATTTACCTAGGTGCAAGATATGGGTATTGTAATTATTTTGATATTGTGATTTTAATATTAGTTAATAAGAAAAAAACTGATCAATCCATCGGGATAAAATTTTATGAAATTATTTATAAAAAAAAACTAAATAATTTATCAATATTCCAATGGTTTTATTATGATTTACTCGATAGATTTTTTTAAAAAAACAAAGTTTTAGTTAACTAACATTGAAATTAATAACAACGAAGGAATATTGTGAGAACAAAAACCAAATTTGAACTTGGTAGGGCATTTTTGGTATAAATATTAGCATTTTGGAGATGGATATTTTCTTAAATCTCAAAAGAGGGTTTTAAATCTATTTTTAATGTTCTAAAAAACTCGAATGATCCTTTTTTCTTGGACATGCTCAAGAGAATAAATATTTTTCCTTGTCATCTTCAAGGAAATAAGGTAATATGAATTTAATAAATATATTAAATTCAAAACATGACAAATAATAAAGTAAAATAAAATTAAAATTACTAGGAAAAATTGAATGAAATTACTAACACTAATTAATTAACCGGTTATTTAATTCAGAAACTCTATTCTTAGATTAGTTAAATTTTTGAAACTCCATGGATGCTTGAATTACAGGGAATGCATGTTTTTTTTTTTCCTTCCCTTTGTAGTTCAACAATATTTGTAGTGAAATGCGTGAGGTTTCGTTGGCAGGCACAGAAGAGGTTGCAGAAAAGACATCCTCGAAGCAAACTGGTTTGTTGAAGAAATATGTCAGTCTGGCAAGGAAGTAGACTTTCACATTCTTGCCACACGCTGTGTATCATTCGATTGTACCAACTCAAGAAGGAAATAGACGGTGCAGAAGAGTCTGGTTGCAATGGAGGGACGGGATTGATGGGGCAGAAAAAAAATGTAATTGTTCATTGATTTTTATAATCATTTGTTTTTGGTACAAGGAAAATTATAAAATGCATGAAGAATTCATTTTAGGAAAAAAAAATTTTGAAAAAAAACTTAATTGATTAATCAACTCAATCCCACGACACAAGTACGTCAGAGATGTAGGGAGATTGAACTAGGGCTGTGTCCAAGACGTGTGAGGATCGAGCAATGGTTAAGTTCAAACCAGGGTTGTGTCCAAAATGTCTGCGAGTCGGTAATGGTTGAGTCTAGGGTGCCCCCACAGCTCGGTAAAAGAGTGTTTATTATTGTGTTATAATTTATTTTTTATTTAAAAATATATTAAATTGATATATTTTATATATTTTAGAAGGATTTGGTGTGTTTATATTAAAAAATTAAAAAATATTAAAAAATATTTTTAAAATTAAAAATATTTTTAAAAAATATCTTATACTGCTATGAAAATCCAATAAATAAACTCAAACCTTATTTATTCATTAATAATGTTTTTTATATAAATATGTTTGGCATTTTATATTGTGTTGGTGATTGTTTTTTTAAATATTTTTAATTAAAATATATTAAAATAATATATTTTTTATTTTTTATTTTTTAAAACATTAGTTCATAAAAATAATACAAAAATATTTTTAAAAATTCTCATAAACGATAATCTGGATAATTTTCTCAGCTTTTATTCTTGGCCCCGTGACTTTTGCTTCTTTTTATGTTAATAATAATTATATATAAAAAAAACGCACGCGCCCAGAGGCCGGGAAAAGGTTGCACCAATCAATAACTACCAATGATGGTAGAATTGTTCTGGTCAAAACTGTGCTTTTAACTTTTTAAGTCAACAAAATAAAGGCAACCTAATTTGTAACATAGACTGTTCAGAACAAATTATTAGGGGAAAAAAACAAAAAAATCATGTATCTATAGAAATTTTCAAGAACTCATCTTTACCTCCAAGAATATTTCCAATGAACTAAAAAATCACATTGACTTGACTTGAATTACATTTTTGTGTATAGAATTACATTTTAGTGCATTTCATAAATACATCTGGTTTAAAAAATATTAAATTGATGATTTTTTTAAATATTTTTTATTGTTTTAATATGTTAATATCAAAAATATCATTTTAATATTTTTAAAAAATAAAAAATATTTTTAAAAAATACATTCAGCAATATACCAAAGACAAACTAGCTACACCTCTCTACCCCCACGTCTTCTTCCTCTTCTTGACAATCTTCCAAGAAAAAACTTCAAGAATCAGCTTATGAGTCGAGGATAAAGAGGGGTTTTTCTTGCATGGTGATTATAAATTTGAAGTTACTGTGCCAACAAAGATAGAAATGCCAGAGAGAACCTGGTATGGGACGAAAGAGAAAATTGAAAGGAAGGAAATGAATTATTTAAAAACAAAGTGATATTTTTAAAAAATAAATTAAAAGGGGAAAAATTAAAACATTTTATTTAAATCCAATATTTCATGTCAAGTTTGAAAAGCATATTCTAGAAGTCTGCTGTGATTTTATTTTACAAGTTTTTATTATTTTTTAAATAAAAGAAAATACTAACAATATTTTTTTCCTTTTTATATACAAGCATATTGTTCTTTCAACAATGTAAAAGATTACAATTATTTTTGTATATTTTTATATTTAGTCAGTGTTATAAATAAATTTATTTTTTACTATAAATCTAATATAAATATTTTTTAGTTAGCAGTATAACTTTTTTATAATAATTTATAATTTAGAAAATATAATATTTTTACTATTATAATAATACAAATACAAAATATTAAGATTAAGATGATGGTTATAGATTTTGATTTTGATTTTTTATAAAAAAATAAGTATAATCTTTACGTGTTTTTTTTTAAAAAAAATTCACTCTCATTCCTAATAAATCAACATGTTTTTTCATTCTCCGTAAAATATTTAAAAGAAAAACTTAAAAAAGGAAAAGAGCTTTTTTAAAAAAAAATTAAACAAACCAAGAAATTGACAGTTTGCCTTATGCTGATGGGAGATGACGAGGAAGGATAGGATTTGATCCACTGTGAATTATGATTGGCTCAGGAGATTAGAGTACGATTGGTAAAGTGTGCACTGACTGCATTGTCCAGACAACAATACGAGATTATGACAAATATTATTTTTAAAAATATTATTTTATTTTAAAATATATTAAAAATAACATAATAATTTAAAATAATCTTTTTTATTTTTAATAGCACTCCATTAAAATACTTTAAAAATATTAAAAACACCATTCAATGACAGTAAAAATATCTTATTTTTAAATGATTGATTTTTAAAGTATTTTTTATTTAAAAATATATTAAAATTATTTTTATTTTTAAAAAATTATTTTTAATTTTAGAATATTAAAATAATAAAAAATATTTTTAAAAAATAAATCAAAATTTTAAAAAACATCATTTCAACTATGTTTTTTAGCACTATCTTGCTGCCATTAATTAACAATATTTTTTTATTATAAGGAATTATTTTTCAAAAAAAGATTATAGGAATGGTGGATTGGAGTTCCGTGACTTTTATTTTTTAATGCTTTTTAAAAGTATATTTTATTTTAAAAAATATTAAATTAATAATTTTTTTATGCTTTTCAATGATTTTAACATGCTAATATTAAAAATTAAAAAAATTATCCTAATATATTTTTAAAAAAATACTATGTACTACTGTATAAACATACATAAAAAAAGAAATAGAGAGGAACATGGAAAATAAAATCAAGGGGTAAACTGATGGCTGAGAGGAATACTATCAAATCACTACCGTGTTGTT
>Ga0307512_10006959_pt1 | contig 11300 bp, 14 predicted proteins | sample 14_EM_MG_FD_200267 | JGI IMG/M metagenome (GOLD analysis project Ga0307512, IMG submission 200267) | Populus trichocarpa ectomycorrhiza microbial communities from riparian zone in the Pacific Northwest, United States - 14_EM | ecosystem: Host-associated > Plants > Roots > Unclassified | place... | reverse complement strand
CCCTAGTGTTGATACACGTTCATATGCACAGCATGTCCTCACTTCCCCATGGTGAAGTGACTTACGGCCGCGTGCTATAAATCGCTCTGCTTTGAGTCAGAAATGGCACTCATCCTGCACCTCATAATCAATGACTTCTCATTTAGTTCCGACTGTTCTGAACTTCACTGGTAACCATATCACAGCAGCCCCTCCACGGACAGAGCCATGGATCCGTCCGCAGTATCCGTCGTCCAGCAACACTCACCCATCGATAGTACCGGGCACGCAGAGTGCTGCCATCGAACTCGGTGAGCAGAGCAGGCAAAGGGCTCCGCTCACAGAGGAGCTAGATGACGATGAGCTCAAGCTGCCCAAGATGCGGTCGTTGGTGATCATGATCTGTGGTGATATGCTCCTACAAGTGCGTACACGTTGCTTGCGATGGCACGCAATTATTCGCTCTCTCTAACGGTTTGCTCTGCTACACAGGCGACATTATTCATCGTCGTCTCTTCTGGTAGCGAATACACCGAGTACCTCGGTGGCAGCCACACGTTTTCCGGACTTATGATCGGTATTCCGGCCTTCATTTCTGGGATGATACTAGCACCGCTCGTCAGGCGGGATGGAGGTATGCAGTCCCACCCAATTCGTGTCTCCCCGTTTCGTGCCCTCTCCCTTTCCGTCAAGTGTGCATAATTAATGAGCTGAGAACTGTGTGTCAAGGGACATACAAATTCGCGTTGCAACTCTGCTGCGCAACAGCGCTGGTCGGGGGCATCCTATATGCCCTGGCTTACCGAGCCCACTTCCTCTACCTCACCCTCATTAGCCGGATCGTGACGGGCGTGTCCCCCGCGCAGTTCATGTACAGCGACCGTTACTGCTCCGATCCGCGCATCGTCGGTGTCCGCCGCCGGACGACCTTGGCCGGGTGGCTCGTCGTTAGCCAGAGCATCGGCTTCACAGCCGGCCCATTCGTAGGCGGCCTACTGTACAAGGTCGGATTCGGGAATGCCATTTTCAACGGCTACACGAGCCCCGGGTGGTTCACGGCAGCCGTCTGGCTCGTCTTTTGGGTCGTGGTTACAATCTTGTTCGAGGATGTGCCCCGGTGCGACCGACGGCATGTGACAACACCGAAGAAGAGGGCCCTCCTCCCATCCCCACGCGGCGAGGTGGTGGTGGTGGTGGCAGAGACAAGAGCAAGGACGGTGACGGAAGTACCCACCCCGATCTCAGCCCCCGTTGAGGCGACACAAGACACCACTTCACCTGAGAACGACTTGCCGCCAAAAGTGAACATTTCCGCGCGACAGTGGGCCGTCACGGCCACGATGTGCTGGTTCGCAATGACGTGCTTCTTCGTGCTGCACGCGTGGGAAGCAAACATCCCCATCTTCGCAGCGCGCACGTTCGGCGCGTCTCCCTTCGTCGCGGGTAACTTGATCGCGCTCGGCGGCGCGTGCACGTTCCCGTTCATGTGCGCCAGCGTGATGCTTGGGCACCGCGTGCAAGACCGGTACATCCTTGCGGCCGGGTGCGCGCTGGGCCTGCTCGGCTTGCTCGTCGCGATCCCCGTCGCCGGCCTGGGCCACGCGACGCCCGGCGGCCTGTTCGCGGCTTGGTTCTTCGTTGCACTCGGATTCAACCTCGCCAATTCGGTCACCCTCGATATATTGTTCAAGCAGATACCGCACGCGTGGAACGGGAAGATCAGCCTGTTCATTCGGTACAGTAACAGTTGCGGTCGCGTGTCCGGTGCGACTTGGGGGGGTGCCGGGGTTGACGTGGGGATGTTGTATTACCTGGGGCTACAGATCGCTCTCCTTGGGTTTGGGGTGTTGATGTTTATGAACCTTGTGGATAGAGATAAAGGCGATGACCGGATAGTGGTCGAGCAGGTGTCTTGCAACTGTCGGCAATTAACACATAATATAAAGGGTTCTTCCCCAGCTGGCCCGCACCAGGTCAGCATGGTTTAGAGCCTCTGCCTCTGCAACAAGCGACCAGAGCAAGACCCGATTGGCGCGTACGATGATATCCTACATCGCACTGCATTCAACCCGTTGGGAAATCGGCTGGCAACGAGACAGTCATAGGAAATGAGTTAGGTTGTAGCGTGCGTGTGCCCCTCAGCTCTACAAACCATTGGCCGCCCGGATATTACAGGACTCTCCACAATTTCCCGGTGATAGCGCAACTAGTATTGGCACGGTGGTTGTTATATTGTTCAAGGTAAGGTATGGCGTACGGTCTCAGACTTTATATCGAATGGCCCGGCGCTCTCCACGTTGTCCGAGAGGGGGGATGTGAACCATTCGATCACATGTGCATCCTTAAGATGGACGACCTGGAGAGCGGATGACGAGGATTTCACATATGGAGGCCACGGCGATGTTGCTGGCTGGACCCTAATGCCGAGAAGTTCGACGGGTGGGAGCGGATCGAGGCGCGGGAAAGATCCCCAGTTATCGACGCACGACGCATATCTCGACGCGACGTATGACATTTATGAAAGATTATGGCAGACGTTGGTGAGGTGAGCACCGACAAGCAATTGGAACGGCCTTCTCTCTCGCAGATGCCAGTCCGCAGGAACTCGTCCTCGATATCCCCTCGCCCTCTCAACCAGAAACAACCATACAATACCTCCTGGTCCATTCGAACATGTTTCTAGAACCATTCATTGATTATTCGGGTAGTACCGACTGTTTCACGTTTGCTTGTCAGAGTCTTGTCGGTGGAGTGGAGTGGAGTGGAGTAACGCACCATTCAATTCATGGATATCGCTGCCGCTGGCGCCCTCAACTTGAAGGTATCCTATCGCACGCAATTCGCGTATCTTGCTGCGCGTAGTATTAATATCTTAGTGCCTTGGTGTACCAAGATTTCACATGCTTCAACAAATGATCATCGATCATCGACGTTGCGATCCAATGTTCGTATTCCTTCCCTACACTGCCGGGGTAGATTTGGCGTCCGTATAGCTCGCGCAGCGTCCGAGTCCACCACTCGAGTCTCATGATATCTCACCTCAGCTTCCCCACTCTTGATCACACATTAGTTGGGAAAGCTACTGACTGATCTTGTGATGGTGTGGGGCCCCACATGGAAGTGGTGCATAATGACGCACCTCCCCCATCTTAAGCTTAAGCCAGTACACATTCGTCTTTCAATTTGCTGCGCAAAAGCGCCGAATATACCTTTGTGTTTTTCTTCGTTGGCGCTCCCTTGTGGCGGAAATTGAAAAACAGGGCACAATGTCCCCCAACAACAGTGGCCCGCCCCACATTCGCGCCATTTGCGGGGTAAGTGAGGTGTGGGGGAACTTGAGAAGCTCGGCTTCTGGACGCCCTGCAGTGAGTAAGTTTGAGTTTCTCAACTCCCGTTTTTGGGAGCCTTGCATTCCCCTACAACCATCAACAAGGCCCCCGCAAACTGCCATGGAGAAAAAAAAGGGTACTTGGACGAGAAGCATCTTGAAAGTTCCCACTGCTCGTTTCAATGCCTTGGGCGACATTGTACCGCAGATCCGCTGAGTTCCATCCCTTCGAAATTAGTTTATAGATCGCCGACCATCGATCTTTTTTTTGGTTCTCGATCACAGAGCAGCCCCTATCACGCGGATCTTGCTTGTCTCGTGAATCGTACTCGTGAATCGTAACAACGTAACAAGGACGGATCATATCGATCACAAGCCCTACTGCACATTGTACGGATTACCCGTACTTCTGCTTGGCCATCTGCATGAACATATCCATCGTCGCCTTGTCCTTTTCGCGTATGGCCGCGGCGCGCTCCTGTGACGCAGACATTCTGTCTTCGCGTGCAGCATCCCGTTTCGCACGCGCTGAATCTCTGCGGGCAATTCTGTCTCGCGAAAGGATAAGCGCAGGATGTGGGTGATGATGGGGAATACCCACTGGGCTTTGAAGCTATTCCCACCACCCATAAGCGTCCCTTCGTCCATCTCCAAACCTTCGTCACCTTTTTCTCTAAATGCACGATCACCCTCACGCCGTTCCCGCTTTTTCTCGAGCATTCGTTCACGGCCGACCTCACGAGGGCCGACCATGTCTTCTATACGCTCCCGAGCTTCCGCCTTGTCACGTTTTCGTTGATATTCCCGCTCTGCCGCGGCTTGCTCCTCTGCGGCTTCCCGAGATAGGATATGATCGGCCCGTGAGGGTAGAGTAGGACCTTGCACGCGTTTGCTCCTATCGTTGCCGGATGTCGTCGACGGTCCGTCGGCGCCATAGGTTGCCGCCCCAACTTCCGCCCGCGTGACTTGTAAGGCATCGCTCTCCGCTTTCGTACGTTTTGATGCGAAAGCCCACTTATATGCCGTTTGCGAGGTAGCAGGTTGCTTGGATGGGTCTACGCCAGCGTACAGTGACTCTATGGATATTGGTTAAGTCACCGAATACAAAGGAGAAAGGGGTGTGACAGCCTACTATTCAACTTTCCGCGATTCCACTCCTATGTCGGAGGATGATGAACAACCGACATAAGATCCGAGGATTATGTAGTGCAAATACCTTTACAAACTTGTGGAAGTATCTTTAGTGAGCATGAGAGATGTCCCAACTAGTCAGCGTGTGGCTTTACCTCCGTGCTTTGTCGCCCGACAGTTCATCAAAGTACTAAGGGGAACCACTTAGACATTGACAAGTCATCATTCGATGATTCGAAAGTCAAGTTACCTTGTGCTTCTCTTCCTTAAGCCAGACGCGAAATTCGGCACTTTTGAGAAAGTAGTCAGACTCGGATATGGGTTCGGCGCCTCCAGGGAGGTGTCTGCCTGACGACCCTGAGCGATGTGGCGAGTCGCGCGAGCGCGAGCGAGGCATGACTTTGGCTGGAAGGAGCAAACTGGGACGAGGTTGGGTTATGCGCGTCGCGTCGTGTAACAAAGGAGATATTATTAAGTTAGCTTACAGCAGTTTACGTGAGACGTGTACGCAGTCGGCCTATCTTCTTATCCCTTGCAGTCATCCACGATGACTGCTGCCCCAGTCACAGAAGAAAAAATGCCCCAGACGGTGTCTATTGATGACGACAACGACGTAGATGGTAGCGACGAGGAAGGGGCACCGGAGATAGCCGCTGCTGATGGTCAGTGTCATGTTGCAGTTGCATTATCAGCGTCCTAACACCCCTCATAACATTTTGCGTCATATTCACATAAAATCGCAACTCAATAGAGACAGGCGAGGTAAAGAAGAAAAAGAAGAAGAAAAAGCCAAAGAAAAAGAAGAAAGTCGAGCAAGGTGATCCCCCCCGGACGGGACTTTCGAAAGTGTATCCAGATGGGAAATTTCCTGTCGGCGAAATACAGGAGTACAAGAATGAGTAGGTAACTCGCGGATATGTCCAACGTGACCGGAAGCTTAGCCCCCACGTCAGTAATTCTTGGCGCACCACCTCGGAGGAGAAACGCTATCTCGAGAAATTGGCCATGGAGGACCCAAATCAAACGTATGAGAATATTCGGCGTGGTGCCGAAGTACATCGACTTGCTCGAAAATATGCACGCAAGTTCATACGCCCTGGGCTGACGATGACTGAGATCGCAAATGGCATCGAAGATACCGTGCGTGCTCTGGTAGAGGAGAACGGACTCGAGGCAGGAATCGGGTTCCCTACCGGTCTCAGTTTGAACAATTGCGCAGCGCATTACACCCCCAATGCTGGCGATACAATCGGTAGGTGCGCCGACCTATTTATGATTTGTAGAACCTGACGGTTCCCGTGGCCCTAGTCTTGCAGAAAGAGGATGTTCTGAAAGTGGACATTGGCGTGCACGTCCGAGGACGAATCCTTGACTCCGCCTTTACTCTCACCTTTGAGCCGACCTATGACAATTTGCTAGAGGCGGTCAAGGCGGCAACTAACGCTGGCATCCAGGTATTCATCTTAGGCCCACTGGTCGCTCAATCGTGTTCATCTCATCACGCTTCAATGTTGTAGGAAGCCGGAATCGATGCACGGCTTGGGGAGGTTGCAGGTGCGATACAAGAGACCATGGAATCATATGAAGTTGAAGTTGGGGGCAAAGTTTATCCCGGTCTGTGCCCTTTTTTTTGGTTTCTTACGGCGACGCGTGCGGGCACTGCTCACATCATGTTAGTCAAGGCCATCGAAAACCTCAGCGGACATTCGATCGATCTTTACAAAATCCATGGAAAAAAGTCTGTGTTGTTAGTGAAGAACGACGACCAAACAAAAATGGAAGAGGGCGAGTACTTTGCTATCGAGACATTTGGTTCCACGGGCCGGGGACGAGTGGTAGAGAGTGTGAGAAACAGCGATGGACAGAACTTGTGGCGAGCTTGTTGACCACCGGTATGGCAGGGGGATGTTTCACACTATGCCAAGATATACGATGCTTCTGCTTCGCAGGCATCATTGAGGTACGCCAGCCGGACCCACAATTGGGAGTGACCTGATAGATTTTTATCAGGCTCCAAACTGCGAAATCGTTGCTTCGGACGATCAGTAAAAATTTCGGGTCGTTGCCCTTCTGTCGCAGGTACCTAGATCGGGTAGGGGAAAGTAAATATCTATTGGCGGTAAGTGAAATTTGAGGACCGTTTCGGGGGAGACGAGGTAGTCTGACTGACCCTTGCGATTATGGCAACAGCTGAACCATCTGGTGGCTCAGGGGATAGTACATGATTATCCGCCACTGTGCGATGCTCGTGGATCGATGACCGCTCAATTTGTGAGTAACCGTTGAAATAGCTCGGCAGACCAACTGAAGAGGTGAACTATTCAAGGAACATACTATATTTTTACGTCCGACAGTCAAGGAAGTTGTAAGCCGTGGAGAGGATTACTAGTACCAGTAAAGGTGTATGGAGCAGGAGCGGGGGAGTAGTGGGGAGAGACCATGTGATAATAAATAAATTAAAAAGAATATCACCTAATCAGGGATTGGTGGAGCCAACACGGGGAAGGCGGACGCTAAGTCAATCAACATCAGCAACGCAAACACTGATCGCATGTGGCACACCCAGGTCATGTCCCAATTCATTGTTATTTAACTTGTATCTTGTCATCGTCCTCTTGCTTTACAATCCACCTCCACCATATCACTCACCCATGAACATCTCCTGGCCCTGGCCCCTTTCCCGCTTTGCTTCAGGCAGTGCCGTCAGTCCGGCAGTGGACCCAACATCAACTCTCAGAAAACCTTCGTCAATTGCCTCTCTCCTACGTTTCTATGAAACACCTGGCGTACCACCCCCATCCTCGCGCGTGGATCCTCTCCTTCAGCAAAGGGGGGGCCATGTCATGAGCCTAAGGGACGTTATCAGTCTGGGTGCTTTGGTCGCTCTCAAGGGTGAGTAAAAAAAGAGCCGGAGATCTTCCATGCCGATGTCACGTCAGTGTTGTCTGTCAAACTAGAAGCGTGCACGCGCGCGCACGATGCAGCACGCGACGTGGTCATATGCCTCCCGGCGCTTTTTGTTACTCTCGCACACATTTCCCCTTTGGGCTGATCTTTACTCACGTCGATCTAGCGACCGAAGTAGCTACCGATGTCGTTTCACACCAAATATGGGGGCCTCGAAAAAAGTCCTGGGGTCTCCCAATGACGATTCTCGCGGGTATCATGAGGAACGCTGGCCGTCACTCGAACCTCGTGGATATCGTACGTGTCTCCTTTCCTTTTCCGGTTTCGCCGGTCGGCCGTTTTCGCCGTTTCTGACATTCCATTCCATTCCTTGTTCTCTTCCTTTTCCTTTAGGCCACCATACGATTGTTCCTGGGACTCGGCGGTCTTGTACCTCTACCGCCGGATGCGCTCGTCACGCCGGTCACCTTCCGGGTGCGTAAACGAGGGCTTCGGGGAATACTCGCCGAATTCGATGATCTCGAGGATGGCACACGAGAACTATCCGGTGAATGGGTCGTCACAAAGAGGCTCTGGCAGCGTCTACAAGCAGAATGGAAGGCTTCCCAATCGAATTCTCGCGCTGATCCGACTGTGCCGCCCCGTAAACACAACGAGAGAATCATCTTATATTTCCACGGTGGTCAGTTTCACCGAGCCTGAGCGTCCCTATGTCGCAATCCAATCTGACTCGTTTTGGACTTTTGAACATAACAGGAGCATATTATTTATTCAGTCCTGCCACCCACAGGTCAATCACTATACCATTATCAAAGTTCACCGATGCCCGTATATTCGGTAAGCACACTATCACCTCACGATGGTTCCGATATGGTACTCATCCCCATTTTGACTTGCCGACAGCCGTCTCATATCGCCTTGCCCCAGAAACCCGCTTCCCTGGCTCCCTCCATGATGCCGTTAGTACATACTTCCGCATGCTCGATGACCTCCACATTCCTCCAAGCAACATTCTCTTCGCTGGTGATAGCGCTGGTGGAGGATTATGCCTCGCTTTATTGATGTATCTTCGTGATAACGCCTATCCCTTACCCGCTGGCGCAATCCTCATGTCTCCCTGGGTCGGTGGGTCACCTCTCTTCTTGGAGGTAGTGTCCTCTGTTCGCTGATCGGAAACGTAGATTTGACGAGAAGCTGCGATTCTTGGGATAGCAATGCACCATTTGACATTGTCCCGATCCCTTCTAATGGAGATCACCTCGATCCTGTCGCGTGCTACCTCGGTTCAAACATGGAACGGTATCTCACCCATCCCTACGCTAGTCCTCTGTTCGGCGACTTTACCGGTCTACCTCCTCTGCTTATACAGGCTGGGGAATCTGAGGTGCTTCGCGATGAGGTCACGCTCTTGGCTCACAAGGCTACCCTAGCTGGCGTGCAGATCATGCATGAGCTGTACGAAGACGCGGTGAGTTTACATGTCAATAACTTGTTCGTCAACTCATCAATGGTCATTTTGCGCCAGATCCATGTATTCCAGGCGTTTCCTTTCCTCGAAGCGTCACAGCATGCTTTCTCATCGTGTCGCGCCTTCGTGAGACACGGATTTGCCCTCGCTCAACCCCAGGATCCCCGTCCGCTCGATGTTCATACAAAGGCCGAGCTCGCGAACGAAATCGACAACGAGCAGGCGCACATGGTACGCGGCGACGGGCAGGACAAAGGGCCGTCGGTCAGCAAGGCACAATACGATTCCGAACAAGACAGCGCCGATGTGGCAGACGAGGAATCCGATAGCTCGTATGTGAGCGCGGAGGATTCGTTGTCGTTACAAATCGAGGTGGATAGCTCGTGGCCGACGTTGGCCTCCAAGACGCCAGATATTTCGACCAGCGATGAGGACACGGAGGAGGAAGAAGGGCCTTCGGCGTCGCGTCCAAAGTCGAGAAGCGTGCAAAGCTACCACGGCTTTGAGCACGCGCAACACGTCTCGTCGCTGATGCGGACACAACATTCGTCATCCTTGCGTAGCCATTCCGGCACTCTGAGTTCTCGTCACTTGCGCATCTCCTCGCTTTCGTCCACGCCCGTACCTTCCCCTTCGATCCGATCGAGTACGAGCCATCCAGACATCTCCTCGCTGTGTCAACAATGGGAAAGCACGGGCCCGGCAAACGTCACACTCACCTACAAACCCGGCGGCACGACGATCTCTGCATCGCCGAACAAGCCAAAGACTCGCAAAAGATCGCCAACCTTCCATCACACATAGCCGATTACTAGTACACCTTCGTCTTCTCTTTGCTATCGAACTACCGGATTCAGTTCCAACTAACGATGGCTGACATTTGTATCTCTTGATGACGAACTTGGTAAATATACTGGGGTTCACCAATTGATATTCGATCTGTACCGACCACACATTCTTCGGGCAACGAGGACTGAAAGCAACCTAGTTATTTGTATGTATCAAGGAGGCAAAGGGGAGGTAAAGGAGAGGAACTGCTGCCAACATCGACACGAGGCAAAGAAGACGATACTTTACAAAGAATTTGCCAAAGACGGCGTTTAAGAGGAGAGGAAAAAAAGGAGAGTCAAGGGTCACAGAGTAACGCAGCAGGGGCGATATTGTTTAACAAAAACGATTTCGACGGCGCTATTTAGAGCTCATCAGAGCCATCAGAGAGAACGACATAATCTACGTCAGGGGATAGGACTTGACCATTTCCTGGTGTTGAGCCAAAGTGTGAACGGCTGTCTTCGTAGACCTCGCTGTCGTCGTCGTCGTCGTCGTCATCATCATCATTGTCGTCGGACAGCACGTCGATCAAAGATACCGAGGAAGTATCTGACAGGACTGGGGCTGTAGTCGATTCGTCGTGCGAAGGGATGGGCGCAGTCTGATTCGACGGTGCCGAGTGCGGCATCACGACAGACGATGATGCGAGCGATCCATCGCCTTCCTCCGACGTGGGAACCTTGGTTGGCTCAGTGACGCAAATACTAACAAAAAAAAGAAGTCAATTAGAGGGGCTGGTGTGCGAGAATGACAAACGGAGGAAACTCTCACTCGATCCAGATGCTATGTCCAAAGCGTCTTCCTTTGTTGTCACAGAGTCTCCAGTAGCTGATATATTTGCCTGGAACGTCGGGAGCTTTCATCTCTCCGGTCCACACGTCTACTTCTTCGCCAGGCGGGACGTTGCCGACCTTGAAACGCTCGGACTTGTCGATCATGAGTTTGTCACCAGCGACGAACACAAGTTCCGTATCAGCGGGCCACGGGCCAGGCCCATCGTTACGCATGCGCCACGACTTGACAAACTCGGCGCCGGGTGGGAAAATTTGGCCATCTGGGATATTGTTATCCGCAACGAACGAGGCTCGCAACGGCATATCTTCATCGATTTTCTTGCTCTTGTTATCGGTGGGAGAGGAAAGGGAAGTAGTGGAACTGCTATTTAATAGTTGTGACAACAAACGACTGGGGCTGATTCCGTCCAACACATCGGGTCGGGGTGTCTTCTCTGGTCTGGATAGGAGAGCCACAAGTGACAGTGGGGTCCCTGCATCATCGACATGCGTCGATGCCAGATCTGTGGGCGTGCTCACTTCGTCCACCGCGATAGACTCGGCTTTGCTCCCAATGCGCATCTGTTCGTCCAAAATAGGCATTGGAGGTGGGGTGACCGGAGGTCGGAGCTCAAGCAAGTGACGGAACTGGGAAGTGAGGTCAAACAGCTCATTAAAGTCCATAGGTGGCACATGAGGAAGAGAAGTAGGCGAGCGTTCACTGTTGGACTCGGGGCGCAAAGTTGTGTCGGCAGCGAGCGTGTCTGCTGAGCTGCGAGCAGTGTCATGTTGGTCTTCGAAGTGGACTAGGAGTTCAGGGCTCCGTGAACGTCGCGGAGTGGAAGGGGTGCGGAGGGGCACGGGAAGCGGGGCTGGTGGGGTT
>Ga0307512_10006957_pt1 | contig 11302 bp, 15 predicted proteins | sample 14_EM_MG_FD_200267 | JGI IMG/M metagenome (GOLD analysis project Ga0307512, IMG submission 200267) | Populus trichocarpa ectomycorrhiza microbial communities from riparian zone in the Pacific Northwest, United States - 14_EM | ecosystem: Host-associated > Plants > Roots > Unclassified | place... | reverse complement strand
CACCGGCGCCTCGTTCCTTCCGTTGAGTTCTTGAATATCGCTATCACCATACCTCCCTCTCTCCCCATTGCAAGAACGTCCTCTCTTTTATCTCCCAGCTTTACATATCCCTACCTTGTAGATTGTCTGTGATGATCCGTCTTCTGGTCTTCTTGATCCGTCGAACGACGCTCAAAGAGGCGCGTTGTTCTCCGTGGTCTTCCCGATATCGGTAATTGACACAATGTACTCATTCACCAGCTGAGAACGCTGGCACCCCCTCTCCCCATCATTAATATTAATGTGCTGGGCCGGAGGTTCGCATCTCCCTGAGGGTTCTGTTTGGGGAAACGAGTTACATTGGTCCTCTGCAACAGAACGGTGTTCGTCTCTGGTCGACCGGCTATTGTGTGAAGCTAACGTCGAAAGCCTCAATGGTCGAGAGAGGACGAGACCAAGCTAGCCCATCGGAATTATCGGAGTTGTGATCATAGCCTGGAAAAAAAAGGGCAGGTGTCACGATATCCCACTAAGTTTAGTCACTAACTCATCTTCCTTTTTTACCACCAAGACATTGTGTGCAGCGGCCCAACCGACACCCCCTCTACCCAGCTTTATAATGGTCGCTAACAAAATCGCGGAAAACGTCTTGGGAACCATAGGTTTGTGAGCGTCCCAGTTTCACGACTTCGTTTGTAACCGGTAACTCCCCGCTGGCTTCTGATAGGTACCATATTTTGGACCGCACAAATTATACCCCAGATCTGGAAGAGTTATCGCTCGAAGTCTACAGACGGTTTATCCGACTGGTTGGTGTAAGTGCGACGAACCCTACTTCCCCTTCCATATTCGCATGAATGGAGGGTTGACGTCTTCCGCTAGTTTTTTATGGGGGATTTCTGGGCCTTTCCTCGGCGTTTATATCGTCGTCCAGAACCTGAATATCCCTTTGATCCTCCAACCGCAGATTTTCGCCTTCCTTTGCGCTGTATCATGGACTCAGGTAGGGAAACCACCAGTCAAAGTTTTATCCGCATGACTGAGTTTATTTCCAGTGTCTATTTTATGGTCGCAAGTGGCCGTTAAAACGATGTCTCATATACGCCATTACCTTTATAACCCTGATGGCTGGATTCGAGGCAGGGATGATTTACGCTGTGAAGGTGAGCATCAACCATTTCGTAGGTGGAAGCTTGACACGGATTTTTTTTGCTTCCAGCCTCCAACCGAGAAAGGTCGTACAGCCCCCTTAAAATTTTTCAGTATCGCAAGTTCCGTGATCATTGCGTCAGGTCTCTTGTACGTAGCTTGCCCGTTTGCATCCGATCATCTTGCACCGGCGCTCATCAAAACGCAGGCCGCAGTACTGGGAGATCTACAAACGCAAGGAAGTTGTTGGAATCTCCATGACCTTCATGGCTGTGGACATCAGCGGCGGTGTCTTCTCGCTTTTGTCTCTCGCATTCAAGGACAAATTCGACGTCTTTGCGTCGATTGCATACATAGTTGTCATTGCGAGTTATCCCTTCTTCATCCCTCGTGAGAACTCTAGATCCTACTCAATCCTTGACATTCACAGGTCATGGATGCGGCTATAGTGGTCGCCGCTCTTATCTTGAATCCCATCGCAAGACGTAAGCGGGCCGCCGAGGCTTCCGTGTCCGTGCAAATCGTAGAAACACCGACCACTCCGAGCAGTGGCTTCGGAGGTTCGAACTCCCCCAAGAAAACCGATTTGGAATTGGGTGGTGGACCAGTTGTGGATAAAAATCTGGCTTAAGTGTGCGACTCCCGCCCAAACTTAATCACGTAACTGTGGACGGGGTACATCCACGATTACGAACTGTTTACTCTGGATTGATGTGACCCTTATTCTGTCAAGAAATGAAAATGATGCTTTCGATGAATTAGTCTCCCTACCCCGCTGTCGACGAGGGTCCGCTTGGTATTATTATACTGAGTACACTGGGATATGTAGCAAGTACACTTCGAACTCAAACCCACAAAAAAACAAAGATGGAGGTGCGGTGCACACCCTGACGCGCTCAAAGGTTGAGCGGTAATTCCCCTTTACAAGCCATACCGCCTTTTAGTCTCGAGATCTCCTGTGGACGCCACAAGAGGTGTTAATGGAAGATCACCGTTCAGTACAGAGAATGAACTTACGAGCCTGGCTTCCCTGGTTACATACGGATACAGCGGGTTCATCGGACCCGCACACAGGACACCCCTAATAAATGACCTCGCTGCGACTTTGGCGCCAGCCAAAGTGGTATGGATGCCGTCAGATGGGAGCATTTCGTTGACCGCCACAGCACCAAGCCCAAAGTACTCGTCCCGGGTCAGTGACAAGTGATCGACGAACGCAGAGCCGGTCTTTTCCGCGACGGCTTTGGCGTATAGGGCGTACACCGGGGTAGCTCTGGTGTGATCTCGGAAGGGGTTCGGAGGGGTTTGAGAGGAGATTATGACTTGAGCTCTGGCGGCTTTGAACCTCGTGGCCGCGTCCTCCATGTATCTACATGGCAAAAATTCGAAACCGGCGGCGACGGAAAGGTTTCGGACCGGACTCACTTGAAGAAGGTATGGAACACTTCACCGTCATCGCTGTTCCACACCATGCCATCATGTGAGGGAGAGATGGTTGGAAGCGTCGGTCAGTATCATTCGATCAGGGGCTTAATCAGAAGCTAAGAACCTTTCACAGGTCACCGTTGGATCCAGTCCAGGGCAGAGAACGTTGTGTCTGGTCGATCCGATGGGCCCGCCTCCTTCGAAATGACCAAACTCGATAATGACGACATCTCCCTTCTCGACAAGAGTGTGCATCCATTCGACTGTGGAAGAGTGGTCAAGGTCCACGCGCATGGATGGCATCAGACAGAGCGTGATGCATACAATATCCGTTGGTGGTGAAGCTTCGAAGGGACTTTCCCGCCATCGCCATATTTTGTACGGGGACGGTTAGGTACTTCTGGAGTTCGGAACCCCACCCGACGTAGCGAGAGCCTACCCTCGAAGCAGTGGTAGAGTCTCCGGCTAACCAGACCGTCAGAGCATCTGCACAGAGAGAAAACAAACAGAGGATGAGAATCGAGAGGGCGAAACGGAGGTGGGACATCGTCCACTACTCTCGGTAGCGCAAGCAGGGAAAGAGAGGGAGAGGAGAGGGTAGATCAGAAATACATGAGACTAGGGAGAGTATATAACAGCCTGGGGAAACTCATATCACCCCCAGCCCCAACTGCGCTTTCCCGAGATGAGCCCGAATTATTATTCCGAGGTGACGATTGAGAATTTCAAAGATTTCTGTGACCCAGAGCCCGAGCGTCATAACAACGCAACAGCAAACAATGCAACGTCGAGTTAGAGAGTCAGGTCGCTGATGACGCGAGTGTATATCCAGCATAAGCGAGTTCAGAAACAGGCACAATAGCCTCGGGTCCAGCCGTTCTGGGTTTTAAATCTTTTGATCAACCCGTACGGCGCATGCAGGGACCGACAGAGATCCGGGTACCAGGTCCCCGATAACCGATCACAAAAATTCAACCCCGCTCGGCGTTACCCCACCAGTCAGATAACGATGTCCTCTCTACCAGCTTGATTCCAGACTACAGGCATAACACTGTTGACGAGAACGAACGGAGATCGACAACACATCGCGACCAACGGGAACAGTGATCAGGAAACCATGGGACTTTCCTGATCTGGGGCCGAATCAAGGATCCGAGCCAGGATCAGAACGGTTAAATCCGATGCGGAGGGGCTAGGATTATTCAGAGGGTGGAGGGTAAATACAACTGCATCCAAGAGGCAATCGGTAAATTCGTGAAGCGTGGATAGAGGCGGCGGATGAAAAAAGCAGGCGGGATTGGAGGAAGAAAACAGTTCAATAATGCGGTTCGATAGTACGGAGCAAGGGGATGGAACAGACAAGAGAGTTGAAGCACTTGTAGATGGCCCACGATAGGGAAAACGGTGTACGATTATATCTCTGTATGTCATGATATTCAGAAAAGAGATCGGTGAGAGATTGGGAGCAGAAGCAGAGAGGAACGAGAAGGTCCCGAAAAGAAGCGAGTCCAACGAAAACCAAGATCAAAATGTCTCAGTGGTAGAACTGCAAAGCACAATTGACGAAGAATCACGAAGCAGGTGGAGGTACAGGGAGATCTTTCTTGGGCGAACCGGGGGCACTCCCAAGAGACCTTGCCAACCGACTCAGCGCGTCCCCAGTTAGTACCGGTCGAGTTGATTGTGGTGGTCTCGTCGCGCCCCCTACTCCAGGCGGGGAAGAGTGATACCTGTTATGTCTCTCGTACCCTGCGCTCCTTTGTACTGGCCCTAGACCTGGAGAGCGCATACCTGGAGATTGGCGCAAATTGGAGGAACGGGGATTTCGAGAGTTCGTGGGGGTTGGGTTGTTGTCGGAGGAATGGTGGGGAGAGTTCGGGGCTGGGGCGGAATGCGGCGGTTGTTGGCCGCCCTGTGTGCGACCTCCGTAGGTGTGGGAACGAGAGTGTGAAGGGTTATACGAACTTCGTTTGTTGCTTTGGTTGAGGGGGGAGTTAGGTTTAAAACTACTATGAGTCGGTTCTATTTCCTGAAGAATATGATTTGTGGCGATTGGGTTCGAATTTGGATCGTTGGTATTGGTGCCACGGGGAGTTTCGGTAGGTTTCCCCTTCTTCCTCTCGCCATCCTGTACCATCTCCTCCTTGGACTCTAAACCTTTAGAATCAGACCTGGTGTGGGGGTTTGTCACAGGATGTGCAACATCAGGACCTTGAGCCAGGGCCTGAGACTGAACAAGGGGAGTGTGGTCAGCCTTCGGCCCTGCTTTGGCAGGAAACAAATTGCGCATAGGAGACGCCACTGCCGCACCATTCTGACCCCGCTGGCGGCCACCACCATTATCCTTGGAATCCGTTTGACCCTGGTTGTTCCGCGAGTTCTGACGTTTCTGTCCCTGGGTTTTGGTGGGGTGAGGTATCGTGGTAGTGGAGGATTGAATTGGAGATAAAGATGAACTCTGCGATACCGACTCGTTCAGGTCTAATGCAGGTGGTAATTGCTGAATACGCGAGTTCCCTCTCGTTCGGGACCCTCGTTTCGGCCGGGTCTTCTGGGCCTTGTGAGTCCGTGGCGGAGCATCGGATACGGGTCCGGGCGTGGGTTCCTGGGAGTTCGTTTTGTCCAGAGATGGTTCTCCTTCAACCTTGACCTCGGGAATAACCGACTGTAGTGGCACATCCTCAAGGATAGGCGGGATTGGGGCTGGGGGCTCCTCTGGCTGCACGGAAGCGGTTATACTTTCAGTGTATCCCCATTCGTTCAAGTCCGGCAGGCTATCGTCGTCGTCGGCCCAATCGATATGACTACCGGGAGTATGAGGACGATCCATAGCCACGGATCTAACACGTTCGACGAGAGCATCGATGTCGCTCTTGAGTTCGGTGGAGGCTATGGTCGAAGTAGCAGCAGCGATATGAGGAGGCAGATCTTTCGCCGGATTGGGAGATGACGGCCCTGTAGAAGCTTTCCGGCTCAACGTTTGAACGTTGAGGAGTTTGTTCGGAGTGTTCGATGCGGCTGTCGATTGTCTTCGTTGCTGAGATCCCCTTCGCCTATTTGGAGGTCGGGTGCTCGTCTGAGATGAAACAGAAGTCGAATCCTCCGATACCGTTACAGAGTGTCTTCTGGCGGGCTTGGATCCGGAATTTGAACTGGGGGTTGAAGAGGGTTCTGCTGGGGTATTGGCGGCAGCGGGAGGGTCAACCACAAGCTTGGGAGCAGGGACGGCGGTGTCTTGTGATGCTGAATTTGAATGTTTTCGTGATGGACCTCCCCCATTACCTCGTCCCCTACCGCGACCGCCCCTATTCCCGCGATTGCCTTCACGTGTAGATGTGCTATGCTGACGGGGGTTGGGGCCCTGGTCGGCTGGTTTCCGCCATTCGGGGACACTACTGGTCGCGTTAGCTCGCACCAGCGGTTGTATTGGCGCTTACGAACTCTTGGGGAGTCTGGGCTACGGAAGCCATTGGAGGAACAAGACGCGGGATGTTTCTGATAGTGGTATCGACGGATAGGAGATGGAATGGGTGATAGAAATATTTTGAGCGTATGGGGAGGGTCGATGCTGTTTATTGGACACAGAGGGAGAGTGTAGGCTGTGAGATGTTCTGCGTCGTTGGTTAAGGCGATATCGTGCTTGGGCCCTCGGATTGCGATGTACGGGCTGCGCCTAGATCCCCCCTGGACGGTGATGCTGCTGATGTGGAGGTCGATGCGGTTGATGCAACAGAGGCAGACAATCGAGAATGGGTCCGCAATTTCTCACCCTCTCCAACTCTTAACCTACGGTACGTGTGCACAAACGGGAGCAAAAAAAGGTAGGTTTCATTCTGACGCCAACGAGTCAGCCACGTGTATATCTCGTCCACAGCGTCCACGATGTCCAAGGCGTCCCAACCAGAGTTGAAAAAGGTAAGGATCTGAATTTATTAATCGTCCGCCCTCAGAACTGATTCACTTCGACAACAGTTTATGGACAAGCGACTGTTCGTGCACTTGCAGGGTGGTCGCAAAGTCAGCGGAACGTTACGTGGTTATGACCTGTTCTTAAATCTTGTGCTTGACGATGCGCAGGAGGAGACGACTCCTGCTCAACGACACCCCATTGGAACTGTGGTTTGTGGCATAGCCTTTCACCTCGTTTGCTCCAACTCTGAACGATTCGTGTAGGTCATCCGGGGTAACAGCGTGACTTCCATGGAGACACTTGAGGCTATTCGCTAGGGTAGATGTACACTGCAGATTATAAATTTTTATTCGCTCCACCCCTACATCGCTGAGGTCACCGGCGTGACACGGCTTGTGGCTTATGTCACGACCTTCCCCCACCCTATAAGCGAGCCCGACCTCTGTCCCCCCGTTTATCATCTCCCCTCCCCCTCTCCCAATCTCTTTATTTCTCTCTTTCGCTTTCTCCATCTCACTTATCATGCCATCCGGTGTTGGCGTCGTAGAGACCTTCAAAAGTCCGTCTCGCTCGCTACCGAACCGCAGCTATCACATCTGACTCCGCTTTCCGACCCAGATCTCATCCGCCACGGCAAGGCTCACCAGGGCCAGAGGCAAGGTGGACCAGAGGTGGATTTCGTCTCTCCTGAACACCAACAACCACATCAGCAACAACGGCAACATCGCGCCGTTCCCCCAAAGGAAAGGAACCCTCCTGAGGCGCACAAGCATCACAACGAACCAAAGGATCACATGAAGACCGCGGACTACTCACGCGAGGCGGAGATTATTGTCAAGGAGGAAAGACAAGCAAAGAGCAATGTGCCCCAGTACAAGGGTCTTGAACGGTATAGAATTCTCGAAAAGATGGGAGAGTCAGTTACAACGTCATAGCTGATCGGAGTGGTGCTGATCCCCCGCCATCACAGTGGTGCATTCTCAAATGTATACAAGGCTCAAGATCTCTCGACTGGACAGAAAGTTGCTAGTACGGGGGAATCGTTCCATCATCTATGTTTACTGACTTTTGTTCCCTCTACAGTCAAGGTCGTTCGGAAATACGAGTTAAACTCGCAGCAGGTTAGAGTCTCCTGACCGATTCGCTCCTTTTGTCCATTATAAACGGTGCACCGCCTGTCTTGAATAGGCTGGAGATAAGCACCTCAACCCTCAGTTTATGAAAAAGCCGCGAGCGACTGAGGTGCTATTATTCATTTTCTTGCATTGCTTCACATTGTCTGATCTCTGTGCTCGGTTTGATTCTGACCCGGAATACACAGCGCGCGAACATCCTTAAAGGCGAGCGTGGACCCTCTCCTCTATCTTTCTCCAAATCTTGACGTTCAGTCAGAGGTGCAAATCATGCGTGGCATTGACAATCCCTCCATTGTCAAGCTCTACGCCTTCTCCGAATCAGCCGAGTATTACTACCTTGTCCTCGAGCGTCAGTGTTCCCCTTTCTCGAGTTGTCATTCAGTTCCCTGAATCCGTTGGAAATTAGTGATGGAGGGTGGAGAGTTGTTCCACCAGATTGTAAAATTGACGTACTTTAGCGAGAATCTTGCTCGTCACGTCATCCTCCAGGTTGCCCATGGCATTCGATATATGCACGAAGAGCGCGGAGTCGTTCATAGGGATATCAAACCTGAGAACCTTCTTTTCGAGAGGATACCAATCATCCCTTCAAAGGTTTCCCCACTGAAGCAGTTCGACGAAGACAAAGAAGACGAGGGCGAATTTATCCCCAACGTTGGAGGTGGTGGCATCGGCAAAGTCAAGATCGCCGACTTCGGTCTCAGCAAGATCGTGTGGGACGAGCAGACAATGACGCCATGCGGCACTGTTGGATACACAGCTCCAGAGATCGTTAAAGACGAACGCTACTCTAAGAGCGTGGACATGTGGGCCCTTGGTTGTGTCCTCTACACACTTCTTTGCGGCTTCCCCCCATTCTACGACGAGAGCATCAATGTTTTGACTGAGAAAGTCGCTCGCGGACATTATACCTTCCTGAGCCCCTGGTGGGACGACATCTCTGCATCCGGTACGTCCACCTATAAACTGCATCGCTTTCTTCTCTGACCCACTTACAGCAAAGGATCTGATTACCCATCTACTTTGCGTCGATCCCACACAAAGATACACGATAGATGAGTTCTTGCAGCATGAGTGGTGCCTTGCTGCATCGACAGAACCGGCACCTCCTACTCCCGCTGTCAAATACGTTGGAAACGCTCCACTTGACTCTCCTCTCCTCCAGTCATACATGCGCGGTGGGCGCGACGGCCGTTCACCTGGTGTCTCGACGTTGAAGGAGGCATTCGACATCACCTATGCAGTCCACAGGATGGAGGAGGAAGGTGCACATAGGCGAGGCCGCGGGCGTGATAGACACGCTGGGGGTGGTGCAGGTGGCAGATGGCTACCAGGCCTCAACGAGGAGGACGAGGGTGGGCATGACGAACGTCTCATCCAGGAAGCCCGGCGAAGACACGGGGAAGTCGACATCCTCGATAGTAGCATCAAACGGAAGGGCGAGAAGCGAGGTGACCCTCGCACAGCGAAGATCGGCGTTGGTGGAAACGGTAAACCCGGATACGACGGTCGGGCTGGTCAGCGAGACCTCGGCAGAAAGCTTGGAACTCCGTTTGAGTTGGACATGCAGAGCGCGACGCTTTTGGGTCGAAGACACAAGAAGACAGGGGGCCCCGGAGGGCTTGGAAGCCCTCTGGCGCAGACTCCACTGGTTGCGGATACGATCGATGCTCTCAAGAGCCCGATGCAGGTCACATAGATGACGGCAATCTGTGTTCGAGTCACCCTCAATGCTCCCGCCAACACGGTATATAATTTCGCTCCACGTGTCCCCGGCGGACTTACCTACGCGCACTGTTGTGACGAATCGACGCTGTGGCTTGGATCGCAGATGCTGGCAGGTCTCCTACCAACCGCTACAGCCCCTCCTGTTATCTCGCCTATGGGCTCCTCTCCATCACGTTTCCCCAGACTTCAGGGAGGCATCAATAATTTATGATCCTTCGCCAACGACACTGGTTATTTTCTCTTGCCTGTCTTGTCTCACCCTAGCATCCACACTGCCGCTCTACTACGAGCACGCGCACAGACAGTTTGTCGGTTTTTTTCTATGTCAAATACCACTGTATCACCCTTTGCTTTGCTTCTGATTCCATCCTCCTTTGTTTCTTTTGAATGTCACAAGAGTATGTTGTACAAACTTTGCAATTACACCACCCTCTCCTCAATGTCATTTTGCAGTTTCCCCAGAACCGTGTATCCCCTCTTTCTTATTGCGCCTCGACCCTATTTCTTGGCTCGGCGTCCCCTATATATCAATCCATTCTTACTTGCTGGCAAACGTGTAGGTCTCATGTTAGATAGGCTGGCCTGTGGTTTCTTATCGCATAAGTATCTGCTATGGCGGATCTCGGAAACACTGTCCCTCTCGTTTGTCATTTTCTCCATTTCTCCACACGATCGATCGGGGGCATCCGTCTCTGTATCGGACTCGGAACGAGTGTGCTTGAGGTTGCATGGTTCCAACGCAGGAAAAGACCATCGCAATATTCCATCAATCATCCACCGCTGTGCCAAGGTTACACGGAAGATGGCGTGAAGAGTAGTATCATGCGGCATAGAGACGATCCAGAGAGGTAACCTGGGGAAGCTCACGGCGATTCGACATTTGGTCAAGCCGCTCGGAGAAGGAAATCGACGATCGTTTCCACTTGGGGCCTATGCTGCGCATCTTGGGCCCAGGCAGACCGGATTAGGTCCCATAGACCATCCGTAAGTCCAAGCTTGGCCGCTTTATCTGGCCGCGTGGGTCGCTCTCCGTTCACGACTTTGACCATGACGGCCGGATTGAGCTTACACGATTGGAACGGAATTTCTCCGGTGAAAACCTGGTCATGGGATATGTCAATGTTTAATGATTGGTAAGTCCCTCCTGAGTGCAGCTACAGCGAGATGGTGGGCCGTACCTCGATGGCGACCATAGCGAGGGCATAAATGTCAGATTTCTTGCTGGGCCGATCAGGCTGACTCTCGGTTATGTGCATGAGCTCTGGTGCCGTCCATCGATACGAGCCACATGGACCTTGTGCGGAAGATTCTGTGCAGCTGAGGCTGGCAATGGACGACAGACCAAAGTCAGTCAGACAGGCCCAACCCGAGCCGTTGATCAGAATGTTCGCCTTGTCAAAAACGGGAAATAATCAGGATCTCGATTGGTCAGGTGGACGGTTTCATGGAGTTCAGACATACCCCCTTGAGGTCACCGTGGACTATACTATGGGTATGAAGAACCTGGAGTCCATGACATACGTCGAGGAGCTGAATAGCCGATGTAAGAACCCACGCGATGTTGCAAAGAGCATGATATGACATACGAGTTGTATCCGATCCACTTCTGGGTGCTCCTTGACGTAGCTTCGTATATCCCCGTTCGGCATCCACTCCGACACCATGGCAAGTGGAGCGGGGCCATCGGTAACTCCAAGGAACGGGACGATGTTGGGATGCGACAACCGTTTCCACATAGTGACCTCCTTGTAAAAGACCTGGGGAAAACGGAAAACATGAACTGGCAGTTCACGAATCACACTAACGTAAGGCGCTACCCGTTTGACTTTGTGCATGTCGTCGCGTTTGAAGACGCGCAGGGCCTTTATTGCCACATGCCGTTCGCCGTAAACACCTTTCCAAACATCACCGAAACCTCCGGAAGCAACGGGGTGCTCGCCCACCGTACTGATCCGTTCTTTGGGGATGATGTACG
>Ga0307512_10006956_pt1 | contig 11305 bp, 13 predicted proteins | sample 14_EM_MG_FD_200267 | JGI IMG/M metagenome (GOLD analysis project Ga0307512, IMG submission 200267) | Populus trichocarpa ectomycorrhiza microbial communities from riparian zone in the Pacific Northwest, United States - 14_EM | ecosystem: Host-associated > Plants > Roots > Unclassified | place... | reverse complement strand
AACTGAAGGAAGCTGGTTAGATGTATATGGTCGGATGTAATCCGGTGATTATACAGTACAATTGGGATAAATAAAAGGAAAACAGCAGCGCGGACGTAACCCGAAGATGACCAACGAGAGAGCGGAGAATACGCAATATCGACAGGGCGGAATAGAAGAGGGAAAGTGAGGGAAGGCAAAAACGGGAGAACGAAAACGAGGCCGCTACTAGAGTACAATCTACGATAGAAGAGGGATAGGAACAAGGAGAACTCAAGGGGCGTTGACTTTGCGAGATCGATAACAAGAAAACAAGGAGATTTCGGGGGTGAAATGTGAACCGCACGCGCACGACAGGTACAATTAAGAATAACAGAAAAACACGATGGGAGAGAAAAAAGGGAGAAAAGATAATCAGCCAAGAGTTATCCACCACCCGTTCCTCTCCGCTTACCACGAGTCTGCCGTTTTGATGGTGGTGCATGGTCTGTGGTTGGGGAAGAAGTATCGTTGTGAGCCTTCCTCTTGAGGGTTGCAGCAGCCAGGGACGGGGTGGTCGCCGCAGACGTCGTTGCGGCAGGAGTTGACGCCGGCGTGACCGATGTCCCTGGCGTCGGCTGCTGAGGCGGTTGAGGTGGCATCGTCGGCGCGGGCTTGTTCTGCTTTGAAGGTGAAGAATCACCAGAGGGCGGCGCGTTTAGTGGCGTGGATTGGGGGCCTTGTTGGTTGTTCGGCTGGATGAGGGTGACAGCTTGGTTAGTGGTCATACTCTTTGTCGGCATCAGGCCATCTTTCTGGAATCCTGGACCGACAGGGTTGTTGTTAGCCGCCATGCGGACGTGTGGCGTTGTCACCATCGGTGTATCCTTGATTTTGTCAGAAAACTGCTTCAGTGACTCTGTATGCGTGGTCAAATAACGGATAGAGGTAAAAAAAAGTTGGCTCCTTGACACTCACGAAGCGGGCCAAGACCGGACTCGCTCGAAAACTGGATCAAGTCGGTCATCTGGGCGACGCTCTCTGCAAGCTGGAATGTGGGAGCAGAAAACCGTGAACAATCATCAACCGCAGGCAGCCAAGAACTAACACAGACCTCTAGACACCTCATGGTCGCCTGGGGTATCCCAAACGCATTCACGGGCTCACCAGGGATGGAAGACCGTTCGTAATGGATCCGATCCTGCGTCCGGTCTGGTTGGGAACCCATGCCGTTCATGCCGGGTGTGTACGTTGTTATCAGCGGAGATCGCCCGATTTTCGGACCGACAATTGCGTCCACCTGGATCAACTTGTTGTGCACGTTAGCATCAAACTGTAAGTGCTCGAACTTCATTGAGAAGCTCGGTGGCGACCCCTGCGCGATGCTCATGGACGATGGGGAGAGGACAAGGTGTGCAGTGAGAGGGCCACACAGCTGAATCGTGTACCCATTTGTGTACCTATAGGTCCATACAGCTGTGACGCACTCGACAACGAGGTGGCTCGATCCGAGGATCTTCTCTCGCGCCCCGTCAAGCGAAATGCTCATCGAGTGCACACCGGATTGGCTTGTTACCAGGAAAAATCGGGGCAGTATCGGGGTACCGATCTCTGCCAGGTCATGAGAACGAGAAAATTGAACAGAAGTTCGGAGTCACGGACCGAAGGGTTTTGCTTCGTTCCGTTGGTTATCCTTCCACAATGTGTATTTCAGAATCGCTTTAGGCGTGAAGTAGTCTTTCACAAGGTTTTCCCAAAACATGAGGCCGAGTTTCTGGTCATTCGTGAGACGCGCTTCCCGGGACCGCGACATGTAAAGCTACTCACATTCCTGTTGTCGCCAGATAACGCCCCACTGAACTGGAGTAATCGAATAATGCCCTGCCCCTGCAGATTCACCATCCTAGACACGCAAGAAACCAGTCAGACGTCGGATCGTGGAGGTGACACAATAGTACGTACATCTTCTGTTGGTAGTTAGCGCCTGACGGTTGTGGACCGGAATTCTCGGGCAAACTGCCCGCGGGAGCGGGGGTTGAGGAAGGGGCGGCCGTATTGCTCTGTCGTTGGGTACCGATGAAAGGGGGACTAGGCTGGTTAGCCAAATTCTGGCCACCAGGCTGCGGCTGAGGAGGCATCACGCCCATGGACGGGGGCTGAGAGGGACCCGGCTGGCTGCCGACGTTGGGATTCTGGGGGTTCGGAACGCCTACTGAAGGCATCCGGCTTGGGGGCATCGTTGGAAGCTGCGGTTGACCGAGGTGTGGAGTTCGAGATGGCCCTGCTTGTTGTGAGGGAGGTCGAGGGGTGGGACCGGGGTGTGCCTGAGGTTGCGACTGAGGGCGTTGAAGGTTAGGCATTGAACTTCCTACACCAATGTGCTCACTGCCTTGATGCTGCGGCTGTGGTGTCTGGTGGGGCATGTTTGGTGGTTGGGATGGGGGATGAGATGATTGGTGGGACATCGAGGAAGGCATAAAGTGGCCGCTGAGTTCTCCATTGCGCTGAATGTCGAACTGTTGAGCGGGGGTTAAACCCGCCACGCTGAAGCTGTTTCGGTTTGGAGGGACGTTTGGATTCGAGACCCCTGCACCTATATCCTGATTAGAGGAGTCCGGGGTTTGGGGAAATCCAAACTGGTTGCCGGTGCCAGACAAACGTGGGTTGTGCATGCCCTGGGAGAATTGTTGGTTCGAGTAGTGGACATACATGGAATTCTCCGGAGTGCGATTTTGCGGGCCCGTGTTCATAGGTTGCTGGAGGGGGCCGCCATGCGTTTGTGACTGAGGGGTAGAATGAGGTGATATTTGGGGAGTTTGCTGAGGTATCGGCATAGGAGGCTGGAAATTCATCGATTGAGGTACGTTTCCGGCCAGCGATTGTTGAGATCCCTGCGGTCGAGGAACGTTTCCCGGCATACCCTGATTACCTTGCATGTGTTGCGGTCGAGGATTCATCCCTAAGCCCATGTCCTGGCCCTGGATCTGAGGGTTCTGCTGCTGGGGCATCCGAGTCATCTGCTGAGGCGGCATCCTCATACTTTGATGGGGGATACCCTGTGGATTCATACTCATTCCACCCATTCCACCCATTCCAGGTTGGCCGGGATGCATACCGACCATCTGGTTGAGGGTCGTTTGGTTCAACCCCGGCTGTGACACGGTCCTGCGAACACCTTGGGCACCACCAGGCATCATGGAATTAGGGTATCCCATGCCCTGAAGTTGGTTGGGACCAATTCCATTCATATGAGGACCCTGGACGGAAGACGCGGGAAGACCTTGGCCATTCTGACCGGTAGGAAGAGCGGGGTTCCGTCGTTGCTGAGTGAGGTGTTGGTGGTACATCTGGGCAGGGGTGGGGTTCGGGGGTTGCGCGCTTCCCATCGCGAGAGCGGGATTTGGATTGGAGGCATTTTGCAACATGGACATGTGGTGGGGCTGGGATGAAGGGCCAGGGGGCTGCTGGCCCTGTTGGATGAAATGCTGGGGATTGAGCATATTACTTGATAGATGTTGGATATTCGGCTGTCTGAGCATGTCTGTCTGGTGGTTCATAAGCCAGGAGAATGAGCGGGATTGGACGATAAAATTCTGCTCTGGAGGGGGAACGGGGGAGCTAGAATGGCATATGACCTCGGGCTAGGAGATGACGATATGAATCGCGGGTCGAGCCAGACGAGAGCCTGTTGCGGGGAGAGGGGGAGTCCGAACGCGCGTGTCGACGGTTTGAGGGTTTGTGGCAAACGCAGTGAAACCGGCCGACGCGAAGAGGCGAAAGAGGGAGGAAGGGAAGGCGCGAAGGGCGGAGGACGAAGAGGAGGAAGGCAAGGCTGGACCAGCTGAGATTGGCTGGAAGACGCTTCCCAACTCACACGCTCAACCTCGGATACGGCGCCGCCACAGGTCACGCCCTTTGTGGACAATGGTCAGGCAGTTCAAACACCACGAGCAAAAATTGCTCAAAAAAGTCGATTTTTTAAACGTACGTCTCCCCCTCTCCGGCTGGTCTCGTCGCTCAGATAATTTCCAGTGGAAACGAGATGCCGACTTGCGCGAGATAAAAGTCATGCGTCGATACCACATCCAGGACAGGGAAGACTACAACAAGTGAGGAACATCCAGACAATAGAACGCCCCTAATCCTTTGTCTTCAGGTATAACAAATTGTGTGGTTCACTCCGCTCCCATGCCCATCGTGTCTCTCTTCTCCCCGCTCAGGACCCCTTCCGTGCGAAAATGGAGGGTCAGCTATTGTCGAAACTGTACGATATGGGAGTCCTCAACTCCCAGGCAAAGCTCAGCGACGTCGACAATAAGCTTACAGTTGCTGCTTTTTGTCGACGACGGCTCCCGGTAATCATGGTGATGTCCAAGATGGCCGAGACGGTCAGTGCGGTGCGTTGCCTTTGCCCCACGCGTTGGCCTCCAGTCCGGTCTGATGCATGTTCCACCAGGCCGTAAAGTTCGTCGAGCAAGGGCATGTCAGGGTGGGACCAGATACGATCACGGATCCCGCCTTTCTCGTGACACGGTAAATCTCATCTTTCGTTCAGATGTTGGTTCTCAGCCTGATATCCGCCGGCGTCATAAAAGGCACATGGAAGATTTCGTCACTTGGGTTGACACCTCCAAGCTCAAGCGCACAATCGCCAGATACAATGACGAAGTGCGTGTGCTGCTTTCAGGGTGTGGGTGAAACGCTGATCCACATCTGTTCCTTCCCTCAAGCTTGATGACTTCGATCTGCTTTGATGCTTGGACGTCTACGACGATCCCGAGACACCAACTATTCCACTTACCCCGGGGGTGACGACATGAACCCGGGCTTGTCGGGTGTGGACGGCAATGCTGTTCCCACCGTCATATTGGCGGATTGGCCAGAGTTTGCGGTACCGCCTTCCGGCAGCGAGTTGGGCAGGAGTTAGTTACGCCCATCCCCAGGTTTACCGAGTTCGTTACGTAGCTTGTCGAGTAGATGGGCGTTTCCGGAGGGACGAGCAATGCAAGAGATGATTCACGTGATGCAAACGGTTACAGCGACGACACGGCTACAACTCAATCGAATTACTTAGTCTCTCTCCTTGTCGTTCTTCATTTCCTACCTCCACGCTCCTTGCCAACATACACATACACATAGACAATCAAGACTGGGCACCGGACGCGACCGAACGAGTTGACTGGGCTGTTTGATATTCTCCAATCATGGCCGAGTCTGGCGGGGAAGGCAACATCAAGGTCGTAGTGCGATGTCGGCCGCTCAATTCTCGAGGTCCGTAGCCCTCACTTTCGTTCGGAAACCCCGGCTCAGCTCATCTGTCTTTCTCTCGTATGACAACTTTTACGACCCTTTTGGATCCGACGTTATGCAGAGCTGGCTCGTGGGGCGAAGCCTCTCATCAGGATGCAGGGAAATCAAACAATCCTTGGCCCTCCAGAGCCAGGATCAACGCAAGCCCAGGCCGCCTCCGGTCGCTCAAGCGAGCGCAAAACCCATAACTTCACGTTCGATAAGAGTTACTGGTCGGCTGGGCCGAGGGACGAACCTAGATATTGTTCGCAAGAAACGCTGTATAACGATTTGGGCATTGAATTATTGGAGCATGGGTTCTCGGGGTTTAATGCGTGTATTTTGGCCTGTAAGTGGATCGTTCGTTCCTTCCCGAGCTCTAGCTTGACTGACAAGTGCGGTTGGACTATGCAGACGGACAGACGGGTATGGTCCATCGCGTTTCCGCTATCAGCTTGGACTTTTTATTGATTCTAGACCACAACAAGGTTCCGGAAAGTCGTACAGGTTAGTCCTATCGAAGTTGAACTTAGATGTAGTTTCCTGACGCGCTCCACCCCAGTATGATGGGATGTAAGTCAACTCCTTGTCCCTGACCTACACGGGACAACAAATTTAATCCACCACAAGACGGTGCGGACAAGGGTATTATCCCCCTCACTTGTGCAGAGTTGTTTCGGCAATGTGACGAACGCCATTCGAGGGACTCGAACGTCAGCTTCGTCATTGAGGTTTCGTACATCGAGGTATTTGGATATTTTAGCCCGCATTCAACCTGATGCTGACCGTGGAAGGGTAGATCTACAATGAGAAGGTCCGAGATCTCCTGAATCCCAAGAATACAGGCAACTTGAGGGTTCGCGAGCATCCGAGCTTGGGCCCGTACGTGGAGGATCTTTCGAAATTGATGGTCAGGAGCTACGATGAGATGATGACGCTTATGGACGAGGGAAACAAGGCCAGGACTGTTGCAGCGACCAACATGAACGAGACGTACGTCTGGAAAGTCGGTTTTAACATCGGTTACTCACCGCCTTTATATTCCAGCTCCTCCCGCTCGCATGCTGTTTTCACGCTGCTCCTCACCATCAAGAGACATGACCCTGGCACGAAGCTCGACACAGAGAAAGTCTCACGCATCAGGTGGGGTTAACCAGCCCCCATTCGTACTTCTAGCTGACAGTCCATCACTACAGTCTGGTCGATTTGGCGGGTTCGGAACGAGCAAACTCCACGGGAGCCACCGGTCAACGGTTGAAGGAGGGTGCGAACATCAACAAATCGCTCACGACCTTAGGAAAGGTCATCGCTACCCTGGCTTCTGCGTCTGACAACAAGAAGGGAAAGAAAAAGGGGGAGGATTTCATTCCCTATCGTGATTCCGTGAGTCCCACCCTCCCCACCTCGAGTTATGATCCCACATTTCTGACTGGTGAATTCATTTGTAGGTTCTTACATGGTTGTTGAAGGACAGCTTGGGAGGAAACTCCAAGACTGCCATGATAGCTGCCATCTCTCCTGCCGATTACGAGGAAACTTTGAGCACCCTGCGATACGCTGATCAAGCAAAGAAGATCAAGAACAAGGCAGTCGTCAACGAAGACCCCAACGCTAGACTCGTTCGAGAACTCAAGGAGGAGTTGGAAATGCTACGAGGTCAGTAACCTATTATCTGGGTGTTGTTCTGGCTCTGGTGACTGACGATGACTTGTCGATGCAGCTCGTGTGGCAGGAAGTTCTGGAGAAGATATCTTCAACGTCAACATCCCTGCAGAGAAGCAGAAGGTCACTTACCAGGCGAAGGATGGCACAATCAAGACGGTCACCAAGGCGGAGTTGCAGGAGCAGATGGAGGCAAGCGAGAAGCTCATGGAGAGTTTGAACGAGACATGGGAAGACAAGATGGCCAAGACCCAGGAGATCCACAAAGAACGCGAGAAAGCCCTAGAAGAGCTGGGCATCACTGTAGATAAGGGAGCGGTCGGTGTACATACCCCGAAGAAGATGCCACATATTGTAAACTTGGTGAGTGCGGTGACTTGTTTCCGGGTTCAACCGATTATCTGAGACCACGTATCGCTGTAGAACGAAGGTAATTGTTCCTCAGTTGCCACAGAAATCCGAGTGACTGAAGAACATTCAGATCCCCTTATGAGCGAGTGCTTGATATACCAGCTCAAGCTAGGAGAAACGATGGTGGAGTTTTCACTACCAGAGTTTGTGTACGATTTCTGACCCGACAGCTTTACAGGTTGGCCATTCAAATAGCCAAAAACCGGTAGCCATCCGTCTCAGCGGCGAAACCATTCTAGAGGAGCACTGTTATTTCGACAATAAGGACGGGAAGGTGATGCTGCATGCCATGCCGGATAGTGTCACCGTACGTGGTGTTCCTTCTGTTTCGTAACTGGATAAGGTCTCAAATGAACTGTAGATCCTTAATGGCAGGCAAATCTCCCCTGGTCAAGGTCACAGACTCCGGTCAGGCTTCCGAATCATTCTCGGGGACCACCACGTTTTCCGGTTCAACAATCCCGAAGAAGTACGAAAGCAACGGAGCCGAGCCGCTAACAAGTCTTCGTCCCTTCAACACAGCGTGTCTGCCGCTGATCTGGAGGCCGGGACTGTGGAAGCGTCGACACGACCGCATTCACCGACAGGGTCCTCCATCGGTCTCGATGGGAATGACGTCGACTGGACATTTGCCAAGCGAGAGCACGCATTTGCTAGGTTGGGGTTGGATCCCGCGCTGGATAACCTTCCGGATGAGGATCTGAACAGGCTGTTTGAGAAGATCACGAAGGTGAAGACGATGCGAGATCACATCGCGAAACCTCGACCAGAGAGCAGTCTTAGCCTGGCCATGGACAGTCTCAGCCAAGGGATTGATGACGTCTGGAGCGAATCTGGCAGACAGTTTGATGCCTACACGGATGACACGAGTGTGGATGCGAACGGAACTCCGGATGTCGAAGGTTCTGCGAGGGATGCTCGTGATCAGCTCGAGAGCCAGAGGGTGGAGTTCGAATCGAGGTTACAGGCCATCGGGGAGTCTTCCGAAGCGGAGGACTTGAAGGCGGAGAAACAGCAGATGGAATACCAGCTCAAACTCATCCAGAATCAGATGAAGAGGATCATCGACGCGAGGGCTCGAGGGGAGGATTTGGAAAAGATGGAGTTCGAACCGACGATTTATTCTGCGAAACAGCTGAAGCTTATTCGGAAAGTTCTGGACAAGTGGAGAGCTCATCGGTCATTCTCTATGGCGGAGGTGGTGTTGTCGAGTGCTGTGGTGATCAAGGAGGCCAACGTGATCAGGTAAACAAGAAAAGCATGTCCGTTTATCCCCGCTCTGACCTCCGCTTAGCAAGGAACTGGGGAAGGATGTTTCGTACAACTTCACCATAGCCGCTGGTGGATCCTTGGCCAAACCTACATCCTCGGTGGATACGATCGCAGGGTTAGACGAGTTCGGTGATGTGGCGGACCCAACATTAGCTTCCGCTACCCAACCGTCTGTTGCGATCAAGGTCCTTGACAAACGAAACAACGCGATCTACCTCTGGTCGTTGGATCGACTACAGCAACAACTACAGCGAATGCGCAACCTCACGGTGTTCATCGACCGGCCGTCGTATTCCCAACACTTCTCTTGGGAGGAACCGTTCTATAACTCTCCTCCTCCCCTGTACTCCTTCATCGGCAACGCTCTGGTTTCCCTGGCCCCGGTTTCTCGACGGCTGTCATCCACTTCGATCGTACCTATATTCTGTCGGTATACCGCAGAGGCCATAGGGTCGTGTCGGATTGACCTTCGGATCCTCAACATCGCTCCTCCCAAACGGCATCCCGGTTCTGGTACCTCCACAAGATCATCTTCACCTCTACCATCCCCAACTATGAACGGGAACAAGTCGTTAAGCGTTGGAAGCAAGATAAATTTCGTGTTAACGATCGACTCGGTCAAGGGTCTCTCCCCGCACGATTTCTCTGCCATCCATCTTCAAGCTAGACTGGCCTCGTTTATTGGACCGAGCGTCGCTGCCGAAGAGGTGTTCGCTTCTTCCGTCATTGATTTGGAGAGTGCTTCCCTTTCTGATCTCAAGTTCCGTCGAACGTTCACTATTGGCGCAACGACGAAGACGTTGGCTCACATCAGAGAAGGCTACGCCCCTATAGAATTCTTCGCTTCCGTCACGCCCACCTATCTAGAACGTCTGGAACGGTGGGACGAGATGCGCGAGCAACGGATACCTTTCACCAATGGAAACGGTGCGCACACCAACGGGACGGTCTCACCCAGTTCACAGTCACCGCAACCCTCGACCCAACCGATGAGACGGTCGGAGACGGAATTCTTCATGGAGCAGACACACGACGTCGTGGCTTGGGTACAGTTGTGCGAACTGGGACCAGATGGAGAATACGTCCCAGTGCCAGTCGTCACCTCAGGAGTTACCGATCCCGGAACCTACACATTGCATCAAGGATTACAGAGGAGAATTGTTTTGCACCTCGCGTGTAACTCTGGGCGACAGCTTCCGTGGTCGGAACTTACCAGAGTGAGGATAGGGAACGTGAGGTTACTGGATCTGAAGGGTCGGTTGCACGACTCGACGTCGAAGCCCCTGGTGACTCTACCGCTTTTACAACAACAAGACGTGGAGTTCAGGCCGGACGGCACTGGAGAGCTGAGAGCGGAGGCCCTGTGGGATTCGAGTGTTCACGACTCAATACTGCTCAACCGCGTTACCGGTTCCAACCAGAAGATCACGCTACAGCTAACCTGGTCCGTCGCCGTGGATACTTGCGCGGAGCCTGTCCAGTTCAGCACTGATATCGCCATCACGATTCAAACCCGAGACGCGCGACCTCCTTCGAGGCTGATGACATTCCTCGGATCAACCAAGGTCTTGCCCAAGACGAGTACCGTGTTTCACGTAAGGCTTACTCCGCCATTAACGAGGTCGGCGAAGGATCTGTGGAGACTTGACACCGCCGAGAAGTACGTCCGGGGAGAGGAGGCACTGGGGAACTGGAGACCGAGAGGTATCGCCGTTGTGGAAGATTACTCGAAACTTGTGACGATGGAGCGGAGAGCGGCTGACGTTCAGGCTACTCGGGTTATTTTGGCTTCCATGCCTCCTAAACCTCCGACACAGGCGAATTCCATGGTTTGGGGTGGAGAGGAGCTCCTGGAGAAATCTGTTGACTTGTGGCAGAAGAAATTCGGACATCGGGGCGAGGTACCCCCTTCCATTCCATCTTCTTTGACCCGGGTCTAATGCCTTAATGTATAGATTGTGTTACGACAGGAACCTGAGGAAGAGGTCGCGAGCTCATCATCTTCGAAGGTGTTTGATACCGAATCCCTCAACTCTTTGAAGCTCGTTTCCAGCACGAAGCTGATACCAAGGAGGTAACGTGTTCCCGTCTTGAGCTTTTCAGGCTTAAGCTGACAGGGAAGTATCAGTGATGGCTCCACCAAGAAAGGCCATCTTTCGATATTGTTGGACGCGAACCTCAATACTTGGGAGCGGCGGTGGTTCGTGCTCAGGAGGTGAAATTCATCACTATTGCCACAGAGAAGGTTGTTCACGGGGGCCGTTTCTTATTCCAGACCTTATCTGTACATGTATGCTCACTCCAACGAGTTGGAGGAGAAGGGTGTCGTCAACCTGAACGCGGTCAACGTCGAGAGTAACCCGGATATGGAAATGCTGCTCGGGGTAAGTCGACGGTTTTTCGATCGCTCTCCTCGTTATTTGGGTGTTGATCAAGATATCCCTTCTCTGCGGACAGAAAAAGTTCACTCTTACCCTGTTCACCGCCTCCAACTCGTATGCTCTTGCTGCGCCCAGCGCTAAGGAGCTTCAATCGTGGACTAGCAAACTCGATCCCACACGTCTGTTGGTCTAATCAATCGTTCATTCTTTCATCTCCACCCGCCTGCCCACGTTCGTGCGTTTCTTTTTAGAGCTTCCTCGTGTCTCCCCCTTGCTTAAGGGAGATTAGATTAATTTTCCCCACGGTATCTTCAATCGTTTTTTTCGATATG
>Ga0307512_10006954_pt1 | contig 11305 bp, 13 predicted proteins | sample 14_EM_MG_FD_200267 | JGI IMG/M metagenome (GOLD analysis project Ga0307512, IMG submission 200267) | Populus trichocarpa ectomycorrhiza microbial communities from riparian zone in the Pacific Northwest, United States - 14_EM | ecosystem: Host-associated > Plants > Roots > Unclassified | place... | reverse complement strand
ATTATCGCATGGTTTCTCCCACCCTTATAAGATAGTTTTCATACTTTTCAATATTGGCATTGGATTCACAAGGGTAAATGGAGCTGATTCATATACTTTTCAATTGATAAACCCTAACTTTAGGGTTGGCCAACTATCAGATTTTGCCAAAAATAAAGTAGTGTTTTTTGTGCATTTTGAATGAAAATATATCATAAGTATTTTTTGTTGACTTTTGCTGTCTGGCACTGTAGGACAGAGGGAATCTCTGTTGGATGTCCAATCTGCCACAATGGTGGTAATAGAGAGGCAATACCACCTTATACCCAGGGCTAGGTAGCTCAATAGGAAGAGCACCTGGTATATATCCAGAAGGCCTGGGTTCAACTCCCAGTCTGGCCATAATTCTATAGTGCTGCTTAAGAATCTCCCATTGTCCAGGTGAAATATGTTGGAGTGTTATACTGTAGCAAAGCAAAGCAGTCAGCACAAGGGGACACATGTGATGATAATATGCTTATGCACTGAGAAAAAGCTGATTCAAGCCCCATAGTGGACGAAATTTACCCAATGCTCTGTGGTCATATTTTTCTTCTGTCGCAAGGCCCTCACAGCATCCCAAAGTGCCTCTGCCATTCTCTCATAATATGGCACCCCTTGCCATCTTTCCAAGAACACAGACTCATAGAAGTGCTTCGCAAGGTCATGTCTGTCAATGTCTGCCATAGCCCACATCGTTCTGACCACGCTCTAAAATCCAGCGAATTGCACTGCTGCAGCAAGGTGCAATCCCTCCCCAGTGACGCTCCTTTCCATCAGCTCTGCTGTGTGACACACAGAAAGGAATGCAAATTTGGCACAGGGAAGTCAAGACCATATAATTTCAAGCAGCGTAAGATGCTTGCCTTGATAAAGCTTGAAAGAAGCATCATATGGCTTTCCTGCATTGAGTATTCCATGGCATGAAAAATGGGCAAACCTGTGATCTTGGAGGCACTTCATAATAGCAGAAGGTGTCGCCCTCTTGGAAACAAGCATTGTCACCATCATTTTGAGACCCCAGATTAGTGATATCTCATCCCAAGCCCTTGGCATAAATTCGTTGGGTTGTGCTACAAGAAGTATTAAGGGCTTCTCTGACGAATGAGCACCAGGTTTGCGGGAATCAATGAGGGCGGAGAGAGTTGGAGTATACAAGGGAATGTACAGATCTGAGAAATATAACTTGTGTGGGCCATCTGCTCGAATAGGACCCATGGCGTGTAGAGGAAGGGAGCAAAAGACAGATGTTGGGCACCACCAAATGCAAGATTGTTCTGGCACATTGAGCTCCCAGAGCCGCTGAATCACTGGTTGGCCAACAAGATCATAGAGCTTTTTGAGTACAGAAGTCAATGTGTCCTGGTATTCCATCGAGTCGAGACCTTCCTTTCATGCAGCCAATAACTGGTCTTTCAAGCCTTCTGCAAGATCATAGAAATTATCAGTTGTCGGAATGAGGGAGGGAGGGGAGTTGTAGAGAAGAATGATGATGTCAGAATGCTGCCAGGAATGGTTGATGATAATGACAGGCCCACACATAGCAGCAGAGTGCAAAGCAGTGAATGATGGGGCCATGAGGAAGCTCTCAAATCCAGGCAGGGCTCGAATCTGCGTGATAAGACTGTTGCGCTTGTCCAATATGTTTCAATATTTCTCCAGGATGTGGTCGAATGAGCCCATCTCCAAGTCCTCATCAACCTCCACAGAGTTCATCAGCACACTTGGGGAGGCCAATGTTGTCAGTACCTTGTATTAGGACTCAGCCCAGCAATCCCAAGACAATCCCCGATAGTGTATTACTACGCATCCATAAGTAGTACTTCTGCCATATATAAGACTACTGCCAGTATGATAATAACTGACTCAGCAGAGTGGGGAAGTCCCACTCCTGACCTTTGTGTGCTCATAAACCCCTCCATGTCTTACTTGCACAACACCATAACCTCTCGATATCAGGTTATGGGCCCTGTGTCCTAGCCATCCTCAGATCAATAAAACTCAATCTCAGAACAAACCCAAGCATGAAAAATGCTAGAGGAAAAAATCACCCCTAACTATCCAGATTGTAGCCCCTATTGTCATGGACATCGTGGGCATCAAGCATCCAGTAGTTCAGCAACCAACCTATCAAGATACTGATCCTGAGCCCAGAGAAGATGGACTCATAGATCCCCCTGGGTCTCCACCACCCACTCCAGCAAATCCATCGCTGAGAGCACCTATACAGTTGGCGACGCGAACAGTAACAGCAGCACCAATAATTCCTCCAGTACCTCCAGCGCCGCAAATGGCAGTGCCAGTCACCCAGATCCAGCAGCAGGTGTATCCTGCGCCTGTAGTGTCACAAGCAGTGATGGCAGTGCCATCCATAGTAAAAGGTGGTGGATCAGGGATTACCAAGATCAAAGAGACCTTGGACAATAAAAAGAATAATTGGTTGACTTGGTCTGAATCGATGATGACCTTGTTTGACATAAACGATGTAGTTGAGTTTGTTGTGAGCGCAGTCCCTTTCCCCGACTCAGTGTATGATCCTATTGGAGCTAAGAATTGGTGCTTCAATAACTCATTCGCTAAGATCTGCATCGATAACAATACAGCACCTACTGAGAAAGTTTATACACAGTCATGTCCCACAGCCCACAAGATGTGGACGAATCTCAGATCGATTTACAAGAGCGAAGACTACATGGTCTATATGGACCAGCTCAAATCGTTACTTGAGATTCAAGCAGTTGAGGGCACGAATATTCCCAAGCACTTGGCTAGGCTCAAGAGACAATGGGACAAGTTGGCTTTATTCAGCAAGCACAATAAGCTGATGGGCGATGCGTTTTTCAAATGCATAATCGCGCAATCACTTCCGAGATCCTGGAATGCGTTTACTAATCCCTATGTTCAAGGGCATGTGGACAAGACGGACAAGGATCCGAATAAACGCGTCAACTCTCAGCAATTGATTGGGCTCATCAAGCAGGAGTACAAAATGATCAAGTCCCAAAAGAAGAGAGATGCGAAGGCCCAGAAGCAAAGTGAGAAGAATAATTCGTCTCTTGCTAATAGGCTTTCGGAGTCTTCAAACAACAAAAAGGCAAGTACTTCTAATGGTTTCTCCAACTTGTGTGCAAAGAAGCATTGCAAGCATTGCGGGCAGGACAATCATTATAAGTTAGAGTGCTGATTTAAAGATATGACTAAGTGTTCAGATTGTGAACGCTTCCACAAGGGCAACAAGTGTTGGGAGCCCCCAACTGGAAGCAAGCGTCCTTGGAAGGGGAAGGGCAAAGAGAGTGAAGCCTCCTCTAACAAGAAGAAAAAGGAAGCGCACAGCACTGAAGATAGCGAGCAGGCGAATAATGCCATGATTCATGGAGTGTTCATCTCTTTATTCACAGCCACAGTTTCAGAGGCTGATGTTGACATAGGTGAAGACTCAGATTCAGATTGTGATCATCACCAAATTGAATGTGTTAACATAGCCAGTACCTCTATAGTAGGTTCCTTGAAATATACGAATGATGACTTGTATGTATGGGTTGCAGACTCTGCGTCGACAGTACATGTGACGAACTGTTGCGATGCATTCGTAACCTATAATCCAGTGCCGAAAATACCAGTAACTGGAGTCAGAGGGGTCAAGGCATTCGCAATTGCTCAGGGAACAGTAAATTTGTATTCGGAATGCAATGGCATGACACATATGTTGATGTTGAAGAACGTCTTACATATTCCAAACAATATGAATAATTTGCTTTCTGTCATTCAATGGGAAGATGTTCTTGGGCAAAATGCTCATTTTGAAGATCATGAAGTGACTCTTAATGAGAATGGCATTACGATTGTGAGGGGAAATAGGAGGAACAGTAAATTATACAAGATATCCTTTGCACTAGCTCCTGCATCTTCATCACCATCACCTGAAGACCCAGATCCAATAGAAGATCTTATATGTTTCAGTGTGTGGCTATCAGTACCTTGGGAGGTGTGGCACAAACGATTTGGTCACATCGCATACTCTGGTCTTGAGAAACTCATTGTTATAAGCGGCGACACTTAAAGGTGTGACTTGCACGAAATAGTGATGGCGGGATCTGTTACTATGAGGGACTTCCTCAATAGAGATGAATGTGTAATAAGGCGAAGTGGCACTTAAGCCAAGGTCTGGGAGATGAGCAAGAGGATAAGGGAAAACGTTTCAAAGAGAGTTTGAAATGTTTTAAGAATGATGAAAAGAAGGGCGATGAGAAGAAGGGAAGTCTTAAGATGCTCAGACTCAATCGTGGTGGAAGCGACAAGACAATGGGATTAAACCAAGTCAGGCTTAAGGCCCAACTCTAGATACAAGCCAGCTTATATACCTTGGGGGCAGCTACCATGACTAATCAGCTTAATCAAGAGAAAAATAAGTCGTAGGAGTCAGAGTAAGAGTCAGAGTAAGTAGCAGGAGTCAGAACAAGTCAAAGTAAGTAATGGGAGTCAGAATGAGTCAGAGTAAGTAATAGGAGTCAGGACGAGTCAAAGTAAGTAATAGGAGTCAGAACGGAAAAGGAGAACAATGGGGTACTGGCACATTGGTGCCCAAGGTATGAGTCAGGTGATATGGCAGTCCGGTGATCGTGGGATAGTGGGAGTCAGGTGACAAAGAAGGGAAAGGAAAAAGGTAAAAGATAATCGTACAAAGCCAAGAACGTAACACTCATGCATCTTAGTCTTGTGGATGGTCTTAATGTCGATATGTGAACGCCAAAACCTAATTGTGTCGCATGCACGGAGGCGAAGTTATCCGAAGCTCTGTATGGCCCCGCCTCAGTCAAGATGACCAAAGTGGGAGAGCTGACGCATACTGACATATGGGGAAGGTATGAAAAGAAATTGATCAATGGCAATCACTATTTTCTTCTTTTGATCAACAATGCTTCTTGACATGTATCAATCGAATTCCTAAAGACAAAAGATCAAGCCGCACAGCAAGTGAAAAATTATTTAGCTTATCTAAAGGCCAGAGGAGCAAGCCCATGTGCAATCAAAATGGACTGTGGTACTGAATTTCTCAACGAAAATTTGAGAAGCTGGTGTAATTCTGAAGGGATATAGCTTCAGTTAACCGCTCCATATTCACCCTTGCAGAACAGCATAGCTGAGAGGATGAATTGTATGCTAGTTGAGCTTGCGCATGTGATGATAATGGACTCGAAGTTGCCTGAGTTCCTTTGGGAACTAGCAGTAGCGCACACTGTGTATCTTCAAAATATGTCCTACACATTAACGCCGAGATTAGGGAACCAGACCCCATATCAAATTTGGTATGGGAAGAAACCAAATGTTTCCCACTTGCATGAGTTCAGTGCGCCAGTTTGGGTGCTCCTACAAGGCCAGAATGTGCAGCGAAAGATGCTGCCTAAATTGCAGAGATGGGCTTACATCGGATATGATAAGGGCTCAAAAGCGATAAGATTCTATAACGCGGTGACGAAGAACATCCAAACCGCAAGAAACTATTGTTTCTTAACCCCAGCTGACCCTTCACCACCCAAGGAAATAGGCATAGAAATGCCTGAACTCAAAGGGGGGGAAGGAGAAGACAGTGGCACATGGAGCATTATCCCAAGAAAACGAACCGCAAGTGACCTAGATGTTGATCTAGACCCAGAGGAGCCTTGGAGGACAAGGGGAATAAGACTGAATTACAAATATATGAATGACCCCTTTCCAGATGAGGAAGAAGCTGGGATCATCAAGGTCTGAGAGGAAGCTTTTGCAGTCATACCAGATGACAACTGCCATAGCCTTCATGAAGCAAAGGCATCGCCAGAGTGGCCAGAATGGGAGCGAGTGATTCATACAGAGCTTGACCAATTGCAGCGCATGGGTACCTGGAAACTTGTAGACAGGCCCAAAGGCGTGGTCCTGATCGCCAACAAGTTTGTGTTTGCAAAGAAGCGAGATAAGGATGGCAACCTCCAGAAATATAAGGCTAGAATTGTTGCCAAGGGGTGTGCCTAGAGACTGGGATATGATTATCTTGAGACTCATTCGCCAGTCGTCAGACTTGAGTCCATTAGGGCATTGCTCGCAGTAGCAGCAATGCATAAGCTATATATTCATCAGATGGATATAAAAGGTGCATACCTTAATGGAATACTCAAGGAAAAGGTTTACATGAAACAGCCTGAAGGTTTTGACGATGGGACAGGGCGCATATGCCTATTAATTAAGACACTATATGGCCTAAAGCAGGCGGGTTGAGAATGGAATCAAGAATTTGATTCCAAATTAAAGAGACGCGGATATGCATGTTTGCGTTCCGATCCTTGCATGTATGTATGGCACATAGGGGAGGACTTCACAATTATCACTGTTTGGGTGGATGATCTCTTGATCTATGCGACTACGATCAAACTGAGAGATAAGGCCAGAGCTGATATAGAATGTGAATGGGAGGTCACAGACCTTGGTAAGCCGACAAAGATAATCGGCATCAAGATCACAAGGACCCTAGATTCCATCATGATTTCCTCATTGTAATATATCGAATCCATTCTTCAGAAGGAAGGCCTTACTCAGATGAATGCAGTCTCGACACCACTAGATCCTAATATGCAGCTTGTTCCCAATCCCGAAGGTAACATCGGGAATCGCAGTAATTCTTTTGCTAGACTGCTGGGGGAACTGCAATATATTGCAAATGCAACATGTCCAGATATTTCATACACGGTCAATAGGCTGGCATTATACACTGCAAATCCAAGTTTGCAGCACACTACTGCATTAAAACGCATTCTGCACTACTTGGCTGGCACCCAATCACTTGGCATTGCCTATAGGTCCGATGTAGAAAACCTGAACTTTATTGGGTACTTGGATGCAGCTTATGGCAACACTGAAGAAGACAAATCAATATCGGGATATGTGTTCATCGCCAGCAGCAGAGCGATTACATGGAGCTCAAAGAAACAGATCACACAGGTGTTATCCTCTACTGAAGCCGAATATGTCGCTATGTCTGAGGCAGTGCAAGAAGCGTGCTGGCTCTGAAATCTTCACAAGGAACTCGGACTTCTTCAGAAGAGTATACTGACTGTGATACATGGTGATAACGAAGGATCTATTGCGATGGCGAAGAACCCCACGTTTCACAAAAGAGCCAAGCATATTTCTATATGCTGGCACTGGGTCTGTAACTTAGTACAGGATGCAGTTATCGATTTTGAAAGCATCTGTGATCCAGATCAAACAGCTGATGTGCTGACCAAAGCATTGCCACGCATTAAACACAGAAAACATGTCAATGAGATGGGACTTATATCGGTTTGAAGGGGGGTGTTAGGACTCAGCCCGGCAATCCTGAGACAATCCCCAATAGTATATTACTACGCATCCATAAGTAGTACTTCTGCCATATATAAGACTACTGCCAGTATGATAATAACTGACTCAGCAGAGTGGGGAAGTCCCACTCCTGACCTTCATGTGCTCATAAACCCCTCCACATCTTACTTGCACAACACCATAACCTCTCAATATCACCTCGAGTTCCTGGTTAACAGATGCAAATTCCTTGGCTAAATGTGAGTTAATCATCCAGAGCTGATTGATGGGAGTGCAGAATCCCCACATCTGTGACCATACCAGGCCTCTACCTTGTTTGAGAGTCTTGATGGCTTCCTTGAGCTGACCTCATTGAACCTGATATGATGCATAGTCTGGAGGCAGTTTCTCATACACCAGATCCTGTTGGATGAGAAGTAAATGTTGTATTTCGAGGGTAGGAGCGAATACCAGAGTGTCGGTCATCAATGAGATAGCACTGCTGCAAATGGCGGATGCAAAGGGGTGTTGGGACTCTGTGGACCACAATGCCAAACAGAATATGAGCCTTAATCGGTCAGGCACATTTGCGTAAGGACAATTGGAGATGATGGGGAATAGTTGAATCATTTGGTCAAGGTCATTTCTGTCATGGGACAGCTTGAACCGGGTGATCAAGGAGGAAATAAGCTTCTCAATGGCCCAAAGGTGCATCCACTGTGTATTTCGCACTTTGATTATGCTCTGAAATATGTCAATTGATTCGTTGAGATACGCAGGTTCATTCGTAAGTTTGAATGCATCCTTGAGGAGGTAGCCTAATCCCAAAAGAGTGATGTCTGTGAATCTGTTGGGACTTCTTCGAAGGGATGGGCGTAACAGTCAGCAATATTGGACAGCCTTATGAATCTCTGCTTTATCAGTGGTGCGACCTGCGGACATGACAGAATCAACATGCTGTCCCAACTCCTCTGCCGTCATTGAAAGGGGCCCCTCAGTGTTCCACTCAGCAAGGACCGCGGCCGAGTTCCAGAATTGGGAGGGGCCATAATCGCCTACCACTGGACTATTGGGATAACCCTCTGGAATGCCAGTGTTGCCGAATTCCTTTGCGTGTCTCCTCACAAGTCTAGTTAGGGTCTGAGTAATTTCATCATGCTCAGGATCTTCAACTGATACAATGCCAAGGTGAGCACGAGTGCAACAGATTGCCTCCTCTAAATGTTCTGGGTTACTGTAATACAAGAATCGGCGCCTTGCAATTGTTGCAGCATCACTTAAATATCTTCTCAGGAGTTTGTGACTACCTACATGGGAGTGATAGGCAATGTACTTGTCCATGTGCCCCATTGCGTACTGATAATCATCAATCAACCTGGTTATATCGAAGCGATGGTAAAAAGTGATGGAAAGTGCCATGGAAACGTGTTGTAATTCTGGTAGCCATATGTTTGCCTCACGTAGGCATTCGTGAAGTTGTTGCCAAGGTAGATGATAGGTATCTTTACCAAAGGTCTCCACTATTCGAGCCAAGATTTCAACAGCGGGACTTAGGTCGTCCTCCAAGGCATTTGAAGACAGAAGCTTACAACAGAGTACCGTCATTTCCTCAATAGCATGTAACACATTGTCATATTCTAGAATCACCTGCTGAGCCAGTGCAGATACAAGGAATTTTGTAACCTTGTTGCATGTGAGTGGTATGAGATCAGACACTTCAACTTGAAGTGATCAATCTCAAAGGTAACGAAGGCACTTGGCGGAGTACCTGATGTCGCTTGGTTGCTGTGACTTGTGTGGGTGACAAATAAGGGCTCATGAGAGGCAGAATAAAATCTGAGTCACAGCAGTGGCTTGGCGATGTTCAGTCAGATGGTGAGAGGGTAGGAATATAGCATGAGTATATTGTAGGATTGATGCATCGAGATCTTGCTCATCATTCAATGATCTGAAGCAGTCAAATCGTAGATTGGCCAGTTGCACAAGCAGGACAGAGCATAGATGACTGGATTGGGGTAATGAAGTAAAGGCTTCTTGGTAGTTGGAGATACGTTTGTTGATTTCATGGATAGAAGCTGTAAAGAAGCGACATCCAAAAAGTCTGTCTTTGGAAAGGACTTGTCTTAGTGGGCCATCACTATGGCATGTCCGAGTTCTTTCATGTTGAAGTAGAACACTGTATTCCTTTACTGTAGCATCCCTTGACTCAAGGGCCTTGAGTGTTCCAAGAAGTAATACAAATATTAATAATTAATTACAAAAAACATTGTGGACCGCATGGCCGACGCCCATCATACAGACTAATGGCTACTATGTAGAATAGAATCTACAGTAGATAGCGTGTATGGGGTACTAATGCCTATATGCTACATTACTCTTGCTTACATCTATTGGTATGTATGCCTTTACTACATGGTATGCTTTAACATATTCTCATACACCCTATTATTGTGCACTGTAGCGACAAATATGTTACTATACATACAATTAATATAACTAACTCTCCTAGACTACCTTGGATGCATCCGCCACACTCTCCCTTGGCATGCCCAATGTTTAAACATCTTGGATATATACAGCCAAAGTGGACGCTTGTACTGGAATTGACAAAACATTTAGCAATTCATAAGCCAACAAACTGCCTGTGAATATACTGTCATGGAACCAAACCATGCCATTGCTAGTGATGATTCTGCTTGTGAAATAGAAGCCCGAAAAGTATATTACACCATGCAATTTATACTGTTGACAAATGCTGTCAGCATCGATATGTAGTACAGGTTCCAAGAGATGTGGTCCATGCCATAATTCAATACATAGTAAGGGCGGGTGACAGGCGAACAAGAAGTAATGAATTAACGTGTTCCTGCATTCAGGGCATGTATTAGACAGCAACACAGAGAAATCATCCATGTATTCTTGGATGCTATGGCCTGTCCGTGCAGAGGATTCCACTGTCACGATCACACACAAACTAGAAAACTGCTCATCGCCATTCACAGTATGGTTAGCACAGCAGTGATGAACTGACTTCGTAACCGGTTCCTGAGACACAAGCAGTCAATCCATAATAGCGTGCACGCTTGCATAACCACCTAAGGGAAATTCATCATTGTTTATCCTCATAAGACGATGCCTCAAGTTATTACGTATCTGCTCTAAAGAATAAGAAGCCGAACCAGTATGAATGTCTGCATGCGATGCAAAAGCAGCAGTCAAGGTGTTCAGGATGTTGTTATCTATCTCATTCCACAACAGTGTCGTTTTGGCCGGGTCTTTGTGCCAAACATTGAAAAGCACTGTACATATAGCATTGTATGCACAGCTGTTGTTTTGCCACTGCATTCCAATGGGGACAAGGACATAAGGAGACAAACAAGTAGTATTCATGTCAGACACTGCATCATGAGAAATCTTAAGCCTTTTAAAGCATGCATTTGGCAAGTTTGCATCATTTGGGCCCACCCTTTTCAATCCTCTAGAACTCTTGTCCTGTTCCTTTAGTGCATGGCCTTTTATCGGAAGATGACTCTTATTATTGTTTGTAGAGCTTTCTGATGCAAGTTGTATTTTTTTGGCCAATACAGACTCCACAATCCTCCATTTGACTTCTTGACTGGTCGATTCCTCACTTTCAAGGTAGGGATCATGCTTGTTCCAACATATAGCTTTGTGCATCTTTGATGGCATATTGTTAAGGTCCAAGAACCTTTAAGGGTGCGACGTGCACGAAGTGACTTTGAAGGCGAGTGAACTATGAAGGAGAGTTCTAATAGATAGAACTCGACTGAAGGGAAAGGGAAAGGGAAAGGGAAATGGCAGGCAAAGGGACGGATGAAGTTTCAAGATGTTTGGATTGGAAAACCAAGTCAAGCTTAGGGCTTGACTTCAGAACTATGGCTGGCTTATATACAGGAGGGACAGTGCCTATCCTAACTAAGCGAACAATGGGAACTGTAGCTAATGACATAGCACA
>Ga0307512_10006953_pt1 | contig 11306 bp, 15 predicted proteins | sample 14_EM_MG_FD_200267 | JGI IMG/M metagenome (GOLD analysis project Ga0307512, IMG submission 200267) | Populus trichocarpa ectomycorrhiza microbial communities from riparian zone in the Pacific Northwest, United States - 14_EM | ecosystem: Host-associated > Plants > Roots > Unclassified | place... | reverse complement strand
CTATGCATTACTGCCAATTACTCCCACTCCTAAAGAAATTCGAAAAAAATAAATAATTGTAAATTTTTGATCGAGGTATTTGACGTTACCACGGTGAAGGAGCACTACCGCACGATACTACGCAGTAATGTTGCGTAGCAAACGGTATCTGCGGTGCAGCATTACTGAATCGTGGTCGTATTTACACATAGTTTTGAGTACAGTGCAAAACAGTGGTAATTTATCCAGTGACGGCAGTACTGCAGTATACCGTACGGTACTGCACTATAGTTTTGCTTCTGACAGCTGGTCACCTGTAACGAACCTTACTACAGGTTACTGGAAAGTATTGCCACCACCAAGAAATTCCGAAAAAAAAACCCGGAAATTTTTGGTTGCGGTACTTGATTTTACTGCAGCGAAAATCCAGCGCGACAGCCATACTGTATAATACCGACTGGTATTGTCACTTTACCTGCCGGTATTGGCAGCGCTGGGGGCCACCAGAGTGGCTACGATCAACTTATATCGGAATTTGAAGTGCGCCGCCAGATCTAATTGGATGGGGAATGTGCCCCCCATAGGTGACTCCAGCAGGTGACCAACACCCGGGGAGCCATCATCACCGAACAACAGTGAATGAACGAACAACTCCAAGCCTGGCAGCAGGCTAGCTGGCCCGTCCGCATCTACCGCACCCCCATCCGCCGCTGGACCGTGACGATCCGACATGACCTCGCCGGAGCTTCGGTCTGGACAGGGGACATACTGTCACAAACCTGGCGCGACAGGCTCCTTGGCGCCGGTGTCGGTGCCACTCGCACCCTTGTTGCCCTGTGGCTCGTCCTCGTTTCCGTTGCCGCAGCCGCAGTCATCCTCTGTGCTTAGGCGCCTCGACCGATCTCCGCTATATCGCTCTGGTAGCGATATCCCTGACCGCTGGCCGGTCTAGACCTCTCTCCTTCGTGTCCGTTATGTTACTGGCGCGTCCTTCTCCTGTCCGCAACGTTTGTTGTCTCCCATTGATTGAGCTTGCGTGTCCTTCTCCCATGTTCGTTACGAGTATTGTTTTCCATTGATTAAGTTGTACGTCAGTCTTCCGTTCCTTTACTGTTACTGCTTGCGTGGCCTTTCTCCTGTTGCCGCGAGTAGAGTGGTAGACACGCGGCGGCCGAGTGCGATCATGTGTTTTCCTTGGGCACGGCGATCGAGTCATGATGTTAGACGGAGGAACTGTGTCATTCTTGCAGGCAAGCTGTGATTCCACAGAGGGAAGGAAAAGTATAAAGGAAGGGCGCTGTAGCTAGTCTGGAGATTCTTCTCCACACAATCTATTATCTCTCTCCACAGACCCACCTCTCTATCCACGTGACCGGCGCTGCGACCACCACTCCCCGAGAATAACGAGCCCACGCAAGGCATGCGAGAAGAGCCGCGAAGAGACCATGCCGGGCGTGACGGATACCGCATGAACAACGAGCCAACACATGGCGTGTGAGAAGCGCCGTGAAGAGACCATGCCAGGCGTGACGGATACCGCGAGAACAACAAGCCCACGCAAGGCGTGTGAGAAGAGCCGCGAAGAGACAATGTGGGGTGTGACGGATACCGCGAGAACAACGAGCCCACGCAAGGCCTGTGAGAAGAGCCACGAAGAGACCACGCCGGGCGTGACGGATACCGCGAGAACAACGAGCCCACGCAAGGCGTGTGAGAAGAGCCTCGAAGAGACCACGCCGGGCGTGACGGATACCGCGAGAACAACAAGCCCACGTAAGGCGTGTGAGAAGAGCCGCAAAGAGACCACACTGGACGTGACGGATACCACGAGAACAACGAGCCAATGCAAGGTGTGTGAGAAGAGCCACGAAGAGACCATGCCAGGCGTGACGGATACCGTGAAAACACCGAACTCACGCAAGGTGTGCGAGTACGCCTGAAGTGTGAGTACGCCAGAAGTATAAGTACACCAGAAGTGTGAGTAGGACCTCTCGCGCTGCAGACCCCACCTACGTTGCTTGTCGAGACAAACGGAGAAGTCGAGGCAGGATCTTGACACCTACATCATCACTGACCCCACCAGTGTAATACTATATACTGCTGCAACACCTCTTCCGTCAGTACCTGCAACACCTAAACGGACACAGGTGCAACGATCTGGCCTACCCCATTCTCTCCCTTCAGTCCGCCTCATCAATCCACATCAGTCAGATATCTCTTCTGTCAACACATCTGAAGTGTCTGAATCAGACTATGATTCAGACTCATCAAACAGTAACCCCTTTGGCATTCTGAGAACCAAGACCACCAGTGGTTCTGCTACTGGTATGCTCACACCCATGCCTACGACCACTGTGCCTCTGCTCTGGGTGCCTGGGGGCACCCCCACCTCCAGAGTGCATGGAACAATGCCCACATCTATACACAGGGCTAAGCCTGCCCCTGACCCCAAGCTCGCACACAAGTCTAAGCCTGTCTCCACCCTCATACGGCCCAGGCCAGAGCCAGTTCTCAATACCCCTCAAGCACCAAACCAAAAGCTTCCAGACAGACCCTTAGGAATGAGTTTGCGTAATAGAAAAGGGGAGCAGTAGAATCTGGTGGACCTGCAACCAGGTGTGTATGTTTGCCACAAGTAGTACTATTTCTCTCTATTTTTTCTCTGTTTATTTCTCTGTCTATTTCTCTATTTCTCTGTCTCTCTTTCTCTATCTTTTTCTATCTTTCTCTCTGTCGCTTTCTTTCGTTGTGATGTTGTAGCGGTGGATTTGGCACCAGGGGTAATAAATTTTGCATGGTCGCATGGCGTCTTACTTCTACCTAATATCTCACTTCTACCTGGCTAACGTTAATCGTTTTAAACTTTGGTGGGTAAGTTGAGATTATATGTTCTACAAGATTTTCTTTGGATATCTCCTACAATGAGACTTGAAGTTCAGCTCGATACATCTTAAGCCGTGAGATATAAAGGCTCATTTGTTCTCCTTCTTCGGGACATGTACTATGAAACTGTTTGGCAATCACATTACAGCCAATAAACAATGAGGTAGCGTCGAATTACTTCTGCAAAATAGTCCACATTGTGGCTGGATCTGTTTCACCATGAATGCAAATGGTGACTGCTTGCATACACAAAAACCAAATCACACTTGTGGCAAGCACTACACGCTTTTTGTAGTTGGTGATGGCTTCTCTACCAGTAACTGCGTTGTGAGGGGTAGCAAGAAACATGTCCATTCTAAAGAGAGGAGCACCGGACACTTATACGAGTGTATATGTGCTAGCACTAATGTGTGACTGTCTATCTACAGAAGCCCTTAGGGCAGCCATATACCAAGTCCCACAATGTCAAGATCCTGCCTTGACTACTCCGTGCTGCTCGACAGATAACGTACGCTCGGTTTCTTAGGGGCAAGTTCGTAGTCACACTTCTGGCGTACTCACGTGCTGCTCATAGTCACACTTCCGGCGTACTCACGTGCCACTCGTAGTTACACTTCTGGCATCCTCATGCGCCACTGGTAGTCTTGCGGTATCCGTCACGCCCAGAGTGGTCTCGTCACGGTCTTCTCAGACGTCTTGCGTGGCCTCGTGGTGCTCGCGGTATCCGTCATGCCTGGCGTGGTCTGGTTGTGGTCTTCTCACACACCTTGCGTGGGCTCACTGTTCTCACGGTATCCATCACGCCTGGCGTGGTCTCGTCGTGGTCTTTTCACACGCCTTGCGTGGGCTCATTGTTCTCGTGGTATCCATCACGCCTGGTGTGGTCTCGTCACGGTCTTCTCATACGCCTTGTGTGGGTTCGTTGTTCTTATCGGGGGTGGTGGTTGCAGTGCCGGTTCACGGGTAGAGAGAGGTAGGTCTGTGGAGAGAGAAATAGATTGCGTGGAGAAGAATCTGCAGACTAGCTACCGTGCCCTTCATTTATACTTTTCCTTCCCTCTGTGGAATCACAGCTTGCCCGCAAGACTGACACAGTTCCTCCGTCTAACATCCTGACTTGATCGCCACGCCCAAGGAGAACACATGATTGCACTCGGCCGCTGTACGGCCAACACTCTACTCGCGGCTACAGGAGAAAGGACGTACAAGTAGTAACAGTAAAGGAAAGGAAGACTGACGTACAACTTAATCAAGGGAAAACAATACGTGTAATGAACATGGGAGAAGGACATGCAAGCTCAATCAATGGGAGACAACAAACGTAGTGGACAGGAGAAGGACGCGCAAGGAACATAAAGGAAACAAAGGAGAGAGGTCTAGACCGGCCAGCGGTTGGGGATATTGCTACCGGAGCGATATGGAGGAGATCGGTCGAGGCACCTAAGCACGGAGGATGACCGCGGCTGCGGCAGCGGAAACGAGGACAAGCCACAGGGCGACAAGGGTGAGAGTGGCACCGGCGCCGGCGCCAAGGAGCCTGTCGCACCAGGTTTGTGACAGTACTTCCCCTGTCCAGACCGAAGCTCCGGCGAGGTTATGTCCGGTCATCAGGGTCTGGCGGCGGATGGGGGTGCGGTAGATCCGGATGGGCCGGCTAGCCTGCTGCCGGGCTTGGAGTTGTTCGTTCATTCGCTGTTGTTAGGTGATGATGGCTCCCAGGGGATTGTTCATCTGCTGGAGTTGCTGTTTGTCCGCGTTGTGGAACTCGTTCATCTGCTGGGCGAGCATCCGGTGTACGACGTGATTGTGGCAGGCATCCGGGGTTAGTTGTTTTATGTATCACAGTGACGATTTCTCCCAGGAGGGTAAGTTGTTCATCCTGTAGTGCGGCGGTCATGGTTGCCACAGCAATGGGTTCAGTGGGAGGGTCGGGAGTATACCCTGCTGGAGTGGCCTCCTGGTCTTCCTGTGGTGGCATGAGGTCGGCCAGGGGGTTTCGTGGGACAGTGGTACTGCAGCGGAGGTGGTGGTTTTCCATGTTGACAAGGAACCGGCATTCGGAGCAGACCTGCTTTCCCTTCTGCCATTCTGCACAGGCTTTGCGTGGGTTTAGGTGTTGGTTGCGGATTACCTCCGCTAATTCGAATGGATGGGCGTGGGGACACCTGCAGGGCCAGTGGTTGCGATGGCGGCGGTCGTTTCCTCGTTGCGTGTAGTAGTTGTCATCTTTCATCTGGTGGTGAGAGCTACAGTAATCGTCGTAGCAGGCGGTCCAGTGTAGAGAGGCATGGTCGTTGGCATGGGGCTGTCCCCCAGTGGGCAGTGGGGGTGAAGGTGCTGGTGGAGGGGCATTTCATCCATCCGTGGTGGTAGCATTGGCGTGGATGACCTAATTGTTATTGTGTTCGGTTTCGGTGTTGGCTTGCTCAGCGTTGGTCAACGTCCAGCCTTCGTTGGTATCGACAGTGGCGGTAGTAGACATATTTTTAGTTTGGAGGGATGGTTTCTCCGGGTATTCCTCGTGGAATTGCTGGACGATGTCGGGTGAGTTTTCGAAGTTGCAGGCAGGATACCAGGTACGATCTGGGTCGTGGAAACTGGTCGACTTGACTCGATACTAAATCTGGTTTCTGTGGTGTCGCGAGTTGAGTATTTTCTCCACTTCCCACTCTTGTTGTTCTTGGATGATAATGGGAGGTGGTGGCTGCTGGTGATGTTCGGAGATAGGTTCTGTACTGGCTGTGGGTTTGAGGAGGCTGATATGGAAAACTGGGTGGATTTCGACAGTGGCTGGCAGGTCCAACTTATAGGCGCGTGAGCCTACTTTCTCCAGGATGGTATACGGGCCTATTTGCTTGTGGTCCAGCTTGTTCGATGGTCGGGTTGTTCGGATGTGTTTTCGCCGCAGCCAGACTTTGTCGTCTGGGTTCAATACTGGGTCCGGATGTTGTACATTGTTGGCCTGCTCCGTTTCAGCCACTTGCGCTTCTTTTATTTCTGCTCTGATGTCCTCATGCAGCTTCCTTAATGCCTCAACATATTCTGATACTTCTGGTGATTCGTCATTCCTGGTGCCAAGGTCTGGCAGAAATCACGGGTGGTATCCATAGTTGGCAAAGAAGGGGGTTATTTTTGTGGTTCCAGTTTGGGTGTTGTTGTAGCAGAATTCGGCAATTGGCAGTAGTCTTTCCCAGTCGTCCTGTTGATAGCAGTATGCCCGGAAATACTGCTCCAGGGTGGCATTGGCCCTTTCGGTTTGTCTGTCTGTTTGCGGGTGGAAGGCTGTACTGAGGTTGCGTGATATCCCGAGTGCTTCTGTTACTCGTGTCCAAAAGTCTGAGGCAAACAGGGACCCTCTGTCTGATATAATACTGCTTGGCAATCCGTGGGGTCTGATTATCTTTCGGAGGAAATGGTCTGCTAGGTCTTTGGGGTTCATGGTGCCATGGCAGGCGATGAAGTGACCCATTTTCGTGAGGCGATCGATTATTACCCATAATGCGTCTTTTCCGTTGCTTGTTGGCAGGGCGGTGATGAAGTCCATTGATATTGTGTCCCATGGCCGGCGTGGGAGTTCGAGTGGCTTTAGCAGTCCAAATGGCGCATGTTGGATTGGCTTGATGTGATGGCAGGTGTCACAGTGGTGGACGTATCTGTGGATGTACTTTCGTTGTCTTGGTCAGTAGAAATTTCGGCTAACGAGTTCCAGGGTTCTTGCTCGGCCCGGGTGTCCCGTAGCTTGTGTGTCATGGTGGTTTCTTAATATGCGAAGTTGCAGGGTGTCATTGTCAGGGATCCATATGAGGCCGTCGTACATTAGCAACCCGCTGTTTTCCTCGCATATCCCTAGTGCGATCTTTCCGTCGCGGGTGGTCCCGTTCACCTTTTTCCTCCGGATTTCCAGGATCTCTTTATCAGTGGCCCTTAGTGTCCAGATTTCACTCAGGAGCCCTTTGTGTATTTCCAGGCTGATGGTTTCTGTTGTATTGGCTTGGAGTACTTTGGCGTGGTTATCGATTCGGGGCGCCTCGAAAGCTTCCTTGGGTAACAGGATTTGGCTGTGGTTCTGCCGATGTTTCATATCCTCTTCCCAGACAGAGTCTTCAGACTCTCTAGACAGGATGTCCGGCTTGCCAGCCAATTTTCCGGGTTGGTATTTGATCATGAAGTCATAGTTGGCTAGTCGTTCACCCCACCGGGCTTGCCATAGGTGACGGTCTTTCTTCGTTTTCCAATATTCGAGGTTCTTGTGGCCCATGAGATTCGTGATTTTTGGTCCTGTTGTTTTGCAATAAGTATCCCATTTTCGTAGTGCGTCTACGATCGCTAGTAGTCCTTGTCATGAATATCGTAGTTGCGCTCTGGATCCTTGAGCTTTCTTGAGTAGTATGCCACGGGGTGCAAGATCCCTTTTTCGTCGGGTCGTGAGGAGATTGCTCGTATGGCGTAATCTGAGGCATCTGTTTCGATGGCAACAGGTCTTTCCGGATCGAAGTGTTGTAGTATAGGTTCCATTATCATTGCTTTCTTGAGCGTCTCAAATACCTCTTGTTGTTTATCACTCCATTCCCATTCTTTTTCCTTCCTTGTGAGGGAGGATAGGGGTGTCGTGGTTTTGCTGTAGTCTCTGATAAAGTACTGGTAAAAGTTGGCAAAGCCGAGGAAGCTCTAGATTCCTTTGACGTTTGTTGGTTCCTTCCATTCTTTGATGGTCCGGATTTTTTCTTCATCCATTCGCAGTCCCTGTGGTGATATGACGTATCCCAAGTATTCTATTTCCGTTGTATGGAATTCGCATATGGATGCTTTCAGCGTGAGCCCAGTTTCCTCAACTCATCTCAAGATTGGCCGGACGTGCCTTTGGTGGTCTTCCAGATTTTGCGAGAAGATGAGGATGTCGTCCAGATATACCACACAGAAGATATCAAGGTATTCACTCAGAATCTCGTTCATCCATCGTTGGAACGACGTCGGTGCATTGGTCAACCTGAAAGATATGACACAGTACTCGTATAGTCGGTATCGGGTTCGGAAGGCTGTTTTCCATTCGTCTCCTGCTGCGATTCGTAGGTTGTAGTAGGCATCTTGGATATTGAGTTTGGTGTAGATGGTGGTACTGGATACTTGATCCAGGGACTCTCCGATTAATAGCAATGGTGTCCGGTCTTTGATTGTGATCTCATTCAGTTGTCGATAATCCACACATAGGCGTAGTCCCCCGTCCTTCTTCTTAACAAAGTGTATTGGCGCCCCAGCCGGAGAGGTGGATGCCTGGAACCATCCCCGCTTCTCATTGACTTCTAGGTATTCCTTGAGAGCCTTTATTTTTTCTTCGTTCAGGGGTCGTAGGGGCTCGTATGGGGGCATCTTTCCTTCCTCCAGTGGAATGTGGTGGTCGTGAGTATGGTGGGGCGTAGGTGCTGTAGGTTCTTTTTCGGTGAATACTTTGAGGAACTTGGGATATTCCAGCGGAATTGGATTTTCGCTGGTCTTGCAGTTTTCCTTGATTTTGTTGATGACGGTCTGGCATACTTCCCATGGGTCCGTTTCACCAATCTCCCAATTTTCTGGTGTTTTCCTGTAGTATTGCTCCATGGCCTTTTCCTGCGGGACCGTGTTCGATCATGGTGAGCTAGGTAGGCATTTTTCGGCGCTGTGGTCCGAGTGGAATTTCACAGTATGATTTTTCCACCCTATCACTGGGTCATAGAGCTTGAGCCATGGAAGTCCTAGGATGATTGGCGCATTTCCGATTGTGAAGCAGTGTAGCCGGATGTCTTGCTCGTGATGATTGATTGTGAGGTGGACTTGGGCGTCATGGGTTACCAGCGCGCCGGTGACCTCGCTCCCGTCCTCAGTCAGGACCCGTCTTGGTGTCGCTTTTTGCTGCATTGGGATTCCGCTTGCTTCAGTGTAAGCCTTGTCGACAAAGTTCTCTGATGCCCCCCTGTCCACTAGGGCAGTGGTGTTGTATTCGTTTCCGTCAGTTCCTATGATTCGTACTTTGATCATGATCTTTTCTTCGCGGTCCCACCTGGTTGTTCGTATTCTGTAGGGTGGGTCTGGTTCTGCAATGGGTTTCTCCCTTGGGTGGCTGTTGCCTAGGCCTACTCCCGAGGGCTGTCATTTCCCACCAGTTCGGGTTCTTTCCCTGCTTCATTGTTTATGGTGTCTTCTTCGTACGTGGCTTCTGCTGCCCAGTATGGCCTCCTCCATGGGACTCGTGCTTTCTTTGGCTGGGGGCATTCCTTCAAAAAGTGCCCCTTTTTCCCGCAATTGTAGCATTCGTCTGTTTGTGGTCATCAGGAAAATCAGTTCGGCGATCTTGGTGCGAACTTGAATCGCCGGATGGCGTCAAGGTCCATCGGGTCCCCCGGAGGTACTGACGGCGGTTCTTTCATGTGGACATGGAAGCGCACTTCTGGGCTAGCTGCAGGTCATCCATTAATGACTCTGAGGTTACATAGGCCGCTATCGGTTTTGATGGTCATGGTGGCTTAGTCCACCAGAACGGTGGCCAGTACTTCGCTCATGACCAAGTGCCTTTTTACTTCTGGGTGTAATCCATCTTGAAATCGAGCGATGCATACGTTGTCCGCATATGGGAGATCTGCTTTGATTCTATGGAATTCTGCCCAATAGGTTGCTGCTGTTCGGTTTCCCTGCTGGATTTTCTGGAATTTCTCGAATGCTATTTCCTCGGCGTCTACTTGGCCGAAAGCATACCTCATATTGGTTTTCTGTTCTTCCCATGTTAGATTGATTCCTCTTTCCTGGTTGAGAAAAGTTTCCACCCAGTTCCATGCCACCCCTCGCAGTAAGGAGGATGCACATCCCGTCTTTTTCTCATTGTCGTTGAATCGGTTCCCCTATGTCCTAAGCTTCAGCTCACACTGAGCCAGGAATGTTTTGAATTTTGCTTTTTCTCCTTAGAACGGTTCGGGGTCCTGGAGCTTTGGGTAACTGTTCTGCAGCAGTCTGTCGCGTGCTGCTAAGAGTGTTTGCAGCATCTCCGTAGTTAGCAAGTGGGGTCCGCTTCCCCCCGTACCTGATCCTTCCCCCATTCTTCTATGTTGTTCTGGCGACTCGGGTGTCTGTGGTCTTGATTGTGGTTCCGATGTCACAGGGCTCGGGGCCCGCTGGTCGTCGGGGACTTCCCTGAATTCTCGGAGGTTGAGGGGGTCCTCAGAGTCTTTGTTGCGCGACTTAACTATGGGTGTTGTCTTGCTATGTCAGGTGTCGATTTGGAGACGCAATCTAGTGTCAACATCCTGCCTTAACTACTCCGTGCTGCTCGACAGGTAACGTAGGGTCGGTTTCTTCGGGGCAAGCTCATACTCACACTTCCGGTGTACTCATGCAACGCTCGTAGTCACACTTCCAGCGTACTCACGTGCCGCTCGTAGTCTCGCGGTATCCGTCACACCCGGCATGGTCTCGTCGCGATCTTCTTGCACACCTTGCGTGGGCTTGTTGTTCTCGCGGTATCCGTCACGCCTGGCATGGTCTCATCGCGGTCTACTCACATACCTTGCGTGGGCTTGTTGTTCTCGCTGTATCCGTCACGCCTGGCGTGGTCTCGTCGCGGTCTTCTCACACACCTTGTGTGGGTTTGTCGTTCTTATCGGGGGTGGTGGTCGGAGTGCCAGTTCACGGGTAGAGAGAGGTAGGTCTGTGGAGAGAGATAATAGATTGCGTGGAGAAGAATCTCCAGACTAGCTACTGCGCCCTTCCTTTATACTTTTCCTTCCCTCTGTGGAACCACAGCTTGCCCGCAAGACTGACACAGTTCCTCCCTAGCTCATCATGACTCAATCGCTGCACCCAAGAAGAACACATGATCGCACTCAGCCACTGCGCGGCCAACACTCTACTCGTGGCAACAGGAGAAAGGACCCGCAAGCAGTAACAGTAAAGGAAAGGAAGACTGACGTACAACTTAATCAAGGGAAAACAATACTCGTAACGAATATGGAAGAAGGACGCGCAAGCTCAATCAATGGGAGACAACAAATGTAGCGGACAGGAGAAGGACGTGCAAGCAACATAGAAGAAACAAAGGAGAGAGGTCTAGACTGGCCAGCGGCCGGGTATATCGCTACGGGAGCGATATGGCGGAGATCGGTCGAGGCGCCTAAGCGCAGAGGATGACCACGCCTGCAGCAGCGGAAATGAGGACGAGCCACACATCAGGAAAAAAAATAATTGCGTCCTTAGCGTCCGGACGCACTAGACGCTCTGGACGTTTCAGACGCAACCTGCTTAACTCGGATGCAGATCGCCAGGGCACCGTGCGTCCGGACATAGTACGCCATGGCATTTGCTTACCGGACAGAGCGTGGCAGGGCATTTTCGTTCTGGACGCACGGTGTCAGGGCATTTTCCTTCTGGACGCAGCCATGTCAGGGCATTTTCCTTCTGGACGCAGCCGTGTCAGGGCATTT
>Ga0307512_10006952_pt1 | contig 11306 bp, 10 predicted proteins | sample 14_EM_MG_FD_200267 | JGI IMG/M metagenome (GOLD analysis project Ga0307512, IMG submission 200267) | Populus trichocarpa ectomycorrhiza microbial communities from riparian zone in the Pacific Northwest, United States - 14_EM | ecosystem: Host-associated > Plants > Roots > Unclassified | place... | reverse complement strand
TCAACCCGTGTTGATCCCGACGAGCCCGGCTTCGAAGAGACACGATGGATCATGTCAGAGGATGCAAACGTCGAGCATCTGCTGGATGTCTTCACATCGATTGATACAGACTCAAAAAATGTCTGGGATGCCTGCGCTATATTCATGGGCTACCTCCTTTGGCATAAACCACGGCTTGTCGTGTTGGGACCAAAGATCAAGGCGCTTCCGGACGACCATCCCTCCAAAGCAGGATGCTTGAACTATCTCTCACATTTGTTCTACTCGGTTGGGAATCGGGCGGAATATGGACAGCTCCTCACTCACACCCTAAACCTCTGGAAAGAGCGGGGGGACGACTATCAGGTTGCTCGAACATTGAATCACCTATGTGAAGCGAATCGGCTCAAGGGTCTCTACAAGGAAGGGATACAACAGGCGAAGGAAGCATCAGAAATCTTTGAACGGCTTGGTGAGACGGTGGAACAAGCAAGGTGTTTGATCAACCTCGCCTACGTGTTGTGTGATGACAACCAACTCGACGCCGCAGAAGAGGCCGCATCCCGCGTAATTGATCACCCCCCGCAGAAAGGCAAAAAACTTGTGGCCTGTAGAGGTCACCGTATCCTTGGCGAGATATATCGATCCAAGGGCGATACGGAGAAGGCCATTTACCATCTCGAGTTAGCCCTCGGAATTGCGTTCTCTCTCAACCTGGACTATCAGCTGTTCTGTGCTCATTTCAACCTGGCGCAGCTGTTTTCTGGGGAAGGGAGGTTCGACGAGGCACAGGCTCACATCGAACGCGCCAAATCACACGCGATCAACGACGCATACAGTCTGGGTTCTGCGATGGAACTGCAAACTGACTGTTGGTGTGACCAACGGATGTTTGAAGAGGCAAAATTCGAGGCTTTGCGTGCCATCTCCGTTTATGAGAAGCTCGGGGCTACGCAAGATCTGGAGAGGTGTAGAGAGCTCCTCCAATGGATCGACGAGCAAATGAACAATCCAGTTGCCTCTGATTAATCGGACGTTAACGGTGAGCTCCTGGAAACGCTGCAACTTTCTGCGCGTATTAACGTTTCATTCTAAGGTCAGGAAACTAAACGAATTATTGTTGCTCCTTCTCCCCTCCACAAACATCCTCCCCCCATCCACCTCCTCCACTTGTACATGTTTCATATTTGTAGTCTCATCGTTCATGATATCTCACGACACCCTTACCCAAGTACGCACTCCTTGTATGAACTTCTCAAACCTCCGGACTTGGTGACATGCATTAAGACTTTGGTTGTATTACATCGGAGGGGGTTATCGAGATCGATAGTAAGCAATTGCAAACACCTAGCTACAACAGACGCTATTTGAGCCTGATAAGAAAAAAAACTCACGGTATTATATACCATAGATCAAACGGGGGAAATTAATAACACAAAATCACGAAGAGCGAAGATCGCATCGTCGATCAGTAAGATTTCCAGAGAAAGAATGAGTGGAGGGAGATCGAGAGAGAAAAGATTAAAAGATTTTCCTTCTCTACCGCCGTTTCTTACCACGGTTACCGGTGCCCCTACCCCTCGTCGACGTCGTGGTCGTCGGAGCGGGTGGTTCACCCATCGCTCCAGGCGAAGGCATAACGTCCGGATTCTGTGATTGCTGCGACTGCTGCATCGGTGGCAAATTCGCAGGGTTCGTCCTTCCCGTCCCGGGAGTCTGAGTCGGTAACGACACCGGTGCAGTCCTACCCGTCCCAGGTACAGCAAGTGGTAACCCGACAGGGCCATAAATCGGGGTTAGCAACCTCCTAGGTTGGGCCGGCGGAGTCGTCAAACTATTATCCGACGATAAATCCGACGAGACCTCATCGTCTGATGAGGTTGTCGACGGAGGTCTCCTGTTCCGACTCCCCGTACCCGTGATGTGGGTGGGGATCTGACTGGGCGTGGAGTATTTAGACGAACCCGAAACCCCCGAAACGTTCGAAAGCGCCTGTTTGGACTTGGACGAGAGAGAAGCGGGAATGACCGGTGCCGTCGGAGGTTCCTCGACGTGTGTGCTGGGGAGGTTCTGGAAGTTGAAACCCCACCCTGCACTGGGACTAAGCGGTTCCGGGTTGGCTGGCAGCGGCGAGCGGTTCGTCCTATTGAATTTCGGAAGCATCAAGAACCCGTCAGCCCGAGCGAACATGAGGCAAATATGACTTACTGCGCAGGAGAGGCATTAAATGGAACGAAGCCAGGAGGAGGCTCGGAAACCACCACCGCAGGAGGTGATTGCACCGGCGGAGTATTAATATCCGGTAATGGTCGATGATGTGCATCCTCCGCGCTCAACATACCATGCTGGCTGGTGGTGACGCCCGGAATGTTGGACGAGTCAGAGAAGGTTTTCGAAGTTGGGCGCGACTATAATTGGAGAATACCCGTAAACCACCAAACCATGCGAAAAAAAGGACAGGAAAAATACGCACTGGTGGGATAACATCAAACTTGTACTCATCGCTGGACATGGAGGATGACTTGTGCAGACTCTGCGCAGGGTCCACATTAATAGAAGGAACGCGGGGACTAGGTATATGGCTGGCAGCAGCATTCGTCTGGTACAAATTAGGGTTGGATTGTAAGGACTGCGATGGTACCAGTCAGTAACTGTCCAAGGGCACCAGCGCAACGCAGAAAAAAAAAACATACCCTAACACTAGGGGTATTATTCGGCGAAGCTATCGCCGAAGATATAGCCGAAGCCCTCTCCTCCGTGATCGAACTCAACGTCCTCTGATCACGTCCTGAAGCAGGAGGACCAAGGATATCCATTTGCGACATCGTAGTCGACGCCTGCGAATCCGAAGACCTCCTCCTACGGTGATGAGATTCGTGACGGTCCGTAATCGGGGAGTACGAGGTTCCGGTGGTCACCGAATCTTTATCAGAGCCACGAGCGTCCGAAGCGGAGGGGGGGACCACGAGGATCGGTCGATTGCTTGGTGACTTGACAGGTGGTGGGGTGGGCGAAACCGAAGAGGGCGGTTGAGGTTGGGGGGGTAGAGTCATAGGGTATGTAACTTGAGGTGATAATTCATGTGGAGGGGGGAGACGTATACCGTCCCCATTGCTAACCGGAATCCATACATCAGGGGGGATAGGTGCCTGCTTAGGGGTTGGCCTGGTGCCTACGCTCGCAACAGACACAGGACGAGGCGGGATCGCGGGTTCTGGCGTGGGTATGGGCACAGGTTGCGAGAGTTTCGGCGGAGAGGGTTCGGGAGATGGAATTAGCACAGGCGTTGTGACTGTCATGGGGTTCAGCACCCTCTCCTCTGGCGGGTCCGTGATCCCCGGAGCTCTACCGCCTCCACCTCCTCCATGAGCAGTAGGAGGAGCGGTGGTGGCAATGGCCCTGGGAGGAGGTGAATGGCGACTCCTCGTTGTCCGGCTATAATAGTCATCGTCCTCGATCTCCTCCACGGCCGCGCCTCCTTCTAGGTAGCCATACCCTCGGTCGACGTAATCGACTTCCTGTCCTCTCGCCAGACCCTCCTTGAGACCAACCCTCCTACCTTCCTCACGAGCAATATCCACCAACCTCTGCTCTCTCAACTTCCTTGCAGTGTTCCTGGCTTTAGTAGCAGCATGTTCGGCCTCGTCTCTCATCTTCTCGACTTCCGCCAGGGCATCCTGGGCTTTAAAGATCTCCCCCTGGGCCTTCTTCAACTGAACCTGATACAACTTCAACTCTTCCGACTTCCGCTTCAACGCTTGTTCCAACCTGATCCTGGCCTCCGTCTCCTCCTTCAACCTAACCGCGGCGTTGGTCGCCCTGCGTTCCGCATCATCCGCACGTTGTTTCTGCTGAGAGAGCTGGGAAGACAGTGTCTGGGACCATTTACTAAAATGCGACGTTCGTATTTCCTCTTCGACCAGCATTCGAGCGAGGTCTCGACTGGATAGCCCTGCATACGTGGAATCCGGACGTTCCTTGTGTCCGCGAGACTTGCGACGGGATGTTCTGCTTCCGCTGGAGCTGCTGCTGCTATGGCCCGAGGAAGAGTTAGAGTTGGAGTGTTTTAGAGTTGTGGGGGAGGTGGGGTCGATTGGATGATCCTCGTCTATTGCTCCCACGGGTACGGTAGTCATAGCACCGAAACCCCCAAGACCCGGTACCAAAGGAGAAGTAGGAGAGAGATCGCCCATAGGGTGTTCGCAATGTTAAATGGGGAACGGGAATCCGATAGAGGGTTTACGAGTAGCCGGGATTAAGGATGGCAGTGTTTGTAATTCGCAGTATTTTCGTCAAAATGTTTCGTGAAGTCGTTAAGGAGCAAACCGTGGAGGTAATAAGAGTTAGAGGTGTTCGAGGCGAGGAGAAAGTTGGGTGGGGTGGAGGTGGGAGGTAACGTATAACAGTATGACGCCGCCGGCGTGTGTGCGAGTGTAGGCTGTGAGGATCACTGTTAAACGAACAGCCGGTTTTCAATACATACTCCTCACAACCGAGAATAAGAACCGGAGGGTAGGAGGGCAGAAGGGAAAATAAGAGCATGAAGTGTCAGACCTACGTGTTACAGATTGATTAAATGCAGCAAGGCCCGAGTTTATCTGGGCTATGCCTGAGCTGGTGTGAGATAGCAATGGCTACAGCAAAGGGCAGGTCAGCCCTCAACGTTCAACAGGGTGGGGTGGGTCGAGGACGACGAGATAGCGGTTGGGTGTAGTTACAAGAACACTCAACTTGTGTATCCAACGATTTGAAATGAAAGTTCAATTCGACCAACGCGCGCTCGCATCTCTCACATGACCCTGGTGGTTGCACTTGATTCTGATTTCAAGCCCTACGCTCAAATCCGCATCGTCGGCTCTAACTACACCAATGATACGTAGTACGCAATACGTCAAGCAAGCAATAGAGGGGGGTAGGGAGATGTGTGAAGATATAGCGACACTGGATGAGGATGAGAGGTATAATAAATAGACTCAACCTAACTGCACAGCTGGAAGGAAAAATTCTTCGCAGACAAACCGGCAATGGCAGGTCCATGAAGAGATGTCCTTGGGAATAGGCGGAGGAAGGGGTAAGGGTAGTAGACCGTAACTGGACATGAGAAAACAAGAGAAACAAGTAAAGTGGATTGAACTAACGACGGTATACTTTAGTATATAAGAAATTACCCCAGAAGAGAACAGGTGAAAGGAGGGGAATGAACACGCGGTGAGCATAGGACAGGAAGAGGTAACCGTCAGTAAGCGCGAGCGAGGGGAAGGGCGTGGGATAGGTGAGCGAGTGAGCGAGGATAACAAATAGAACCGGAAAAGCGAAACCGACAAACGAAAGGCACACGTATCTTTCAATACAGCAGACACACCGAGTAAACAGTACATTCGAAGAGTCAACAGCCGTCGAGCGGTAGCCCCAGCAAGAGACAATCTGACCCGCTCGAGGCGCGCAAGGGCAGAAAGAGGCCCAAACCCGGTGCCGATCTTACATCTTGCGCAGCGGGTAGTTATCCTGCAACTCTCTGTCAAAGCCAAGAGGATACGAGGAAAGGTCCGCTGTCAACGCGAGGGTGTCCAAACTCGCTCGCTGCCTACCAGGGAGATTCTGGGTGGGGTTGGATGAGGTGTTGTCTCCCGGTTCTGAGGACTCGATCTGGAACGGGAATGATCCCAAACCAGCCGACAATGTGGAGATTTGGGAGCCGGTGGACATGCCTAACGTCCTCCTGTCGGGCGGTGGGGGTAAAACGGCATCGTCAGCCTGTTCCTGTCCCTCAGATTTCGAGGGTGGTTGGGCAACGTCGATCGGTGAACGGGGACTCCTAGTTGGAATGCCCGAGATGGGGGACGGAGGGACGAAGGGGAAGGATTCGAGAATAGAATCCTCTCCGGCGGAGGCCGCTGAGAAGACAGATCCGCTGGAATCTCTGTAGCTGTCCTGGAATTGGGTGAAGGCACGCTGCTGTTGTTGCTCGAGAGTCCCTCGAGGTTTGTTGCCAGTGGTGGGTGGAGAAACGAGGCGTGCGCTGGTCAATCGGTGGAGATTCCTTGGCGTGTCGGCGGACATTGGTGTAACCATGGGAGTGATCAAGCCAACGTTAACCCTGGTAGCACTCCCGATGTCAGCAATGATGGAACCCGCTTGAGTGTTGACGCTCGTCGGGCGATCGTTCCATGGTTGGGAAGGGGTAGCGGGGGTCCAATCAGAGGTGGTAGACGCGTTGGATCCGTGGACGCCGAAGGTGGAAGAAACACCGGGAGACAGGTGAGGGGTATTCTCGTCAGTGAAGGGGTCACTACTGACGGACACGTCCTGTTCCTCCTTGAGAATATCGGCGGGACCAAAGGAGGTGTTGGCGAGAGGAGAGCGGACAGGAGGGCGGGAATTGGTATTGGGGCGAAGAGAGGATTGCTGACCGGGAGACAATGGGGCCTGAATGACCTCTGCCTTGACGACACCCAGAACCTGCCTGACTTGACCACGGACGGGGGTTACGATCATGGGAACCTCGTTGAGGAAATCACTTCCATAACTTGCGCTAGTCAAGTATGAGTGCCTTTGGTTAGGTTCGGCGAGATTGTTAGTTTGGGTGCCGGAACGCAAGTCAGACCTCGGGACGGAGAGGTGCTCGAGGCTGAGGTCGGGACTACGTTCAGGACGGCTCGGCGATGAGTTTGCGTTCGAAACGGTTGTTAGAGAGGAATCGACCGGCGGGACCAAAGCGATCTGAATGACGTTCGATCCATGTGTGCCCGTTGTCTGGATGGATTGAGTATCGTCGAAGGGGTTGTGAACGACAGATGCGACCTGTGAAGGAGCGGGGGAGCAAATCGCCTGACCCATGACGACGTTTGTGTCATAAGAACCGTAAGTGAGGGTAGATCGAGCACGGACGGCGTTGTTCGGGTTGTTGGAAGCGACGGAGGGGTCTGGCTTCTCGTTTGGATCCGGGCGGTTGAGGACATCTTCGGCACGGGCAGGAGCATCCTTGGGTGGCGGAACGGGGGGAGTAGCTTGTTGTTTTGCCTTTTCCAGAAGGCGACGACGATACCACCATACGATGACACCGATGGCGAGCATGAAGAGGAGGATCCCGACGATAGCCCCCGCGAGAGTACCCTTACTTGTGCCACTGGAGGGGTTGGATTGTTGAGAGTTGGGTAGGCATTCAAATGTTTCACATTGTGTGCAAGTTCTATTCGGATGTTAGACAGGTAAGAGAGAGAAAGAGAGATGGGATATACCTGAGGGTCAGAACGCAACTCTCGTTTGCGCTGCAACTGCAAGGTGGAGGAGGTTGACAGACGATTTGTGGTTCGGGACAAGCCCTGGCCCGCAGAAGATGATCCAACTGCATGTGAGAGAGAGAGAGAGATAAAAGAGAAGGAGCGTGGGGGTTTCAAGAAACGGGTCGAGCTGGTGTCAACGAGCCAACCCAACCGGTGAGGTAAAAGGGGAAATGCGGATGAAAACCGTCACGCTTTGACCGTGACAGCCCCGTGACATCGTTGCTACATTCGAGCCATGTCCCTCGTCTCTGTAAAAAATCTAACTTTTATTCCTCAGGGTGCATCGGAGCCTGCTCTAGACAACCTCTCGCTCTCTCTCCCAAAAGGTTCGAGGACTTTGCTCGTCGGTGCAAACGGAGGTAAGCCTCTCTCTCTCTCCCGATCAAAAAATCCGTTATCAGCTCCAAAACAGCCGGGAAATCCACCCTCTTGCAGATTCTTGCAGGAAAGAAGCTCATCAAGGGTGCGGACGTAACGATCAAGGGTCTCGACGTATTCTACCAATTTCCCGAAGGCGTGGCCTTCCTGGGTACCGAGTGGTCAGTTGGCTCAAGGCTATCAAACCAACCCCGCCTTATTGGGTCCCCAATGTCTCACGCGTTTCCAGGGCTATGAATCCCGTCGTCAGGGGCGATATCCTTGTCTCTCATTTCCTCGATTCTGTCGGTGGTTATCGGTACAAAGAACGCAGGGACCTTCTGCTCGACCTGTTAGACATAGACCTCGACTGGCACATGCACAATATTTCTGATGGCGAAAGACGCCGCGTTCAACTTTGCATGGGTCTCATGCCTCCCTGGGACGTTCTTCTTCTTGACGAAGTCACTGTAGATCTTGATGTCCTCGTCCGTCATCAACTTCTCGAGTTCCTCAAGAACGATAGCGAAGCAAGGGGCGCCACCATAATCTGTACATCATTCCCCTTCTTCCCCGCTCCAGTTCAAATACCTTATTTGGAATTCTCCAGATGCTACTCACATATTCGACGGTTTGAATGATTTTCCAACACAGGTCGCTCACCTCCGCCTTGGTGCATTCATCCAACCGCCAATACCTTGGAATACTGGAGATATGTCGCGAGGCAGCCTTTACGATACCGCTTTACAATGGCTAACCGAGGATCTCGCCCATCGTCGCCAGCTCGAACTCGAAGGCCGAAAAACTCGGGGCGCAAGGCGAAACACCGTCTGTGATCTCATCCTGATTTTTGTTGCTCGGCTGACGGGCCACTCGTTTTCTCCCTTTTGTAGCCGGGTGTACCAAGCGACTCAGAGACGTTCTTCAAGAAGTGCGTTCACATGGTTCTTTATTGACTGGTGGTGATTGGCTGACCTTGTACCCCCATATAGATACGACTACTTGCATTGAGTCGCTTCCAACCATGCACATTTGTCGACGTCCCCCAAATCACCACCATCGATTCATTCCCTGCCCCTTCCAAACTCGTCGTTCTCTCTCATTCCTAACGCCCCTTCGACCGAAATTACCTCGAGAGTTGCCCAACACAGCGCCATACGAACCATTCAACTGTGATAACGTTATTCGCCACCGCGATTCATGTAATCTCCTGCATTCCACTGCATACCGATATATCCTAGAGAATATCCCCCCTATACACATTCAACCTCGTGTATACCAACCCCATCCTATCCAATGCATACCGCATCATGTATTAGTGTTTCTTGTTACTGTATACGTAGCATTCAACATGCATTGCTGTCCTGTTTCGTACCTGGTGCGATCGATGTACTAACATGGTGAGTAAGAAATTATTCCGAATGTCCGGGGTCTTGTAGTCCCGTTCGAAAGAACAATCACTGGCTTCGCTCGTCTAGAATCATCAGCAATCGTGATGATCTGAGTAGCGTGCCCGAGTCCGACTGGCGCGAGATTCCCGAGATTTACCCTCTTCCCGGTCATCTCCAAGTAGCGAAAAAAAGTTCCGCTATTTAAAAACGTCAAGACGTCCCGACGAATCCAATCCAAGAATCGACAGAGGAGAAAAAAAAAGTTATTTCATGCTTTTTTTTTTCTGTTTCTTCCTCACTTCCTTCATATAAAAAACATGCGCATAAAGAGATCCTTCCCTCTCCCCCCTTTTGAATGTCCGAAAAATCGAAGAAAAATGGATCATTGCATGTGTGGCCCTTCGTATGCGACCAGCTGCTCCGGATGTTCTAGGAACTTCATCAAACCTAACTTCTGAATCAACTCAACCGCTTGTTCAGGTGAAACCATCGGCATCGCGGCCGCAGAGGATGTTGATGGCGAAGATTGCGCCGCGTTGTGAGGCTGGGTCGTCGATCCTGATCGGTGTTGTTGAGGCAGAGGCGGAGCGGGTGATATCGGTTGAGACTGGAGCTGTGGGGGAGGCTGTGGGATTGGGTGATGAAGTTCCGCCTGCATCGCTGCCGTTTGTGCCGCTTCAGCTGCAGCTTGTGCGGCCTTGTCTGTAAACCCCACGTGGAACCGACAAGATCAACGACATACGTTAGCATCAAGATGAAACCCACAATCATCATAACCACATATGCAAAAAACGCACATTGACTACGGCCCCAGCTTAGTCGGATCCTACTACCACCAATAGGGAACCCTTGCATCTTCTCTATCGCCCGCTCAGCGTCCGGCTTGCGAATGAATTGAACAAATCCGCAGTTCTTCCCTGCAGGAACCTTAACCTAATTGACGCGCCTCATTGTCAGCGCGAGGCCACAACACGTAACATCTCATGCACCCACATAATGAATCTCTCCGAACGGTATGAAAAAGGTGCGTAGCGTCTCTTCCGAAATCAAAGGCGATAAACCGCCCACGAACACCGTGGTGTTGTACGGATCGGATGACGATAGTTGTTCCCCGTTTGGTCCGATGAGGTTCGACAGAATGGCTCGCGCCTGAGCGTGGTGCTTCCATGATTCCTCGTTGGGCATATACCGCTGAACAGCCGCAAGTGACTGGTCTTGGTAGCTGGGTACCGGGGCGGATGTAGGACGTGAACCGCTTTGCCCATTTCTCCCGTCTTCGTTGAGTGTAGAGCTCGAAGAGAAGTTTAGAATCGAAGGAGAAGAAGTCGAAGCGGCATTCACGGAACAGGGTTGGCCCGGAGTCTGCTGCCCATAAATATTGTGGGAAGAGGGAGACGATTGCGCTTGGCTTTGAACGTCTGTCGGAGTTGATTCCCCAGGTGTCGTCGATTCCGGAGGCGCCACGGATTGTAGGGGCGGCTTATATTTCGCAGTTGCAGGGGAGATGCGCACTGCGCCCACAGCTCAGTACTGGTATTCAATACGACTGGCGAATCGGGAAACACCTACTTGGTCGGGACAAACAATAGAGTCCATGCATCTCGATTAACGCTCGTTGCTGATCTGCTTCTTCTGTAAACCTGTTGTGGGCGCGCAGATCGGTTTAATCGAGAGATAACCTCGCGAAAGATAAATGAATACACGTACCTCACGAAACCGTACCCTCTAGAGACACCAGTGACAGGGTCCAGCATGATCTTCGCGCTCTTGCAGCTTAGGAAGGGTCGAATAAATCGGGGCTCTCGGTCGTTACGCAGTCCAAGGACCGGGTTGCGGAACACAGCGACAAGATCCGAATTGGAAACCTCGGGGGCGAGATCTCCGACAAAGATACTATATTCTTTGGTGAACTGATGTGGGTGTTGAGCGGGATAGGAGTTAGGTGGAACATAGACGGGAGCAGGAGCCGGCGCTGGAGGAGTCACAGGGACTGAAGTCGCCCAGGTAAGTGAGAAGGGTTTCGTCGAGTTGGGCATGGTCGTCGGGTTGGGGCCGTGGGCTATTTGACTGAGCGCGGCAGCGGCTTTGGCAGAGTTGGGGAATGTTAGGTAGCAGTAACCTCGGTTGTTAGCTGGTGGGCCGTTGGCAGGATCGGTGGTGGGCTTGGGGATTTTTATGCTGACTGGATCCCAATGATTGATCATGCAAACCTGTTTAGCGTACTCTTCATCCATCCACGGCTCCAGATCGCTCCATAGTAGGGTGCTGGTGGTGTCGGTAGAGGGCTGGGGCGAGA
>Ga0307512_10006951_pt1 | contig 11307 bp, 4 predicted proteins | sample 14_EM_MG_FD_200267 | JGI IMG/M metagenome (GOLD analysis project Ga0307512, IMG submission 200267) | Populus trichocarpa ectomycorrhiza microbial communities from riparian zone in the Pacific Northwest, United States - 14_EM | ecosystem: Host-associated > Plants > Roots > Unclassified | place... | reverse complement strand
TTAATGAGATTTTACTTCTAAAAGGTAATTTAGTCATTTCACTATGCATAAAAAATGAAAAGGATATAAATGCTCCTGGGCATAAGCCTTAAAAATTTTGATTCCAGTGGTAACAAAGTTATTTTACTAAGCATAACAAATGTATAAAGACATTTATACCCCTGTGAGAATACCAAAATACCTCTAATAGCTAGGCATTTAGTTTGTTTTTATAGGGGTAAAATGAGAAAATACTATGGACCACCCACAATGTTTTCCCCATGTGTTTTAGTATTTCTTACTATGTGACTCGTGCTCTACCAATGACCAGATAAAAAAAAATTGAGCAAAAAAAATGATGTTCAGGCGACGCAATCATGTTTTAAAGAATAGAAAAAACCAATGTCGAATAAGAAAAACTAATGTCAAATGATGAAAATCAAAAAAGAAAATAACCTAAAAAAACGATGTCAACCTATGTTAACCCACTAAGCTTGTGATCTAAGTCATTTGACTAAAATGACTAAATTTGACAAACTTGAAAGGTTAATCTTCAACTAATCAAATGTTGAAGGATGATATTGAAAATAAAATCAAACATTAAAAAAAAAACAATTATAAGCCAAGAAAAGGCTTGAGCCCGTCTGGGTTAGCCCGCCTAACCCACGGGTTAGGTTATGAGATTGAGATAACCTAACAAAAAGAAAAACAAAGAAAATCACGACACGTAATTTTTAAAAAAACCAATGTCAAATCATGAGATGGAAAAACATAAGTCCCAAAAATAAATTAAAGCCCACCCTTATCCCGAGCCATTTGATTGGTAGCACCGAATATAAAAAAAACCACAGAGGCCAATTCTTAACAAATCAAATATTGCAGGATGAAATTTAAAAGAAAAATCAATCACACAAAAGGATCCAAAAGAAAAAACAGCAATTAATAGCAAAAAAAAAAACATAAGCCCACCCGGATTAACTCGTCAAACACACATGAGTCAAGTCATGAAATCAGGATAACCTTATAAAATAAAAAACAAAGAAAAACATTAATTCTATTTTTTTTAAATAAACATCAAATAATGAGATCGAAAAGGTAAATAAGTCCAAAAAATGATGTACGTCTATGTTATCTGTCTATGTTATCTTTTAAAACCCATGACCCGAGTCATTTGATCGGAAACACCAAATTTAAAAAAATCATGAATCTTAAATTTCAATAAATCAAACATAAAATGGTGAAATTGAAAAAAAATCACAAAACAAATTCAAAAGAAAAAATAACAATTAAATGAATGAGAGTCAAATTTGAAAAACAAAATGAGAGGATGGATAATTTTAGATTGAAGGACTAAATTGAAAGGAAAAATCAATTCAACAACATAATTAAAAGAAGAAACCATCAAAATAATAAGAACCAAATTTTAAAAAATAACAAATTGAAAATTTTAATTAAATGATAAAATTGAAAACAATTGAAAGTTTACAGAAGAGACAAGAAAAAATGAAGGAAAAAAAAGAATCGAGACCAAATTTGAAAAAATTAAAAAAATTAGATTGAATGATAAAATTAAAAATAAATCAACAATTTACAAAAGAGTCAGGGACAAGAATTACAAATTAAAAAAATGAGGAATGACACTCAAATATCTCCACTTAAAGGGACTACCCTGAAATTTTAAATGTCAAGCATGAATTGCAAAGGAGGAGAGAGGGACGAAATAAAAAAAAAATGTCATTGGCGTCAAACCCAATGGTCTTTGGCTACACAAGTCTCCTCTCTAAGGAGACAACACCAAGACAGTTCAAACATCGTTGTAGAATGCGGCATTTGAAAATTGGATGGCCTCACACGCGACACACTAAGAGCGCAAGGGTTATGTCATTAATTTTTTTAATAATATTTATATATATTAAATTACACAATTTTCCCAAGCTAGCCTGATAATTACAAAATAGCTTGAGTGCAAAGACAAAAAAGTCCCTGGGCATAAGCTATGGAAAATCCAATTCCAACAACATGCAAGTCATTTAACTATTTATTAAAAAAGACAAAAACATCATTGAAGGGAGGCTTTAAAAAAATTGAATTTTAGGGTATAAAGATTAGTTTACTATGCATTATAAAAACAAAAGGATGCAATTGTCCTTTTTAAATTCTGGAATGACAAATGCACCATTATGAAATTACTGAATTACCCCCATTAAAATTGTTTTATGGGTTTTTTCAAAGAAAATAGGTATTTCACTCTAAAGTTCAACTAAGCCATTTATTATTATTTTTCATTTTGATCCCTGTCATTCAATTTCACTCTAAAGTTAAATTGATTAGCATCCGTTCCTATCATTGTGGTGAGGTTTTGCTGTTTGACTTATCATTTAGTGGGGGGAACTGGATTGAGTTCATGTCGTTGTCAAGTTCTTGGATAGATCACATGGGGGTGGCTATGAAAGGCAAAACATGATAGTGAACTTTGGGCTACCGGCCTTTCTGGATTGAGTATAAGGTCTATGAAGAATTGCCAAAGCCATGAGAACAATTTCAAAAAGATAAATATTCCCATAGAAAGACCAAATTCTTTGCTTTCTTTTTATTTTCACAGATGAAGTTGTAGTAATTTGCATAGCAAATAAAAAAAGAGAGATATGCTTGTTTTCTCTTTATTTATCTAAAAGAATTTCCAAGACTGGGCTCTCCAGTCCACAAGTTTACATCAAAATATCCATCCTGAATACTTTGTGTTCTAATTTTGGTTTATGAATAATTGAATAAAAAGTTTGTGTGTATACATGCATGTATATGTATGTATGTACGTATCCATGAAGTACTTCTGAAGAAGATATGAAGGTACTACTAGATATGGTCACCCTCATGTTATGTAAAAAGGTGCTACTACTTATTTCTGATTTCTCAGATTAAATTTCAACTTCTACCATGTCCATCTTTGTATGTTGGCAAATAAAACTGATCTCAGGTCAAAATTACCCAGAGGAGGAGGAGACATGCATGCTCAGAAGAAAAAATATCACTAGTACGCAAATTGACGGAACAGTCATGCTGCAACATTCCCTAAAAACCTTCTATCTGCTAAACGAGCAAGTTATGCTTTTCTTTGAGCAGGCACCAGCAATGAGCAAATGCATGTGGGAAACCAGTGGCGCTGCTGACCATTCATCAAGAACACTCAAGCACTTCAACACACACCAGCTAATTTTATATGATGGAATTATTCACTAGCCTTTTTAGACCTTATCACTCCAAGCTTGCCTTTAAACTTTACAGTAGTTTCCAACAATGATTATGGAATATGTAGGCGAAGTGCAGGAAGTAAACCAGTATAGCCAGCCAGCAAACAAATGGCGGGAAAGGATTGACTATGATGAAATGCCAAAGATGAGAGGAAAATGAACATCTGATTAGAAAACTTTTGTTGAAACAAATACAGCAAACCATGCCAAAGATGAGAGGAAGTGGTCTGAAATGCGCTTTGATCATTTGAATTATACTAATTTTTTGAAGCCAAACAAAATACATGGGTCGAAGGTATAAAGTGTTAATAGAACTCCAAATGGTAGCTAAATAATGATTCCAAAGGAATGATCTTATATTGTTGACATAAATTAGAAATCAGAAGCAGAAAGACTTCTCCAACCCAACTTACTGCATTTGCAGCTTCAGCCTTCAAACCAGACTAAACTTGCGAGGTCCGAGTAAAAGTGGCGCTCTTTCTCAACATTGAAGAATAGTCAGGGACAAGTGAAAGATCATTTTGAGTAATTTCAGACATCTAGCGTTCAACAGCCACTGTCAACACTCTTGACAGGTCAGCAACTAGAGAACCATTGTTCTCCGGAGTCTCGAAGACTCTAAAGTCTAAACAGACTTGATGGTCAAAAGTAATGGCAACAAATGTCATATCTCATTAATCACCAGGAATTTGAAATTTTGCATAGAAGATGATGAATCGAAGAAACCTGCACATCAACAAAGAAGACCCATCTGCTATATTCAATAAGGACAAACATGTATGTCGTAGCATTGTGATCATTTGGAGGCTGAAAAAATCAAAAGACATCAAAAAAAGAAGAGTTTTAAAGAAGAGTTTTGCCAGAATGCACCATATGATTACTATTATTTTAAAAGATCTACTGTGGCAGAAACTGCACATGACATCCATAACCCAGTTATATTCTTCAGGATTTGGAAAACTCACTTTCTACATCAATTGAGGAGAAGACAATATGGTTTGTTCTCAATTGTTGTCTACCTGGCCTTTGCATGCAAATGGATGAAAAACCCATAACAACATCTTGGTTTTTTTTTCTTTTTGGAAAAAGAATCAAAGACTAAGTTGAAGTCCATACTTAGTCTTGCTCTCTTAAACTAACAAAACCATGAGGAGAATGAATGGTGTAGATAATGTAACATCCCTGTAAGCAGTTTTATCTGTATCTTTGCTCAACTTTATTCTTCAGTTAATGAGCCCTACTCTAAAATAATGTCAAAAACTTTGAAATAATGGTACTCCTTTCTTTCTTCTGTGCTGTCCAGATAGTTGGCACAACAACCTCATGCCATCAAATGCATTTCTATTGGCAATTTCACATAACACAGCAAATGGGAAAGGCAAATAAGTTGAATTGTTGATACAAATAAAAGTTGTTACAACTGTTTCAATAAAGCGGCATATCATGAATGGTAAATTGAGAAAAGGGGCAATTACTGCACTGTTCTTGAATTCGAAACCACCAAAGATACATGGACACAAATATGGATCACACATTCATCATAAATATGTGCATATTCTATAACATTGATCAAAGAATAGTAGATCAGTACTTTGGAAATCATTACTCCCCATCCCATGACAGAGAGCATACATGTAACAACGGCAGATTCCCCATTCACCAACTCTGTTTCTCCATCTAAATTCTAAATATAGAATACTACGAAGTAGCATGTTGAGCTAAGCATGTGAGTGAGGGAATCCCCCTTTGGCTAGGAAGGAGAAGTTTGAAGTGCATATATACAAAGATGGCTCAATAACCCAAAAGCTTAGGCTTTTGGGTTTGAGATGGTGTCTATCAATGCATTTGGGCCCTCATGTGCCCAGACCAATGAAGGGTCTATGAAGACTTTGAAGCGCAGATCTTAGAGAACTACCAAGTTCTTGGATTAAAACAAATAAATCAATAAAATCAGAAAGACCGTAGAAATTAAACTCAATGAAGACAGGCAGGGAAAACAAGTTCCTGCAAAACCATTTCTAAACAACACAAGATAGTCAATGCTTCAATGGTCCCATTACTGCAATTCTTTTGACCATCAAAGAGTTAAGCCTCTCATGCACAATTCAACATGTTCTTTCAGTTTGGATGTAATGATGCTTATTTGACTTCAGCTTATCAACTTTCATATAGAGGTGCTCAGAAAATATTGGCACTGCAAGCTTAGAGGCACAGGATTCCACAGTTTTCCAGTAATAATGGTAGTTACAAAATCAGTAGGATTAGAATCCTATATCGGAAAGTACAAATTTTGAGAAGAAAATCAGGTCCCAGGTTTCCTTTTGCTTTTGTTAGGCAACAATATAGAGAAGAAAGAGCACATTATAAGCATGTAAATTTGCATTCCCTTGCCCAAATAAAAACAAACAAAAGAAAGAAATAGAACAAGAAGCTAACCTGCAGATTATTAGTTTAGACAGATAATTAAATCTTTTAAGTAGCAGTCATCTTGGCTGTCAATGATTCCTTCTTTTTCTTAGGCGAAGCTGATCACTCTTGTGACCTTTCGTGGAAATTGTACCCTCTACTCATTTCTTTTCTGATAGAATCTTTTGGTCGAAATTTATCCTTGGTTTTGAAATGGCGCTTTTCAATCCCTCTATCTCTTCCAGCATTCCTTGCATGCTCCCTTGAATCTAAAGTAGTCTTCTTATCTCCTCTTCCTCTGCTGCGTGGGGCATTTCTATGAGCATGTCTCCTACCCTCTCCTTCCTCCCCATCATCATCATTGTACATATAATCATCTTTTGATACAACTTTATCCCTTGTCTTACCGTGGTGTTTCTCGACCACCCTTTCTCTTCTAACATTTCTTGAACGCCCCCTCACATCTAAATTCTTATTCTCATCTGCTCTCCCCCTTGAGGATTTTGTACGAGCATGTGTCCTAATTTCACCTTCCCTTTCTCTTCTAACATTTCTTGAGCGCCCCCTCACATCTAAATTCTTATTCTCATCTGCTCTCCCCCTTGGGGATTTTGTACGAGCATGTGTCCTAATTTCACCTTCCTCCTCGTCATCGTTGTACTTATAATCATCTTCTGATACAACTTTATCCCTTGTCTTACCGTGGTGTCTCTCGACCTCCCTTTCTCTTCTAACATTTCTTGACCGCCCCCTCGCAACTAAATTCTTATTCTCATCTGCTCTTCCCCTTGGGGTTTTTGTACGAGCATGTGTCCTACTCTCGCCTTCCTCTTCATCATCATTATACTTATAGTCGTCATTTTGTACAACTTTATCCCTTGTCTTACCATGGTGTTTCTCAACCCCCCTTTCTCTTCTAGCATACTTCAAGTCCCCCCTCACATCCAAATTCTTATTCCTGTCTGCTCTTCCCCTGTTAGTTGGGGCATTTCTATGAGCATTTTTCCTACTCTCGCCTCCCTCCTCCTCATTATACTCGTAACCATCTTCACTATCATCCTCAAAATCAGACCCCGCATCAGACACTTCCACGCAATCATTAGCATCTTGTTTTTCTCCTTGCCCTTCAGATTTGCCATCAGTCTTCTTTTCTTGTTGTTGGCTTCCTCCATGTACAGTAATTGATTTACGTTCTTCGACAACTGTGTGCATAAGATGAATATACTGATTCCTAATATCCACCACTGGATTCTTCTCAACTAACAATCCCCTCTTATATCCCTCCTTCAAAACAACAGTATAAGTCCCTATCTTATTCGACAAATAAAATATCCCTGGATGGTGTAGCAATGCTCTCTTAAACCTCGACCGGATCCCCAGCCACTCTCCTAAACACAACAAAGTGTCCTTCTCCACTTTCTTCGAAACAGAAAGATTAAGTACCTCATGCAACACACCCACCGCCCACCTATCTGATTCATCAGTATTAGGCCCAAGATGCATAGCATTCTCATAGGGAGAAACATAAGGCAACTTTTGCCAGTCACCAATCCACTGCTTCAACCTCTTATCTATTTCAAAACCCTTCGAAAACTGCATTGGAAACTCAATAGGCATCCCTTTAACATAACCAGTTTCTCTACTTTTCGCCCTCTTTTCCATAACTGAAACAGCCAGTTCATCACTCCAGCAAACCAACTCCAACCCCAAATCCGAACCCGACCAAGGCGACAAATTCTTATCCCCGAGAACTCTAAAATAATCAGGGAATTCAGGAACCAAACTCTTGACACAATCTTGAGGCAAACCCAAATCCCATAATAAAAAATCAAGAAGCTTTAATGGAATTTTATCAATTCTTGAAATCATTAACAACTTTAAAAGCCTATTAGCAACATCATTCTTATAACTCTCACTTTGATAAACTAACTGTTCTTCAATATCAAGGTCAAGTACCTGTTGTGTTAACTTGACATGAGGATGGATTCCAATGCCACCAGGTAGAAATTCTTGAAAGACTGAAGGGTATCTTCTAATTAACTCTATTGGCCGTATTGGTATTTTGAGGAAGTCTTTTTGTTGAGTGACTATGGAGATAGGGAGTGATCTTGATGGCTCTGATTTTATTAAGTTCTTGATTGAAAGCACTGGCTTTAAGTGCTTTTCTCGCTCAACTGCATGGTCTAAGCCCCTGTCTCTGACGTGCTTGATGGCCGCAAAGTCGACGAGGCTGCGGCGGTGACCTTGGTGGCGGGGTTTAGGGAGGGAGCGGAAGAGGAATTGCATTGTTCAGGCTGCAGCTTCCTCTGTTTCTTTTGGAAATGAGAGTATAGTGGGGAGGGAAGACCAAGGGTTCAAGTAGGGTTTTGGTTTTGCCTTTTTATGTCTCCTATGTTATTAATGGTTTATTCATTTTCATGTACTCATTTGGTTTTTTTTTTTTTTTCATTTTGAGTGAATCATCCATTATACTCATAGTTTTTAGACTTAGTCCTGAAACCCAAGTTTCAGGTTTTGATTAGGTTATTCGGATTAAATTTTTTTTTAAAAAAAATTAAAACGACGTCGTTTTAGTAAAAGAAAAACAAAAATCAACAGGTTTTTGATCGGGTTGCCGGGTCACACCGGATTTTTCCTTCTCCTGTTTTTTCTTCAACCCGACCCGATTCTAGTCCCGGGTCGACCTGCCGAGCCGAGCCGGGTTTTAAAACTATAATTATAATCCAGTTATGTTTCAATTAGATCAATCGTGTTGATTAAAACGTTTTATAAAATCATAATTTTCAAACTTCATCTATGGTCTAAATTATCAAGTTCTTAAAATGAATCAATCAATTTTAGAATTTTATGATACTAGAGATTTTTATAATTATAATTTTAAATAAAGGTATTCATGTAGATTTATGATTGAAAAAATTACAATGAACTTCTATAGTTTATTGGTTTTTTTATTTTAATTTTATTTTAAAAAAATTACAGTTTATATTACATAGTTTATAATTTATTTAATATTTTATGTGTGTTAAGGAATTTAACAAAAAATCTCTAATTATTTATATTATTTCTATTATATTAGACTGAAAAACTTTTATACTGAATATTACAATTTTATCATTAAAATCATAACCTCCTCAATTTCACCTCCTAAAAATCCAGCAACTCAAATCCAACAAAACACCAATTGAATACAAATCTCTTTTGATTATTATTTAAAAAAATTATTTAAAAGTATGATAAAAGTTGTTTTTTAAAATATTTTTTATATTAAAATAATAAAATAATACTAAAAATATTATTAAGATTTTGCACGTGTAAACCGATAATTCACGATTCGGATTTTGAACAATGACTTGCATTGACCAATTTCTTCAGGAAGCGATCCAATGAAGAACTGTTTTTCTTCTTAACTTTTTATTTATTTTTATTAGTTAATAATGCAATAATGATTTGGATCTAATAACTAAGGAAAAATAATTTAATAATATTCAAAGAATTGAAAAGCTAACTAAGCGTATAATTGGAGTTGCATTTTAAAATATATTTGTAATGAATTAAAATAATATTTTTTTTATTTTTCAAAATTTATTTTTAATATCAATATATTAAAATGACTTACAAACACTAAAAAGTAATTTTAAATATAAAAACTCAAGTTTTAGGCAAACAGTGTTTTGGTCTCACTACCAAACATCCCTTAAATAGTGATAATAATACAAATAGTGATAATAATACACAGGTGGGTAAGTTGCGGGCTCCACCATTATTTTTAAGTGGAAAAAAAAAATTAAGTCATAAGAAATTTTTTAAAAGTGAAATGATTAATTTTAAAACTTCTCAACCTGATTATTTATATAACCCGAGTTTTAAATGGAAAGATGTCTTGAGTTAATACACTCGATCAGACCGATTTAAAAACAATCATAAAAAAAAAACATGGTTTAAAGGCAACCATAATGGACCCACCAAACTTAACAATTGTGTTCATTATAAAACTATATTTTATTTAACTTTATAAAAAAAAAACAAAATATTATAGTTCTAAAAACCAGATTAACATGACAAGTTAGTCTAGGACTTGAACAACCCGGAATGTGGATTGGTCCAGGTTAAAGAAAAAATAAGGGAAAGAATTAACCCGGGTTGATCCATTGAACCAGGTGAAACCCACTCAATAATCCATTCATTTTTTTTAAAAGTTTTATTTTTAAAATAATATTATTTTAATTTAAAAAAAAACAAAAAACAAAGCGGTGAATCTAGGCTTATCCTTCTAACCCAATGCCCTCACTTTGCCCCATTTCGCTTTTGGAAAAATCAAAAGAGGAAGGAAAAAAAGGGTTAGGTGGCAAGCCTCTAAAAAAGCCTAAGTGCATAGTTTTGAAGCCTATAGTTTTTTTCTGTTTAGTTAGAGATGGATGACGTATTTTCCACCGTTTTCTTCTTAAAAAAATAACACAGGTGGCGTGTCATTTCCAGCTCATATCAAGGGCATAAAACACACATTTTAAGTTTTTTTTTTATTAGATTCCAAATTTAATGAGTTAATCTAATTTGATGAGTTAATCCAGTTGATTTATTTTTTTTAATTAGTTTTTTCTTTCAATTTTATTTTTTAATATCGATTTGATTAATAATTAAACTTTATAATTTGTTTTGTTTATTTTTTATTAGATTATCGTAATCTCATGAGGGGATTTTACTGTACTACTCATCGCAAAGCACTATTCATTGGAATAGTGTTTTTTTTTTCCTTTTCAATTATTATTTTTTTTAATTTTATTCTTTAATATTATATTTTTTTCTATTTAGTTATCATACTTTTATGACATGACTTTACAGTCAGATCCATATCTAAAGCTCCTGAATCTGATATTGCAGCAAAACCCAAGGCTCTTGAACCTAGTGTTGCAGTCTGACGGGCTTGAACTTGAGTCATGCAAGTTTAATATTATTATCAATATTATAAATATTATTATTAGTATTATAAATATTATTATTTTTATTATTATTAATATTGCTAATATAATAATTAATAAATTTTAAAAAATATTATTAATATTAAAAAAACAATCATAAATTTGATTTGAATGATAAAATTAAAAATTATAAGAACTTGGGTAAGACATGTTTAATATTATTATTATCATTATTATTAATATAATTATTAATAAATTTGAAAAAAAAACTATAAATTTAATTTTAAAAAATAAAAAATTATAGAAACTTGGATCAAACAAGTTTAATATTATTATTAATATTAAAAATATTACTATTAACATTATAATTAATATTATAAATATTATTTGTAGGAGTTGCAACCTGACCTAAAACTTTTGGATATTAATATTTTTAATATATTTTATGTAAAAAAAAATTAGCGCGGCCACCCCACTCATTAATCACTAACTCCTCTTAGTTAAGACGAGATGACATGCCCGCGCGCTGCCGCGGGCTTATAAAACAAATGTACTTGATAGTGTTATAATTGTGAACCAGCGCTAAATAAGTAATAGAAATTAAAGGTATGATGAAGCAAATATTTCATGACGGAAAAAAACTTTGTGTTGGTGATCAAAAACTTAGAGACTGAACAAAATAATTTGTAGCAATCTACAGTGTTTTATGAGGAAAGATACAGTGCTTTCGCCACATGATTTAGCTTTTCAGTTAATAA
>Ga0307512_10006950_pt1 | contig 11309 bp, 9 predicted proteins | sample 14_EM_MG_FD_200267 | JGI IMG/M metagenome (GOLD analysis project Ga0307512, IMG submission 200267) | Populus trichocarpa ectomycorrhiza microbial communities from riparian zone in the Pacific Northwest, United States - 14_EM | ecosystem: Host-associated > Plants > Roots > Unclassified | place... | reverse complement strand
CTGGCCGGCGGCCCTCGTCCCCGTGGACCGCCGGACAGGCCCGGTTCCGTTCCCCCTCAGCCGCCGTCCAACACCGCCCCCAGCACCTCCAACGCCTCCGGATACACCCGCTCCCGAGGCGTCCCGTACCCCACGACCAGCCCCTGCGGCCGCCCTTCGCCCGGCATGTGCCAGTGATCGCCCAGCCGCCCCAGCGCGAGCCCCTCCGCGTCCGCCCGCTTCAGCACCTCCTCCTCGTCGGCGACCTCCACGAGCGCGTGCAGTCCGGCGGCGATCCCGCGCACCTCGTGCCGGCCGCCGAGCCGGTCCAGGAGGTGGTCCCTGCGTCTGCGGTATCTGAGCCGGGACGCGCGCACGTGACGGTCGTAGGCATGGCTCTCGATGAGCTCGGCGAGCGCCAACTGCCCGATGGACTCGGTGTGGTGGTCGCTGTGCAGCTTGGCGTCTGCGACCGCGTCGACCAGGTGCGGCGGCAGCACCATCCAGCCGAGCCGCAGCGCGGGCCCGAGTGTCTTCGAGGCGGTGCCCAGATAGACGACCTGCCCCGGAGCCATCCCCTGGAGCGCGCCGACGGGCTGCCGGTCGTAACGGAACTCCCCGTCGTAGTCGTCCTCGACGATCAACCCGCCACGCGCGCGTGCCCAGTCCGTGAGCGCCCGCCGCCGCTCGGGGCGCAGCGTCACACCGGTCGGGTACTGATGGGCCGGCGTCACGACCACCGCCCCGACGTCGCCCAGCTCCTGCGCGCACACCCCCCGCTCGTCGACCCGCACCGGCACCACACTCCCCCCGTTGCGCCGCACCACCTCCCGGTGGAACGGCAGCCCCGGGTCCTCCATGGCGATCGCGCCACCGTCCAGCACGCGCGTGAGCAGCGCGAGCCCCTGCACATACCCGGAGGTGATCACGATCCGCTCGGGCGGTGCGATGACCCCCCGGGCCCGCCCCAGATACCCCGACAACGCCGTGCGCAGCTCGATACGCCCGCGCGGATCCCCGTAGTCGTACGCCAGCAACGGCGCCGTCGCGATGGCCCGCCGCAGCGCCCGCAACCAGGCCGCCGCCGGAAACGCCCCGACATCGGGGCTGCCGGGCCGCAGATCGAAACGCGGCGTACGCGCGCGTGCGGCCGCCTCCGGCGCGTCGGCGTCCAAGGAGGGCAACGAGGCGACCTGGGTACCCGACCCCTGCCGAGCGGTCAGATACCCCTCGGCGACGAGCTGGTCGTAGGCAGCCTTGGCGGTCCCTCGCGAGACGCCCAGCTCCGCAGCGAGCCGCCGGGTGGCGGGCAACCGCGTCCCGGGCGCGAGCCGCCCGTCCCGCACGGCGTCCCGAAGCACCCGCTCCAGCCCGACCCGCCGCCCGTCGGCAGCGGCCGGCTCCAGCTGCAGGCCGGCTCCGACACCACTCCAGAAGTCGTTCACGAAGACCCTCCCCCTAGGGACGTGATTCAGGCACGTCAATGGCCGGGCACCTCGCTGGTACCCGGCCATCCGTCTCGTATCAGTTGGTGAGCGAAGCCATCCAGCTCTCGACCTCGCCGGACCGCCTCGGCAGGCCCGCCGACAGGTTCCGGTTCCCGTCCGCCGTCACCAGGATGTCGTCCTCGATCCGCACTCCGATGCCCCGGTACTCCTCGGGCACCGTCAGGTCGTCGGCCTGGAAGTACAGCCCCGGCTCGACCGTCAGCACCATGCCCGCCTCGAGGGTGCCGTCGACATACGACTCCACCCGCGCGGCAGAGCAGTCGTGCACATCCAGCCCGAGCATGTGCCCGGTCCCGTGCAACGTCCACCGCCGCTGCAGTCCGAGCTCCAGCACCCGCTCCACGGGCCCCTCGACCAGCCCCCACTCGACGAGCTTCGCGGTGAGCACACGCTGCGCGGCGTCATGGAAGTCCCGGTACTTGCCACCCGGCTTGACGGCCGCCATGCCCGCCTCCTGGGCGTCGTACACGGCGTCGTAGATCTTCTTCTGGATCTCGCTGAAGCGTCCGTTGACCGGCAGCGTGCGCGTGACGTCGGCGGTGTAGTACGTGTGCGTCTCGACGCCCGCGTCCAGCAGCAGCAGGTCACCCGAGCGCACCGGCCCGTCGTTGCGCACCCAGTGCAGCGTGCACGCGTGCGGCCCGGCGGCGGCGATCGTGCCGTAGCCGACGTCGTTGCCCTCCACGCGCGCGCGGAGGAAGAACGTGCCCTCGATGTACCGCTCGGAGGTCGCCTCGGCCTTGTCCAGGACGCGTACGACGTCCTCGAAGCCACGCACGGTCGAGTCGACCGCCTTCTGCAGCTCGCCGACCTCGAACTCGTCCTTGACCAGCCGCGCCTCGGACAGGAAGACCCGCAGCTCCTCGTCCCGCTCGGCGGTGACCTTGTCGGTCAGCGCGGACTCGATCCCGGCGTCGTACCCACGCACGACGCGCACCGGGCCGGTGGCCTCACGCAGCGCGTCCGCGAGCTCGCGCACGTCGGAGGCGGGGATCCCGTACAGCTTCTCCGCCTCGGTGAGCGAGTGCCGGCGGCCGACCCACAGCTCGCCCTGGCCGGACAGCCAGAACTCGCCGTTCTCGCGGTCGGAGCGCGGCAGGAGGTAGATCGTCTCCTGGTGACCGTTCGCGGTCGGCTCCAGAACCAGGACGCCGTCCTCGGTCTGGTTGCCGGTGAGGTACGCGTACTCGACGGATGCCCGGAAGGCGTACTCCGTGTCGTTCGAGCGGGTCTTGAGGTTGCCCGCGGGAATCACGAGGCGCTCGCCCGGGAAGCGCGCGGAGAGCGCGGCACGGCGGGCTGCGGTCTCGGCGGCCTGGGCGATCGGCTGCAGATCGCGCAGCTCCGTGTCGGCCCAGCCGGACTTCATGTTCTCGGCCAGCTCGTCGGACACGCCCGGGTACAGGCCGTTCTTGCGCTGCTTGATCGGCTCTTCCGACTCTTCCGGGGTCTCCGGTGTGAGCTCGTCGGCCACGGTCATCCTCCTAGATACGGCACTGGACCCCGTCCATCGTACGGTCGTACGGAAGGGGGCCCAGGGTCGGAAGACCTGTGACGACGACTACTCGAAGCGGGCCGCCAGCAGCACCACGTCCTCGTCGCTGTCCACCGCGTCGAGCCCGTCCGGCAGCACCGCCCGCAGCACGTGGTCGGCGATCGCGTCCGGGTCGTGCCGCAGCCCCCTGGGCACACCGGCGGCCGCCGCGTGCAGCCGGGCGAAGGCGCGGTCGGTGGGGTCGCCGGTGCGGTGCAGCAGCCCGTCGGTGTAGAGCAGCACCGTCTCGCCGGGCTCCGTCTGGAGCTCCACGCTCGGTGCCTCCCAGCAGGCGAGCATGCCGAGCGGCGCGGACACCGATGTCTCCACGAACTCCGTGCGCCGCTCGCCGATCAGCAGCGGCGGGCTGTGCCCGGCACCGGCCAGCGTGATCTTGCGCAGCGAGGGCTCGCAGTAGGCGAACAGTGCGGTGGCGGAGCGGGCGGGCTCGGTCAGCCGCAGCAGCAGTTCGAGGTCGGACAGAACGGCGACCGGGTCCTCGCCCTCCATCACGGCGTACGCGCGCAGGGAGGCCCGCAGCCGTCCCATTGCGGCGACCGCGCTCGGCCCGGAGCCCGTCACCGAGCCCACCGCGAGACCCAGTGCGGCATCCGGCAGCGGCAGCGCGTCGAACCAGTCGCCGCCTCCGCGCGGGCCGGTGCGGTGGCGGGCGGCGAGCTGGACGCCGGCCACGCGGGGGAGCCGGGACGGCAGCAGCTCCTCGGCCATGGTCGTCATGCACGCGCGCGTGCGCTCCATCTCCACCAGCCGGGCCAGGTGCTCGCCCGCGTAACGGGCGTAGAGCCCCACGAGGTGGCGCTGGCGCTCGACCGGCTCGGCGGGCTCGTCGTACAGCCACACCGCGGCGCCGAGACGGCCCGCCCGCTCGCCGACCAGGGGAAGGGCGTAGCACGCGGCATAGCCGAGGCGGGCGGCCACCTCGCGGTGCCGGGGGTCGAGCCCGTCCTCGGCCAGGAGGTCCGGCTGGGCGATCTCGCCGTCCCCGCCCGGCAGTCCGTCGAGGATGCGGCCGTACGACATCGAGCTGCGCGGCACGGTCTCGATGTGCCCGAGGTCGGCGCGGGCGAGGCCGAGGCCGATCGTCGTGTCCGGTCCGAGCCCGTCGCCCGGTTCCAGCACGACAAGACCGCGCCGGGCGCCCACGAGGGCGGCTCCGGCGCGCAGCAGTTCCGTCAGGGCGTCCGCGAGTGCGTCCGTGCGGGCCAGCCGTTCGGTGAGCTCATGGAGCGTCGTGAGGTCCGAGACCCAGCCGGCGAGACGGTCGGTGAGCAACGTCCCTGGTGCGTGCGGTGGGGGGACCGGAGAGGTACCCGAGGCGGCGGGCGCGGGCGCGACAGTGTGTGCGGGCGAGGGAACCGTTGAATCGATTCCGGCCACTTTCGGAGGGTGAGGGGCGTTCATGGCGTCCGGCTTTCCGACCGGTGCGTATTGCTCAAAAGCATCGCAAACCCCCATGTCATTCTGCGCCGCTAGCAGTGCCTCCACATGTACACGCACTCGTGAGGGGATGTCCAGCATTGTCCTGCCGGGATTCCTGGTGTCCACGGGTAACCAGTGATCCCCTTGCGTAAAAGCAAATTTGGCTTAAAACTGACTCGGGTAACGGGGTATTGCGGTCGACTGGCCCTGCTCCACAGAGCGTCACAGCGGTCGTGATGGGTACGTACTCGGAGAAGGCCAGGGGTGGTTGACCGCCACCCGGAACCTGGTGACCGACCCGGGCGTCTTAGCCACCGACGACCGTGCCCCATCCTCCCGTGGCGGAGGCGAAGAGAAATACGCGGGACGGCAAAACGCCAGACTTCGCCACCCCCACGCCACGCCCATGCTTTTGATGGATGCAGCATGGACGAGGCTGCCGCGGATGCAGTCAACGTTCGGCCCATAGGGGTTCCCCTTGCCTCCGGCAGGGGTGTGATGCGCCAACAGGTACGCACAGTGAAGTGATCGACACATGGTGTGATGTGGCCCACGGTGTTGCCAGCGGTGCAACGGAAAGGAACGAGCGCTCATGCGCGAGATCCTCGGAAGGCGACGCAGGCTCCTGTCCAAGCGCAGCGACGGAAGGCCTGAGTTGATCAGCGCGGCCCTGACCTTCGTGACGGAATGGCAGTGGCCCGTACTCCCGGGTGTGGCGGCGGACCCGCAGGGACGCTCCCGCTGCGCCTGCCCCGACGCAGACTGCACAGTGCCCGGCGCGCACCCCTTCGACCCCGGCCTCCTCGCGGCCACCACCGACGCCCGCATGGTGCGCTGGTGGTGGAGCAACCGGCCGGCCGCGCCGATCATCCTGGCCACCGGCGGCAAGGCCCCCTGCGCGGTGAGCCTGCCGGCCCTCGCCGCCTCGCACGCCCTCACCGCGCTCGACCGCATGGGCATGCGCCTGGGCCCGGTCGTGGCCTCGCCGAGCCGCTGGGCGATCCTCGTGAAGCCGTACACCATGGAGCAGTTGGGCGAACTGCTCTACGCCAAGGACTTCGTCCCGGGCTCCCTCCGCTTCCACGGCGAGGGCGGCTATGTGGCCCTGCCCCCGTCCGAGACCGGCGAGGGCGAGATCCGCTGGGAGCGCGCGCCACTGCCCGGCTCCGCCTCCCCCTGGGTCCCCGACGTCGAGGCAGTGGTGGACGCCGCGGTCGAGGCCCTCACTCGTACGGGTGTGAGCGCGCCCGAGTTGTAAGGGTGTCGGGCGCCGGTGGAACCGGGCGCCCGCACCCGGTCGTTATCGTCCGCTCTATGAACCTTCGCCTGCTCGCCCTTGCGGGCGTCGTTGCGTGCGCCGTCGCGCTGCCACTGGCCGTGGCATCCGCTGGACCGGTGGGTGACAAGGGCCGCACCGTCGTACGTGCCCCTGCGCGCGAAGCGGTGCGGTCCTCCCCGCGCGAAGAGGATGCCAAGGCACTCTCCGCGGCCCCCACCCGCTCTCCCCTGCTCCTCGGACTCGGTCTGGCCACCGCCGTCCGCTGCGGCCCCGAACTCACCTCCCCCGACGGCATCGAGGGGCAGGCCTGTGTGCTCACTCAGGGTGAGGACACCTGGGCGCGCACCTACTACCGCAACGCGACGGGCGAGATCCTGGACTCCGCGCTGAGCCTCATGGGGCCCGGTGGCCGCACCGTGCAGATGCACTGTGCCGTGGGCTCCGAGGACGAGCCGGGAATGTGCGAGACGCCCCGGGAACGCACCCAGGGCGAGTTGGACGCCTACACGGCGGTCGCGGAGTTCGCGGCGAAGGCCGGGCGCGGGCCGCTGCTGCTGCGAGCCGGGAGCAACTCCGGGACGTCTACCGGCAGTTGATGATCGGCGGCGTTCTGTAAAGGAACCGCGCACATGAAAAGGCCCGGTTGCTGGCGACGGGGGATGCACCAGCAACCGGGCTACTCGAACGGTAACAAGAGATCGGCGGTTCGCAAATTCGATCCGGGCTTTCAAGTCACGTAATTGCTTGTACCGAACGGGACTTGTGAGCGGAGTCACCGATTCGACGAGATCGGGTTCGGCTGAACGGTCGGGCAGCCGTACCCGATCTCGTCACCGTCTGTCAACTGAGCGTGACCTGCCGGTTGGTGAGACCACCGCGCGCCCGGCGCTCGTCGGCGGTCAGCGGTGCGTCCGAAGCGAGGGCGGCCGCGAGGCGCTCGGCGAACTCGGCCGCCGGCTTCTCGATGTCCTCCGCCGAGACTCCGCTCGGCAGGTCCCAGACCGGGACGGTGAGCCCGTGAGCGCGGAAGGAACCCACGAGGCGCGTGCCTTCACCGAGGTTCGACCGGCCTGCCGCGTGCAGCCGCGCGAGGGCGTCCAGAAGCTGCTCCTCCGGGTGCGGCATGACCCAGCGCAGGTGGTTCTTGTCCGGCGTCTCGCACCAGTACGCGGCGTCCACGCCCGTCAGCTTCGCGGTCGGGATGGCCGCGGCGTTGGCCCGCTCCAGGGAGGCAGTCACCTCCGGCGTGGCGTTCTCGGAGTCCGGGACCCAGAACTCGAAGCCACTGTGCACAACTGGCTCGAACGTGCCTTCGGGGTCGAGGAGATCCTGCAGCCGCGGACCGCCGGCCGGAGCGCGACGGCCCTCGACCGGTGTGCCCGGCTCGGCGGTCAGCGCGCGCCGGAGCGTGTCGGCGAGGTCGCGGCTGACGTCGCCGGACGCCGTGTCGTTCTGCAGACCCAGCAGCACCGAACCGTCGTCGCGGCGCAGCGCCGGCCAGGCCATCGGCAGCACCGTCGCCAGGGTCACCGACGGGACACCCTCGGGCAGGCCCTCCTTCAGGGGCAGCTCGACGGTGGCCGCCGGCACCAGCTCGCGCAGCGCCACCCAGTCGCCCTCGCTCGGAAGTCCCTCGAAGGGGCGGTGCACCAGCTCGGTCACGGCGTGTGCGGCGGCCCGTCCGTGACAGGCCTTGTAGCGCCGGCCGCTGCCGCAGGGGCAGGGCTCGCGCGCGCCGACAACCGCAACTTGTCCATCAGCGCCCACGGCGCGGGCACCGTCCGTGCTCTGCGGGCGCTTGGCCTTCGTCTGAGGTCGCTTCTTGGCCATCGTGGGTGTCTCCCGGTTACGGCTCGGCTGGTACGGCGGGAGCCTAGCCGTTCACACCACGACCCACGGAAATCTGCGGACCGTTCAGTCCAGGTCGTCGAACGCGTCCGCGAAGCCCAGGCCCGGCATCGCCGGGATCCGTGCCACTGTCGGGGTCGTGACGCGCGTAGCGAAGTCGTCGCGGCGGTGCCCGGCGTCCGGATCATGAACGTCGTCGTGCACGACGACCCACACCGTGACCTCACCGCGGGCGTCGTCACGCACACCCCAGTCGTCTGCCAGCGCGGTGATGATGTTCAGTCCACGGCCGCCGTGTGCGGTGACCGAGGGGGTGGCCGGAGCCGGGCGGGTGGGTCCGCCACCGTCCGTCACCTCCACCGTGAGGCGGCCGCTCCGGTCCACGCGCCATGCCGCCCGGACGTCGCCGTCCCCGGCCAGGGCGTCGCCCAGTGGCCGGCCGTGCTTGCAGGCATTGCTCAAGAGTTCGGAAAGAATCAGAACGGCATCGTCGATGACCGCATCCGATACACCGCCCGTGCGCAGCTGCTCGCGCATCCGGTGTCTCGCCTCCCCCACGCCCGCAGGGCCATGGGGTACGGCCATGCTCGACGACGCAGGCACCTCCTGTGCCACCACCAACGCCACCCCCGAGACCTCCTTTGCCCCACGCCACGGTGTGGATGCCCCATTGGCCTGTACCGGAAACCGGCCAATCCACGTTCAGTGACGCATTCGCAACGATCGAATACGGAACGAACGCGCCGGAGCACTCCCTGTAGCCGCGTGGCTGGATTTCGACTGTGGCCGAGTTGGAGAATGGTGCCGGAGGGGTGGATGGGTCAAGGGTTCTTCACAGGTCTTTACCAGTGAAGAAGAGGAGGGAAGGGTTCAGGACATCGCTCAGTGGGCGAGCTGGCGCAGCACCGCGCGCGGGCGGTTGGTGATGATGGCGTCAATGCCCAGGTCGACGCAGAGATCCACATCCTGGGGCTCGTTCACGGTCCACACGTGCACCTGGTGGCCGGCCCGTTTCAGCCGCTCGATATACGCAGGGTGATTGCGCACGATCCGGATCGAGGGGCCCGCGATCCGGACACCCGCCGGCAGCCGTCCGTCGCGCAGCCGGGGCGAGACGAACTGCAGCAGATAGACCGTCGGCAGCGTCGGCGAGGCGGCACGCACACGATGCAGCGACCGCGCCGAAAAGCTCATCACGCGCACGGAGGACTCGGCGGCGGTGGCCGGGGCGTCCAGCCCGAACCGCTTCAGCAGCATCAGCAGCCGCTCCTCCACCTGCCCCGCCCACCGGGTCGGATGCTTGGTCTCGATCGCCAGCTCCACCCGCCGCCCCGCGTCCGCGACCAGCTCCAGCAGCCGCTCCAGCGTCAGTACGGAGGTGTCCTCATGGTCCTCGGGCCGGAACTCCCAGTCGGGCTCCTCGTCGCGCGTGCGCCAGAACTCCCGAGTCTTGCGCGAGCCGAAGTCCAGGGCGGCGAGCTCGGCGAGCTCCAGCGCCGAGACCGCTCCCCGGCCGTTGGACGTACGGTTGACGCGACGGTCGTGGACACAGACGAGATGGCCGTCCGCCGTCAGGCGCACATCGCATTCGAGGGCGTCGGCACCGTCCTCGATCGCCTTCTTGTACGCGGCCAGGGTGTGCTCGGGGGCCTCTTCGGAGGCTCCGCGGTGGGCGACGACTTGAATCCGGTGCTGCCGTGCGTGGGTCACCGCGTCATGGTGCCACCGCGGCGGGGTAGTCGTGCGATCGGAGGAGCATAGATTGCGCCCCTTTTGCCTGTCATGGCCTATATAAAGAATGGCCCCGGACCCACAGGCACGCTTTATGGCGCCCTGACGGCTCATGGGAAAAGCTGACGGCATACAAAAGAACATGCACAGCTGCATCGCGCCGGTCCGTCGACCAACGTGAACGAGCGTGACCGAGTGCGACCGAGAACAAAAGCCGTGGATCGAGGAGAGAAGCTGTGAGCACCGAGAACGAGGGCACCGCGGTACCCCCGGCCCCGTCCGCACCCCCCGTGCCGGTGGACGCTCCCACTCCCTCGGCACCCGACGCCTCCAGGGGGAGCGCCCCGACAACCCCGCTCCCGCCGGTACCTCCCGGCGCCCCCGGCGCGCAGGAGCAGGATCTGGTGCGCTCCGGCCATGCCCCCGCCTACGCCTCGACGGGTGCGCAGGGCCCGCACGGACCCGGCGGATCCCAGGGCTCCGCCCCTGACGCGTCCTGGCCGCCCCCGCCCCCCGCCACCCCCTCCTACTCCGACTCGGGCGCCGGCGGCTCGGACACCGGCTGGGGCTCCACCTACCAGCAGCCCGCGCCGAAGTCCGGCGGCGGCCGCGGTGGCCTCGTCGCCGCGATCCTGGTGGCCGCGCTGGTCGCCGGCGGCCTGGGCGGCGGCCTCGGCTACACGCTGGCCAAGAACAACGACGACAACACCGGCTCCACGACCGTCTCCGCCTCCGACAGCGGCAGTTCCGTCAAGCGCGACCCCGGCACCGTCGCCGGCGTCGCCGCCAAGGCCCTGCCCAGCACGGTCACCATCGAGGCCGAGTCCACCAGCGGCGAGGGCGGCACCGGCACCGGCTTCGTCTTCGACACCCAGGGCCACATCGTCACCAACAACCACGTCGTCGCGGATGCGGTCGACGGCGGCAAGCTCACGGCGACCTTCCCGAGCGGCAAGAAGTACGACGCGGAGGTCGTCGGCCACGCGCAGGGCTACGACGTGGCGGTCATCAAGCTCAAGAACGCCCCGTCGAACCTCAAGCCCCTGACCCTGGGCAACTCCGACAAGGTCGCGGTGGGCGACTCGACGATCGCCATCGGCGCCCCCTTCGGCCTGTCGAACACCGTCACCACCGGCATCATCAGCGCGACGAACCGCCCGGTGGCCTCCAGCGACGGCACCGGCAGCAACGCGTCGTACATGAGCGCCCTGCAGACGGACGCCTCGATAAATCCGGGGAACTCCGGCGGCCCGCTGCTCGACGCGTCGGGCAACGTGATCGGCATCAACTCCGCGATCCAGTCCAGCAGCAGCGGCGGCCTCGGCGGCACCAGCCAGTCCGGCTCGATCGGCCTGGGCTTCGCCATCCCGATCAACCAGGCCGAGTACGTCGCCCAGCAGCTGATCAAGACCGGCAAGCCGGTCTACGCGAAGATCGGCGCGTCCGTCTCCCTGGAGGACTCCTCGGGCGGCGCGAAGATCACCGACACGGGCGCCAGCGGCTCCGCCGCGGTCGAGTCCGGCGGTCCCGCCGACAAGGCAGGCCTCAAGCCCGGCGACGTGATCACCAAGCTCGACGACCACGTGATCGACTCCGGCCCCACCCTGATCGGCGAGATCTGGACCCACAAGCCCGGCGACAAGGTCACGATCACCTACGAACGCGGCGGAAAGACCCACACGGTGCAGCTCGCCCTGGGCTCCCGCCAGGGCGACGGCTGACCCCACCGACCCACGCGCGCGTACCTCCCCGGGTTCGCAACATCTGCCCCACGCGCGCGCGTGCCAACCCGTTACTCTTGTCCCCGCGCCGTTGATCCAGTGGCGGCGCGGGGTGGGTTGCCCGAGCGGCCTAAGGGAACGGTCTTGAAAACCGTCGTGGCAGCGATGTCACCGTGGGTTCAAATCCCACACCCACCGCGTGCAGGTCAGCACACATGCTGGTCAGAAGGGGTGCCCCGGTCATCGGGGCACCCCTTTCGCGTACCGGC
>Ga0307512_10006949_pt1 | contig 11310 bp, 20 predicted proteins | sample 14_EM_MG_FD_200267 | JGI IMG/M metagenome (GOLD analysis project Ga0307512, IMG submission 200267) | Populus trichocarpa ectomycorrhiza microbial communities from riparian zone in the Pacific Northwest, United States - 14_EM | ecosystem: Host-associated > Plants > Roots > Unclassified | place... | reverse complement strand
CACAACGTTACCCTCAACACCTCTTCACTGTCCTTTGCACCCCCTTTCCCCCCTTCGTCGTTTCTCCCAGCGACTTAGGATGATACCTCTCACTTCCCCGCCCCCAGCCGCTCACACTACCTACCACATTCCCCCCACAGTATTTACGGCTCTTCTCCCCTGACCACACTCGAAGGACACCTCTCCCCCCACCGCCGCTTTTCCGCGCCATCTTCCTGACGCTCGAGAACACCACGGTTTTATGATCGAATTTGTACGTTCCACCCCTACTGACCGCCTGTTACCATTTACTCGCAAGAAGACCCCATCCATTGCGACAGCAAAATTGCAGTGCTCAACCCGAATTCATTGCCGGCTTGCGAGACCGTCCCACCCCCGTGCCAGAAATTGCGTGGACCTCTGGGCGACGATAAACCATGAGACCACCACTTTCCCCGCCTCCCCTCCCGCCCCACCTCGTTCCCCCCAGAATTTTCACCCAGCCACTCGTCCCGTAGGTCCACCATGACTCCCTCGACCTTCCCGCTCTCAAATGATTTACCATACGTGCTCGAGCGGTAATATCTCCCGTCACCTGGCCCGTCGCCCCCGCCCGACCTGTCATTCCCCCAACCTGGCCTGGGCCGCTACAAACTTTTCCGCTCCCACCCTTCCCGTCCTCAAGCAGGCGGTACGCGCAAGGAAAGAAATTACACCATGGTCAGGCACATTGACCCCAACAGTGAACAGCCTGACGACACCGGAAGTCGTACAAGCAGACGTGTTGCGTGAAGGCGAGGCGGAATCAAGGGCAAAGACCACGAGGGTTTGCACGAAGCCCTTCGAACAAAGGGGAGGGCAGTGTCACGGCGGTGGCGATATCCGACGCAATGCACAGGTGCACCTTCCCACTGTGGCCTCTTCCCACAGGTCCCTTCGGTTGTCTCCCCGCCCCCCACCCGTTGAAGGGGCGCACAAACTCGCTCGAAGAAGCACCTATGTCACTTTTATTCGTAGCTGAATCAAGCTTTCCACCCGATAGTACAACCGCTTTCCTGCAATACGCTTGGTAGTTGGTGACCCGCATCCAATGATCTATTTTTGGGATATGTGTCCGTCGCTGAGGAAGTGAGACCGGGCTGGAAAACCTGACAGGTCAATTGGAAGCTTCCACTCTTAACAGTAACACTGTGCCACTCGTAGAAATGGTGAATAAGATGATGTGTTTGTATCCCCTAGACGCAGTTGCCACAAGCCTATATTAAGATCTAACACGACGATCGATTCGCGAACCCAGACCCAAGATGACTCAAGAAGCTATTATTTACGTTAGTCCCAAAAACTCTAAATCGGCGATTTTATGTCCGCGACAAAACATCTACAAGGCCTATACAAAATGTAGGAATATCCCAGAGCGAAGGATAGAAATACCGTGCGACGGTCGGCGAATCCTACCAGAACCAGAACACAGTGACAGCTATGATCATGTAGACGGCGAGGGGTAGCCATGCGACAGCCCACACGTCCTCCGCCACCCGCAATGGGTAAATTCGCCAGCATGGGGGGCCCGGTGATGGCCGCTCTGACGACGATCGATACTCGGGTAGTTCAAATGAGCGCTTCGTGGGGTACTTCTGGTGGCGTGACGGTGCGCCGCCAGCAGCGCGTGCAGCCACGAATAAGATTGTGGTGAGGATGAGCGGGACGTACGCCCAACAGTAGACGCGGAGCTGGTTGGGCAGCGGGCACATCACATGTGCATTGGTGCGCGCCTCGCTGGAGAGCGACAAGAGCTGGAAGCCTGGCTGCCGGATCCCCATCGCTATTGAGGGCGACTTGACGGTCACTTCGGGGATCCGTCGTTCATGAAAGATGTGGGTATATTCGCAGTAGTCATGATCATCCCCGCTGTTTCAGTATTCGTCAGTCATGGGAAGGTGGCGAAGGGGGAAAGTGTAAAGTAACGATATAAGGAAAAGCAAATACCTGAAAATGAGTGTTGGTCCAAGTTCGTTGAGTAGGAGTTGGGAAGTCTCTGGGGAGAGCAGTGTTTGGTAGCCGTCGCCTCGTACGGCAGGAATCGACCCTTTCTCACGGAGAGGCCCGCAGTTCGAGCCGGGAAAACGGTACAGGGGGATGTGAGTGAATAGGATCAAGGGCGCATCTTTGCGCAAATGTGATTGGTCATCACAATCGAGGAAGTAAGGCAAAGGTTCTAAATGCTCACTGGCTGCATGCTCCGTACGCATATGACGGAGATATGCGAGGTCTATTGGTAGACTATTGCGGTCCTCGCCAGCACTTTCTCGGCGCAAGTCTTCCTCTACGAGCGCAGGTGCATCGACCATGAAAAGTGAGTGTCCCCCAAGCACCACGTGTTGAGAAAGCGGGCCAAAAGTCGTTCTGTAGCGCGGCCGCGCGATGGGTGATGTGTTACTACCATTCTCCAGGCCCACGTCATGGTTCCCTGGTATATAGTACACCGGAAGCGACGGAGGAGCGGCGAATATCGAGTGGAAGCGCGCGGCATACTCCTGGTATCTATGACCCAAAGTGAGAGAGCAGTAAGGGAGAGGTAGAAACTTGAATTCGAGAATCGGAACAAAGAGAGGGGAGGGGGGATAGAGTGGGGGAGGGACGCGCATACGTACTGTGTGATGTGCATGTCGGCGAAGCCGTTGTCCATCAAATCCCCGAGGAAGATGACAGCGTGCGGACGCGTGCTTTTGGCGACGCGCCACGCCTTGCGAAGATTCATATCGACGAAGATCCGGGAGACGGTCCTGAGGAGCGAGCTGCGCTCGGGGTAAGACCTCTCGTCGAGAATCTGCGGATCGGCGACGATGAGGATGTGAGTCGCCTCGCCATTTCCCTGACGACCGAAAGGATATAGATATCAGTTTCTATGAAACACACGGGAGAGAAAGAGGGCGTAAAAAAAATAGAGCAAGCGCGGGGTGAGGGAAAGTTGTGTGGACGAGAAGAGGGTGAGAGAATGTTGCGAAAGCGACGGGACTTACTCCGGGATCTGGCCAGTGACACTGCGCACTCGCAGCTATGAAGATGCCAATTTCGAGCAGCAAGACGAGCGCGACCCAGGCATTTCTTATGGTTTTCAGTGAACACCTGGCTATGCGCATAGCGTCGTGCTGTGTGATGTGTTCCATAACTTGATTCCGACCTCAACTGCAACGTGCGGTAAGCGAAAACGGTCCGGCCTTCCGTCCTTGTAATTTATATGCGCGCACGCGCGCTCTGTGCTCTGCGGAGGCGCTAGTTTCAGCTTGTCTTTGTCATTGATCTCTTTCTCTACGCTCTGCGTAGAATGTCGTGGTCATGGGATGGCGACTGTCCTGTGGCGTTGACCAACTTGATCTTCCATGGGTGTACTTCGGGGGTGGACGGGGGTGATTGCTGCATTACACTAGATCGGATAGACAGATATTCTTAGATGGCTATGATCAAGTCAAATAAACGCGTTGCCACTGTTGCCAGTGGTGTCAAAACGAAACGAAACGAGTGATTGTGCATGATTACCTCATCGTATGTGGTTTCGGCGAGCTAATCGGACTCGAAGTAAGAAGACCCCCAGATGCTGCAAAAAACTACTTGAGCCCGACGGTGCGTCTCCTTATCCATTCTCCCGCAATCCCTCTTCTCCACTCTCATGTCCTCTCTAGTCGTCTCCGCCTCCGGCAAGGTCCTCCTAGCCGGGGGTTACCTCGTCCTCGACCCTGCCTACTCCGGCGTCGTCGTCTCGACATCGTCTCGCTTCTATACTGTCATCACTCCAGCAAAATCCAACCGCATCGTCGTCAGGTCGCCGCAGTTCATCAATGCCACCTGGTCATATGCGTGGTCCATTTCGCAGGCTTCTGTTCCACCCACCATTGTCGTGTCCCAGGTCGAAAGGTAGATATCGGACCCCTCTCACTCCCTGTCGTCCCCGCCCCGGGCCTCCTCGTCGTTCTCATCGCCTGCCGCCTGCAGTCTTACGACGTCGAAGAACAAATTCGTCCATCTCGCCCTGCAAAAGACGTTGTCGCTCGCGTTAGAGGCGAGAGGCCCTGCGGAGCTAGAACAGGCACTTGGTGCTGGCCTCGACATCACCATCGTCGGAGATAATGACTTTTACTCGCAACAGGACCAGGTACGTATCGCCCTCCCCTCCACCCCCGCCTCCGATATCGTCGGCGTTTTGTTGTGCTGACCATCTTTCGTCGTGCAGCTCAAGAGCCGACAGCTGCCCATCTTGCTTGCTTCGCTCGCCGAAATACCGCACTTCAACCCCACGGGCGTCGAGCTCGCAGACGTAGCCAAGACAGGTCTCGGCTCCTCGGCGGCGCTCATCACGTCCTTGGTCGCCGCACTGCTCGTCCAGTCCGGCTTGATCGCACCCGACCAGCTCGGGAGCGCCTCCGCACGGCATCTCGCGCACAACGTCGCGCAATTCGTACACTGCCTCGCCCAGGGCAAGGTAGGCTCCGGCTTTGACGTCTCTGCCGCCGTATTCGGGAGCCAGCTCTACACGCGCTTCAATCCGGCCGTGTTGCAGCCGCTCATGGATGACTCGGTGCGTCTCGGTTCCCAACCCCCCCCTCCCGATTTGGTCGTTTGCTTATCTCTCTCCCTTTTTTGTTTGCAGCTGGGTTCGCAATCGCTGCTGTCGGTCCTAGCGCCGGAGAATCGAGCGTGGGATGCCACAGTGACGCCATTCACCCTTCCACCGCGGACGCGCCTACTACTCGCTGATATTCATGCGGGCAGCAACACGCCGCTACTCGTGAGCAAAGTGCTCAAATGGCGCGCCGAGAACAGCGCAGTTGGTGAGGCCTTGGTGGATAATTCTAGATCTGGCCCCTACTTATCATGCATATCCCCGTAGCGCACTCGCTCTGGACTGCTCTCGATCAGTGCAACACATCGCTAGGCCAGACGCTCGCCCGCCTTACGGAACTCTACGAGCGAGACCAGCATGCATACGTGGAGACAGTGCGGTGGGTGGCGGGCTTACAGCCCAGGCAGGTGAGGCAATCGTCCCTTACATTTGTTCCTGAGCGTGGTCGACTTGACATGTGCCGTAGTGGCTTGCGAACCCAAATATGCCGCAAGAGCAATCGACATGCCTCGAAGCCTTTTACGAAGCTCACCTACTGACAGAGGTATTCTCACGTGTTGCTTCCCTCCCATTTCAGCATGTATTCATCTAATCTTGTGTTTGCGCGTGTAGCAAATCCGCAGTAAAATGCGCGAAATGGGAAGACTCTCCGGCGTTGAAATCGAGCCGGAGCAGCAAACCAAACTGCTCGATGCAAGTGTGGCAATGGCCGGTGTTATCGGCGGCGGCGTCCCTGGCGGTACGTGTCTTCCTTTTGACCTTCCTCGACTCAAAGTTTGATACACTACTAAAGCGGGCGGGTTCGACGCCGTGTGGTTACTTGTCTGTGAGCCACCCGAAGACACCCCTGGGCTCCCACCACTCCCACGCATAGAACGACTTTGGACGAGCTTTCCTGGGGTTGCGCCTCTGCTTGCTCAGGAAAGCATTGTGCAAGGTGTCGCACTTGAGAAGCTCGCTGACGTGCCCGGGCTCGCAGCCGTCGTAGAAGCAGCTGCGCGTGACTAGCCTGGAAGGGGGGATGGAATTACAAGTGCAGTTCTGAGTCCATATAAAGTGATACCTTCAGATACAGGTGCTACGTATGGGGGTGTGAGGGTAGGCCGCCAAGAGGTGGGGGGCGGGGTGGAGTAAGTTAACGAGTCTGTCAGCTACATGCATATCTTGGCTTCTCCCGCGGGTGTCCATGCCTTCCCGAGCGCAAGCGCGAGCGAGAGTACCATGACGATCGCGCCGAAGGCGGCGCAGACATATGCAGGCAAGGTTGTCCGAATATCTCGGGCACTGGTGAGTTTTAGGAAGCATACGGCAGGAAAGATGTACGCAAGCGCGGTGGCGGAGACGCCACCTGTGATCTCGAGGGTGACGCCTAGATCACAAGTGATGAGCGATACTGTTGTTATGTAAGTCCGTGTCAGCTTATGGATGGCAATGAAGGAGTGTGCGCACTGATCATGGAGGCGAAGAGGATGACCGTGGTGAAGAAAACGTGCCGCTGCATGTTGAAGGTTTCATGCGAGAAGAAATACTGTTCGATTACCTGTGGGGGTCAACATTGTCATGGTGGTGTGCTAGATTTCTTAAGGGAAAAAGAAAGTTACCTCACGACATACGAAGAGCTCCAGTGGGAGCGTCGTGAACATATTTAGCCCAAAGCAAAACCGTGCAAAGTTAATTAGGGTATCACTCTACAAAGCATATCATTCGAGGCTGGAAAGCATGTTGGGGGGGAGAGGGGGCTCACAAGAGAGAAGTTGTTCAGTATATTGCCTTGTGTTTTGTCCGTGAATACGACGTATCCAGAAATCGCCATGACGGAACACGCGACGAGCGACACCGCGGTCGATACATGCGTGACGGTGGCGAACCGGTCGAGCGTCGGCGTTCTCAGGCTCCCATAGATCAATAGCGAATTGTGGTGGCAGACGAAAGCAAAGCTGATGACCCCGATGGCTTGTAAAATCCCAGGCTCGACGATCGAGAATCGTTTGGACGGATCGCCTTTTAGGGAGGGCGGTACGTGCGGGCCTTCGAACATGACGGAGCCCACGATGATGAGCATCCCACAGAGCGCGAGGCTGGACGCGATGGAGAGTTTGTGGATGTCGCGGTACAGTGATAGTGGGTATGAGACGCAAATGGTGCAAAAGGCGATGATGAATCGACGGTCGGTGAAGACGGATAGGACAGGCACGGAATGAAGGTTAGGAAATACGGAGCGGATGACGTGTGGGATCGTGTCCCCTGTAACGGAATGAACACCGGGTTACGAGGCGGAGAAGGCCCGAACGCAATATACACGCACCGATGATGATCCCAAAGGCGCACATTCCTGGCCGTGAATGAGTAAAGTGTTCGTGTAGAGAGAATCGTGGGCTTCACAGACGCACCGCCGAAAGCGAAAGAGAACTGGAAAAAGGACACAGCGGCGCGTCCACTGGAGCCAAAACAGCGATTCATGATCCCGATGTATGAATTCGTGCCACTGAGCTTTGCGTTTGTCACAATGAGACGGATGGTCCAATCTGTGACGCAACAGAGAACGACCAGGAGGAATATCCCCGTGAAGAACCCCGCGCGACTGATAGCGTAGGGTAAACCTGATAAGGTGTTCAGATCCTTGAGAATAAGGAAAATATGCCCAAATGACATACCAATAATCCCTTGAGCGGGGGGAAACATCAGTTTAGAGCAAGCGGAAGATAGGCAGGCCACGTACCAGCTCCTAGGATGGAGTTTGCCATGTTGGCTATGGAATTCAGCATTGAGCCTCCCCCACCTTGCTTGGCGGCAAGCTCGTCCAGATCGATATCTGAACGTGTAGAATCGCCATCTACACCCATGGGGATGTCCAGGCTTCTCCGTACTGCAGAAGCGTCGAGTAGCCCGACGAGGAGAGGCATGGACTGCTCCCGGCCGCGTTGGATACCATGTTCCAAGTTTGTTTGCGCGACGCTGTCATCGTCGAGCTCATCAGAGTCGAGGTCGAAAGCTGAGAAAAACACCAGGTTTGAATCGCTCTCATCGATGCCCAACGCGAAATGCATGCGCGCGACGACGTACCTGCTTCCCGGCTCTCCAAAGTGGACCGCAGCGGGGCGGCTATGACCTGTACGTGCTCCTGGAAGCGCACGGCCTGATCTGCCTTGCCCCGCCGATGCGGCGGGCCATCCAAGGCCGACGTCTCTTGCTCGTCATTGTCGTCATCGATGGCGAACAGGACGTCGTCGGCCGACGGGGATGCGGACGAGGACGGCGAAGCCTTCGTCGAGAGGTCCTCGCGAGAGCTGACCAGGAGAGGTTGGCTATCGACCTCGTCGTCGACTCGACCGTTTTGGCGGCCACCCCGGCGTGGCATGAATTGGGTGTGATAACTTGGATTATCGTTTTTACGAAAGGGATGCGGGGGTAGGCGGAAATGCGAGTGAGTGAAATGTTACGGTGTGAACGTTTGATGCGACACACTAATATGACCCGTTACCCGTACCTTTACCCGTCTCGGCCCTGTTGCGATGCGATGACACTGTACACTCATTGCACGCACTGCATCATTGTTCTCACTCCCCTTTCCCCCTACCTTCACCTGTGTCGACTCCAACTCACGACCAGCAACGGCTAGTCCGTCTGTTGGTATCCAGACTCCACAGCGCTGAAACTCGCGTATCATTCGTTGTATCTATAGATCTCAACTGTTGGACCCATACTATTTATTTTCCCAGGCGGTGTGTTCCAGGCCGTAGGACGCCCATAAGGCCATAGAACTCTTATTTTATTACGACCATGAACGGGCTTGCGTCATTTTTACCTGTTTTCTTTGCGGTGCAGGCATTCTCCCAAGCCACCACTCCTGCAGCGTCAGTGGCGTCGCAATACTCACTCTCTACGAGCACCAACCTCCCATTCCCCCAAGCGACACTCAGCAATGCCGACACTCAGTCTTTCATCACGTCCAACTGGGGCCTCTCCAAAGGTCGCATCCAAAACGGCGCTTCCAACATTGTCTTCGTCAGCGATCCCTTCCCGAATTTACCTGCGCCTGGGAGCAGCAGCAACACGTCCGGCCCCGTACTACAGGTACAGTACCCGGCCGGCAGCTACGAGAACGACGACGACGGGGGCGCGCAGCTATACGCGTTGTGGAATTCGAGCGGGAGCGCGTTCCAGAGCATGCTGCTCTCGTACGAGGTCGCGTTTGATTTTGGATTTGACTGGGTCAAAGGCGGGAAGCTGCCGGGCCTGCGTGGGGGACCAGATCCGAACAACTGCTCGGGTGGCAATCAGGCAACCGGGACGAACTGCTTCAGCTCGCGCGTCATGTGGAGGACGAACGGCGCGGGGGAGGGTGAGTCGGTTTCATAGCTGGGCGTTGGTGTGGTGGTCCTCACGTGGCGTGTGCAAAGTATATGCCTATGTTCCAAGGGATAACGACATCTGCAAGGCCACAGGGATACAGTGCAATGACGAATTCGGCATCAGCATAGACCGGGGCTCTTTCACCTTTTCCAGTGGACAGTGCGCGATTTATATCCTTCCTTCATTTTATGGCTGTTGTTGACCCACGATTGAAGGTGGAACCGCGTCACCATGTTGGTCAGATTAAACAGCCCGACAAACGTTGCCAATGGACAGGTGATACTCTAGTAAGCCCGTCCCTCCAACCCCCTCTCAGTGCTTCTCAGTGCTTATACTATACTGTCTGGTAGTTTCAACGATGTTCATGTTCTAGAACACAACGACATCCACTTTCGTAGCAGCGATGTGATCACAGCTGGTGGCTTGTATTTCTCGTAAGTCTGTTTCCGATCAAATCTGGTCGAGTGTTTATCTCTATGCACCTAGCACCTTCTATGGCGGTATGTTCACGTGTGATTCATCCCAAGAAAAGACATTTACCCTTTCATGCAGGAAGTGACGAAAGCTGGGCCCCCTCAAGTCTCATGCATACGTACTTCCGCAACTTCAAGCTGTTCGCAGGTACCTCGCCTTCGGACCTTCAAGGCTCTAAAGTCAATGCAGCCCGGGAACGCTTACTGACGTCCTTGGCAGGACCGTTTGTTACTGCTTGCTCTGTACTTCTTGGTATTTTTATTTGGTAGGCAATTGGCCGTTGCTATCATTTGCTTCATTTTACGGACAATACCCTTTTTAAAAGAGATATAACGGTGGACATCTTAGAGATACAGTGTGTACTAGAGTGAGAGGCCTTTCCGAATTCCATAATGTTATTGTTTGAGGATAAGCAACGAATATAACCGCGACCGGGAAAGAGGGAAATGTTCATGCTCGAACCCTCATACTACTGGGAAGGAGCCAACAAGCAATAGGCCCGCAAGAGTATATGGATGCACAAGGCACCTGTGAGACATCGAGGTGGCAACACACTGGATTTTGCGCTTGGACATCAGGACTCGGCGAACGTCACTTCGTTAGCGAAGTCCCAGCTCAAATTGCCTAACACGTGAAGAGCTGCGGTTGGTGGTGGGAACAGCAGGGCCATGGAGGGAAGGGAGAAGTGTTGGCAGGTTGCAGAGACCCTGAGACTCGTTCTCCAAACCGAGTCAAGGTTTCGGGAGACCAGAATATGAATATGGTACGCCTGAGCTACGGCGGTATATTGGCTCGGCATTCGGCTACGATAGTCTTTCGGTCAACGATTCACCTGTCCGAGCTTTTTCCGAGAAGAAGATCTCTGATCGGTGAGTTGGAGGTTCTCGCCCGCAGATCCAGCTGGAAGAAACGTTGGCAGTCGGATCAGCGGCGACGTCGAGTTCCGGTTCAACGTGGCCGGGCACAGGAATGGGTGCCGTTTCGCTCCCCGTGTGTCCTTCTCAGGTGACGCTTCGGTTTCAGTAGTGGGTGTCTGTTTCTGTGGGGATTTCCTGCATGGGGGAGCAGCGCGACGCGGAGCCTGTGGGATGCATCGAGCGCAGAAGGATGTTGAGGCTTCCCGAGGCCGGGGATGCTGAGGGACGTTCTCTACAGATCCGGATATCAGAGATTGAATGTTGCGTGAGGTGAAAAATATAACAAGGTAGCTGAAGGTGAGACCTGAGGTTTGGGAGAAGGCGTTTCTGCTGCTGTCTCATGAGTGGGGGGTGAGGTAGGGAGTGGCACTATTGGGGACAGATAACATCATGTGCACCATTTGCGGCAACTCCCGTCTCTGCCTGCGCCTGTTCGACGTCTCCCTCAGATCTGGGTTGCCGTTCTGCTACCCGGACGTCGATAGTCGATAGTTGCTCGGGTCGTCTTAGGCGCGACCATGGCAGGCTTGGGCTTAACCTCCTGCTTGCGACCGGAGATCGGCAGAGCCATACCAACCCTCGTACCGCACAAGGCGAGCTATGCGAGTGGCGATCGCTGCCCGACGCTGCCTCTCCTCTTCTTCAGGGTCGGGCACATCCTCTCCTCCAGCAGGTGCCTCACCCTCGCTCGATCTCCGAGGGCCCCTCTTGAGCGGGTTCCTGCTGGCGGCGGTTGTGCCTTCGAAAGAGCGACTAATATATCTTCGCTGGGCGCCTTGAGTAGAGAGACGGAGGGTTTGTTGTCAGCCGCCGCACTGTCACCCTCATCTTCGCACTAGTCACGGGGGGGGGAGTGACGGCGACCTGAGGTCCTGAGAAGGTGGTTTCCACTTTGATTTCTTCGCAGGCCTCGTGGACGGAGCAGGCTGAGGGACCCCCACCGAAAGCACCAAGGCCCTGCAGCGCGGC
>Ga0307512_10006948_pt1 | contig 11313 bp, 3 predicted proteins | sample 14_EM_MG_FD_200267 | JGI IMG/M metagenome (GOLD analysis project Ga0307512, IMG submission 200267) | Populus trichocarpa ectomycorrhiza microbial communities from riparian zone in the Pacific Northwest, United States - 14_EM | ecosystem: Host-associated > Plants > Roots > Unclassified | place... | reverse complement strand
ATCTAACAAAAAAAATTAAACTTTTATATAAAAAAATATAAAAATATATATATATATATATATATATATATAAATTATTTTAAATAAAAAAATAAATTTAGAAAAACACAGTTACAATCGCACCAATAAAATGGTAACCAGCTAATTGTTAATCATAACCTTACAGAAAAAAGATGATTTCCATGTTTGATTGATTGAAAGCCAAGTCATTGTTGTTTTTTTGAAGATCTACTTGCCTTCTACACAAACTCTTCACAATTTATCTTCCAAATTAAGAAAAACAAAAACTGTTTACATGTCATGATTCTGTATAATTAAATCCTAAGTGCCTATAATTAAGCATTGTTATCAATTGTGGCTAATTTTATATAATTTTTTTATTCTAATTTAGATATTAATTTGAATAACTTGATATATCAACTCGATAGATATAATTGGACTAATTTTAAATAATTGTTTTTCTAATATGATATGGTTTTAATTTTTTTTAAAAACAATCATCCAATAACTTGAGTTTTCAAAGTGTGGTTGCGGTTATTTTTCAAAATGTTTTTTACTCGGAAATGTATCAAAATAATATTTTTTTAATTTTTTTAAAATTATTTTTAACATCAGTGCATCAAAATGATCTAAAAACCTTAAAAAATATTAATTTAAAATAAATAAATAAAATAAAAATATTTTAATTTTTTTAAAAAATATTTTTAAAACACAAAATTAAAAATAGCCCTATGTGTACAAGCAAATACAAGAAAAATACTAATACCAAAAGAAGATTCTGGGCGTGTCACCAACGTGTCTTTCGTACAAGTCCCCTGACTTTCCACCCAATAACATCCCACCAGGTGTATGACAATAAAATTTTCCAATTTTTTTTTTTCAAAACACGGTTTATAAAAGCCTGTTGCTTTTCCACCATAACGCGTAGTCAATAGACACTGTAACCACCTCCACATACAGCCCCATCACATAAAAAAATAAAAGAAAATAAAAAATTGTTCCATCATCAAATCTCCTTCACTCAAACTTTCTCCTCCAAGTTTTTCCAACATCCCTAAATTTGCCTCTCTTCCTCGCCTTCTTTCAGCCATTATCCAGTTATTGTTATCGCTGTTGCTGTTCCTTTATTGGGTCGAGCAGGTACCAGACGGGCTCGATCTCTAGGTGAGAACGGTATGCCAGAGATCGAACAAGTTTCCGAAAATGCCTTATTTGGCAAGTATGACGTTGGAAAGCTTCTTGGATGTGGAGCCTTTGCGAAGGTCTACCATGCACGAGATGTTCAAACAGGAAAAAGTGTTGCTATAAAGATTATCAACAAGAAGAAGATCTCTAGCCCTAGCTTGATTGCTAACATAAAGCGGGAGATCTCCATCATGCGAAAGCTAAACCATCCATATATTGTGAAACTCATCGAAGTCTTGGCTTCCAAGACGAAGATTTATTGCGTCATGGAGTATGTTAAAGGTGGAGAATTGTTTACTAAAATTGCTAAAGGAAGATTTAGCGAAGATCTTAGCAGGAAATACTTCCGACAGTTGATATCAGCGGTCGGTTATTGTCATCTTCGGGGGGTTTTTCACCGGGATTTGAAACCTGAAAACTTGCTTCTTGATGAAAATGGGAACCTGAAGGTTTCAGATTTTGGTCTGAGTGCTGTCAGAGATCAGACCCAACTTGATGGGCTTTTGCACACGCTTTGTGGAACTCCAGCTTATGTTGCCCCGGAGATTCTTGCAAAGAAAGGTTATGATGGTGCTAAGATTGATGTCTGGTCTTGTGGTGTTATTCTCTTTGTCTTAGCAGCTGGGTATCTGCCCTTCAATGATCCAAACCTGATGGCCATGTATAAAAAGATTTACAAAGGTGAATTCCGATGCCCTAAGTGGATGTCCACCGATTTGAAACGATTCTTGTCTCGGCTTCTTGATACGAATCCGGAGACAAGAATCACCATTGATGAGATCTTGAAGGATCCTTGGTTCAAGAAAGGGAAGCATAAGGAAATTAACTTCTACGACGAGGAGTTCAACAAGGATGATGAGAGAAAAGACGAGGAATTGGCTTCTACAAGCTTGAATGCCTTCGATATCATATCTTTCTCCTCCGGTTTGAACTTATCAGGGATGTTTGATGATTCATATAACGTGGTTGACGACGGAGAGAGATTTGTCTCGACCGAATCACCGGAGGATTTGGTGAAGAGAGTTGAGGAGTTTGCCAAGGAGGAAAGGTTGAGGGTGAGGAGAAGGAAAGCATGGGGGCTGGAGATGGAAGGGCAAGATGGTAATTTGATGCTGTCGGTCGAGATTCGCAGGTTGACTGATACTTTGTTTGTTGTGGAGGCTAAGAGGAATGGCGGTGATGCTGGATGTTACAAGGAGATTTGGAAGAATAAGCTTAAGCCTGTGATATTTAATGGCTTAATTAGTACTAATAGTGTTGTTAATGATGATTAATCAACAAGAAAGCCAGGTTTCTGCTAATTGGAATTTGGTGATCCTTTGTTTGCCAGAAAAATGAATTCTGGCCATGTATGTTGTAATCTATTATTTTTCCTATAAAAAAAGAAGAAAAAAAACTACGAAAGCTATATATTAAATCTATTTACTTGTACTTGTAATCTCTGTTCATAATATAAGAGTTCCGAGGTACTTAAGTTTGGATTCGGGTATGGATAATACCCGAAACTTAATTCATGGATATTTATTTTCATCCCAGTACAGAATATTATTTACTTTCCTTGTTAGTTTGGTAGATTTGTGTATATATAACTTGAGAATGAACTAATGAAGTTTAAATTTTGAATGGTGTTCTACTTTCCTTCTTACTTTATCTGCTAAAAGAGAGCAATTCAATCAAGTTTTTGAATTTGGCATAAAGAGCTTTAGCTAATTATGAGATTTGGTTTGAAATTTCGAACGGTATTTTACTTTCCTTCTTACTTTATCTGCTAAAAGAGAGCAATTCAATCAAGTTATAGAAAGATTCTTGTTGCTGGGGAGGGATTTGATTGTATTATGGTGGCCCAGAAGAAGACACAGAGCCCCATTAATTTCTTAAAGCAGATGGATGATCTGGATCATATGATTGGTTTTAGGTGAACATGACATTAATTTCTAGAGATCCCATTCAATGAACATGGAGTTGCGCAGGTAAACTGGGAACACTTTTAGCTTCAATTCAAGTGGACCTACCATTTTTGCTTCTTCTTCTTTGTTGTCATTTGCAGGGTGTTAATCGTGCTCTAGCTAGGTCAAAGGAGTTTGATACCTAATTTAGCTGTAATGAACTAAGAATAATTGTCACTAATTAAGTACTGATTTTGTTAATTTGGCATGTATAATGCAGCCAAACTACCTCACGGGTTAGTTCATCAGTGGATTCAATCATTGTACCTGCGATCTTAGGGTCCATTTTTTATGCCATTCTCACTCCAGATTGGCATATGCCATGTGCTCAAGTTTGTGGTCATGTACGTTGCCTCAAATTTTACTATTTTTTTTTTCTTGTTCATGGTACTTCGAGACCAGCCTAAAATCCTTACATTCATAATTTCTTTTCTATTTTAAATCATCCATAATCAGATTTTTATATTTAAATAAAAAAATCATCAAAGTTCAACTATTCAGACCTGAATTTATTCTCTAGAATTACCAGTTCGAATCTCATAAATATTAGAGCTACTGGAAGTTTGCATGGCCATTAACTTCAAGACCCATAAGATTAGCCGAGGTGCACACAAGCTGACCCGAATACCTACATTAATCTAAAACAAAAAAAATCACCAAAACTTTTTTTCAGATTTAAATGTAAGATAATAATATATATCAAGAATAAATTTGGATTTTTGTGTTTAGTTGATATTTGAAGATAAGAACGAGAGATATAAAAGTGACGGGAAGAGGGAAAATTTGTATTTAAAATATATTTTAATTGGATTTCAATCATTTCTAAAGAGAAAATGTAAAAGTTATATCATCAGTGTCTTTACCTTATTCGTTTCTTTTATTTTAAAATAATGAACAAACACTATCTTAATTAAATGTTTAATTGCTATCCAATCAAGTGCATGAAGAATGCTTCCATAATTCCATTTATGATTTGTTTACTTATAAGTAATAGTTTTAAAACTCGATCTGATTGGTTGATTTGGGATTCGGTCGACATGGGGTTAGAATCAAGTCAGGTTGAAGAAAAAACAAGGGAAGAAAAAATCCGGTGTGACCCGACGAACCGGTTAAAAACTCGGTTGTAATTCATTAACTTTCATTTTTTTTATTAAAACAACGTCGTTTTGATTTTTTTTTAAAGAATTGATTCGGTCAAAACCCGGAACCCGGATCTTAGACCGGGCCGGCCACGGAACCAGGTCTAAAAACTAAATACTATGCTTATTGTATTATTTAACAACTTGCAGAGCTATACAAAAATAGGGTACCCTTTTGAAGATAAAGATGGCAATGACTCTTAATGATTTAGGATTAGGCTGGTTAATTAGTAATCACTGATCATTAATTGGACAGTGTTAATTAAGCAGAGGTGTGAAGGGGACCAGGGTGTTTCCAGCCCCAATAAGGCAGCGAATCAAATAGATGGTGATTTGTGACTCAACTAAAAGAAGCATGGAATATCGATATATAATAATGATTTTTTTAAGAAGAAGAGTGAATTATCATAAGGAAATAACCCAATTGGTGTAAATTTCTTTATCAATTGGCAAGAACATATGAGGGAAGTTCAAAATTTTGACACTCTCAATTGTAATTTTTTCCATTAAATTATCACAGATAGACCAGGGAAGTTCAAATCTTGACCACTCAAATATCTCTCCTTCACCAAAAATAAACACAAAATGCTTCTAATTTTTACTTGGCTTGAAATTATTCTTATAATTATTCATTCATCTTTAGCCCATGCGTTGGAGTTTGAGATGATTTCTTTGTCCATTCAAATGGGTGATGAGCATGGCAATTTGCATACTACTTTCTTGTATATCATCCTAATAAAGTTATCATTTTCAAAGGAAGATTCGAAATTCGAAATTTTGAAACTTCACAATAGGATAAAAATTGATGCACCCAATTTTTGACGGGTTAAAAAAACAGAACAGTAAAAAAACAAATGGGTCCATGCAATATCTGAACCCAACAACCATGGATCTCGGACAACTGTGTCTGGATTTATTTTCTGTTTTTAATGGGTTTAAGCAACTTGCCTGATTCTAATACTCTCTAAATAGTTTTTCAAGATCTCCATGCAGATCCCTGAATATTTTATATTAATTCAAAATGTATGATTTTGAGTAGAATACAACTCAAAATATCACATGGATAAAGTGATTTTTCAGCCCTTTCTCTCCATAAAGTATAAGATTAATGAGTTATAAATATCTCATGAATCCTTCAAACTCTAGGTTTACAATCTTTTCATTCTCTATATTTTTAGCATACATATATTCAGAAGCTAACTCTCTAAAATATTATTGTATTTTCTCTCTCTAAAAAGATATTTATTTAAGCATTTAAGAGTCTTTAAATCTACAAAAAGAGACCTTTTATAAATACTAGTCACCTTGACCTATTAGGCACTAAGTACAAGCTACCAGTCACCTTGGTTAGAAAGAATTTATCAGATTACTAGTATCAAAAGATTAACCGATTATCCAATACATAAATCTCGCTTCTAATACACTTGAATTTTTTAAGACCCAACACATAAACTTTACTTCTAAACTACTTGAATTTTTTTAAAACTCAAAAAAATATTATAATATGTGAAATAGCTTTATATTTGTGTGATTCAATCACTCAACCTTATATTATATGCTTTTTGTGGAGAATTTCTAATTTCCTCTATAGGAATTGAATTAATTTTCTATTTATTAGCTACTTGATTTTCATATTTAATTAATTTTCTAAGTTTTATATATATATATATTTGATTTTCTATTTTTTATGCACTCGTTAGTTTTATATCTTATATCTCGAAGTAGTATTACATAAAAACTAAAGAATATATATTATCTCTTATATCTCGAAACAGTAATTAATTGTTGCATATAAAAATAGCGAGTACATAAAAAACGTGTTTCCTTGTCATTTATGTTTTAAAAGGATAGGGATTCAATCTAAAATTATTTCAAATATAGATTTTTTTTATCTATATTTTGCACGTTTTATTATTTCTATATTTACCTCCTTTATCATAGAGTCATAGACACTAACTTTTTCAAGACTTTAATCTATTTTTTTAAGTGCAGATGACAGTTTGAACAACACAATCACTAGACAAAGACTAGGTGTGTATTTAGTATTAAGGTAGTTATTGCTGTTGTATTTGAAAAAAACATGGTTAAGAAAAACTATAAACTATAACTTTTTTCTTAATCAAAAAATTTTCAATAAAATCCATATAAAACTATAATATATATATTATTTTTTAAATTATAATTAAAACAAAATACAGTTTTAGAGACTGTTTGTCTGTGCGTTTCAACCTGCGTTTTGCCAAATTTTGAATTTTTTTTTTTGCTAAAATTGAGTGTGGTTTGTACTTTTTGGATCGTTTTGATGTGCTAATGTTAAAAATAATTTTTAAAAAATAAAAAAAATCATTGGCATGTATTTCGGCACGAAAAATTATTTGAAAAGCAACCACTACAACACTGCCAAACACACTCTTAATCACAACACACACGACACTTCCAAGCGGACCCAATTGTGTTCCCTGTTAACATAAAACAAGGGTTTTCTTGGAAAGAACTTTTTTAGCCATGATTCCTGAATTAAATTTGCAATCGTGGGCTTAGCAGTATAAAAGCTCAACATAGGAAAATATGGCATGGAACCTTAGCTAGGCCTCTTACCATTAACCACAGACACAATCTCGGCCCGTGGAGTCCACAATCACCGTTGTTACTTTTCCGGAGGGAGAGAGTGGCGGTAGGGTAGAAACATAGTCCAGACAGAGCGCCAACATAAGCGAGAACAGCAAATGAAAGACACAACTCATAAAGTTCGAAACTTGAAGAGAACCCACAAAGGAATTTGTCAAGAAAAGGTATTTTAACTCATTTCCACTTCTTAGTTTAGTACTTGAAAAAGATAACTTGCCTATGATTTTTAGTTGGAAGAGTTCTTGCTTTTTTATGCTTAAGGTTCTTGTCTATTTATGTTTTGTGTTAATATAATAACAATGATAGTTGTTGTTAGCTCACTGTTTGGTTTCTGAGAACGTGAAGAAATGCTAAACAATGGAGCTTTTGACAGTGTTTTTGTTGTTTAATGTTAAGTTAGTTGCATTAGGCATAGTTGGATTGGGGTTGTTTCTTTTTTAATGGTGCAAATGTTACTGAATATTTGGTTCTTTCTGATGTTTTTGTGATTGGTTTTTCACTCTAATGATGTGGAAATTTATGTTTTCCAGGTGGGTTTTAGCTTGTTTAGTCGGATTGTTGAATAATTATTGGAGAATGTCTGCAGAAGCAAGTTTAAGGTATAAGATTAATAAAAAACTAAAACTTGATGTTGGAAAATTGAAGAATTCTAAGGAAAGAAATCAGTCTTATAAGGGAGAGAATGTTGCGCGGAGGAATTTAAAATCGAGAGAAAAAGGTGGAAAAGATCGCTGTGGTGGTGGAGAAGAGGGTGATCATGAGATTTATGGGAAGGGGAGGTTTGAACTTGTTAATTCTGATAGGAAAAGGAAGCGAATTTATGCAGACCAATACGGGGATCGGGGGACAACGAATAACAGAAAGGTGAAAAATAGCAAAGCTTTATCTAAGAGAGGGCAAAGTCAAGTGATAGATGATTCTGTTAAAAGGAAAAGTAGAACTGTTAGTCCTCTTCGCTCAATTTGGGTTTCTAATAAATTGAAGGCTTCTCGTAAAGTTGAGGATACTAGCGTACAAGTATCTAGTGTTAAGCGGCATACCAAGGTAAATGAGGTGGATACATTATATGATGATAGAAATTGTTTGTTGAAAAAACAAACTAAAAGCAAATTTGAGTCTGGTAAGCAGAGTGCCAAAGCGAAAGAGGAAGATAAATTGGAGAGTGGGAGGAATGCGTTGTTGAAGAAACAAAAAAAAAGCAGTTATGACTCAAGTAAGCGCTTGGATCACAGTCAAAGCAAGTCTGCTAAAGTATCTCCTTCAGTTTCTATCAAGAAAAGTGTTCAAAACAAAAAAAGCCCTGCTGATTCAGAGATTGCGGACGAGCAGCCACATAAGAGAAAGCGGATTAGATTAGATCCATATGATACCTCGAATAAGCGACTTGATGATGGAATAATTTCTGATGGTATGAGTTTTATTGAGTTATTCTTGCCTGTGATATGTGGTCTTTTACCTCCCTACATATTACCCATTTCTAATATTTCATCTTTGGTTTGAGAATATGCAACATGGAGTAAGAAACTCTGGTGCTTTTTAAAAGAAGTCAATAGCTAATGTTAACTTTTAATTTGTGGATGTCATTAAAAACTGGGCATGTAATTGGTGGATTCAGCTTTTCTAAAGAGGATTCTTTCATCATTTTAATTGAATCTTTTCAGGAGTCAGTAGGGATTAGTGAGATTACCATGTTCGCTAGTTACATGTGTTAGTCCATCCCTCCTATCTATTAGTCTGTCTTTTTGTTGGACAGTAGGTCAGAGAGAAGTTTAAAACATAAGGCCAGGGCAACAAAGGACTGCTCTCGCTGTCAAAAAATTTAAACAATGTGAGCTTCTTTCATCTTGTTTAAGCAGGACATGGCCTTGCTTCCCAAGGCTCTTACATAATTTAAGATACTTGAGATTTATGTCCATGGTACTAGTTGTTCAGTTTCTCTGGCATGGATAAAGATTCATTGTTTTCTTGCATGGTGGATATATTTGATAATACCTTTCTTCTTTTCCTCTTTGTGTGGAAAAAAGGGTACGTGGAGGAGTTTGTCTTGCATGAACATCAGAACATCACCCCCTATACCACCCTTGTGTCTGTCTTGTGTTCTTCATTTCCTAAGCTGAAATTATTTGGGGATGCCCTTTACTTAGTAACTGAACTGCTGCCCATTAAATGTCTTGGGCTCATGTCATACATGCCACAATATTGTTTTTTAATCTTACTTGTTTGAGTTTTGGAAGTCTTCTTTCTAGGGCAGTTTTCATTTATCAATCACTTTATTTCATCCATCTTTTTTTACAGTGAATTTTTCCTCTTGTTTTTTATGAGTAATGATTCATTCTTACATGCTTTTCAGAAAGTACCAAAGAGAGGAAAAAAGAATTGGAGAAAGATGCTGGAATGTCAATGAATGCACAATTCCGTGCAATTCAACCTAGTCCTTCCATTCTTTCCTTTGTAGAAGATAATGTATTTGCTTGAAAAAAAAGCTTCAGATGTTTGGAAAATTGATTTATTTATATTATTTCCTGTGTTGTAATTCAAGATAATTATGTTGGCAGTTTCTAGGTCGTAGACGCTCGATTGAGCTGAAAAGAGCAGGCTACAACACTGATCTATCTGCACCATTAGATAACATCCCCTTCTCTACAAGTTCTGAGAGAGAACGAATAGAAGAAAATGTATGTATAAACTATCCACTTTAAGATATGTTTTGTTATCTATTGCTTAATCATTCCATTCATTTTAATCTAGTCATAGAAAATGGTGGGGACATTTATGTGAACCTTTGACTTCTCTTTCTTCTATTGTTGTAATTATAATCAGGGCAGGTACTAACTACTTGTAACAGATTTTTAGGAATAAATTGACATTTTTTGCTGCTGCAAAGGTCTCATCTTCATTCCCTCCTCCTGGTCTTCCAGAGATTGCATTTGCAGGTAGAGTGCAATTTATCACTATTTTGAATGCTTCTTACCTCCATTTTCTTTTCCTTATTTTTCTCAATGTGCATTTTAAGTATTGTGTTATGTTTTCATTGTCACAAGTGTGCAGTTGTTAGTATTGCATGGAAAATGAACATATCCCATCAATTGTGAATATTTACTGGTTTCATAAATGCCTATAATTTGGCTACTTGCATTGTTTAAATCTTAACTCATGGTGTTCAGTATCCAGTCTTTTAATCCTTTGGTTTTCTATAACTGTGTTATCTCTGACCTTTTGGAGTATAAATAACGACCTTCTTTCTTAAAAAAAAAGTTTAAATTGTGAGGAATTACAACCTCTGCAGTTTTTGACACATTTAGTTTTATTGTTACCATTGCTAGGAAGGTCAAATGTCGGGAAGTCATCTCTACTCAATTCACTTACTAGACAATGGGGTGTTGCACGGACATCGGACAAACCTGGCCTCACTCAGGTGCTATAATTCCCATGGGAATTTTTTAATTATTGTCTTTTTTTTGTATTTCTTTTGTAAAACATGAATGGTTCTTGTGCAGACAATTAATTTCTTTGAGCTGGGAAACGTTTGCTTGGTTGATTTGCCTGGATATGGCTTTGCTTATGCAAAAGAAGAAGTCAAGGATTCTTGGGAGGAATTGGTAAGTACACACAGAAATTGACTTTTGTTCTTTTGGGTGCCTCTTGCTGAATGTTTTGGAGTTTAAGTTCTGTGAAATTATTGTACCTTGGAAACTGTTATATGAGACCATGTTGATAACCACTGTTGTCTGGCCTTCTCTTTTACCATTACTAGGCATGCTTTTTTATGCCACAAAAACACGAGGTTGTTGCTCAACTTCTGAAATGTTTGGTAATCCTAATGGTTAAATTTTGGTTAAATTGTTTTCTTCGTAAAAAAACTGGTTCTTCTGGTTCAGAAGGTGAGAATCACTACTTGAAGAATTTGCTGTTTGTCTGTCTTCATAGAGTCAGTTACCCAACTGGTTGATATCAGAACATGTCTACTGCTGTGGTGCACTCCCACTTTTTCACATTTTCATATGTTGGAGAGTGGGGTAAAGGTCTTGTCTTCCTTCAGAGTTGTTGTTCATCATTGATGCAATTCTTCTAATAATGCAGGATCAATTATTTTATCTCCATATCTTGACTTTCATGTGACATACAATACAAATGCTTAAGACTAGAGACTTAAAAGCAAAGTGCAAGATCATTTGGCTCTAAATTTGATGTTGTAGTTGCAGTCAATGTGGGAATTGGTGACATGGTTATTCGAAGATGAAACATTTCTAATTTTTCACTTGTTTATGAGCTGTTGGGAGAGAATTATATTGGCATATATATGCCATTTACCTTGTTGTTTAAGAACTGTTAAACTTTGCAGGTAAAGGAGTATGTTTCAATGAGAGTTAATCTAAAAAGAGTGTGCCTTCTTATTGACACGAAATGGGGTATGA
>Ga0307512_10006946_pt1 | contig 11314 bp, 14 predicted proteins | sample 14_EM_MG_FD_200267 | JGI IMG/M metagenome (GOLD analysis project Ga0307512, IMG submission 200267) | Populus trichocarpa ectomycorrhiza microbial communities from riparian zone in the Pacific Northwest, United States - 14_EM | ecosystem: Host-associated > Plants > Roots > Unclassified | place... | reverse complement strand
TTTCAATCCCATCGGGCTATCACCACGTTCGCTCCCCTCTCCCTGCCAACCACCAAACAAAAATTGTTCGCCCACCTCGAGATATCTTCATTTCATATCCCGGACTTAGTGGCTTCAATCCGCCGCGTGTCTCAAAAATCGCTCGACTCGACCTCCCCCTCGTTCGTTTCACACCCACCCGGGTTGTACTCGAAATTCAAGTCTATTTTTCGGCCTTCTGTGATTTCTCGTCCAGTTTTCCGCCGGACAACCCGATGGAATTTTCACCGTAATCCCTCCGCCGTCTCCAAATTAAGTGTATCACATTCCGTAGGGGTTTCCATTCCATTGCCCGCGTCACGCTCGTTGATTCACTTCCCACTAGCCAAATGTATTCATCTACCCGTCGTGCGGTGTGAAAACCTTCAACGCGTGACAGTAGAGGTCGCCCAACTGTCGGTTCACGTACTCTACCATCGACTCTGTGGCCACGCAAAGTTTTCATCGACCGCTGAGTGAAAAGTTGTTCATCCCCAAATGCCACTTCCCATTGATTTGCGCTAATTGCCCAAGCACCGTGCTTTCCTTCTGGGGTCTCTTCGCGACTTACAGATGTTAAAAAGAAGCAAATGCCACAACGGTATTGACCCCTCTGTCGACTCACTTAAAGTTATTCTCCCTCCAATATCACCGGATTTCCAAACTCCTGATACAGGAAGCTCTCGGTCGTCACCAACCCTGTCCTGAGAAACGATTCGTGTACCCCCTGTCGCTCCTTTCATCCAGCCCAACAGCCAGATCATGTCGATCCACCTTTTGATCCTGATTGGAATGACTCTGCCCACCCCCGGGGCCGATGTCCGACCGTGCTCGGTATCCAACCGACCCAACGGCGACGCTGGTAGGGATTCCCAGAAAGGTGTCTCACGGGAAAAGGTTAGGTGATTTATTGTGTTTTACTGTTGAAGAGGCGGCGACTGAGCATCCTGATCGAGGGAATGAGGTGGCATAAAAAATTTGCGTATGGCTGGACGGTCAAGTATTCTTGATGGTGAATGAAGCGCAAAGTGAGATTGTAAATATCATACAGGATGGCAATGAGATAAGCTAAATGCACAAGGCAACCAGAAAGTCAATGAGCACACACGACACGCCCTACATCCTACCATAAAGAATCCTCGCACTTTGCACCGACACCCCACAAACCTCACCTACGACTTCACCCGGCACAGCCCAAACAGTCAGCGAGTCCCCAATCTTCGCGAGCGCGCACGGCTCATCCGACCTAGCCCTCCCATGTACCCCAATCAGCCGAAGCCCATCTCCGCCCCGCATTCTCTCCACCCTCTTGACCGTAATTTCCAGCTCCCCTCTCCACTTCTCTAAGCCCCGGACAGGCTTCGCGCCTCGCGGCATGCGTAGAGACGTGGGTGCGTTCAGCGATAGCTCAAATCGTGCGGTAATGCGAGGTCCGAGGACGGTCAACTCAACGGAAATGAATTCGACGGGTGTTTCTGGTATCGGTGGTGTGGTAATATACGGCACGCTCTCGTGGTATAGACTGGTTTCTTCCAACCGTTCGACTGAGTAGGATGGTGGTTTCGTCGGCAAAGCTTTCATTACGGTAACTCCTTTTGGTGGGTCTTCCTCCGGTGGATCAATCAAGGGCGGGTGAGGGTGAGGGTCCGACGGCGCGATTTCTGAGGGAGGGTTGAAGGCACAGTTAGCACTAAATCCTCCACAGGAATACGAAGCAAAAGGGGTCGAAACGGGAAAGCATACCGGAAGAATCGCTTACTGTTGTGAGATCCCAATCATCTTCATCCATCTCTGTATCCTCATCCGCTGATGGAGCGGGTGGCTCCCAGGCCCTCGACGTCCGCTCCAAACATCCCTGCACAGCCGCAATACTAGGCCGGCTTCTCGGTTGAGTTTCCCAACACAGTTGCAGCATCCGCCATAAATCGCCCGTAAACCATGTTCTCTCCGCCCCTTCTGGTATCTCAGGGCGCTCACCCTCGATGACCTTCCGCATAACGATAAAGTCCTTGGATTGTGCGAAAGGAGCCTGACCGCTCAGCACTTCGTAGATGACCATCCCCAATGCGTAACAATCCGATTCCTTCGTCGGCTTGCTATCCTTGAGACCGAACTGATCCGGATCGAGGAGCTCTGGGCTCATCCATCGTGTCGTCCCCCCTTTCGCGGACGAACTCGAGGCCGTGGGGTTTGTGGGATCCGAGACGATGGTGAGAAGCCCAAAGTCTGCTAGGCGAGCATGGTCATCTTGATCGATTAGGATGTTAGCCTTGATAAAAAAGCGAGTCAGAAGGCAGGGCGGTGATTGATGCTCAAAGTCATACCCCCTTCAGATCACCGTGTATCATCGCCTGGCCGTGCATATATATCAACCCCAGAACGACATCTTTGAGCTGTCGATATCGACTATCAGTGACGGGTGCGATCAGGAGTAGAAACGAGCCCTACGAGTTCGAACCGATTCGCATTCGGATGGGTCCTGATGAACTCGTTGATGTTCCCATTTTTCATCCACTCCGATGCCATCGCGAAGTGGTAAAGGCCCATTGTCACTCCCAACAGTGGCAGAACGTTTTTGTGGCGGAGGGACTTCCAGGTCACAACCTCCTTGCAGAACCTCTACGATGGTCAGCATCAGTTGGTCAACTCATAATTTTGACAGATTGTAGGAACCTACTCTCGTGATCGTTTCAAAGTCGCTCGTTGAGTAGACTCTCAATACCTTGACCGCAACTTGGCGACCTTGGTGTTCACCCCTCCAAACGTCGGCGAACCCGCCGCGGTACAATGGGTTTTCCGATCGATCGTAGCAAATTGGGATCTGCAATGATTTCGGAAGGGAAGCCTGGCGACCACATAGCTTGCATAAAGCGCTCAAACACTTATTCCGAAACCGTGGTTGGAAATTGGGTAGATCCAAAGCCTAGTTAATGATTGGTCGAAGGTGAAAGTTCGAAGACAAAGGAACAGAAGAGGACGGAGGAAATCAGACCGCGCCTCGGAAACGAAGGAGTGGAACGTACTTCGTCCAACACATCGATAAAGGCCTGAGCTTCGTGCGCACGGAGGTAACCAATCGTCTTGATTTCGTCCTTGTTGGTGAAGATTTTCTCGAGTAGTTCAATAACTTGTTGTTGAGAGTGGACACCACTGATCAAGCGCTTGCAGGCTGAATTGTCGTAGTCGAGAAGCACGGATGAATTGGGGCTCGGGAAGGCTGAGTGGTAGATCCCAACGAGCATGACTATCGAAATTTTCCATTAACAAGAGAGTAAAGGACGCACCGCTCTCGTCCTGCGACCCGCTTCGCGATGCTGAATCCATCGTGGCGTCCTGGAGAGCGAGGACGATGATCCGGAAATCGAGTTGGCGTCTGCTGGGTCAAAGGATCACAACAGTGAACTTTTCGCAGCCAGGACGCGTTCCGGAGAGAACACGGGGGGTGAGACGAAGTTGAGGATGACCGCCGCCAGCACAAGCGATGTGGGGGGGTAGAGTGTGTTAGACGCTGGAGAGCGTTGCCTTGGTTTACGTATTGTTAGCTGGCTCGGCCATTGTCGGTTGTGTAGCTCGATGCTGGAAGCCTGGGTAGTTGAGTGAGACGGGCATCTTCGAGGGTGGGTCTGCAGGATTGTCGGGGGAATCCGCCGTCGACTGTCTTGTTCACCCCACCACCATCGTCCTTGTCGGATCGGGCGCTGACCGACTCATTCCCCCGTCGCCATCATTGCCTCACCCAATGCCTCCACACATCCCCCAGGAAATTCTCGACGAAATCATCGACACAATCGCAGGGGGTCCGTATGCCTACACTTCTCCCATTCGTCGTCGAGTCCTCCGGGATTGTACTATGGTCGCAAAGTCCTGGACCCGCAGGAGCCAAAAATACCTCTTCACTTACGTCTCCCTCACACCGGAAAACCTCGAATCTTGGTGCAGGGTTAATGCCCTAAACCCGAACTCGTTGAACCATCACGTCCGAATCCTGGAGTTGAAGCAGAACGACGAACCCAGTACTCGCAAATTTGAGCCGGACACGATGGAGATAGCACGCCCATACCTAAACTTCCCACAGCTGGAGATGTTGGGTCTATCACAGTGGGACAACCTCGCCACGTTCTCCATCCCGCAAATCTTCGGTCACTATTCCACTCGGTCACTACGATCCCTCAACATTATCGACTCGATCTCGAACGGAGATGTCTTATTGGAGCTCGCTGCTCTTTTCCCCTTTGTCGACGAGTTCGTAATCGATTGCGCCTACACAACCGACGAACGGATTACCAAAACGTTCTCCTTTCCAAACTCCATACAATGGCGATCGTTGCGAATGGTTGCAGCCGATGCCAGCATAACGGGAGTGCTGGACGTCATTGCCAGTCTTCCTCTCAACTGCCAAGTATTGGACATTTCATACGAACTGCTCGAAGATCCCTACCCAATAATGCGCCTTATTCAGGCTTGCTCCGCGACCCTCAAATCTTTGAGGCTCGAACAAACTTACAGCGGTAATCATGTCCTACCACCGTCCACTTGTAAACACTAACATGTGGCTTATATGACAGAAGAACCATGTCCTGGAATTATGCCGTCTCTTCTCCCAGAACTTGAGAAGCTCACGCTCTGTTCAGAAGATCTTTCCGAAGACCTCGCGCAGCCCGATACTCTCAAGTTGGACATCTTGAGCTCAATAATCTGTCCCAAACTTCGCGAAATGGTCATTACTCATACTGAGTCGGCGATATATGAAGGTGAAGACAATACCTGCGATTTTGACAGCGGAGACTGGTCCAAAGTCGATGGGCTCCTTGTCAGACTTGCTGAAAGGACAAACACCAGGCTCAAGGTCGAGCTCCACTTACTACAACCCTTGAATCAACACAATATGGCTATGATTGATGGCTTCCTGCCTGCATTCAGGAAGGTCGGTGACTTCGCCGCTGTGGTTTCCCGTGAGAACGACCGATATCGACCGTTTCGGTGAAGACCTGCTCTCAGCAGTTTATTCCAGGTGCGCAATCAGTATTCCTATCCCCATGTCACTCACTGTCGCATAACATCAGGGTTCTGCGGATGCGCGAGTTTTATACGCAATAATTATGTGCCGCGAGACGTCGTGCCAAGGGTTACGCCTCTCCCCTCACCACCTTCTCACGTTGCTCGGGGACCCACTATACCACTCTCGTCTACCCCTTTGTTATTCTTTACATTATTCTGCAGCTTCATGTGTTCTGCGCAGCATTTGACCATCAGATGCTGTATTGCTAAGAGCATTCCCCGTTTGTACCTAAATTTCCCGATTTTGTTTAATCTATATACTGGGTCTTTCATGAGTAATACTCCAGGTGCGCCCTCTGTTGTTAGTTTCTGTTCCGGAGCAGATTTGCAAGTTTCTGACCGATTGCTTATCGACATAGGCGCCCCCTCCTATTCATGTGCTTGCACATTCAATTTACCAGCAGAGCATGCTCATACGATCAATCAAAGAGCCCACAGACCCACGAATGGCGGTGCCTGAATACCCTCGCCATCTCGTTCTCGGTGTTCAGTGGAAATTCGGAGACGAGCTGACATTGGCAACTGTGTTCGGCTCAAAATCCCGGCTGCCTCGTTCATTCCCCAGCGGCCAGCCTGTCACAGCTGATAACGCGCCACGTGAAGTCTGGTCGAAGAGTTTTGTGGGGTTCTCGATTGCGCTCGCCAACCACTCCCGAACTTATAGCACTAGGCCATCTCTGTCACGGGACAGAGAAAAACAACTGGGAACTCCCAGAACAATAACACCAAAATCTCCTCCTTCGTAGGAAGTGGAGCTATTTTTTTGAGTACCCTGTCAGCCGGTTTGTGCTGCGCTATTCGACTTCATGATCTGTCGGTTGGGGGGCTTGCTCGTCGACCAATTTACGCCGGAAGCCTGTGCCCGGCACATGGCGTGACCCCGATCTCTCCGGGCGGCGATAAAGCTCGACCCCCCTGGGTCCTTGATCACGGTCTGGGGAAATCTTCCTGCGGCATATTCAGGAGATTTCTTGTCTACTTTCTCCGAGCACTGGAGCCATATCGCCCCCGAAACCACGTTGACTGGGTCGCAGAAGAAGGGTTGATCGAGGTAGGCGCTAATGGCGAGCACCAGCCGCCGACGATCCCATGGAGGTGTTGAGGCGGGAGGGCAGACTTTTGAAAGAGTTGGATCACCCCAACATCGTTCGGTATCTCAGATTTGAGGAGACACCGCGATATCTCAACATGTCAGTTATTTTTTCTGATTACCACTGCCATACTGCTGATAGAGCTTCATAGCTTCCTTGAATACGTTCGGGGTGGTTCTATTTCCAGTATCCTGAGGGAAAGAGGTCGATTCGATGAGGATGTGACGAAGTCCTTCACCTCTCAAATCCTTGACGGTTTGGACTACCTCCATTCCAAAGGAATCATTCATCAAGTACGGTTTTCCTCATTCCTCCTCGTTGCTACATCCGTGTGACGACTACCTCAGGAGTTGAAATTTTTTGTAATCGTTGTTTCGCTATGAACCCTGACGAACGGCCAACTGCTGGAGAACTACGGCGGCATCCGTACCCCGTGCTCCCGCCTGGTTGGAAATTCACTGGCTTCAATTGGACATCGACCAACGTGCTTGCGAAGGAGAACGCCCTCTTTAACTCTAGTTATCTGTTTTCGGATAGAGACATGTACTAACTAGCAATGCGGAGAAGAGTGGGTTGCAAACATGGCCACGGCTGGGGAATCGTGACCCACTTATGACCTCCATGGCTCCTCCCGTTGGGTCTTCTTGGCTTGCACGTCGTTAGATGGTTCGGTCACCCAGGTCAGCGCTAGTGCTGAGCCCGTTGAGCGGTCACCGATCCACTCCCCCCCACTTCCACTTTCCGGTAAGGGAGGGTTCACGCGTCATCATTATCTCCAGAGGTGTCCATGTCCCATTTCGGTTGGACGAGGGTATCCATATCAGCCGCGACCTCTCTCTCCAACCACTTCTTTTATCAAGGTGGGAAAATGTGACCGCGGACCACCCCTGAAAGCATTCGACCACAGTTCACAAAACGCCAATGCGGAAAGCCGCGAACGTCCCGACGTACAGTCCCGCCCTTCCGAGGACACGGAAACAAAGTCAATTATGATCTCGTACCCAAAAATATCCGAAACAAATACAAGTACACTCTGACGACCGTCCTACACATCTCCGACTTCATTTCACGACCTGGACGATTCTACGTTCCCCGTGAACTTTCCGCTTCCAGGAGAAAAGATGTCCTACATATCATACAACACGCAAACAAAAGAAGAAAAAAGGAAGGGGTTCAGCGGTGCCGTCGCAAACGGCGATGATAGGAAAAACCGTACCTTGATAATTCCTGTGGCGATTTGAGTAAGAGCCGCCCTGGATTCCCAAAGCGGATACAAGACCACTGTGAAGGCTGAGCAGAACGTCCAGATCATTGCCACCACCACCCAAGCTACAAGAAAAAAAGCGCGCGCAAGTCAGCTTGAGTTCGACATATCGGAGTCACAATAATCGTTCGACTTGCCTGCAAATCCCCCCACGCTGTAAACTGTTGAAGTGAAGAAGGGTGGGAGCGGAATGAGGATGATCATAACCACTGTCTGAATTCACGTCATTCATTGGAAAGAGTACGCCGGGTTGGGAAAATGGACCGACCAATATGACTGAACTCCAGACCGCGAATCGGAACGCCTTCTGCAACTCAGCAGGATCAAGGTCCTTGTCCGAATCGTCGTTCCCGACCTCGGTAGGTTCGACCGCTTCCCTGCTCTTCTCTTTGTCCTCATCCCCCTTGGTGGAGGCTTTTCCGTGAGCATGTCGTGTGGTCGGCGCGTTTATTGCGCGAGTGACATCAAAGTTGAAATCTTCCGGCCACTGTTCGATGGTCAATCACAGCCACTCGGTACTGCGGATAAAGCTTCGCATAGAATGGAGGTAACTCACAATGTAAGAAGAGACGGAAGCGACGATCCCTCCAATAGAAATCGCTGCAAGATTGCCGGCGAGCATTTCGTAATCCCCTCCGCTGGTCTAAGATCGAATCTCAGCATCGGGATAGGTAACAGATACATAACGGGACTCGCCGCAACGCTGATGACATTATCGTTAAGGATGGCAGTGGTCACCAACCAGGCGATTATACTAGCAGCCAGCCCGACAACAGCACCCCCAATGCATCCCCACTTATTCGCCTTCTTCCACGTGATCGCCAGTGTGATCGGCACGACCGCACTTCCCAAGATGACACCCATGAACGTCTAGGGAAGGAGGTGAACCAACCTCTTTGGAGATGAACGACAAAAGGTACTGACAAAAAGCCAACCCATTGAAATCCCGATATAGTAGAAGATCAACCCAAGTAAACCCATGACGACCGCAAACAGCGCGACCTGTCAACGTGTCAGCGTTGATAAACACGTCATGAGGGACATCGTATCTCAGGATTAATAAAGGATTTGCATTACCGATGCATGAGAAACCGCGAGAATCTGTGACTCGGTGGCTGTCGGGTTGAAGTATTTCTAAAGGGGAACGTGTCAACGGTGCGCGCACGCCATCGCGACGGAAGTAATACCTTGTAAACGTCGTATGTCAGGATGGAAGAGACCGCGATGAGTTCCGCGGAGGTCGCAGAAGTCACGGCCAAGAACAAGACAACCAGAAGAGCAGCAGCACCGGATTTGCCCAACAATGCGGTGGCGGCGGCCGGAGCCGGTAAACCCGCGTTCACATCTTTGGGCAGGAGAACTCGCATGTCGGGGTCATCACGGAGCGCAATAGCAGCAAGACCGAGGGTCGTGGACCACATGAATGGAATCGCGAACCTATTTCCAAGCCTTATAAACGAACGAAACCCTACCCTAGGACCTGGCCTACCATGCGAGACCGCCGAGAAGGTACGCCTTGACGCAGGACGCAGGGCGGGAGGCGATGGCCCTCTGCCAATAAGCCTGATCTTGGATGACAGTCGCGACTAGGGGAGGCAATTCAACACTAGAACAGGCACAGGACCGACATCGATACCCACAGTTTCCGAGAATGTTAATCACACCAAAGATCAATCCGTTCTTGGACCTCATGGTGACGTAACTTCCGTGAGCGTTTCCAGGGACAGGAGTTTTAGCCGCAGCGATCGTCAAAAGTTCGTGCATCTTTCCGATGCTTCCGATTTTGTCACTCGTGGCGTAGACGGTAAAGACGAAGACAAAGATGACCGCGAAGAGTACAGTAGTGTGGGTGCTGCGTTCGCAAAAAAGTTAGGTTACTTCGGTCATCTCAGAAAGAACGGGGACATACTAGTCACAGAGCAAGGTGGCTCGCATACCACCAACGACAACATAGATTGCCACACCGATCGGGATCAAGAAGCAAGCTGCGATCGTATTCATTCCAGAGAGATCAGTGACGGTCGCGGAACCACCCAAGATGAGCATGGAAGAAACGATGATGTTCGTGGCCAACCTAAAAAATGTCCGTTGAAAATGGCACTCGGAGGAACTTTACTTCTCAAAGGGGTCGTACCCGAAGAACATGAAAACGAGGTGAGCAAATTTTCCCCAACGAGCGCCGATGATCTCGAGCCAGGTGTAAGCGTGCGGGGCATTAAGCTTAAGCTTGGCAGAAAGCTGGTGGGACACATGCGATCGAGTTAGTTTCCCCATATCGTTGGACTGAAGAACGCGGTTCCTGACCTGGGCGAAAAGCAATACTTGGACCGTCGCGCCAGAGCCGTACCACCATGGACCGGCAATTCCGTATTTATATGCCACGACACTTGATTGCAGCTTCAATGCCGAACGAAAAGCACCGATTATGCGTTAGAGGTTGGGATAACTCGAGGGTAAGATGGAGAAACAAACAAACCAGAGTCGCAGCCCAGGTCCATGCGGAGACGATACCTGCGGCGACGAGACCGGGTTTGACACTCCTGGACGCGCTGTTGAATTCGTCTGCACTTTTGGGAGAGAAACCGGTGTATCGAGATTGAAGAGCGGTCAACCCCAGCATTAATGCGCTGAAGAAAAGACCGATGCCTGTGTTCGTACATACTCAGCGAACTGCATGAACGATGCGACAGAGGTATACACACCGACGACTGTGCACGTGACATAAATTGAGTCGCAGACTGGAATCGAATAGAGGAAGAAGCAACACACCGACACCGTAACCTGCTCCTTGAGGTAAAATTGGCTCAGACATCTCTCAAAGGAGAAAGAGAGGGGGAGGAGGGAGAAGCGCAAAGTGTGGCGGGGGAGCTTCTGGAGGCGCGGCGTTCTTTATAGCCTAAGGAAACTGTGGCGGGAATTCAGATTGCTTACACGATTGCTCATCTGTCCAATACGTGATGTGGGTCCCGTCGTGAAGACGCGAGGATTGTGTTAAAACCTAATGGCCAGAATTTGGGGATGGGGACGGCGGGATGTTCCTTGTTGGCCATCCGTCAATCCCACCTATCATTCCAATCAACGGGCCGAAAAATGGATATCAGCTGCTTTGAAGAGCCGCGGAGCAAGTCGCATATACGAACCTCTTTTTAACCGGCCCCCCAAGCCCCAAGTCCTCGAGTGATTTCCCAGGGTATCCCTCCTCGGGGGTGTCGATGCGTGGCCTTTCCCATCGTTTGTAGTCGTATCCCCGTCCTCCAGGCTGAGTTGCTCCTCGATCTTCATAGCATCAGCAAAACATCCGTTAACTTATTTCAACTTACTTACTTTTCTCAACTTATTCTTACTTTTTTCACAACCGAAGGAGTGCACTTTTTTTCTAGCTTATATTCACGACACTAGTAATAGAAGGGGGTATATCGGGATTCTATTTTACGAAACACGTGACGATCTGTGATAGAGAATCTCGGAGTCATGAAAAAGTGCTTGTCTGATGACGAGGGTGATGGGGAGGATATGCTCGGCTCATCTCCTCGATTCTAGGACTCCAACGCCGCCGAAGAAGAGGGCGAGGAAATTGGTTGCCGAAGTCGGAGGCGTTGAAATGGCCGAACGAGATGCTGGGAAACGAGGACTGGCGTTGAGCTTCAACGGGGACGAGTCTCTGGGTGGGAGTGCTATCTATTTGCACCGTAGGACTCAAAGACAATGAAAGAAGATCTGGGAACTAGAGCAAAACACGAGCCTCGAGAATCTCCGAAAAGGCCTGTCGCTACGAAGAAGCCTCGTCTGGCTGCATCATCGGGTGAGTAGAATGCCAAGCTGGACTTGTTGGCTTTTGAGTCGGGGGTTAGCCGTTTGGATCCGAAGTTGATTCCAGCGGCTG
>Ga0307512_10006945_pt1 | contig 11314 bp, 7 predicted proteins | sample 14_EM_MG_FD_200267 | JGI IMG/M metagenome (GOLD analysis project Ga0307512, IMG submission 200267) | Populus trichocarpa ectomycorrhiza microbial communities from riparian zone in the Pacific Northwest, United States - 14_EM | ecosystem: Host-associated > Plants > Roots > Unclassified | place... | reverse complement strand
CATCATCATTCTTAATTCTGTCACATATCAATCACAAAGAAAAACAATTCACAAATTAAATTTAAACCGAAATTGTGACAACTTGATTTGTGACTGTAACATTTGATCATACGTTGAAAAAAAAAACCCACATCGAACTGCACGCGGTCACAAATTCGATCACAAATAAAAAACTTTCTTCTGTCACTATGCATTTTGACCGAAAAAGAGAATCAACTTCTCAAGTCACATTGTCTGCCATTCTGTCACTATACATTTTGGAAGAAACTTCTGCAGCAACAACCTCATCAAAAAAGTGGAGAACGCAATTATCTTCATAACAAATTAATGCGGTCAATTTACCATACACACCCACTTGCTAAGTTAGGGCAAACCCATGATCTCTCTCTCTCTCTCAATGCTAATCCCTTGATTCAGGGTTGGAAATTTGCAAGTAATCATACCTAGATATTATGCGGGCTTCGTAAAACTATCTCATGTCAGAAATATTTGAATAAAGTATATAGAAATTGATATAAAATATAAATTATATTTTAAAAATTTATCTAATAATTTAAGTTTTTAAGTTGAGATGATTCTTTAACATGATATCAAAACTTTGTTAATTAAATAATTATGGATTTAAATCTCACCATCCCATTTTATTTAATAAAAATTAAACATGTTAGAGAATAATATAAATCATACCTTGAATCTTATTTAATAACTTAATTTTTTTATAATATTAAGATAGTTATTCAAAACTTATTAGAGATAGAGGTTGAGATTTCCTGTCTTGTTTCTCGTCAATGAGACACCAAATATCTTGATAAGGGATTTTAGGAATCTCCACTTTTGTTTCAAGCACAGCTCACTGTGTTTTTTCACTGAATACATTCAAGTAACCAATCTGCCTTGCAACAAGTTTTCAAAAGAGGGCCACGTTCTTTATGTATCAGTTCAATTCATGTGGCTTACCATATATTTATGTCCACTATCTAATTTATTCGTATAAATATGTAGTTGGTTAATTTTGGACAAGTGGGCAAGTGTCTTATGTCCTATATATGATTTTGGATGAGACATAGCTATCACTAGTTTTTACATGTCTGTAGACTTTCTGTCTGGGTTGGATTTGATAGGGTGAGCCCTAAGAGAGAGTTTACAAATATCTATCACAAAGCACACTTTGGATATCCATATAATCAGGGAAGACTGTTGAAGAGATTAATCCCTAAACAGAATTTGAGATGATTTCTAAAATACGTACCCATATAAGATTTCTAAAAATTTGAGATTAATTCCTAAAAAAGTTGGCTTTCCGCTGGCTATCATTGCTGTATTGTGGTGGAGGGCTATTTCAAAAGTTTTTGAGAATTTGGGGATTGATATTGTTCAAGAAATCTTGAGTAATAGGACCAAAGTCGTACATTTTTAATCCATGGAAGCATGACAATTTATCAAAAAACTAATCGAGTCCCATATCGTTCATTTTGATCCAGATCGGCAGATAGACCACCTGGATGTCTGAACCATTCAATCAATCTGCTGGTCACTTCTGATGCTCAGCATGTAGCCCGAGATTAAAAAAAAAAACATGTTTACTAACACCAAAGAAAAAATCTTGGATTACGTGTAGCATACCATATACCTATCTTTACTGTGAAATTGAATGATTTTATTCATTTGTGGTTTTCGTTTACAAGAAAGCACTGATGAAATGGCTATAATACAAATACACATAAAGATTAAGCCACTGTCTCAAAAAGCACTTTAGCTATATGGTAGTTGATAGTCCCAGGATCACAGAATGCGGTGTAGTAAAAACTCTTGGCTACTTGAAGGAATGTTTGCTTGATTTTAGGATCTATTCCATCCGAGGTCTTTTGGATCACTAACTGCATAAGTTCTTGCATGTCAGATTCTATTTGTGGGGTTGTGATTCTGTCAGTGCTCCCGGTAATAGTGCTGTAGCTTCCGTTGTCATGCACCTAAAAAATCGTAGAAGAAAAACAATTGCTGGATGATTATTTTAAGAAGAAATATAAAATTCATCAAACAAGAAAGAGGATGGTATATATAATTGTATAAAAAAATTGTGAAGCTTATTTGCGTCCAGTTGATATTTTCGGAGATGCAGACCGCACCCCCACAGCACTCTTTTTGTGAGAAACCGCACCCAAGTTATATCGGTTTAAGCATTCTAACTGCTCTTTGATAACCTTGTCAGAATCCGTTGAGAGAAGATTTTGTCATCTCATGTAGGAAGAGATCATTCAGTTAATATCACTTCAGCAGTCGATCCCCATTTCTCTTCTTTAACTGTATATTGTAAACTATCCTTGTACGGTGTACATGGCAGTAGCAAGGTTTGCAAGGGACGATTGAATGACCAATACGAGTCCCTAAGTGACATTGTGCTTCTTAAATGGACCAAAACAGAATCCCTTAAGGAAAACGACACTGGCATAACATAATGCATAAAGATTTATTTAAGATGCCAAAGAGAAGTATGTATGCAGCCAAATTAAAATGCTTTTAAGAAATTAGTAAGAGTGCTCTAGCTAGTCTCTTTCACTAACCTTGTTCTTCTGGTAATGACCAAGTTGATAGCATATTCTGTTTGTCAGGTCGGCGAGCTGTTCATATTGAGGATGATAGACCAAGAGCTCCTCAGAGACCTTATAGCCAGCAGTAAGGTGTATTGTTTGCACCAGTAGTTCTGCTTCCCCTCGGCGTCTATCTCCTTCCAATTCCCAGCTTATGAGCCACCTTTCCCACTACATATATTTGTTAGGGAAAAGAAAACACACTTGAATTAGAACATTGGAACTTGTACTAGTCTATATTTAGGCATACTGGAATAGAGTAACATATTTTTAATGTTCATTTTGCTCATATTATATTCAGTTAGCAACTCACAGCATGACGTAAACTGTGGCTAATGTCTCGACCATGAACCTCCAATGCGCCAAAAGAGAGCTGATTTAGGGTTCCGAGCAGCATCTTAACGAGTTCCTTCCTTGTCTTCTTTGTACCCGACCTCCTGGGACACACAAGAATCACACATAAATAATCAATTTCCTTTCCTTGAACCTTAAGCAAATTGTTATTATTTTATCAAAAGAAAGGCACATTGACATTATATTCAAAACTAGCAAGTGCTCATGTGTTTGCTAGCCGGTTTAGAGACAAGCAGGAGAAGGGAAAAAAATACCTCCTATATATCACGTAACCTAATTAAGGTTTAACAGCAATCAATTTGCCTGTACACCTAACAGTCATAAACTGATTAATGCAGGTTGCATACAAAGATGGTGCTAGATTATACATAATAGATCTCCATCAAAATCAAGATAATTTTGTGTAAATGAAAATAACCATAAATAATATAGTTTAATAATTTAGTAAATACATAAGAAAATGAGAATAAAATTGATATTATTTAATCTGTTTGAAGAAAGGTATACGGTACAGTAAGTTGATGAGACAGACAAGAGTAGATGGCCTCTTGTTTTTCTCGTCAATGTTGTGACAAAAGTTCAAGCACTTTGAAGTTCTCCTCGGTGCTATTATTATATGTAATTTGTTTTCTTCATCTTTGTTGGCTTTCTAAAAGTCTCACTAGTTTCTCTAGATATAGTGTGTTTTGCTTCGATATTTTAGATGTGCTTTCCAATGAATACGACAAAGTATAATTCGATGGTTGCTCGACCGAAGAAACGCACACGAGGTTAACTTGCTAAATCGATCGGCTGCCAATCTTTGTCTGCTGATAATGCAATGTAATTAAGCTTAACTGATGATAATTAAGCTTAAGACAGTGAAAAATGTTAATTATTTATGGATCAGTAAATTTACCTTCCATTAATGCTAATACCGGTGCTGAATTCATGTACAAAAGTTCTCCTCTGAGCACCAGAATTGTCATCGTCCTCGTGGAAATAAGAGTGGATCATCTCGAGCAAGATCGTAGTCTTAGCCCATGCAAGTCGCTCATTGGACCTTTCCGGCTCAAATACACTGGCTGCTGCCAAAAAATAAGAGTAGAGAAGGGTTTTTCTGCTTATCCCAAAATCTCTTAGATTGCATTCTTCATACCACCTGCAAATCAATATTTTATAGAATATATGCTAATCAACTCTTTAAGGGGTTGCATTATAATTGAAGATTTGGTGCTGTCTTGGACACTTACTTTTGAAAATTGGCCCATTCAATGCGATGTAATGCTTGGCAGTTGTTGTAGTCTAATCTTGCCAGCTGGAGATACTCATTGTTGTTTACATATGGCATTCTGCGTTAAAAAGAGGCTAATAATTGGAGTATGGCAATTATCTTGTAACAACAATTATATATTCTAATTTTATAGTTAAAACGAAGAGCATGCCATACCCAAGTAACCACGCCAGCAACTTTTTATTGACGGATTTTATAATGCGTTTTCGAATATTTCAAATTAAGCTATGTATTATCTTTATACTTTTTGATTTTTTTTTCAAATAGTTGCAAAATCAACTTTTCAAAAGGGGCTATGATTTTACATTTTGCAAAACATTTTAACTAATTGTGTCAAATTATAACTGAGTTTTATTAGTCAATTAAACTGTGATTATGTCCATTTATTATTGAAAACATCTTATCCATATAAAAAGGAATATTTATATATTTTTTTTCAAAATCACCAAAGAAAGACTAATATAGTCGGACCTGCGATAACACGTGATTCTGAGTAGTCATATGTGAATCTACCCCAACTAGATGAAGATTTACACTAGACAGATTACATGGATGACTTAGGACCAATGAGACAGGTCTAGATCCAATAAGATGTTTGGTTTATAGGTAAATATGTCAATGACTACACTGATGAATTTTACCAACTAATTCCAAGGAATGATTTGGAAGAAATAGATGAGTAACTGGTGGCACAATACTTTAATGGCTTGCGACAATCAATTCAGGATGTTTTGTGTCTTCAATCTTTGTAAATAGTGTCAGAGGTATATCAGAGGGCTTTAATAGTAAAGAAGCAGTAGGAACTAGTTAAATCTTGTTCCTTGCATCGGACGATTGAGCATCCAAGTTACTAATATGGCATATTACTTGCATGACATTTATGAGTAGATCAAGTAGACAATCAGTGACACTAATGTCAAGTATAAGGCCTTGACTGATACTTGTCATAGAAGAATGGTGTTTGAGGTTGGAGATTTGGTATGGGTAGTCCTTACATGTGACAGGTTTCTAGTGGGTGAGTGTAACAAGTTGAAGGAAACAAAGATAGGTCCTTGTGAGGTATTGCAGAAGATAAATGATAATACTTATAGGATTCGTCTTTCCCGTCACCTGAAGAATTATGATGTCTTCAATGTCTAATACTTGACTTCTTATTTGGAGGAGGAATAAATAATGAATGATTATGAGCAGTCATGTACGTGTGGGTTTGTCCCAACTAGATGAAGATCGGCACCAGACAGATTATGTGGATGACCTAAGACTAGTGGGATAAATCTAGATCCAAGAGGAGGTTTGGTCATGCTGGACCAAAATAATTGGTCAAAAAGCTATAATTTTTTATCTAACTGTTGGATCGTGCTTAAATTTTTACAGGAGAATATAAAGGTTGTTTTTCCTATAGTATCCAATGCGTCGCTACGGGGATCATATGATCTTTAGATATCACAAATCTCACTCTAAGGCTTTTATTTTACCAGTTTTTTGTGATTTGCTTTGTTATTTTCAAATTTTATACTTTTTTCCTTTGTAATGTTGGATTTTTTTTAGTTAAGATAGGGTTTCTGGTGTATTTAAAGTTTTGTAAATCTCCTAAGGAAATAAAATTGATTATCATTACTTTCAGAAAAATAAAATTTGTGAATTTAGAGCTTACATCTAGAGCCTTTTTCTCTTATACAATTATTATGTGTTGTTAATTTAATTGAATTTTTTTTTAACTTATTTGCTACTATCAAGAGAGGAAGAACTACTTATGAATTAACTTTGGAAGATTCAACACGGTCACGTTGATTGCTTGTGGCTACTACTATGTATACGTTCTCTTGTCTTCGATCCAAAACGTATATTATTGTAAAAAAAAGAAAAAAAAGAAAAAAAAAGGCATATACTACACTACTTATAAATAAAGCAGACACTGTGAGTGTCACAGTGTCTGAGTGCTAGCCAGTAATTAAGAAAAGAGATTAAAAAATAGGAACATAATCAACAACTTGTGTGTGTAACCTGTAAAGGGTCTTCCCAATCCATACGTCATCTTCACCACCATACTGTTCTATGTAGAATCTCGACTCCACGCGAGGCAAGCTCGCATGCCATGGAATTTCCAATGCAAATCCCACCTATATATTATAAATAAATTTAAGTCCCGTAAAATTAATTGCAGTATAGAACGAAAGGGAAAGTTGAAATTGCCACGCGAGCAGCATAGTTGTTAAATCCACCCTTATCCTCAGACATGGGTCGTGAGTTTGCTAAAAGTAAACTTGGATATTGATGGACTCGGATTTGTTTCAAAACTATATTATATAATTTTTTTATGAAAATAAACAAATTTTTTTAGATAAAAGTTTTTTCTTTTAAATAAACTAATATTATTTTATATATATAATTTTAAAAAAATAAAATTAACTCATTCAAATTTAATTGGATTTAAATTGAGTAACTTGATTTTTTTTAGTCAACTTTTAAAATAATTTTTTAAAAAGAAACCCAAGAAAGCCAGTACACCATGGGTTTAATAACCATGGTGAGCAAGGTGCTCTTAAGCAAAAAATAAATTAGTACTCTATACAATTTCCACTTGCTTGTGCTGCAAGATTGATAAAATTGGCTCAAAGAGTACAGCAAATATCAAGTTTTAGACGATACCTCGCCAGGTAAGTCCTTCGTTATAAGCCATTTATCTAGAAGCTCATTAGCAGCTTGTTTTTCTCTTAGGAATTTGAATGAAAATTCCTTGGCCTTCTCAAGGATCTTCTCTCCCGGAAACAGCAGCTGAGAAGCTCTATACAGGTTGAACATTCCTGTTACTGCCGCTGTTGACTGCCCCGCAAAGCAGAAAAATTCACCCCCTTTCTCAAAATGCTTGAACACGTCTATCAAATATAAAAGAAAACGCCAGGATTATATATAACAGTAATTGGAAAAGTTTCTTTACTGTTTTAATTTTTTTTTGTCGTAAATAGATTTACCAGCAGAAACATGGTGCCCATTTAATCTTAGTACCCTGAATCCCATGGCTGTGTCATCAATATCATGGACCTCAGAGTTTCTTGCCCAGCAAATGCCATCTTCAGTCCAATATCTGAAGTAAATTTAAATACCATTTTAGAAAAGTAAATGGTTTTCTTACACATTTCGTGCATTTCTCTATGTAGAAAAAAGAAATATACCTATGAATATAATTGACACATTCGTCGATCTGGGACTCGAAATATCTTGATATTCCCAAGCGCTGCAAACGATCCACGGCCCATATGTGCTCAAATAAGTCAACCGGGTAGACATTGGGAACTAAAAAATGGTTAAACAGATAGAATTAAGCATGTGATCCTCAAAGTAAATGATTTCTAGTCAAGAACGGGAATAATTAAAGCACTTTACCTCCACCTTCGAATCTTTGGACCGCCTTATTTAAATATTCCATGCAGTTTTTATCTTTAGTTTGACTGAGTGCGAAGGCAGTGGAGGATGGGGAGAACAAGAATGACCCATCTTGGCTCTGTAATTTTAGAAGCCTTTTCCATTCCAGGCCTGGCATTCCTTCTAAGCTATGGAGTAGTGTTGTGGGCACATTGTGCATTATGTCCTTGGGTATCCTATCCACACACACACACACACACACAATAATTGCATTACATACATGTAATGATAACCAGGTTCCTGTGTACTTTGCAAAATAGTAAAAAGATGTGACCGCTTTAGTTCAATTATCATATAATATACAGGAAAGCTAGGAAACACAATTATGACTGAAGTTTGTGTGATGAAACAACCTTGTCAGCTTTAAATTTCTACTGGCATAAATCTCTTGCAGGACAGGAGAATCATAAGGAACTTCGATGTCTAATTTTTTAGCTATCTCGAGAAGTGAAGGGAAAGCAACTTCAAATCCAATAGGCATGTGCTCAGCGTTTTCATCTTCAAGCTTGCATAAGTTGTCTCTAAAAAATAACATACCTGATATAATGATGAAGCGGGTGCCATGTTAGCTTATCATGAATACCCTCAGGTGGAGAAAATCGATCCTGCATGCTACCCTGGAACATATATAGCAATTAATTTCTGGACGGTGCTACTAACCTTTTTCACATTTTTCTTGATGTAAATTCCATGATTTCAATGCGACAACACATGCTAGCGTATTAATCAACCTATCGTGCGCCAAAAATATTTCAGCATCACCCCATGAACCATCTGGAAGCTGATTGTTTGCAATCCACTGAAGGCTAGATGGGAATTGAGGAAGACCACTCCCGTTAATGTCTTCCACAAGAGCAACCCATGCGGTGTCATAAGCTGAGATGCTTATCTCTCCATCCTCCATCATTTCCAGCATTGCTTTAATAGTTTTGACATGCTCGTCTATTTCCTTAGCCACAGAAACCTTTTTTTTCAACAATAAAAACAAATGAAATGAATCTCATATTGAGTTTTTATTTTTTTAGTGCATAAAATAGTATTATAACAAAAAAAAAAAAAGCTACTACTTTCATATCACCTTAGCAGCATCTTCTTCTGTGTCATCCTCCACAACATCGTGAGGCCAGTTTATCAATGGCAGACCATTTTGTTGATGAAACAAGTCTGCATATCCTGTACAGCAATTATATATCTCCAATAACTTAAATGATTTAACATTTGAATAGCACTAACTTTTGGAATAATCTTATTAATTCTATTAAATAATAATTTATTAGAGATGGTAGCGTACCTTGAGTGCGAGGTTTGGAAATAGCACTGCATCTTGAGTGAGCATGAAAGTTATCTTGCTTGCCTCTAGCCCCATACAGCCAAACACCTATTGAAAAGGACGCCATAGTGGTTACCTCAAATAACTACCTCCCTTAGTCGTAATAATTAGTAGTTTGTAACTTATTTGTATATTAAATATTATTATCGATGTACTAGATTTTAGTGGAATTCTGTAGGAAAAGAAAATACTATAGCACTTTTGGGTAGGAATATACGATGTTGCCACTAAGTATAAGTAATTCAGATAGATTCTTTATATATATATATAGACACACACTCTGCTTATGAAAGCAAGAAAACAAAAAATATTATATAGAAATTAGTACGAATGGATGCAGGAAAAGAAAGATATTTAAAAGGGTAACCAGTACTGATATATGACACAGTTTTTACAGCTAGCCCGGGGCAATTAATATTTGCATTTTGGCGTTTCTAAACCCAAAAACCATCCAAGATGATCAGAAAGAAAAGAAGTGTATATATTGATGGTGTGGTTCTCACGATTAAATCAAAGAAAAGCATGAAATTTGATCAATCCCACAAAAAAGTAAGACAATCTTGAAATGGTAAAGGTAATGCTAATGATCGCTTTCCTTGATTAACAGCAAGATTCTAGACAAACTTCACGAGGGATCATCATTAACCCCACAAAATTAAACGCATGGAGTTTAAGCAGAAAAAAGAAATAACAAAACACCAAAAGTACAAAGTTGGCGTGTGGTTTCGTTGAGACTCAGAAGGAATAACAAGAGGTGACCATTTAATTAGGAAATTAATTAGGCAAACCACTCACCTGAAGGGAAAGATAGAGGAGGAAGGGGATGGATAATATTGTTAGAGGAGGAAAAGGAAGATCTTGGTGTGCTTGGTACTACCGTAGAGAAGAGATGGTTAGAGGAGTAATATTGAGAGGACATGATGTTTATTTTTTGTTTTGCTGCGAGGAGCAAGGTAGCCCAAAACCACGCCCAAGTATTTAAATGTGGAGATCGAGTGGGGAAGGAAGATGACAGAATCGATTTCCCAAGAGATTCCCGCTTAGAGGTGCATGGGATCGTTTCCAAAATACAAAACTATAGATTGAGGGCACTCCCGTCCTTTTCCTCTCCCTATCTCCCTCTCCCTCTCTCTCTCTCTCTCTCTCTCTCTCTCTCTGTTATCACTTGCTAGTTGCTACTATTTTCTTTGTTTTTTCTCCTACGTCTTTCTCGTATGTGGTGGAGGTGGTAGGAAGAAATGTTTACATACATATGAAATAAGAGATCGTGGCGGTGTTACTGATCATATCTCTATGGCCCTCTTATGGGGTTCACACCGATGACTAAGCTTTTATATACCCATCAAGAAAATAATAATAATAATGGATTCTCTCTGTATTCTTAATTTTGATAGGATTTTTTATGCTGTGTTTTTCCTCCCAAAACTATACAGTGTAGATAAACATTCAACATGTTTAGGAGATCCTAATATTGCCATCAAATTCACATAATCTGAATAAAAAAGGAAACACATTCACAAGATATCCAAATCACTCAATTGTATATATATTCTCTTATTAGGAATAGCCTTTTCCTTTTATTTTCCTATTTTAGCCCCCAACTAATTAAAGGGTAGCATGATCATATATAGCACCAAGTCCTTCGGCTTTTCTTGGTTAATATAACATAAATTCCAATGCCATTTGTTAAGGATGGGGTACAATGAAAAATAAAGAATCAAAGTAAAAAAACATGGCGAAACCGGATGGCACTTTCAAAATTATTGCAAAAAGTTTACTTTATTCTTCAACTACATTTTTAGTCCATTTAGTTTTTTAAAATTCACTTTTGCTACAAGACTTTTTTTTTTCACTCTCGAGTCCCTGAATTTGAAAGAGGATAGAGAGAGACTTGTTGGATTTTGACTAAAGAGGGAGAAAGTCATTTTTAACACTAAATTCCATGAAATACATTTTCAGCTCGGATCTTGACATGTCATTTGCCTTTTAAAAAACAAAAAGAATATAGTTGACAAGCATGTCGGGCCACTCGAGCCTGCACACTTGGGCTTTTTTTTTATTTAATTTTTTTTCTTTCAATTTTATTCCTTAAAGTTGGGCTTTTATTGACTTTTTTTATTAACTTTTTTTTTTTAATTCTATCCTTCAATAGTTGGGCTAAATTAGCTATTGTAACAAAAATTCTAGCATCAATTAGCGAACATACTAATTATGTATTGGCCCGCGCTCCGCAGCGGGTCAATATAATTTAAAAAAAATACAAAAACAATATTAAGAGTATAAAGAATGTTTTAAGCTCTTTGGGTCTGACAACCAATGCAGACCCAACCAACTTGGGTCTGGCGA
>Ga0307512_10006944_pt1 | contig 11315 bp, 13 predicted proteins | sample 14_EM_MG_FD_200267 | JGI IMG/M metagenome (GOLD analysis project Ga0307512, IMG submission 200267) | Populus trichocarpa ectomycorrhiza microbial communities from riparian zone in the Pacific Northwest, United States - 14_EM | ecosystem: Host-associated > Plants > Roots > Unclassified | place... | reverse complement strand
CGGGTAGCTGGTCGCTTATCAGGGAGGGGGCGTGTCGGAAACAACACACGGAACTTTCTCTGGATTCCGCTAGCCCCGGCCCCCTATCCGTTTACAACCGGCCGTCGGGTCCATTTCCAAGTCCGGCATACTGGCTTGTAGCCCTGCATATCCTAGCATCGTCGTTGGTCTCTCGCCAATGGAGAAACGTGGTCCTAGTCCTACATCCTTCGACAATAGCCGGCATCCTGACGATTGTTCTCTGAGAACTGTTCACGGATGTGTCCGACTCCGCTGTATGTCCAACGGTTGTGCGACGGGTTGCTCTGTACTCGCGGGATGTGGCCCAGGACCTTCACGATCCCGACTAGAGAATTGTTCCAAACGTACGAAGGGTTGCGACGCCTCGAGCCTCGGACGGTTATTTCGCCTCCGGTCCATTGCGGTGGCGAAGCTCGTGACTGTCAGACAAACGGTCGCCGCCGACATATCGACCTGTCGGGTTTCACCGATCCCTTAAGCTGGAACCTTATCGAGGAGGTCAAGGCCACTTGATTGGCGGGAGACCGACATAACCGATGATGCCACCGGCAACGGCCAACAACGATTCCATCCGGACCTCATGTTTTTATTCTCCCCAATCGCGGGAAAACGGGAAGTACGGAGAGAATCCGGGCCCCACGGACTCTTTCGTGCAAACTTCCGGTCGAAAGGAACCGCTCTATGTAATATAACTGCGGTCACCACCTACAAGCACGTTCATGATCTCGCAAAAATACTCCCTGGGTCAGGTGGGGACACTGAGCACGTAACCTTTTTGAATCCCCGTTGCGGTGTCTAGGGTTTGTAATACTCAGGGATGTGACCCGGATGATGGGGCGGAACACTTTCACTCCACCTCCCGCCAACAGGACAATTTCTGGGGAGAGTGTATATGACGGAACTCCGTTCCAAGAGAGAGGGTTTCTACCCTTGCACTTACTATCACCCGGCTGCGTATCACCGACGCGGTCTCTTCAATTTGTCTTTTTGGGATCGAGGATCGAAAGCGGACGGACGATCTGGTGTCATGACGTCAGACTGTGGCCAGAGATACTCGAATAATGGGGGTACTTGGAGCACGCGGACTTGCAGTAGGTGAGCAACATCGAACGTTTTTGAACCTGCATGGGTGAGTCACAACTGGGCGGCACGCGTTTTGGTATCAGGGCTGACGCAAGACTGTTATTGGGACGCGCATTGAGTAGGAGTCCGTGCGGGGTTTGGCCGGTCGGCAGTAATCCGTGATGAAAGATGGAGAGATACATCACCATTCTCCAAGCTGGGACTATCGATAGATCAGCCGGCCAATGGTGTATTTTCGTGCGCGCACGAGCTCTGTCGATAAACAACTGCCAGGCTTTGCTTTGAATTCATCGTGTCTTTTCTAGGTTGTATATAATACATAATGCAGACAGTGCGAGCTCTTCGGGCATTTGAGAGGAAAGAGAGGAAAAGGAAAAAGTCGTGACACGGGCACACATGTGAAAGTGGGGAGATTTCGATAGAGTGCGGCACAAAAGTATAGAGTAAAATCGAGAGGGGCGACCCAAGAAGATTATAGAATGATACAGGGTAAAACTGAGACAAGTTAGAGATGGAAGAAATACCGATGTCGCACAAACAGAGAGCAGGAGGGGGGCATACCCAACACAGAGGGCTGAATGCTGGAAAAATACGAGGAAGAGTGACCAGGTGACTTACGGAAATGTATGCAAATACTTAAAGTGCATGATCTGCAACGAGTGAACACAAGCAGAGGGGTAGCAGATAAGACGGACGGGTTAGAGAGCGGCGAATTAGATGTATAGCAGTCTCCCAGAAGCGATTAACTGTCCATTAGTTCTGAAATTGATGCGAGGGGGATGCAAGTGGTGGAGCAACGACGAGCGAGGGACAACGAAGATGAAAGCGAGGGGAGAGAGAGGCGGCTAGACAAATTCGTGCACTATGGCGCGCGGGGGTATACCATGAAGTGAAGCGGCCTAGTGTCCAATCATGGGCTGCCCATGCGATGATCTCTTCCATCATCTGCTCCGTCTGCGTCCGTGTCTTCGCTCGTGCAACTGTACATGCTCATTGTATCGCTCGAGCAGTTGGAGTGGTTAGGCCTGATCGTGGGCTCGTCATCGGTCTCTGCGTCGGTTTCGGTCCCTGCTTCACTAGTGGTGTCGGCGTCCGATGCGTCGGTTTCGCTGACTGCACCATTTGTAAAGGAAGGCTCTTTGGGTCGTACCTGGGGTGTTCTGGTGCCGTTCTTGTGGTTCGAGGTTGCAGGTGGCGGGGGTGGTGTATGATCGGCGCGGTGGGCGGACCCAACCAGAGATCCGCCGTAAGCATCCACGGCACCCATGGCTTGCATCGGGGCAGATAGGCTACTGGGTGATTTGGGGGGCATGGCAGATAGATCGCCCTCTGATCTTAATTGGGAGAACAAAACCAGCTGCTCAGCGTATCTCTGCATCTCCTGGGGAGATATCATCAAGCGGAAGTCGTTCAAGAGTAAGAACTGAAGTTCCAGCTGATTCAACTCGGTCTGTGGAAGACCCCCCACCTAGAATGAATGGAATTGAATGGCCAAGGATTGCGGTATTTTGGGATGGCACTAACCTTGGCGTATCTAGAATTGGTGTAGAATACATCGCTGAAGAACTTGCTTGCTACGGTTACGCCTGCGATAACCAGCCGGTGGATGTTGTACGAGTCGATCACAAATGGTTTGCCGGTTATTTGGGCGGCCAACTTGGACATTCTATCAAAATAGACGAGGAGAGAGAGGAAGACCTCGTTGGTGGTCGGACAGTACTTGTGGATGCGGAGGAGGTATGCTTCGAGCGTAATTGTCGGAATGTTGCGAGCATGGAAAGATAAGGATGATGAAGCGTTTCCTAGGGAAGATTTCGAGGCGGTTGTGAGGGTCTTCCATACCGGAGATGATGAATGATCGAAATGGGGGGCCGAAGAGGAAGAGTCGGACCTGGACGAGAGGGAATCGTTGGCAGAGGCGATCTGGGTAAGTAAGGTGGCGAGGAGTCGGAGGAGATCGTGGGGTGGGACAGAGTGGATGTCGACTGGATCCCTCTGGGGCTCAGATGTATGTTGTTTGGAGTCGACGTGATGTTTCATGGATTGGAAAGACGACACATGCGAATTTCGCGAAGAGGAAGAAGAGAGGTCTGCAGTCGAGGACCGCGAATCCGGGGTAGTCGTTGGTAGCGACGCGGTGGAGGAAGCGATTGTGGATGAGGAGGTGGCTGTAGATGAAGCGGAGAAGGACGAGTGCTTTCTGGACTGGTGTCTGGCTGAACGCGAGGGGTTGGAGGAGGTTGAAGACGATGTCGATGGCTGCCTGTAGTCACCATTGACGGAGACGTAGTCCGAGGAAGAGTGCTGTATAGGAGGAGCCAAAGCGAGCATGTTTTGTGGAGATGGGCGTTGGGAGAGTAGACGGGGCCGGAAGAGGCGGAGAACGAGGACTCTGGAACGAAGGCGGGGCAGGGAGGAGGGGGGGGGGACGGAAGAGCGGGGAGAAGGAGGTGCTGTCGCTTGATCACTGATCAGCACGTGGTCGTGCCTCAACGTCAACACCGCAACACAAACAAAAATTCAGTGTTGCCGCCTCTCGTCCGGATGGGTCGGCCGTTCACTGAGTCGGTATTTTGGAGGTCGTCGCGGTTCAAGAAAGGACGAGAGGACGCAAACGTTTGTTGCTTTGTGCTGCTCGGGCCAGCGACGATCAAACTTTTGGCAGCACACCGCCGGATGAGATTGCAGCTAAGCCGTGTGGAGAACTCTTCCGCTTCGGGTGTTTCACCATTCACCAGTGCTGCGGTGCCGGCCTCTTCTTGTCCTTTTGTCATTAGCGTAAGGCTAATCAGTGATCTACACCCAGAGGGCCGGAGGGAGAGGGCGGGGAATAATTGTGTGACGACGATCGGCATGAATATATGACGGACTTGTCAGAGTCTCTCGAGAGCTCGCCTACGTAGACGTACACGAGAACAAAGGCCCATGTCTGGCCGGGGAGGACGTTCCTCGGGGATAAATATCAGTTTGGTTCCCTCCCGCTTTGTCGGCTGTCGGCACGCACGCTGTAGCCATGTGGCAAAGCGTCTATGCCAACCCAATCCGCGTTCCTCGATCATCAGACGTTGTTTTGCAATCGACTAGTATCGGCTTCCCGACGTGTGCATGTGTTAGGGGTCTGGTCGCATGCGCTCTCCCAACAAATATCTCTCATAGTGCTCGGTGCGCTCGTTTCATCTCGGTCCCGCTCCCTGCCGCGTCCAACCCAACCCTCCAGCCATGGCTTCGTCCACACCGGTTCTTTCACCCCTTCTTTCCGCTCTACGTCTGCTCATAATTGCACGTCCCGACGACACCTGGTGGTCCTTCCTTCTCGTCTGGTTCATTCGATTCCTCACAGTTTCCATCGTACTCCGCACCTATATCGTTCCCTGGGGATTACGTCTCCTCTTCACTCGCTTCCGTGTTCGCAGCGTCAGCTTGCGTTCTATACGAGGAGTCTACTTTCGCCAAGGCCGCAACATATGGCATATCGATCGAATCGGACTCTCATACCACCGCCCATCAAAGACCCAAGCCAGTCGCCTTACCGTCGTTGTTCAAGGTCTCAAGCTGGACATTGCGGAACCCCCCGATGAACCCACTCCCCCACCACAGAAACCGACGGCAGGTCATCGCAGAATGCCGACGCTTGCCTATTTCTCACCTTCTCCCATCGCTTTCACAATCCGCCAAATAATTTATGCCATCTACGCTGGGTTGGAGCCCCACTTCCGTCCGCTCGTTCGCGCAAGCATCATATTCGTATTGAGGGTGCTCATTCGGTGCCTTCCCACCTTAACCCAAGTGCTCGACTTCGAACTTGTCTCGGCAGAACTTTCCCTGGCCAGGTTGCCAGATGTACAGTTCAAGCTCAAGGAACTCGGGGTATCATCCAAGGTTGTATTCACTCAGGTCGAAAAGGTTGCGTTTAAACCACGATCTAGCCCATCTCGTCCACTTCACAGGAGGCACAGCCGTTTTTTGAGTATGGTAGACTGGAAGTCTCGCCTGTCGGACAACATCGCCCGTACGTGGGCAGGGGCCTGGGGAAATACAAGCGGTACTGCCTCTCTCACCATCCACTTGAATGATCTTTCGGCAATCCAGAACTCGGCTTCCCAGAACAGTCCGTTCCTTTACGTATCTTGCCTTGAACAATACACTGATTATCGCCGCAGACGGAAACCTGGTTTTCCATTTCCCCAGTAGCAATTTTCATGCTTCTGTCCAAGTCAACTCTCAACGAGGGATCGAACCTCACAGCCTGGAGACTAACATTGGCCTCGAATCCATCAACTTGACCGTCGATCTGGTCCGGGAACTCGTTGGTCGGCTAAAGCCAAGGGAACCCGCGAAATCCCCCCCGACTCCGCCAAGTTCATTTGTCCCCACATCTCCTTCCCTGTTCTCTCCCGTGTCCCCAACCATCAATTTCATGGTTTGTCCTCTAGTCCGCGTCCAAGTATTCTCTTCTCACTCTTCCCCAGCAATTGCGTCGCGGTTCCGCTGCGAGGGGTCCCAAGAAAACTTTCTTTGATGTAAGTACATTTTTCTCCCCGCATTCCGTTTCCCATTCTCATGGTCTGGTTAGACCTTGTTGTCCGCGGTCAAGCTCATAAGAACGAATGTCGCCACGGTCAATCTCCAGTTTCGGGTCAACGATAGCTCTTCGATGGCAATCAACCTTCAAAAACTCGAGCTCTCCGTCGGTCTCAGTGATCCTGAGGAACATCTACTCCACCGCGAGATCCTTGGACGCAGCAAGTCCATCACTGGTCTCGATTCGGAAATATACTCGACACATTTCTCCATGCAACGTGTGGCTTTCCAGAAGATCGTACATCCCTCTCTCACTCCTGACGTTCCGACATCCCCCTCTCTTGCGATCGCCTCTGTCGGGAAGATACAACTCGATGCCTTAGTTTCCCAGTTGACTGTACCTTTCATGTCCCGCCTCGCAGTCCGGAGGACTCGCGGGTTGGGCTATTACAGTGGGGACCCCAACTCGGCAGTTTTGGCCCTCAGGTTCAAAGTGGCATCCGTTGACATCACACATGACTGGGAATCGATCCGGGACCTCCTCCGGCAGAAGCCCCGCCAACCCGCACCTCCTACGCCACCATCACCAGATTTACGTTCCCCGAATGTTCTGTCGCCCAGGGAGGAATGGATACTCGACAACTTGGTGGTCGAACACTTCCCTCGGGTACATATCGACGTGGAGTTGGGCAGTATCAGGTTAAGCCTTCCGCTCCCGAGCTCCGTGCAAGGGAAAACACAAGCCGCGATAGAGATGGAGACCGCTGGTGCCGTCTTCTCTCTCGACTCGGACTTCGTTTCGCCGCCTCATCAGCCGAGGAAGATCTTCATCTACGAGGAGGTAACCCCCATGCGGATGCGCACGTCAATCGCGTGTAACATCGAACCTTTGGAACTTGGGATTCGAGTTGGAGTTGAGGCTCATGGTTCGTTTGGCGCCGTGGAGACGAACGAGACGAGCCTCGAGCCCTTGTTGATAGTAGACACTCTCAGTGTCTCTGCCAACGGGATGTCGACGGCGACGATCAAGGATGATGGAGTCACTGTTTTGGATATCTCGTCGACTTTCTTGGACCTCCACTGCTCAACCGATGCCATGTCGGTTGAGTTGTGGCATGTCGAGGTTGTTTCCGCACTTTCACAAATCCTGGATGCCTTCAGTCAGCGACCAAAGCCACCCCCTCAACATCCCTGGTCGGAAACTATTCATAGGGGACCTCACCTCCTCGATCGACTGCCCGTGGGCGTTGCCGTGACTTTTGCGATCGACAGGTTCACCGTGTTTGTAACCAGTCCAGACCTCAACCCTACGGAAAGCACGGAAGTCGCCCGCGGGATCGCATTCCATACCGGGTTCTCCGTTCACCTCTGCTCCATCCTTCCATGCCACGTCGCCGCGATCGGCAAGATTTCAGACAGGCACCAAACTCGACACAAACTCTACCTACCTGAGGAACCCGTCATCCATGCTATCAGCAAGACGACTTCCAGGCGCGAATCGGATTGGACCAGTGACGTCGTGAGGATCATGCTTTGGGGTACCGGTATCCGTAGCGCTATCTCCACCGCGTGTGTTGCAGACGATCCGTACTGTTTGGAGGATCTGACCTCGAAGTTCGACAAGCAGAACACGCAATTTTTGTCCATCTCAAATGCGAGGGTCGACCTGGTCTATCCTGGTATACGTGCCGCAGAGTGGAGTGGAGATGTGGAGGATAAGTGGGTGTGTGAGGTGGGTGTGAAGGTACCTACGGTCAAGATCAAGCTCGAGTTGGTCCATGCCTATTGTGCGCTCCTGGCTGTGAGAGGGTTGAAGGAGTTGTTCGCCCCTTCATCTCTCAACGCTAAGGCGAAGGCCGCGCGCGAACAGACCGGGTCAAACCCACCAGCGGGGCCGACTAGGGAGAAGATCATTCAGCTGCAAGCTTCAGTCATTACCTTGGAACTACTGTTCAGTATGCCCGAGGGGCAAGCCGTCGCCGCGAGGATGAACGATCTCAACCTGCAAGTCACTCCGGCTCGAAAAATCCTGGTCAGCTGGCCGTCGTGCTTCTTCTGGGTACCGCGACTCAAGGGGCTAAGCGAAAGGCTCGAGAGACCCGCTGATGATCATCGGTGGGAAGAGTTCATCTCGATGCAGTCCTGGGATGTCACAATCGACATTGCTTCTCAATCCGGAGTTTCCATAGCCGTTCAAGGGGAGGTCGGAAGGGTCAGGATTCCGCATCACTTTATCCTCTCGGAGCTCGTTCTCGCCATCACGCTCAGCATCAAGTCGATGAAGCATCTAGTGGAGGTCGTGGATCTGGGGGAGTTTAAGAAGATGGATATCCCCGCGAAGGAGGACGCGAAGAAGGTTCCAAAGATGGTCTTCAAGATTCGTAGGTTGATTGGGGAGGCTGCGGACGATCCTTTCGAGAGTAAGCTGGGGCTGATTACTCATGCTGGATTCAGGGCGTCGGAGATCATTGCCGCACACGAGTAAGGAAGTCGGGACCATTTAAAATGCAATGCTTACCTGGTTGGTTCTTTTGCAGGGATGCCTTTGAGGCGAAAGTTGCCGCTGTTCTAGCTGCACAATCTCGACGGAACGGTCAGGCTAATCGAGACGAGCTCGATGGATACCACTTCACGACCAAACACTCTGTTCCTATCGAAGAAGCGCGACAACGCTTGCTCGCTGTCCACGCGAAGACGTGGCAAGAGGTTCACCAGCAATACCATGCCAAGCAAATTCAGTGGAATCGGTCGTTTTACGCCCCTGCCAAACCTCGTTCACCGAACGTTAGGAACATGGAGTCCAACCTCATCTCTGTGGCGCCGATCCCCGACGGACCTCCCTTGATTCGACTCATCATCAACGGTGTGAACCTTCAGATTGGTGGTCCTTCGTTCCCCATGGAGGAGCTCCCTGATTTCTTGTTCGACATCGGAGGCGGTCAACCGCGAGACTCAGAATACTCACTCCTCGTCCCCCTTAATCTCGATTTGGCGGTTAGCTCCGCCGCAATACACCTCAGAGATTACCCTCTACCACTTTTCGCGGTCAAGGGGAAACCAGGGACGGAAGCTACTGCTCTGACATTCCGCACCGATCTCGTCATTGCCGAACAAATGGGCCCGGTACAATCTGTTGAATGGTGGGATTGCGTTATCGTGGAAGAAGATTTCGGTGCTCGCGGGGCGAGCAAGTTCCATTTCGGTGTTCCGAAGACTATCATGCCGGTAAAGACGTACGCGAACCCTGAGGTCCACGCTACCACGAAGGAGACTACCGAGATTTGTTGGGGAATCAGCTATAGTTACACGATCCAGGATGTGATGAGGATATTGGAAACGCTGTCGAGTGCTCCGAGAGACCCCTCGCCTTCCGTCGGGTTCTGGGACAAGGTGAATTGGTTTCTCGACTTGGCTGACATTCGGCGTTTGTTGACGATGGATTCTAGTTGAGGCTCATCCTCCACTGGAAAGTCAGAGCATCCTTCAGGGGCGATGTACATTTCCACATCAAGGGCTCGAGGGACCCGTACACGGTCCTTCATAACGGAGCGGGATTTGCCTTGTGCTGGAGTGGCAACACCAGAATCTTGGTTGGTCAGCCCAATCCGGATGGCGAGTTGATACAGGTCATCAGCGATACAATGTCGGTTGTAGTGCCGAAGTAAGTTCCCCGGGTTAGAAATATGGTTTGCGTGGTCTAATCTGTATCGCTCAGCTTTGAGGCAACCCACGCTGACGCAGATCCTGCGCTCTCGTCGGTACCACCGAAGGATAGAGGAAAGTCTGGTCACCGAAACATCTGCGAGCTTCGCAAGACCTGTGCCAAGCTTAGTTCTGGAGTTCGGTTTGGAGTTAGGTTCGACTTGGAAAGGTCCTGTGGTTCCGAGTGCAAAGACTGCGGAGACTTGCCTGCGTTCAAGCGCAAATGCCGCCACTTCACTTTCCGTCCCCACTACGACGTGGCACTCGAGGCTAAACAGAGCAACCCGGAGAGAAAGGTTTGTCGGCAAATTCCTGTATGACCCCAAAAGTTGCTGAGTATATTTGGATTGCCATAGACACCAGAAGATTCCTACAACGGTTTCCGGTCCGATTTCATTCACATGTCTCTATCCTTGACGTCGTCTGTCGAGCAGTCCGGAGAGTGCGACACCTCGTTCAGCAGCTTCCATCTCACGCCCAAGACTTTTGCGCTTTTTTGGCATTGGATCAGTCTTTTCGACGGTCGGATGTCCCTCCCGATTCGTCAGGGCAAGTATTTCAAGCACAAACTCTTGAACCCGAAACTTGGCCAGCACCTCGCTACCATCAAGTACCGCATCACTGTTCCGCGCCTCTTCATCTCTCATGTCTATCCCGACGAGAGCAGGCAGTCCTGGTCTGACGGTATTACACAATTCGTTGGGACGAAGGCATTGATCGACCATTTCCATGCGGATATGCACCAGCGTGACGAGGAGAGTACCCAGTTCAACCCTTCGCTTGGAACTTCCGAGGTCGTCCGTCACAAGTCCTTGCATCACGTCGAGGTCGTCCTCAGAGGATTGCATCTTCGCGCAATGTTGGGGACTTTCCAAGACCCCGTCAAGAAGGTCGTGTTGCCGGACCCGCCCGAGGAGGCAGCTAGTAGTAGCAAGTTCCGTTCTAACCTCCCTGTGGCTGAACACGATTCGATATGGTTCGACGAAGACGATTTCGTGGAGTTGGACTGGTCTTCGACTAATGTGCCAGTGGTCAATTTACTTCGTGCTGCGGAGTGTCCGCACTTCGTGTATTCGAAGTGCCCGGTGGAGAAACAGAATGCAAAAATCCATCAACAAACTGTGTTCAGCAAGTTCGGTAACGAGGATACCCATAGCTGTTACCTTGGTAAAGAACCATGTGAGGTTTTTCCGCCCGTCCCCGATAATGTGACACTTATGTTACGCACCCCTCACAGCTTCCGCGCATATCCAGGCGAAGCTCGTCAACGAACGAATTGAAGAGTTGCGGAAGACACTGTCCCCGTACAATCACCGTGAGGACGCTACACTGAAGATGATCGAGCTGTTGGAAGAGTATGCGGCAGTATTGAACCAGGCTGCTGAGGAGGGTGCGGGACCGCGTCCCGGAAGCTACTACATCGCGACAGACACCGTTCCGATGTCGGAATGGTTAGGGTTTGAAAACGTATACCAGGTTCATTGTCCTCGACTTTTCCTCAATGAGTCCGTGCGAGACGTGCGTATTCTTTATTCTCAAGGTCTGCTTAGCCTGTACTCACGGACTCTTCCAGATCCTGATGCAGTACTATTACTGCTCACGTTCAAGGAGAGGATTCGAATACCATCTGGCCACACGGTAAGCCTGCAAGGTGCAACCGATTTGGACACGGTTTGAGTTTTTCTTAGAGCTGTCAAATTCATTCGGGACCAAGAGGTCCAGAAACCGACCAGGCCGACGCCGCGGAAATCCGTCGATATCCAAATCCCTCAAACCAAAGGTATCGTACAGGCAATGCATATGTTTCGACAGTCGTTCGGTACTAGAGACACCGCTGGTGGTTTGGAGAATATCCTCGCGGATGCCTACACCGATGCGCCGCGTCCTGGCTTGAATCCTCTTGAAGGGTGGAAGGAAGGGGTTTCCCTAACGCAGAGTCATTTCTGTGTGTTGTTGAAGCCGCAGATCGTCCTCCATAGCGAGTCGAG
>Ga0307512_10006943_pt1 | contig 11315 bp, 4 predicted proteins | sample 14_EM_MG_FD_200267 | JGI IMG/M metagenome (GOLD analysis project Ga0307512, IMG submission 200267) | Populus trichocarpa ectomycorrhiza microbial communities from riparian zone in the Pacific Northwest, United States - 14_EM | ecosystem: Host-associated > Plants > Roots > Unclassified | place... | reverse complement strand
TCTCTCTCTCTCTCTCTCTCTCTCTATATATATATATATATATATATATATATATATATATATATATATGTACTTATATATTTTTTTATGGGGTTTGGGTTTTTCTCATCTGCCTTGTGTTTCTTCGTAGGAAACCTACTGTGATTTGTTGGTGAAGTATAAATCTGATCTTGAAAGGCCTTTTGATGAAGCAACAACCTTCTTGAACAAGATTGAAATGCAGCTTCGTAATCTCTGCACTGGTGCCTCCATCAGAAGCATCTCTGGTCAGTCTCTTTCTCCTTCTATGGAAGATCCTTTGATTTTTGTGCTATACTTGTGTAGTCTTCTCTGTTATTGCATTATTCGTGCAAATTACAATCTTCTCATCATTATCAATGCGTCTCAAGGGCAGATTCGTGTGTTTTTACTCGTGGTGTTAATAATACATGAAACTCACATGAGTTAATTTGGCCATGCTTTCCTAGTCCTAGCTAGTTACTGACATTTTTCCTTTTCCTTTTTCTTTATTATCTGCAAAAACTCCTTTATCGATAAGAGAACAATCGAAGAATACGGGTACAGCGATAACATCACAAACAAACAAAACAAACAACAAAAACCCTAGCTAGCTAGACACTTGTGACTTGTTTACATTAGCAACAACTGCTGCTCATTTAAGTAAATATAGTACACACTCCCTTCTTGAATTAATAACCTGAAATACTTAATCTCTTTGTGGTAATTTGGGTTTGTTATGATCTTATGTCATATTTCTCGTCCTTGTTTTGTAAATGATGGAGTAAGAAGGTTAATGGTTCTGCAGTGATGGACTTTGCAACAGTCTTCGAACCTTTTCCCTTTTCAGTTCATCGTTGCATGAGCTTGAATTTACTTGCATTTTCCCACTCATCCTTTCTGTTGCGAGTCCTTCCTTTTAATTTCTTTTTCTCGCTTTCTTCTTCTTTCCCTCCCTTGTCGGTGTCAGGAAAAATGAGGCTTCAAAGTAGAACCTTTTGTTTTAGAGATTCTGGATTTGACATTTCAGAGCTCAGTTAACTGATGGAATAAATAGTAGTCCGATAGTATTTGTACAGTGGCGGGTGCCTTTCCAACTAAAAGACCATTGATTATGGAGAACCAATTAGTTAATGCTTCTTGGTAGAAGCACAAGTCCTAATTTGACCAGCCAATTCACCGTTTGAGATTTTATCAAAGTAAATGAAAGGTGCCATTCTACATCTCTTCCACTCTTAATGTATGTGGCATGCCGTTGATTTTTTTTTAAAACATTATTTGATGACTTGATGTGATTAGTTTAATATAGTTTAGTTTAACTAGTATGGTGTCGTTGCTTACCTGAGAAACTCGAACATGGAAAAATGTGTGCATAGCTAATTAGACCAAGAAAAGAGTCAATGGATTTTTGCTGTTAGAAATTGTTTTGATGTGGCCTTGTTTCTTTGTTGCACTTGTCGATCACTGCTTTTCCCAAGCATGCTTTTATATATATAATAAAATGGTGATAGTTAAAAGATTAGAGCATTTTCTAGTGTCACACCCTAAAGTCCTAACTAGCTTGAACCTGCTTGAGTTTTCTTTGACATGGATATTCCTGTGCAGACAGAACATTCTCAAGTAATAATTTAGCTGAACTTGCCTATGAATATGATCATGAATGATGCAGTCTTGTGGAAAGATAAGAAATCATTCAGTGTAGCTTGTGTGCTGGCTTGTGCATATACCATAGTTAATGCTCCTCTAAATTGATGAGAATATTCTCAAAATAATTTTTAAACCTTTAGATGGTACAATATTGTTGCATTGTGTTTGTTTGATAGTATTTTGCTAGTCAAATTATCTCTCATTCAAAGCCTATTCCAAGCACTGCTCTAATTTTATTCCCGAGAGCAACAAATGAGTTATAGAAGTTTTGATTAAAGGCTAATTTTCATTCCTTTCATCTTATGAATTAGTTTTCTTTTTGGTGAATGGGAATTCGTCATTTGAGTGGTTGAGTTCCCTTGCATTTAGCCTTTCCTTTCTTTGGTGCGCATGGTTCCAAGAAAACGCAAAAATCTATGTTTCAGACTGCCTGTATATGTTGCATGCTTTGGACCTTCACATGGTTGTAAAATAAATTGGGCTTGCCTAGTTCCAATGGGAATGTCATTGACCTGTAATGATACCCAGTATGGTCACTTTAAAGAAATTCAAGTTCCAATAGAGCATGGATAAGGATGGTGGAGTGTGAAAAATTGAACTTTAGAAATTGTTTAAGAACTGGCAGGCTTCTGTTTCTAAAGTGCTCTTGCCGCAGCTATTATCTTTTGGGTAGCTGTTTAGATTTCAAGCATGGATAATTTTATAAACAGAGAGTATTTTGTTATTATAATCCTCATCAACAATAGATTGTCGCGTGACATATGGAATCTAACTAATCTCATGGGTATAAATGATGACTTTCTACGAGAAATCAGCTCGAGGCTGGATGATAACTGCCATTTTACTCCTATATGACATAAAGTTGCTTTTTGATATTTTAACCCTCAAAACTCTTTCGAGGCCGTGTAACTTAATCTGAATCCTAATTTTTAAATGGCAGAAAAGTAGAAGTGTTTTAGAACAAATTGCACTTGCTGACTGCATTAGGACTTCCCTTGCTTGCTTGTCAAAACCCTTAAGACAGGATGGAATAGCACTTTTTTTAAGCACGAGTGGAGGTCTTGCATGTGAAATGGGCATGGCAGCCTCAGATTCTCAGGGTGATTATCAACTTAAACATGATAAAGCTTGTGAAATCACACTTATCTGGTTGGTATTAGTTGGCAACTTCGATCTATTATTGTTTTCATTCGAAAGTACCAGCTGCCCTTTTGCAAGATGTTCGTATCATTTCTCATCTCATCTTCCCTTCCCCGCGTTTCTTGTTTTCTCTTCTGCTTTAGTGGATTTTCAAATCTTTTAATTTTTCAGAAGACCAACGTTTGCTAAGACTTGTAGACATGACAACGGATGTCAATTGGACATTACTACATATTAGCATACATTCACGTGCTCTGATTGTGCTAAGGTGCATATCTGCAAGGCTGCTATAACTTTGTGTTATCCTTTCAGGTCTGCTATTTATTTATTATCTATTATCTATTATTATTATTATTATTATTATTATTATTAATGATGATGACGATGACGACCATGATAATTGATAATGCCGCTATCTGCCTTCATTGCACTTCCCAGTCGATCTTAGATGGATATGTCCCCCATGCATTTTGTAATGCAATTTGTTTAATACAACTTGGTAGATTGCTTTGCTGATAAAAACTGGTCTACCATTATGTTCGGAACTTGAGACATTTGATAATCCATGCTAAACTTTCCAGGGTTACTTTTCCTCGAAATTTATTTGGCTATATGACGCAGTCAATATTGAGTTGAAATTTGCAATCGATAAAGATTCAAGATATATATAAGCATTTTTTCTGCTACTAAATAGAATTGCAACATGCATTAGTGGAGAGGAGAAAAAAAAGTCGAAACCTCCTTTCATTAATTATTCATGTTCTTTGCCTTGACGCCCTTGCATAGCAGCTGTGTCAAAAGTGTTGGTGCTACTACAGGATCCCTGGATGTCCATTGTTTGTTTCGTAAGGTTCCCCGCTTCGGCAAAACATACATGCTAGAGTACATGATGATTAATTTTTTTTAAAGTCCAGCATATGTCTATTAATGAATCATCAATGCTCTAGCTAGTTGGTGCTCCATCTATTGTCCGTGCTAAATGAAATATATGTAGACTTGTCTGATAGTTGGATAGGTGAATACACAAGGTGGTGCTCCCTAAAAAAACCTGCTGTTATAGCATATAGCATAGCATGCATGTAGTTCTTGACTTGCTCGGAGAGGAGAGTGATTGTTTGGTGTTATCTGGTATGCAATGCATGTGGGGTAGGCGGTGGGTACAGGTGGGGTTAGGCTAAATTAATGAAGGCTACTTTATGGGTCTTTATGCCCGGTTAGGGCGGGTGGCCGGAGTTCACATGGGACTCCCGCAGATTTCGCTGTGATCCCACTACCTTTTTTCCTTCTGTATAAAGAAAGACTAGAGAGAGAGAGAGTTCATCATTGAATGCCATCTCTACTTGTCTTGCCTCTACACTAGCACTGAGCAGAACCTGTTCGTGCTCTAGCTAGCTATTGTTTCTGTCTGCTATATGGAATGTATAGTTTAGTGGTTGTCATTTCCATGGACATTTGTTTCTTTGTGGCTTTGTGGGTCTTTGTGCTTCTTGATGTGCTTCACACGTGTCTTATCCTTCAGCTTTGAACTTGGGTTGTTGCGGGTCCCAATTTTGGCTTCTTTCCAGCGTGTTCTCCCATCCCGCTTCCCGTCGCTGTCCACAATTTCCCGTAACGTTTAGCATTATTTTAAGGTCTGGTGGAAAATAACAATAATTGGGAGGATTTGTTCGCTCCATTAAATTCTAAATCACTCACAAGTACGGCCCTGTTAGAGAAATGGTTAGCGTAGGATCCCATTAAATAATCTCTTAGAACTTTGGTTTAAAACAAAACTATAAACCACAGCTACAAAAACTAACTATCGCAGAACATACGCACACCTTGCCAGCAAAACCGTAGCATATCTTATTCTTGTTATTAGATTTATGAACAGCAGAGATCTTACTCCTTTGGGAAGAATCAATACCATGTCACGCTAGCAATTTCCATAACTGGAAGTTCAGAGATGATTGAGGTATGGATTAATTATATCAGTAGGCTATTTGGCTTTGATTATAGCTATTACTAGGGTTATAAATAGCTTTGATTATAGCTATTACTAGGGCTGCCTTGGTTTTGGTTCGGGGCCATCAATTTTCTGTTCTCAATTATTTGAGATCGTCGTTCAAAAACCATACCTCACCTTCTCTGCAGTCTTTTCTGCAAGCTTGATTTGATAGGCTACCATCTTGTCCGCAGGAACTCTCTGAGCCTGCCTCTCACTGACAAACGATATAACCAAACGAAGCGCTGCCTGACCTTCAACTTTTTTAACATGGGAAAAGTAACAACTTTTAAGGGCACCTCCGGTGAAACCACCATGAATATTACAACTGAGTAAAAACATAAAGGAGTACTAATCCATGTACCATAAGAAACATAAGCTAAGAAAATAGTAATGATTATATATGCTCTCAGGAAAGAAATAGTGATTATTACATTTCAGTGCAATGGTTTTAGGCTTTTTTTTAGCTTTGCATTACTCTACTTTTTTTTTTTTTAATAACCTGTTTGGCAATGTTGTTTTGTTGTGTGTTTATCAAAAATTTAATTTTTTTATTTAAATTTAATTTTTTTTAGATATTTTTAGATTATTTTAATATACTAATATTAAAAATAAAAAATATTATTTTAATATATATTTAAATAAAAGATACTTTAAAAATAACGGATCTAAATTGTAGATTTGTTTTTGCTTTCAAAAGTGTTTTTGAAAAAATTAAAAAAAATTACTTTTTTCTTTGTTTTAAATTAATATTTTTTTTAATGTTTTTAGATATTTTGATATACTTATTTTAAAATTAATTTTTTAAAAATAAAAAAAATATTATTTTAATAACTTCCATCTTCTGCTTCCTTTTCCTTCTTCCAACGGTCAGATCTCCTCGCATGCTTGAGTTGTCAAAGTGATTTTTGGGGGTCACCTCCGAAATAATTATAGGTCATTCACACATAAGGATACTTTCATATGAAATTATTCTCTTAGAAACAAACCTCTTCTTATCGTGATTAAAAAAATGTCTCTTAATTGTTCGTAGTTGATTTATTTCTTCCATAATATTTATTGTTTATTTAACATTACAGTTCCCAGCCTAGTGTCGTTGCTGCTTCATATCGTAATTAAAAATATGTCTCTTAATTGTTTATTTTCTATATATTTCTCTTCTTAATTAGGACACTTAATGTTAAGTTAGTTTATGTAATAATCTAATTGGCTTTAGACACAAGTACTTGAGTTTTAAAAATTGAGATTGAAAAAGAAAACTCGGAGGGGATTGAAAGAGAAAAACCCTAAAACATTTTATAAGGTATCCCAACAGGAAATGAAATCCTGAATGCTGAAAAATAGCTCACAAGTCACGCTTAAATAGCTAGGGTTAAAAACTTTATTAAAAAAAAGGTAAATCTTAATTATTCAATAAAATAAAAATACTATCTAAAACAAGTAGATAGAACTTAAGCCGAAACCGAAATAAAAAGCAGCATAAAATAATCTCGAAAAGTTAACAAGAATAGTAAAAAACACAAAACCCTAACGAGCACGATTGATTGTCTTCATGTGCTCACGAAACAAGCTCTCTGGATAGAGGTGATTTGCATTCGTTCTGACACTCATAGAAAAAGTTATGGTCAAAATAATAAAGGGTAAATAAAAATCCCCAAATCGACCTCAACTAATGTTTCTTGCCATCCTTGAGTTGGTGTGCTCTGTCAAGGTAGCTCCTTCAAAATCTCCTGCTTCTCCCTAGGCTAGAAAGAACTACTAAGTTGAGTAACGCACATTGAAGACGTTAGAGTTCTTTAAATAACTAGGAAGACAAAGTCTCTAGGAATTGTCGTTCTTACAGCACCTCACAAGGCCCCATCTTTGTTTTTCAAAGCTTGCTGCACTCTCTCATTGGAAACCAGTCATGGGTAAGCATAGCTTGTATTGAATTTTCAACCTCAAAAGCGACCTAATTGCAGTGACTTATATTTTGGATTACTATCAGTGATTGCCTGTTCAACCTAATCATGAACCCCCCAAAGATACCCTATCATGTTTTCTCCCTTGACGCTCGAGTACCCAATACAGGGAAAAGGCGCCAAGTCAAGTACGCTTGATGTTTGTATTCTAGCCATACGTTAAAACCTCAAAAAGACAAAGTTGACTGCTGTGATTTCTTGACTATTATATACAAACTCAGTTTGTGATAAGGCAAGATTCCATTTCTTTAATTTTCTCCCTACCAATCTCTTTAAAAGAATCCCTAAATATCGATTACCAATTGTTTGAAAGTAGTAGGAGGCTTTATTCAAATTCAGATATGCCCAACTTCCCCTATAGACAATGGCTCATAAACTTGGTATCCTAATCAGATTTGATGGACCTAAGAATCCCATGTAAGTGAGCCACCTTACCTTCTTGAAGTAGAGTTGGACAATGTAGTAGTTTTCTTGCAAGCATTGAAATGGCCCATGTTGGAGGACCTATCCACTACCACAAAAATATAGAATCCACAACTCTTGAGACGAGGCAAATCAATCTTAACATCCATCCAAAGAGCTGGAATAGGTGTGCTTAGACCGCTGACAGATGAGACACCACAACAAACCGTGCCAATGGACTTGAAAACTTAGGCCAATCATAATTAGAGGTGAGCAAAACAGAGCCTTATCACGTTCGAAGTAACCCTTGCTTTGCAGCTCACAAATAATATATTCTTCAAAAAACAGTCTAGAATACACATTTGCAAGCCACTAAACAAGTAACTATGAAAAATAGCTTAATCACTTCACTCATTGCTAATAGCTGCTTTGGAATAAACAAGTGTCAAACCTTACAAAGTGAGGCGTATGGTGTCGAGAAGAGTAACCCACCAGCTAGTGTATCGATCACATTGTTGAGCCTGTCAGATTGGTGCCTCGAGGAGAAAGTAAACTCTAGAAACAGGACATGTATTTTGTTCAGCTTATGTTGCTCATTGATGTATTTTAAGACCTCATGATTAATGACGAGAATGAACTCTTTCTGCACACAATAATGACCTAATGTTTCAATGATTAAACAATGGCATATAACTCAAGGTCATAGATGAATTAATTTTTGAATCAAGATTAATGGCATGAATCTGATGGTAACCGTTCTTATCTGTCTTATCTGATGGTACTCCTTCAGAATCTCACTTTGTTAACATTATTTTTGCTATTAATCAATAACAAACATATCCTTAATTTCTACCCATTAGAGTGTGCGAGTATTATCTTTCCTACGTTCCTCTTGATCAGCAACGGCGTTTGTTAAAGAAGTACTATACTGAACCCTAAATTATTATTGTGCTTGGATGGTGTAATGGGATGGTCAATAAAAATGATAACCAATCACTTCGGTTATCCTTCACTAGGACTAGGAGGCTCATCTTGGCTATAGGAATGGAAGAATGTTTTCGGTAGTTTTTCACAGGCTCTAAAGGGCTGGGTCAGGGTTAGTAACGTTAAATTGAAATTTCACCAGCTCGATTCAATTAAGTGTCAGTTGTAGGATAAATGAATGAATGTATATTGTTGATTCTATGTATTTTGTGCATGCATAAACCATTTAAGGATTTTTCAATTCACTTGTGTAGATGAAGGTGCGCCATCATCAGATGAGGAGTTAAGTGGAGGGGAGTTGGATATGCATGAAGCTCAACCAAGTGGTGAAGACCGAGAGCTTAAAGATAAACTTCTCCGCAGGTTTGGAAGTCATATTGGTACGCTGAAGCTGGAGTTCTCAAAGAAAAAAAAGAAAGGAAAGCTACCGAAGGAAGCTAGGCAAACCCTACTTGGATGGTGGGATGCTCACTATAAATGGCCATATCCAACTGTGTGTATCTCTCTCTCTCCTTGAGGCTGCATCTATTTTAGTTTTTTTAAAAATATGCAAGTCCTGATTTCCGATGCATAGGATATCATAGAACGCACGAAATTATTTTCAGGTGTGAAACTGAGAAGGGTAGCATTATGTCTTTTGATTCTTATAAACGAGTTACAGATGGGCCGGATGTAGATGTTTCATTTGATGCTGGTAGCTATATATATATATGTAAATGCTATGAATTTGTGCAGGCAGGATTTTAATTGTTTTCCAAAGTTCAACGCTGGTAAGACGATAATTTGCTTGCTTAATCATCTTTCCAGGAAGCTGATAAGATAGCATTGGCGGAATCGACGGGACTAGATCAGAAGCAAATTAATAATTGGTTTATAAATCAACGTAAGCGCCACTGGAAACCATCTGAGAACCTGCAATTTGCTGTTATGGATAATCTTTCTGGGCAGTTCTTTACAGAAGACGACTGATATTCCTGTTGGCTTCATGTACATTATGCAACGCAACATTGCTGGCATTGAAAAGTTCATCTTTAGAAATAAAAAAGAAAGGAAGATTAACTGTATTTTGCATCATGTATATTCGCAATTAATGCTTACATAGTTTGAATGAATAATCTACTCCTTATTCTTGGCGTTATGCTCTTTCTGTAGAAGATGTGTAATCTTCGAGGTCTATCTTGGTTGTTTAGACTAGTGAGATTCAGATTTGCTCGTATAAATCAAAGTCTGACAGAATTAACATCTTGCCACTGATCTCTTGTGCTAGGAGAAAAAACCTCCAGCCTCTCATTTGGAGACACTGTTCTGCCACTCAAAATTACTTGACACATTCCGTCTGGAGTGAGCTCCTGAAATTCAAATTAATATTTTTCTTAGAATTTTTATTATTATTTTGATTTGTTGATATAAAAAAAATATTATTTTAATATATTTTTAAATGAAAAATATTTTTTTTCAAGTATCTATACAGGAAGATTAAACACATTAAAGTGTTAATAATAGTTAAATTAATTTATGTGTATCCTCCACAAAGCCACTTTCAAGGAAAGCAACAGTTTAGCTGAGTTTATCCATTACAATTTGGGAGACATAATGCAAGTGAGGTGAATCAGAAAATGAAACAAGTCAATTTTGATGAACGGTCGTGATACTAGTTTGATAAATCTTGAATGGATAGTATTTATTCATGCATAAACATTTGGTGTTAATGCAATACATGGATAATAAATTACCTCATCAATTCTGAACCGCAAGATTTCATCAATGGTTGGAAAATTGCCATGTCAGTTTTGAGCTTCTTGACATAAGTCAATTACTTTTTCGTCTTTGGTCTCTTTATCAAATACAAAGTTTGAGAAGATAAAAACAGAGCTTGGGTGTCTTAGTATCGCTTCAGCTGCAGCTAAGTTTTGGTTACAAATCTTCATCCTGTCGACTACACCTTCCCATACCCATCCAATCGTTGCGCTAACAAACGCCAGCTGCTCTTCAACAGCATTGCCCCTTCCCGTTTTTTTTTGTTTTGCACAGTTGAATGATTTGTTGAGTTTGGGTCAGCATCGTATCTGGAAACTTATGGCCGTATCTTCGACTGGGTAATTAACGTTTTTTCTTTCTTTCGTTTTTTTCTTGTAAGAAAAAAAAGAGAATGATATTGGGACACCGAAAATGGGAGACTGTGTGCTGGACCTGTGTTGTCGAAGTGGGGATTTAGCATTTCTCTTGTCTGAAAAAGTTGGCTCCAATGGCGGCAAGGTTCCTTTTTGAATTTGTGCTTGAATCATCACATTGCGTGAGTGTAGCAATGGAAAGTAATCTCTTGTCAAGATTTGCAGGTGAGTAATCTTGATTTCTCAAAGGAGCAGCTGTTTATGGCTTCGTCCCGGCAACATTTGCTTGCAAAGGCTTACTGCAAGAGCATCGAGTGAGCATTGGTAAAAGATTTTTTTCGCATCTAGTGATTTTAACATTTTGGATAACCTGATTTTCATTGCATTGATTGATCACAGGTGGGTTGAGGGCGAGGCAACTGATGTGCCCTTCCCAGATTGTTACTTTGATGCTATTCCCATACGTTATGGGTTTCGAAAATGCGGTGGATAAGCGGAAGGCCTTGCAGGAGATGTTTAGAGTACTGAGACCAGGTCCTATCTTCTTCCCTCTTATTTGAATTAACAAATCGTGACATTTCTCACCCTTGTGTTGATATACAAGTTCTAAAGCATCAGTCCTTGATTTTAATTGCAAAATGAAGAGTGCTTTTCTGTCTTATTTTTTTCTCTCCATGTTTGTCGATATAATGTGCTTGGACTCAGAGGAATGAAATCCGATCCTTAGCAACGAATGCTTTTGCATTAATAATTGTCCTTTTATCTATGATGATTGATAACTGTAGGCGGAAGAACTTGCTCTGGAAATAGGATTTTGTACTACCAAACAGTATGAGATTAGTGGAGGCCTAATGGGGAATGTAGTAGCCACACGCTAGATGAGGTTGGTTCTCAGTTTTTAACAGCATGTTTTCAAAGTTTTTGTTTGGGAAGGACATATTATATATAGGGGTTGATGATTTTTATGTTTAGAATGTTTACTGCAACTCAGGCATTACAAATGATAAGCTAAAAGCCACAAACAATCTGGCTCCATGGATGATGAATTTCCATTGTATTATTTTTCGACGGGCGCTTCCTGCCCAAGAG